>Ga0181577_10000251_pt1 | contig 42664 bp, 48 predicted proteins | sample 101ome_21_FD_132468 | JGI IMG/M metagenome (GOLD analysis project Ga0181577, IMG submission 132468) | Coastal salt marsh microbial communities from the Groves Creek Marsh, Skidaway Island, Georgia - 101413BT metaG (megahit assembly) | ecosystem: Environmental > Aquatic > Marine > Intertidal...
ACCACACACGTCGCACATCTCCCCGAATCCATCACAGAAGCCACAGACTGTCAGTGGGTTATCAGGATGATTTCCGGTTCCATCACAATTTTCACATTTCATAAGCTCATTGTTCCCTCAATATCGACCATGCTGCTGCAACCACTGCTGGGACTTGCCCGTTTCCAATGGCTTTAAGTCTGTGTGACCGATGGGCCACCCCATTAGCCACTCGACCCAGTTCGGGTTCAATGTCCCACGCCCAGCTTGATTTACCACATGCTCGTTCAACAAAGCTTTCCCGGTCTCGACTCTTTTGGCGGTCGATGCCGTTGCTCTGGTTGTAGGGCGGGCGTCTGTTGCCCTCGGCGTCGGAAACTTCTCCGCGTCGTTCGCTCGGCCCGTTGGCCATAACCAGTCGTGGTGAACCTGGTCGCGCAACGTGATGCGGCCCCCTTTTGCGACTAGCCGCTCCATCGATTCGCGATTTCGAATCCCGCCGCCCCCCGTCCCGTCCGATGCCAGAGGAGTGCGCCAGAATCCAGATGCGGTCTCGTTTATGAGGGGCTCCGACATGGCGAGCTCCAAGCACTCCCCACGTCGCATCGTACCCCATCTCCAGGAGATCTTGCAAAACGACATTAAGTCCGCGACTGCGAAGGAGCGGGGAGTTTTCGATGAGCGCGAACCGGGGGCGGCACTCCCAGATAACGCGAGCCATCTCTGACCAAAGCCCCGATCTTGACCCCTCAATACCTTGCCCTTTCCCGGCGGCGGAGATGTCTTGGCAGGGAAACCCGCCCGAAACGACGTCAACAATTCCTCTCCAAGGTCTGCCGTCAAAGGTTTTGACATCGTCCCAAATTGGGAACGGGTCGAAGGTTCCATCGTCCTGTCGATCACAAAGTATTCGACGGCAGTAGGGTTCAATTTCGACGGCGCACACTGTTCGCCATCCGAGGAGTTTTCCCCCGAGTATTCCCCCACCAGCGCCCGCGAATAAAGCCAGCTCATTCACCTGTTCCTTATACTTGTTGTTGTTTATGTTTTCGGTCTAATAAAAGTCCCCTCGAATCAGGCTCCAGGCCCTTACAAATCGAAACGCCCAGCGGCGAAGCCATCGAGGTCGAACGCCACGTTCTCTCAAGATTCGGAAGAACAGTCGGTCAGCGTCCCGGCGGGTAAAATAGCGCTCACCGAGGTAGTGCCAGCCGACCACCGAGTTAACCGACCGGTAACTATCGACAGTGACTTCGCCGCCTACCTCAATCAGGTAGTCGTGAACGAGCGGAGCGACCAGGCCGAGTCTGCCTCGCCCCCAAGGCAAAAACCAAGGGATGCTCGCGCCGTCGAAAATGAAGCCGCGAGGGATCGTGAATCGATAGCGAGACATCCCGTGGCTCCATTGAAATGGATATGGCTCATCCAAGTGCCATGCGGTGCGCCCGCCGTGGAGAGGAAGTATTGAGACTGATGGTGTTGGGTTCATTACTGGTCCTGCCGCGTCTCGTTGCCGAGCAGCAGCTCCAGAACCCAACAGAGGGCCCCGATAACTGCCATGAGCTTGAGAAGGGCCCCGGCGCCGTAAAGCGCCAGGGCGATGAGTTCTTCTAGAGGAGTCATACTTTTAAGCCGAGAAGGAGATTGCGTGGTCAAACGTGGCTTGTAGGGCCATGGTGCGTTCCGGCGCCACGGCCAAGGAGTTGCTTTTACCGACCTCAGTAAAAGCGTTAAACAGTGACCACGCGTTCCGGTCTCGGAATTCGGGGTGCCGCGGGTCACGGTATTCTTTGATGACCTGCCCAAGCTGCGAGGCCGTGCAGGCGCCCCGCTCAAATGAGCGGACCATCAGGTCGTTTGCCTGCCCTCGGCTCAACCCAAAGTCCTTGTAAGTATCAAACCGCCGATCCTGGACTTCCAAGGCGCCCGGGGCCTTAGCGACGGCCTCTCGAACAAGCTGCGGGAGTGCTCCCTCAACGTGGGCCGTATGTTTCCGCGAGATCTTGATCTCGCCCATGAAAGAAAGGTTGTCGCAGACAAACACCTGCGAGCCGAGGACGAGCCCGGCCGAAACGCTCTTATCGTGAGAGTTTCGCACGCCAACGATGGTCTCGTAGTCGTCACGATCCCCGCAGGGACCCGCGGGCCGACTGTAGGAGAGGAGCCCGAAATATCGGTTCCCCTCATGGCTCAGGCCGTGGGCAGCGTCTTTCAAATTAAACCCAAGTCGGGTCATCTCAGCCCCGACGAGGCTGAGAACCTCCGAGTGAGGGACCGGGACATGAGAGTGGGTCCTGTTGGGTGTTTGGACGTTCAAAACGTCGTCGTAGCTCGCGTGGTGGGCTCCGCAGTGGAGTATCAGATTGTCTTTGATCATAATTTTATTCCTAAGTTCGGATTTCAGGGTTCAGGGTTCGGAGTTACTTGGAGGACGGGTCAATGTGGTAGTCAACCCAGCAGAAGCGGGTTGAGTCCCATGCGGGACGGTAGACCACGTATCCAGTGCCGTAGCGGCCCTTGTAAGTTTTGCGGATCCCTTCAGGGTTTTTGCGGGAAACGTAGCCCCGGCAACGGGCTGAGTGGGAGAGGGGATAGTTGGTTTCCTCGGGCAAAAAGAAGGGCGAGTCCCCTACAGACGAAGCATTCAGCATAATTTTATTCCTAAGATCGGATTCCCGAGAGCGGCTCGGCCCGGTCAGTGGGTTAATCCCTCCGACATCAATAGACTACCACAATTCGGGGGCTCTGCAACAGTTATTCTCAAAATATTTTTAGAAGTAGCTTCGAAAGAGGCTTACTTCTGAGGTCCAATCTGAGGTCCAAATTGGATTTTAGACCCACACTCGCGGCCCGAGATAATGGCACATTTCTCTGAATCCATGGACCTCGATTCCCTTAGAAGGGCTAAGGGTTTCCCTTAGATCGAGCCTGATTGAGCCTCGGTCGAGCCCGGGTCAAGGCGCTGTCGGGGCCGTTTTGGGCTTCAGATGGGCTTCGAGTGACTGCTTAACAGTCACGAGTGACACCCCTCGAAAAGTCAACGATGGCCCCGAAAACAAAGGCCCAAACCCCGTTTTGTGTTAATATTTATTCTTTTATTAATATGTATATAATAATAGGGAAAAGTAAAAGTACTAATATTGAGTTTTGTAATTGTTAAAGAGTAAGGATTGGCCAACCACCGACACTAACAGTCACAACAGTCACTCGGGGTTTCTGGGTCCCGGGTCCGCTCGGGGCTCTTGGTCCCTGGTTCGCTTGGGGCTCTTGGTCCCTTCAGGGTTCAGGGTTCAGGGTTCAGGGTTCAGGGTTCAGGGTGAAAACCCAGTTTTACCTAGATTGAACAAGATTGACTTAGATTTAACAAGTTTGCATACTGCGGCCCATGAAGATGAAGCCTCCCCGCACTGGAGCGCATAAACCTGCCCCCGTGAAGGCCTCAGAGCCCTCAATTCCGGTGAGCTCGGAAATCGCCTCAGAAGCCCCTGTGGCCGCGCTTCTTTCTGAGGGGCTAAATCATACCCCCCAAGCCCAAAACGCAGCCACAGAGCCCGCTAGGGACCTTAAACGCGGATCTGACGGGAGATACCGAGATGAGAAGGGCCACGCGGTGCCTTTTGAGGAGGCCGAGCCTGAAAAGTATGCTCAGATTGTGGAGTTGATGCGGCAGGGCCACAATAATCAGGAGTTAACGGCCGCGGTCGAGGGGCTCAAGATCGGCACCATAAGTCGGATTCGACGTAAGGAGGGGATTCCTGCCCCGGGCAACCTGGGGCGCAATTTACCCCAAAAGCTGGAGCAAAGTTCCCCTGAAGAGTTCCAGCAAGTCGTTGAACTTCTGAAAGACGGCAAGACGCACAAAGAGATCACCGCCGAGATGGGGGTCTGCGGCAAAGTCATTTCTCGGATCTATCACACTTACAAGCAAGAGTATGGCTTCCCAGACCACAAGACCATGACCATCGAAGAGCGGGACCCTGAGAAGTTCAATCAGATCTGCATGGCGTTCACCGCGGGATACACTCCCGAAATGATCAGCGAGCGGTTTAAGATATCTGCGGACACGGCCCGGCGCATACGCGCCACTCATGGCCATAAGTTTCCCGAATGGCAGACCGCAGCGGCTTGTTCTCTCAAGCATCTCTCGCTCCAATTGGCCCGCTCTCTGAGCGAGGATGTGGAGCAAGATAGACTCTCTCCCAACTCGAAGGCCTTTGCCATCTCTGTGATGGCAGAAAAATCCATGTTGTTGCAGGGACAGGCCACATCGATCACTGAGACCGTCAATTCGTCCCGTGTTACCACCGTCAATGATGCCCTTAAATCTTTGGATGTCATTGATGCTGAGGTAGTTACAGAGGAAAAAATCGAGAACTAAATATAACAGATATTGTGCGAAGATGCCCTTTTACTTCTATTGCAAAGTTCTCTGTATCAGGGAGTTGTGACGACGTTTGAAAAACCCTAAACTCGAGCCGTTTGCAATTAGGACGTAAATTTGGGGGGATCAGGCCCCGGCGAAGGGTGGTCGGACCCCGGGGGGGCGGGGGGTCAACTCGGGAGATTCCGCGAAAGTTGAACGCATTGGGGCGAAGAAAAAATTTTTTCAGTAGGCTTACTTATGGACAAAAAATCCAAATCAAAAAAACCCACTACTTCTACTCGAGTTTTCCTGCGGAACCCGCAAGAACGACGGCCAGAGCTTTGGCTAACCTCGAACGGATATTGCGTGGTCCCCTCGGGGACGGCCCCGCACGCTGAACTAGTGGACCGAGAAGTATATGTCCGCCCTAGAAAAGATGATCCCCGGGTAGCTTGGGAATTTGTATCCTTCGTCGAATGACCTCAAATTTCACAACGCCGTGGTTGGACATCATTTATCAAGCCCAGCCTACTTGTAAAACGGTAGAGCTTCGCGTGGGGCCGTTTCTACATCGATTTTCTCCCCAACAGGGGGGGCATCGGTTGGAATGCGTGACCCTTCCCCGAACTGGGAAATTTGAGTGGAGCTTGAAAGCGGACGGGCCCTTGGAGATTGTGTCCCTGAACTGCCGACCCAGTAAGGGAGAATTTCACCCACTGGTCCACAACCCCGGGGCGTTGGCTCAGTCAAAGAGCCTCGCTGAGTTCTCCCCCGTCACGGTCCAGTGGTTTGTCACTTGGAAGTGCAACTACAAGTGCGAATACTGCTGGCAGGAAACCGTGGCGGACGTTTACCGAAAGCACGGGCACGCGGACGTCTCAGCGGAGCGTTGGGTTGAGGCGATTGGGGGCTTGGCCCCTTCCAAGATCTCGTTGACTGGCGGGGAACCAACCGTTCACCCTCAGATCTTGGAATTGGTCTCGGGGCTCGGGGCGATTGCTCCCGTATACATTACTTCTAACTTGGGAAAGAGCTTTGATGTGGACGGTTGGATCTCCCGGGTATCTCCCGAGCGCTTAGAGTCCTTGATGCTATCCTTTCACCCTACCCAGGTATCTTGGGAAGATTTTGAGGCTAAATGGCGCCGTTTGTCGGGGCATTATTCGGGGAAAAAAGTGGGCATCGAGTTGGTGCAGTATCCTAAGAACGTGCCCTATACTGAGCGAGTGCTGCGCCTGGCGGACGAGTTAGGGACCCGGTCGCGAAATATCGACCCGTATCACGAGCAGCCCCCGACAAAAAGGGAGGCCCCCGGGGACGGTCCATGTGACATCAGCCCTGACTTTCGGACCCAAGAAAAGCCAGAGCTATCCGAGAGGCCAGAGACCGCGCCTCGGTATTGCTTGGCAGGGATGCGGCGGGTCAACATTGATCCCTTGGGGGACGTCTACACCTGTATGTCTGCCGTGGACCGATCAAAACTGTGGGGCCAAAACGCCTTGGGGCATTACAAGCCCTTGGGCAACATACTAGAGCCCGGGTTTAAATTGAACGATGAGCCAACGCTTTGCTGGGAGACTTTCCGGTGCTCGGGGTGTGATGTCCACGAGGTCGCAAGTAGTTGGGTTGATCACGGGTCGAACTTAAAACTACCCTTACCAGAATGAGCTACGACTTTGAAACGGGGACCTTGTTTATTCAAATTCCCAAGACCGGTTGCATGGCCATAAACCAGTCGCGAAGGTCACCGTATACTTCTGGGGAGATCAACCATTTTGTTTTGGCTCATTGGGAAAAACTCTTGGGGAAATCCCCTGAGCGAGTGTTCGCGGTATGGCGGGACCCTATCGAGCGCTTTAGATCGGCCTACGCGTTCCAGTCAACGAAACCGAAAGGGTTTTATTCGGGAGTGACGGGCGAGCGAGTGGCCCCGTTGTTATTTGAGCAACGAGAGATCGCTTTAGGCGGGACCGTGACCGATTGGATTGAATGGCTATTGGAAGACAAAAGCCCGCGCAATCGTTTTGGCGATAACGCCTTGTATTGGCCCCAGAAACATTTCCTCGAAGGAGAAGCTAAAGTAGAGCTACTTCGATTTGAGAAACTCGACGAAGAGTATCCCCGGCTTGTTCGAGAACTTGGACTAGACCGATACCGGTTACCGCTCCACAAGATAAACGTGACGGGGCACCCTAAACCGATCCTGACGGCGCGGGATGAAGCGCTTTTGCGGGAGATTTACGCGGAAGACTTTGAGCCCCAAGAGTTTTACTATGATTGAGAAGAAGATTGTTTTTGCTTTTGGGGAATTGAACGATCAACCGTTGCCCGCGGAGTTCGAAAAGAACTTGAACGATTTCAAGCGCTTACATCCCGGCTGGAAAGTGGACCTCTTGTCCGTTGACGACGGGCCGGAAGAGTTCAAAGAAGTATTCCACTATTCAAAGATCTTGTGGGCGCAGTTGATTCGGTTTTACCATGTTTATGAGTATGGGGGCTTCTACGCTGACTTGGACATTGATTTTTTCAAGCCTCTCCCGTGCCCGGGGGACTCGGATCTTGTGATCGCTATCGAGCTACATAAGTCAGCGACAGATGCCTTTTTTGGAGCTACCCCAAAGCATCCGGTGATAAAGACGGTCCTAGACCGCGTGAAAAAGTGGTCGTTCGGGAAGCTACGGCGGAAAGAGACCCTTCGTTCCATCGGGGTCCTTGACAAGGCGAGCGTTGGCGTGTTTACGAACACCATACTTGAGATGACGTCTTTAGACCTCACCTACGATAAGCAAGTTCACATGTCAGAAAAAGAGTTCGGCGGGGTGCTCCATCCAGAGCAAGGTGTAGGGATACTTCCTTTTGAGGCGTTGTGCCGACACAGTAAAGACAACTGGTTCGGGCATCACAGGTGCTTTGGAACCTGGCGCCCCAAAGAAGCGGATGGGACGGTTGACATGGCCGAGGATTCTTTTTTGCCAGTCAACACGTTCGCCAGGACAAGCCAATTTGGACAAGATGAATTTGCTTGGCGTCTTCTGGGCCAGATAAGTGAGGGGACCTTCTTGGACATAGGCGCGGGGTTCCCGGTCCAGTGGTCAAATTCCTGCGCGTTGGAACGCCTTGGGTGGTCGGGGCGATGTATCGACCGACAAGGGGACGTGGGCGCGTGGAACGCGGAGCGAAAAACGCCTTTGACCGTCGCGGACGCGACACAGATTGACTACGGCGCCTTGATTGAGGGACTGCCCCCGGTGATCGATTACTTGAGTTTAGACGTTGACGATGCCACGACCGCGGCGTTGGAGCGGTTACTCGATACCGTTCAAAACCACCGGTTTCGCGTGATAACGATTGAGCACGACCGTTACCGTTTAGGGGACGGCCCGCGGGACCAGCAAAGACGGCTATTGATGGGGGCGGGATATCAATTGGTCGGGGCCGATATGTTCCCGAACCTGAAACACCAGGGAATTGTGTGGGAGGATTGGTATGTTGACCCGGGGCTAGTTGATATTGGCGTGTGCTCTACTTTTTTTGGGATGCGGAATGTCAACCGAATTTTAGAAGTATTAAGGAAACAACAGCGTGTCTAAGTTACCAAAGCCTATTCCGGCGCGGGCCCTTTTGATGGGAAAGACTCCCGGGATTTATGTTGGGCTTGTTACCGACAAGGGAAAGACCGTTAGCATGTTCCACAGAGAAATCGAGCCCGGGGTGTATGTCAAAAAACCCCGAAAAATATCCAACAAGAACTTCTACTTCTTAGATGGGCCTAATGCTAACAAAATCAATCCGAAAGACATTATATTCCGAGAAGAGGAAACTTAAACAGCGCCTTGCCGTGGGGGACTTGTTCACGTTATCAGAGGAGCCTTTGGAAGAGAGGCTTCGTCGGGTTGTCCACGCGATCAATAAGCGAAACCGCGGGGATGATTTGACTGAGGAGGAACTGGAGGGGCTTAGGTCTTGGGCATGTGAGCAAGCGGGGATTGATTTAACTGACTCTGTAAGTATAGAGGACTTGTAGTGGGAGAAGAGACTCAGAAAAGCGACGTGAATCAGGAGATCGCGGCCTTTGCCGCGGAGGTGAAGGCGCGTTCACCACATCCGGTATTGAACACGCCCACGCGGGAGCAGATGGAGAAGCTGTTGAAGCTCAAGGGCGCGGAAGCCGTCCGAGATCTTTTGCGGGAGTGGGTCCAAGCGGCCCAGAACATGATCGACTACCCGTTGAAGTATGGATACGAGCCGCAAAATTGGAAAGACGCTGATAGATTGCTCGAGAGCGCTAAAGTGCTTTTCATGGGCGGGGGCAATCGTGCAGGAAAGACGAGATACTGCGCCAAAAAGATCATGGAATGGGCTTTGCAGAAACCCAATTCTCGTTGGCTCTGTATGCATGAATCGAACGATTCGTCCATTGCCGTGCAACAGAAAAATATTTACGAGATGGTCCCTCCTGAGTTTCGCAACTTGAAACGGAGTCGGATCGTCGCGATGCACTACACTCAGAAGAACGGGTTCGCAGATAACACGCTGGTATTGCCGAACGGCGCACAAATTTTCTTTCGAAACTTCACTCAAAAGATTGAGATTATCCAGGGGGATGAGTTCGACGGGGCCTGGCTTGATGAGTGCTTTCCACTCTCTTGGCTTAACGAAGTATCGTTCCGTCTACTCACGCGGAAAGGACAACTACTTCTGTCAGTGACTCCGATCCTGGGGTATACCCCAGCGCTTGCTGAGGTCCTTGATGGGCTGACCATTGACGAGTGGCGGGACGCGGAGCTTTTGTCGGAGAACGTGAACGTGCCGGGAGGAGAGAAGGGCAAAATGCCTTATATCGGGTCGGGCTCAAAAGGAACGCGGGCGATCTTTTTTCACTCGGACATGAACAAGTTCAGTCCGTGGGACGAGATGAAAAGGGAGTTGGAGGGGAGGACGAAAGAGGACATCATGATCCGAGCCTATGGCTGGGTCCAGCAGTTGTCGGTCGGGAACTTCCCCAAGTTCGGGAGCCATAATATAGCGGACCCCGACGACATTCCGAAAGAAGGGACCAACTACATGATCTTGGACCCCGCGGGCGCCCGCAACTGGTATATGCTTTGGGCGCGGGTCTGCCCCGATGGGTTGGTCTGGGTTTACCGCGAATGGCCCGACTTTAAAACTATGGGGGAATGGGCCTTACCGGACAAGGTCAAGCTGGACGGGAAACGGGGCCCCGCTCAGACGAACGGTGCGGGCCGCGGGGTGCTTGCTTATCGCCGATTGATAGAAAAACTGGAGCGGGGAGAAGAAGTATTCAAGCGGGGAATTGATCCCCGGGCGGGTAAGGCCGCTAGCGCGGCTCTGAAAGCTCGGGCCGAGAGTTTGATAAACACTTTGAAGAGCCCGTTGAAAAACGATCTCGGAGAGGTCCTCGAGCCCGGGCTCCTGTTTACCCCGGCGCCGGGATCGCACATTGAAGAGGGCCTGACGGCCATCAATAACCTGCTTGATTTTAACGCTGACGAGCCGTGGTCTTTTTACAATCAGCCGCGGTTGCGGATCTCAAAAGAATGCCGGAACCTCACCTGGTGTATGTCGAATTGGCAAAACGCGGACCCCGCGGACCATTCAGCCTCTAAAGATCCCGTAGACGCGTTGCGCTACCTAGCATTGATGCAACCGGTTTACGTGGACCGGAAGAAGAGTTTCTCGACTCGGGGAGGGAGTTATTGAATGACTATTGAAGATTACGAACAGCTTCCCGAGTTGTTGCCCACAAATAAATTCCTAGAAGTGACGGGGCTTACGGCCTACACTCTAAGACAACTCTTAGAAGTGGAGGTGCTTTCTTGTTTACAAGCGGGCAGACGAAAGAAACGGCTTTTTCACAAGCGAAACTTACTTCTTTTGGACCTCCTAGACGACGATGAAAGATAAAAGACCTTCACTAGACCGGGCCACTGAGATCACGCAAGAGGTCTTGGACGAGCTGCGCTCTGAATACGCCTCTTCGATTAACGAGGACGGCTTTGCGGGTAAAGTCGCGAGAGCAGATGAGGCACGCCTTGCGATTTGGTCCGGTCAGTCAGAAGACGGTCGGAAGCATGAGGCGGACCTCGGCGGGGCCTTACCGTTCCCGTTTGAAGGAGCCGCGGATGTTCGGGTCCGGCTTGTGGACGACATCTGCCAGTATCTAGTGGACGGCTACATCCTATCTTGGACCCGGGGTTCTTTGGGCATCGAGGGAGGCGCCGAGCGGGCCGAGGAATTGGGAGCAATTCGGAAGTATCTACACTACGTTATTTTCTCATGGATGTATTCGGACTTGTTAACTGAATTCGAGCTGCACGTTAACAACGCCGTAAACTATGGCTGGGGCGTTCTCCAGTTCAACTGGGACAAACGCCAATCTTTCCGCCCCAAGCGCGTCACCGTAGAAATGCTCAGGGGCTTTCCCGAGTTTCAGGACCTCGACCCCAGCTTGCTGGAAGACAAACGGGAGATGGTTCTCGAATTCTTAAGGGTGACGTTCGGGTTGAGAAGTAAGGAGGCAAAGCGGATTGTTGAAGACCTTATTCGGGACGGGGAGACCACCGTCCCGGTCGAAGAGACCGTGAGAGACAAGCCATGTGTTACTGCTTTGAGGCCTTACCGAGATATTGTGTTTCCGTCCGACACGGCCGACCTACAGGATGCCCGAGTCATATTCCGCCGGGAGTTTATGTCGGAGGCGGAACTAAGAGCCATCGCGGCCGTGGACGGGTGGTCGATGGACTGGGTGGAACACGCCGTGAAGACGACTAAAGGGCTAGCCGCGAACCCTGAGAAGCTGGACGTGCGAACTACCGACTTTGACTTCTGGGGAGATGGGGTCTTAGACGAGCGCATCGAAGTCATATGGGGCTACCACCGGGCAGTGAAGAACGGAGTGACCGGGATTTACTTGACGGTCTTCTCTCCTCATTTCCAGAGCATCTCTGGAAAACAGGGCCCGTGTTACGCCATCAGTTCCTTGGTCACCGGGGCAGACGACAAGTATCCGTTCCGATTATTCCGCTTGGAAAACATCCGACGGCCGATCGTTGAATCCCGGGGCGTGCCCGAGATCGCCCGAACCTGGGAATATGAGGTCGCCTCGCAATTGAATGCGACAATTGATAGATCCACCTTCGACACTTTCCCGCCGTTCGAGGCCCCCTTGGAATATGGGGACCAGTTAAAGATCGAGCCCGGCGCGATACTTTCGACGTATAACCGGGGAGACTTAGGGTTCGTAGACCCGCCACGGCGAGAGCCTTCTAATGCGTTCAATTTGATTCGAGCGCTTGATTTGCGGGTTGATCGATACTTTGGGCGGGACAATCCCGAAATCCCGGTAGATCTCACGCTAGCGCGAAAGCAACGGTTCATCGCTCGCTGGCTCGCCCACCTACAGGACGTTATCAAGGCGATCTGGGAGCAGTGCCGTCTGTTTGAATCAGACGAGCGGTTTGCCCAAATTATTGAGGTCCCCGGGGCCCGGGTCCCTCGGGGAGAACACGCGCCCGCGATCCACGTTGATTTTGACGTGAAAACGATGAACTCGGAGTTGACCTTGAAGAGCCTTGAGGCTCTGGCCCAAACAATCGCGCCCCTTGACGCGAACCAAGTGATCGACCGCTCTGAGGCCGTCCGCTTAGGCCTACAGTATTTAGACCCAGCGCTCGCCCGTCGGTTGGCCATGTCGAACGCCACGGCATCAGAAAAGGTATTTGATGAAGTCCGAAAGGAAGTCGCCATGATGGCCTTGGGCAACGAGCCGATGTTGAAAGAGGAAGACCCGGCAGCAGGGACGAAGCTTCAGGCTTTGGAGCAAGTCGTGGCCCAGAACCCGTTGTATCAACAAGCGCTCAACCAGGAAGGGGACCAATCACGGTTCACCGAACTACTTCTCAAATACCAGAAGCACCTTCAGTTTCAAGTTCAACAGCACCAAGTCAACCCGCAGATTGGAAGGACGGGCGTAGCCCCCGCGTAATTGTATGAGTGATAAAGCGCAATCTCTTAAGCCCTTGAGGGAGGCCATGGCGGCGGAACCGCATTCTCTGACTCGGGAGGCTCTCAAAGATTTGTTGGAATCAACGCTCAGGGCCGAGTGCCGGGCCTGTTGTAGGGCGGAAGCGGCCGACCGGGACTTGTATGCTGGAAGTATTGGAGTGCTGCGGCGAATCTTAGACGCTCTTGAGAAATGCGCGGAGGAGTCAAAGGTGATTAAACTAGGGTAATCTTGTTAAAACTAAGTCAATCTTGTTCAAACCGGGTTTTTACTTGTTTTCATTCTAAGACTCCCTGATACTTTTTATTCATTCATAGGGTCACCCTATGCTGCTTACTGACAAAGCCTAAAATATGTCTGATCAAATCGAAGGCCCTTCAGAGCCTCAATCTGAAAAAACGGCGGAAAGTCTCTTCCAAGACCTGGCCGCGGGCGCAATCGAACAGATGCGGCCGCCAGTGGAACCGGAAGTGGACCCTGAATTGGACGGGGATACAGAGAGCGATCCCCTTGACGTTGACGATACTGAAGAAGCGGCGGGTATCGAAGACGGTGGGGGCGAGGACTCAAGCGAAGCTCCTCCCGGGTTTGAGGAGGAAGAAGTCCAGAGTAAGGGCCAAGAAACCGTCTCTAAGAAAGTGTTCGACAAGCGTATTGGGAAAGCGACCAAGCGGATTCGTGGACTCGAACGAGAACTTGAGGAGTTACGAGCTCAAGCGAGCTCTCGCCCGGCGCCTTTGCCGGACGGGACTAATCCTGTGGCCGTAGCGACCACAAGCGCACAGTTGGAAGAATTCGCTCAACAAGCGGACGTGTTAGCTGATCAAGTGAACCGCTTGCGTATCGAAGTGAAGCGGGACCCTGAAGCGGTCACGCGGACCTTGGAAGCGCAAGGGATCACAACGGATGATCCAGAGTTGTGGTTGGAAGAGCAGTCATTGCATCTGAATACCATTACTTCTAGGACGATCCCAGCACGGCGCGGGTTTGTAGAAGAGCGAGAGAAGCAATTGCGTGAGGCGAACACTAAGTATCCCTGGTTGACAAGTTCGACCGATCCGAAAGCGCAATGGGTAAAAGATTTCAAGAAGAAATACCCTCAAGCGGAAGTTGTCGTTCCCGAGCTAGATCTGATCTTGGCCCGGGCAATGGTAGGATGGCACGCGGAGGCCAAGTCAACGGTTGCAAAACAACCTACGACCCAGGCGTCTCGCCCCAGGTCTGCCAAGGCAGCGCGGAAAACGGATTCGAACTTGTTGTCAGAAGGAGCCCGACTTGCCCGAGAACAGGGCAATGCTAGGCCCTTCTTTGAAGCACAAGCCGCTGATTTGATTAACCGGTCAGGGTTACTGAAACGCTGACCAAAACCTAGAAAGATTTTAACTTATGGGCGCTAATGTAGCAGCAACAGATGGAGGTCTAGTGGCCGTCCCTCAAACAGGGGCACGCGAGGACCTATTGGACTTGATGAGTGTGGTTGACGTGAAACGGACTCCGTTTCTGTCGATGGTCTCCCGGGGAGAACCACCTCGTAACAGTAAGATTACTTGGAACGTGGACGCTTACGCGGACCCACGAGAGGATGCCATCGTCGATGGTACTGACGTGGATGCTTCAGACTACGAAGACCATTCCACCAACCGGGCTCAGATCGAGATGTATCTCCACATCCAACGCCGAACGGCGCGCGTCGGGCGTCTAGCCAGTCGAGTTATGGACGTGGCGGGGATTCAGGGTGAGGTCGCAAACGCTCTCGAAAAGAAAACAATTGAGCTTCGACGCGATATGGAGCGGGTCTGTCTCTCCGACAACGAGTGTGTTCTTGGGACTACCTCTGTGGCGCCAGAGACCCGGGGACTTGGGAAATGGATTCAGAACGGTGCTCAAGCGGTTCTTGAGGTCCCAGCGGCTTACCGGACCCCAACCGCTCAAACCATCACCACCGCCATGGCTGACTTTGCCGAGTCAGACCTTCAGGACTTGCTCCAAGCCATTTGGGACGAGACCGGCGGCGATGCTGATTTGAGGGCCTTCTGTGGTTCCGATTGGAAACGCCAATTCACCGACATGCTCACCAAGGAGAAGTCCGCAGAAGGGACCACTACTTCTACGCCATATTACGGCAACCGGGTGTTCAACCTGGGGGCCGGGAGTGACCGAATTAAGAACTCGATCACGATCTTGGGCGGAGACTTTGGTGAGATTGAGGCCATTCCTTGCCCCTTCATTGGTATGTCAGGAGCCAGCACGGTTGATAAAGACCGCGCATACTTCTTGGACATGGACAAGATCAAGCTGAAGGTCGCATGGGACCCAACGCCGGAATACTTCGAAGACCGCGGCGGTGGTCCTCGATTCATGCTGGAAGCGGCCTATGCCTTGGCCGTAACTAACCCTCTCGGATTAGGAAAACACGTTCCAGCGTAATGTCTCAGATCCTTGGTGTTAGTCGAGAGAACCTCGGTTCGGCGGTGTTTGACCATATGGAACGCGAGTTCCGGTTGGGTTTCGCCAAGAAACGATTTGAAGCGCTCAAGAACCAGCGGTTGTTGGCGTATCAAAACCATAACACTGAGAGAAAAGCGATTGACGGGGTCGGGTGTGTAGAACTCGAACTCGACCCCGAAATATATTTCAACTGGGTCCATCGCGAAGGCCGGGACTTTTGGAAAGACCGAAAAAACCGGGACTGGATTAAGAAGAAGTATCCGCAGACCGCGGTGAAAAGTGCCGGGACAAAGACGCAGGTCGGCTGGGGTGCTCCCTGTCAATGAACGCAGTTCGTTACAAGTACATCTTGGGGGGCGTGAAGGACTTAATTGGGCTAGCCTCGGTTGAGACAATCACGCAACGGAACCTCATCCGCGGGCTTGTTTCGCGGCGCCTCTCGTATATTTGGGGGAACACTGCCTGGCCATCCATCACAAAGTGGGAAGAGCGGGCCGTTACCGATGACGCGGTGAATGGGGACTACGTCCCATTGACTGAGGCCGGGAAGGACTCCATCGATGCGGTGTTTGCGGTTCGGGACAAGAACCCTCTTGTTAATATAGACTCAGTCAATTTGGAGTGGGCGTTGAACCATTTAGGCGTGACGGTGCCGGACGGGTATTCGGACTTGTGGTTGTATTATCGGAAGACCCGACCACGACTTGTTGGGGACGCTTACAGTGCCACTACTTCCTATTCGATTGGGGACCAAGTCTACGACCCGACTGAAGGAGATTTTTTTAATTGTGTGGCGGCTTCCACCGGAGACGCGGTCACTGACACCAATTTCTGGGAGCGGGTTGAGATCCCGGTTGAGTTCGAAGAATTTTTGGTGAACGGCGCTTTTGCCGATTACCTACGGAACGACGGGCAAGAAGACAAGTCGGTGAGAGTGGCGGAGGCCCCGGCTCAAAAAGCGTTGAAACATGCTCTCTATGTTTTGAAGCAATCGCAGGGGCAGCAGACGCGGCCCCGCGTAAACACTTATTGATTATGGCCGGAGGACTAAACATTGTCGGGAAAATTTTCAAGGCCGTTGGCCCTGCATCCAAGCAGAGTTTCAGGGTCGCGGACGACGGGGACCATATGCCCGGGACTGGGCAGCGGTTGACCACGGGGCAGACTTCCGATTCGGGGCGTTACGCGTGGGTATCGGCAAACCTTGACTCTACCTATACTCTCACCCTGAGCGCTTCTGAGATTCGAGGTAGCGTGTCAGCTATCCCGATCAAAGCAGGGGCTTGGCAACGTGTCCCCGGGTCTACTGCGGTCGCATGTGTCGCGGGAGACGTTATCGCTTGGGACGCCCGCGAGGTTTAATAGCATGTTTTTCTTCCAACCAGCCTTCAGTGGAGGAGCGGTCGGCCCGTATAATATGGGCGAGTACTTGGTGGATGAAAATGAAAATTGCCTCACGACATCCGATGGAGTTTTTTTGATTTCATCAAACATCGTCTCTCTGTTAGCCGACGACAACGGCCGAACTTTAATTAATGAATCTGCTGAGTGTTTGCTCGCAGTCTTTGAGGAATAAATATGGCTACTTCTACAATTCGACCTTCCGCCGTGGGCACGGTGACCGCTTTCCGAGCGGGGGACCTTATTTTGCTCCCTAACGCAACCAGTGGGCTGCGGGTGATAACTAAGGAGAACTTCAACACAGAGCTTGCCGCCCTGTCACGGGCGACCCCGAACGACGGCCTGGCAACTTTGAATTCCAGCGGCAAGCATGACATTGCCCAAGTGAACTATACTTCTTTGGACTTCCAAGGGACGTCTACTGTTGCCGGGCTCCCGGCCCCGGGGACTCTGGCATCGGGACAATTCTATATCGTAACCGACACGGGAACCAACCACAGTGAGACCTGGACCCAAGCCGGGGAGATGGCGATTTCTGATGGGACGAGCTACTATGTTGGTCCTGTAGGTATTACTACTGTTGCACAGGGTGGGACTGGTTCAGGAACTGCCGCTGGTGCGCGGACGAATCTCGATGTGATGCAAGTTGCCGATGTCAACGATCGATCCCTCAGTAAGGCAGCCATTAATGGTCTTAGCCTTGATGGGGTCGATGACCTAATAACTCTGACCCCTCACGCCATCACTACAAACGATTTCTCCTGGTCCGGGATTATTCGGGTTGATACGGAGCCCTCAATCAATGATATGGTCGCGCAGACCAGAGGTTCAGGAGGTGTCGGGGTCTCGGTGTACTTCACATCAGCCTACCGACTTGTCGCGAAGTTGAATGATGGGGCCGGGAATGTTGATACTATCACAAGCGGGTCTACTTACGCCGTGTCCGGGAAAGCCTACCACTGGGCCGTGACTGTTGACCGTGATGGTGCCTTTAACATGTATGTCAACGGCGAAGTGGCAGCGACGACCACCACCACTGCTGTTGATACTGGCCTGGATACTGGTAACGATATTGTCCTCGGGAGCCGTAATGGAGCAGAGTTCTTTGAGGGGGTTATGTATTCCTTCGTTGCATGGGACAAGGCCCTAAGCGCAAGCGAAGTAGCAGAGCTTGTTGCGAACGGAAATCAAGTTCCCCTAGCAGATCAATGGAGCGGCGCTGTCGCTTCCTACCAGTCACGCAATATCGAGTCTGATACCTGGCTGGACGAGAGCAGCAATGATTCCAATGGGGACATAGCAGGAGCGACTCGACTTTTTGAGCCAAAGGCACAAGTATCCGGGACTTTTACACCAACACTTTATTTCGGTGGGGTCTTACAATCGCCGGGTGTAGCTTCTGGATTTTGGCACAAGGATTCGGTGAACCCTAAGATTGTCCACATCACAATCAGGATCGAATCTCCCGCCGCCGTTTCTGACTCCGGCAACGCCGTGATTCAGGGACTTCCTTTTAATTCAGTGAACGATTCAACGAAGCGGTTTTGCTTCTCCGCAATCATGTTCAACGCTTTGGCATTAACGTCAAGCGTGTCAGCGTTAGTGCTCGCCAATACTGACGACATTAACTTGTATGACACTGGAGCGACCGGGGCTGTCGCGCTTACAAACTCCAATTTTACAACCTCAACACTCTTGACGATCAACGGCTTTTACGAAATCGAATAAAGACTATGGCTACCAAAACACAATACGTAATAGGACTTCTCAACTCGGTTGAGGCTCAAGCGGTAAACCGGGCAGCAGGCAATGCCCTTCAGGACGCACTCGCTCCGATCAAGGCGCGGATGGAGAACAAGAAAGCTTTGGGTCTCAATCCGACAGCCGAGAAAGCACCGGCGGTGATTGCAAGCGTGCGAGCGGCAATCGCGGCTTACGAAGCCAAGCAGATCATCTCGACTCCGACTGATGAGGAGATCCTGGCGGGACTTGCTGCGGCTGAAGAAGCCACTCCAACTGAGCTTGGCGGATCGACAGAGCCAGAACCACCCAGTGAGGAATAGTTGTGGCTTGTGAGACAAGCACAACTTTGTTCGGCCTACCTCAGACCACTTCTGTGTCTCTGGGGACTGACCGTTTACTGTTGTTTACGGCCTCGACGAACGAGGGAATTCTTGTATCTGACTTTATCACTCAGATTGGAGTCTCGCCCGTTGCCGTTGCGAGTGTCTCAACCACGCAAGCACTGACAACGGATGATCGTTACTTCTTAGCCGATGCAAGCGGGGGCAGCATCACACTGACCCTGCCAGCAGCTAGTGGGAATTCCGGTTATGCTTGCACGATCAAGAAAGTTGATTCGACTGCTAGCGTTGTCACAATCGATGGGAGCGGAGCTGAAACGATGGATGGCGAACTGACTCAAGAGATCGACGTGCAATATACTTCTATTTCTTTGGTCTGTGATGGAAGCAACTGGTTTATTTTATGAGCTATTTTCCTCAAACGAACATCGGATTTGCTGATACATCCGCAGTCGATGCGTTTGGCAAAAACTGGGTGGAGATACGATAATGAGAGCAGCAATAGACCTACTTTTTGTCCATGCAACCGCATTACTCGGACTGGTCACAGTTGCATTACTGCTTGGATGCGCCCGACGTGAGCGCCCTTACGCCTGGGAGTCGAACACGATCATCCACCCAGACGGGACACGGGAAGAGACCCGCACCATCAACCGAAATGCAATCATCTCCGCCAGTGGCTACAAGCTTGAACTCGACAAGTTCCACGTCGATGAGCGATTCGAAGAGGGTGATGCCAACGGACCAGGAGACGCTCACTATGCGGTCAATTCGGACGGCGCAAAAGCATCTCCAGAATCTCAAGCTCTGAAAGCATTTCAAGAAGGGCTTGGGCTTGGTGCTCAGTTCTACGGGCTCCGACCTCAACCCGAACCTCAGTTGAGCGAAGACGAGTTGACCGATGTGAAGCTGCTCTTGGAGGAGCTACGCAAACAGCGAAATCGATTGGAAGAATAATGCCTGAACCCGTTAAATCAGTTCTTGAATCTCTAGCCAAGTCCGCGCCTTCGCTGACAGGCTACGTGTTGCTCACCAGCCTGTTCCTTTGGCACATTAATTCCATGGCAAATCGAGACGACTTAGTCGCGAAGCAGAGGATCGATGCGTGCCACAACATCAAGGAGACATCGAACAAGGTCATGGAAGATCTGCGAGAGGCAATGCAGCTACAGGCCATCGCCTTTAATGAATTGAGCGTACGCTTGGAACAGTCGATGAAGGATGACTAAACCAATACTGACTTTCCGAGCCAGGCTAGATGGAAAGTCTAGCTACTTCTTTCACGCGGTCAACATTTTGCGGTGGTTTGACCGCGAGCACTTTTGCCAGGTCTTGCCCGTGGTGATCGAGCCCGGCGCCATCCCTAAGCCCTTGGCCGAGATGATAGTCCACCGGGACCAGCCGACAAATAAAGAAGTTGTAATCCATGACCCGACGTTCGATCCGGTTGGGGAGTCGGACAAAAAGGTTTGTTTCGTTACCATGTGGGAGACTACCCGGCTCCCTGAACCCGCCGTCAAAAACCTAAACAAGGCGGAAGTGGTTGTGGTACCCTCGAAGTGGCAAGCGGAAGTCTTTTCGGCTCAGGGGGTGACGGCTCCTATTCGGGTTGTCCCCATGGGTGTAGATCCGAAACGCTTTCCCTTCCAATACCGTGAGCATCGGGGGCCTTTCGTTTTTGGGTCCGCGGGGAATTTAGCAGTAGGAGGTTGCCGTAAGAACATGCCGGGAGTCATCCAAGCGTTCCAAAAAGCCGATATTCCGAACTCGAAGCTGGTCATTAAGACCTACCCCGACGATGTCTTGCCGGAGATCGAAGACTCTAGGATTGAATTCCAGCAGGTTTTCTTGAGCTCTGCGGAGATCTCTAGCTTTTATGGTCGCATTGATTGCTTCGTTTCCGCGACCCGGGGCGAGGGCTGGGGCTTGATGCAACACGAGGCGATGCTTTCCGGCGTTCCGGTCGTTTCGCCAGCTTTCGGCGGGATCTCGGAGTTTTTTGACGCCTCTGTCGGATACCCGGTTGACTACCGGACCGTCGAATCTGGTAAGCATTACGAAAACTGCGGCCATTGGGCCGAACCTTCGACAGAGAGCCTCATTAAAGGGATGAAGGCCGCGGTTGGTTTTGAGATGCACGCCCAGGTCCGAGCGGCCCGGGAACGCGTTGAGGGGCTCACCTGGGGGCATTCAAACACCCTCCTGTTGGAAGTATTAAGGGAGTTCGCCTATGTCTGACCAGGAGCATCCAGGCCGTTTTGATGAGGTCATTTCCGCCGACGGTGACCAAGGGTTCATGGGCGTTGACATGCGGACACCTCCGCAGAACTTGCCCCCCGGGATGGTTAGCTTTGCGGAAAACTGTCGTTTTAGGTTCGGCTCTGTTGAACCTCGGCGCGGGACCCAGGCTCTGACGTGGACTTCCCTTCTCGGCATCGAGTTTCCAATCACCTTTCCGATCAATTGGAACACCCCTATCTCGACTGGCGCCCCCGTCGGCGTGGGTTTATGGGCTGACCCCAACGGAGATGAGTGGCAGTTGATAGCGGCCGTGTCTACGGCCTTTACTTTAGATGACGGGGGCGGCCGTGTTTTAGTTTGGGCAATCAAGCCCGGGAACAATATTCGGGCGGTTCCTGTTTTGGCCGACATCTCTTCAACGGAGGGAGAAGTATGGTTCGAGTCATGTTTTAATGTGGTGACGCTTCACCGCGGGCCCGGCGCCGATCCCTTAGTGATGACTAATATTGACGAGGGGTTTAAGCCGATCACGCTATCTGAGGGGGGCTCGGGCACGGTCCCGATTCCTCGGTCCCGCAACGCGACCTTTTTTCAAAATCGGTTGCTCGTCCCGCATCGACCTGAGAACACCGTGAAGGCGGACAACGTCGCGGTCTCGGACGTTTTGGACTATACACGCTACCTGGAGCAGATAAATGATTTCCGCATAAACCAGGGGGACTCAGATGAGATCGTGCGGGTGGTCCCGTTCAACGAGCAGTCGGTAGTCGTTTTTAAAGATAGCAGTATCTATGCTGTCAGTGGTTTGGTCGGGGATTACACCACAAACGCTCGGCTTGATTTAGTGACAGATGAGTTTGGCTTAGTGGGGCAACGGAGCGTGGCGACCGTGGGCCCTGATCTCGTCTTCCTGTCAACGCGGGGAGTGACGACCTTAAGGCAGACCGAACTCAACAAAACGCAAGGGGTCTCGACGCCTTTGTCTGAGCCAATCCAGCCCCTCATTGACCGGATTAATTGGCAGGTTGCCAAGACAACAGCCTCGGCCGCCTACTTCCGAGATAGATACTACTTGTCGGTTCCCATCGACGGCAGCTCAGAGAACAATGCTGTTTTGGTCTACGACTTCTTGAACCGGGCTTGGTCGGGTTACGATACCGGGGAGACAATCAAGATTAAATACTTACAAGTGGGAGACTTTCACGGGGTCCAGCAGCTCTTTGCTTATTCTAACACGGGGGACATTAGTGTTTACGAGTATGCGGAAGAAGACCACGTCCGAACGGTTCCGGCTGAGTTCACCGCTGAGATATTCATCCAGAGTCAGCCGTCCGACGGGGAGACGCTCCAAATAAATTCGGGGGACGTGATTCGAGCAACTCAGACTTTGCTTCTTAAAGACGGGGACGGGAACACTTTGACCGATGAAAGCGGAAACCAACTCTATACTCCGCTCGATTATAACTTAAAAGATCCGGCCCAGGCTCAAGAAAACCTGTGGGGCGTGGGGGATTACGGAGCGGCTCCTTGTGAAGAGGCCGCAGAGAACCTTTACCAAGGATTAACTACGGCGCCCGAGAACGACACAGACCCTTGGGAGGATTTCACGACCACCGTGGAACGAGTCGGGTGCGGGGTTAAACTCACCGACAGTGGGCCCATCCTGGTTCAAACCGACTCGCCCGGGATTAAGGTGATCTCAACGCCCGCCATAACCTTTGCCCCCACGCCTATCCAAACTTGTTTCGTCACCCGGGGGTATGGCTACGAGGCGGGCAACCGGAAAAGGTCCACGCGGGTCCAGCTCTACCTAGAGACATGGGCCGCAGCCTACGAAGTGTTCTCTCTAGCTGATGGGGTCAATGAAGAAGTCCAACTGATTGAAGCCGCAGATACTTCCAAGAGCCGTGTTCAATATCTCACGGTGGATCAAGACGACTGGGATACTTCTAATGTGAACGACGACCACGGGCTTCCCAACCGGGAGGATTACTCTGTAACGCTACCCACGGCGGGGATGGAACTGGGAGGGGGCGTGGTTCTTGATAAGTATCAGGCTTACACGCACAAACTACATATCAATCGACAAGGGGCTTTTTTCCGCGTAAAGTTTTGCCTGACATCTGGTCGAGCGAAAGTTTACGCCGTCACATCGGGGAACATTCGTTTCGAGAGGAGATTTGGAGAGCATGGCTGAACAATTTGAAGAAGGAATAGGTTACACGGTCGGGTCTAGCTTAACCCAGCAGCAGTTCCGCGACCTTTTGCTGAACCTTCAGCGGAAGCAAGGAACCATACTTCGCAACTTTCAAGACGACTTGACATCTAGCTTTGGGATGTTCGCAATTGACGCGAACGGGGATCCTATAAGCCGTTCAATAGAGTCGGAAGATGCTTCGTTGAGTGTCACGGACGGCTCGGGCCTTTCAGGCAATCCAACGATTGGACTCGGAACGCCTGGCTTACTTCGAGAGCATCTAGCAACCGACTGGGAAGACGTCACCTCAAACGGGGCTACCTTGACCCCGTCTAAATATGTCCACTTCTTAAAGATCTTCACCGGGACTCCGAGCGTGACCATTGGGCCCCCGACTGGCGGGAAGCTTTGCGAAAAAGTCCTGATCAACAACGGCGGGGTTTCGATCACGGTTGTCGAGGACACGGCAAACACCTTTGCCGAATTCCAATCGATCACCTTGGGGGTGGGGGATTCCGCAATCCTTTATTCGAATGCAGCTTTGCGTTGGTATTTGGGAGCGACAAACTTTCTCGGAGGAAAAGAGAACGCCTCTTCAGGATCTCTAATCGTTGGGAATCGATATGAAATCCTGAAGTTCGAAACCGGGGACGACTTCACATCCGTGGGGGCCAATGCCAATGCTGACTGGGAAATTTTCACGGCCACGGGGGATTCTCCGACCTGGTCTAACTCATCAATCCTGAAAAACTTAGGCGCGGGCTGCGTCAATCTCTAGAGTGTTATGGCTTACACCGCGACAGTCGAGGCCGGGAAGTCTTTTTCGGCGGGTGAAAAAGTCACCTACTCGGGCCTGAACCTATTGGGTCTTCCAACAATAACCATCACCGGGGCTCTGTCGGCTGATGAGATCCCAGCGGGTATAATCACGGAAGTGAAGCTGGCTGATGAAGCGGTCACTCAAATCAAGCTGAAAGACAGGCTCATCAATTTAGCCAAGCTTGAGCTCGGGGACCCGGGAACTCTCTTGTATTGGGACGCGGGCGGGGAGCCCCAGCGGCTTTCTCCCGGGAACGCGGGTGACAAACTTGTCATTGAAAACGTGGGGGGAAAGCTTCTCCCGCGTTGGGCCGCGCCGAGTGAAATCGCCGATATTGAGGTCTCGCAAATCACCGCAGGAAGTGAAGGCTATCACCTAGTATCGAGAAGCGGGACCTCCGTTTGGGAAGCCCAGCCAACGATCCCAACTCTATCACTCGCCTGGACGTCGCACACAACGCACTTTAATGAGAAGTTGTATAGTGACGGAAGTTTTACGGTCGCGGGAACAGAGACACCTACTGTGGAAACCGCTCCAAGCGACGGACTAGACGGGGGAGGCGCCCAGCCCGTGGACACTTTAGACACTTGGTCAGCGGGCCTATGGGGGACTTCAGCTTATAAGTATGCTGACTTCACGATAAACCAAACCAAGATTGAAACGGCCCTTGGTAGTACAATCAGCTCGTTTGATTCAGATGTATCTGAACTTCTAATATACGCCCAGCTTAAGATCGATTCCGACGGGGCGAATGTCGCGGCAGCGCTTTACTTTGATTCCAACCTGTCAACTTGGGTTCCCCTCGCCCTGATCGGTCAAGGGACCACCGCAAACACTGCGGGACAAGCTACCCAAGTACAAGCGACCGTTCCTCGAACCGAGACGGGACAAATCAAGCTACGGCTTTTGCTCGATACCTCGGCCGGGTTGAGCACTGGTTTTTCAGCATTCAAAATCCTGGCTCATCGATGATCAGTGACGCCCTAATTGACTTTATCATCTCGAATCGAGGCCGTGCGGCTGAGATGAATGATGCGTTCCTGCGTCAATACGTTAGCTTTCACTGGCTCTTTGGGTATCTCAAGGTGGTCGAAGAAGGGGGAGCCATCACGGGCTTTGCGGTAGGTCGGCGGGCCAATACCGAGCCGACCTCCCGCAGCTTTACTTGGGATGAGAACAAGTATTCAGCCGACGGGAAATATTTTATCATCGGGGACCTGATCGCAACAACGACAACGGCCCGAAAGAAACTAGCTCAATACTTCTTGGATCGATGGCCGGATGTTTCACAAGTATACGGGCACGACCGGCGGGGGAATGTTAAAAGACTCTCCCGTCGATTTATTGAAAGGTTAAGATCATGGGAACAAGTGTAAAAGCCCCGCCCCCTCGCGATTACTACAAGGAGACCGCTGAAACGCTTCAGGCTCAAATTGATTTAAAGCCTCAACAATTTGCCAGTGAGCAACGGTTTCGCCCGCAGTTTGCGGAACTTGACCTGTCGATTTTGGACCAAATGCTAACGGGGTCGAAGACTCAGCGCGGCATGACCGATATTTATAAGCAGGTCATGCCCGCCCTGTCGGAAGCTGACGCGGCGGGCGCCCGGGTCCGCCGAGAGCGAGACATTGAGGACCTCGAAGAGTTGGCCCCCCGATTCAGGGAAGCGGTCGATAAAGCGAATCCTGAAAACGCCCGCTTGATGGCGGCCTTGAACGAGGCAGCACTTGCCCAAGTCGAAGCGGGGGCGGGGCTTGATCCTAGCCTACAGCGGTCAGTCTCACAGTCCGCCCGGGGAGCCCAAGCGGCTAGGGGGTTCGGGTTTGGCTTAAGTGACACGGCCCAGGAGGCGCTTTTCTCCGGCATGGCTGGGGAACAGCTTAGGCAGTCTCGAATGGCTTCAGCGGGGCAGGTAGCGGGCTTAAACGCGGCCCAAAGGGTCGATCCGGCCATGGCTGTTCTTGGGCGCCAGGGAATTTCGCTCAACAACGCCGCCATGATTGCCGGGCAAGCGCAGGGCTTGAACCCGGGAGCGATCTTTAATCCAGAGAGCGCTTACGCTCAAGACGTCTACAGCTCTAACCAAAACGCCATTGCCGCGGCCAACATCGCCTCGGCAAACGCCAAGGCCGGAATGATTGGCGGGGCCTTGGGGGCCGTGGGAAGTATCGGGGGCGGGATGGCATCGAGGGGAAAGGGATTTTTCTGTTGGGTCGCCCGAGAAGTATACGGGGAGACGAATCCTGAATGGCTTGTGTTCCGGCATTGGATGTTGACAGAAGCCCCGGCCTGGTTCCAAAAGCTCTACGCCCGCTATGGGGAAGCCTTCGCCAAATGGTTGGCCCCCCGGCCTCGTGTGAAAGCGCTTGTTAAAGCGTGGATGGACCGCAAAGTTAAGAAGTATCAAGCAGAGGGATTGATCAATGCCTTATAACCCAGGAATCCAGTATCAGGGAGGACAGCTTTTATCCCAGGGACTTCAACAGTTTGGGGCGGGCATCGGTAAAGGCTTGGAGAAACGCGCCGAACGGCAAGAGGAGCTAAAAAAGAATAATAAGGCCGCCAAAGGAATGCGGATGGCCATGGATGCATTGGGCATCGCAACCAAAGACGAGCTAGAAGCGCTTGATTTTGAGGGGCTCAAATCTATGGTAGGGCTCGCCCCCCTACTTGTAGGACAACCCCTGCGGGAGATTCAAAACCGGGCAGCCGCGAAAGAAGAAGAGCGGGACGAGGCAGCGGCTGAGGCCTTTGGCGGCGCGATGGAACAGCCCCGTAAAAAACGAGCGGCGTACTTGGAGGAGAACGCGGGGGGATTTGGACCAGAACGCCTCCAACAAATGATCGCTGCCGCGGGCGCCGCTAGCAAATCTGAGGACGAGCGCAACTATCTCCAGGCTCAAATTGGTAAACTAGACGCGGACGCGAAGTCGACCTTGGCGAAAAACCTCGCTGATCATCAAGCGCTCATCGACAAAGCCCAAGGGCTCGATGACGAATCCAAAAAGGCGGCCGCAGCATCTGCCAAAGATATTTGGACCGATCCGGCCGTTCGAGAGTGGAACTTGTCCCGGTCGGCTTACGAGAATCTAGTGGCTAACCTAGAGAGCCCGTCCACCGGGGTCTCGGACCTGTCCCACATCTTCACGTTCATGAAGTCACTTGACCCAGCAAGTGCCGTTCGGGGTGGAGAATTTGAGTTGGCCGAGGGATCATCGGGCGCACTCAAGAATATGTTGAGTAAAGCTAAGGGCCTCGTTTCAGGTGAGCGCTTATCTAATGATCAACGCGCTTACATGGTCGAAGAAGCGGAAAAAGCGGTTGCCGCAAAGCGTAAATCAGCAGACACCGCGTATAACTTCTACTTGGACTCTGCCATCCGCCGGGGGATCAGTAGGGACCTGTTCCCGTCGAGCCTAGATGTCACCCAGCCTCCCGCCCAGCCTCCCGCCCAGCCGGAGAACGACCCAACTTCTACGATTCCGATTCTAAGGTCTCAAGAGGCAGCAATTGAATACGTTAATAGAACGGGCAAGATGGGCAGCTATACAGACGAGAACGGCGAAGAAAAAATAATAGGGCCCGACAAGAAGACTCCATAAGTATGGCTACACCACTTCCCCCAGGATTACGGTTTGTTGATCCCTCCGAAATAGCGGGCGGCGGAAATGAACCGAACGAGGAAAGCGAAGCCCCTTCTCTCCCAAAGGGGCTTCGCTTTATTGACCCGGCCGAGTTGTCGGCGTATCTGCCGACTGACGAAACCACGGCCCCTCCTCAATCCACCAGGGACCCCATCGCGGACGTAAGCAGTATTGCCGACAAAATGGCGAACCCTAACTATAAACCGTCGTTTGCGGAGTGGAAAAGGTATCGCGAATCTGAAGACGTTATTCCCGAAAACGGGGATTCTCTTTCGGAAAGGTTTTCGGGGATAATAGGGGAAACATTGGGCTATGTGAAAAACCTAGCCCGGGCCACTGCGGGAGAGATCGGAGAAACTACGATCAACGCTTCTCAGGGAGACTGGGCGGGAGCCGCAGAAAACCTTGAAACCCTTCTTACTTCTTACACTGAAGCGATGCTGCGAGGGACGATGGATCTAGGCATAATGTCTCGGTCAATCCACGAGGCCTACGGCCGGGGCAAAACTAAGAAGCCCGCGATTCAAGGGTTCCTTGGGGCCGACAGCTTAACAAAGATTGACCCCGCCGAGCTTGAGCAACTGAAAGAAAAGAAGCTCCGAACGCAATACGATTTAGAGATGGTCAACCGACAAGTTCAGGCCATCCGCGAAGCCGCACGAAGCGGGGACACGAATCTCTTGGAGTTCCTTTCAGGAAACGCCCCCATTGATTCAATCAATAACGACATTGGCGAGGGGGGCTCATACTTCTTGGACTTCCCGTCGTTGGTTTCAGGGGGCGCGGCCATGGCCCCGAAACTGTTAAACCGTGCCGCGTCCCGGGTATTGCAGGAAGGCGCGGAGGCGACGTTAAAAGGCACGACCCGAGCGGGGGCCGTGGCTGAGGAGTTATTAGAGGAAGCCCGACAAAGACCGCTCATAAGTGCGCTCTCGGCGGGCGCCGCGTCTGCCAAAATGCCGGACGTGGCGGCCGCGGCTGCAACAAGTGCCGCTACTGTTAAAACCCTCCATGAAGTCGCGGAGGCCGCCGCGGGCGTTGCATCCGGCCTCAAAAAACAACCCTCTGACGTCGGCATTTTTGAAAGGTTCGCAGGAGATGCCGCCAACGAATTGTGGAAACGCCGGATTGCCCAGGGCCTAACCAACCTGGGCGCAGATCGGCTAGCCCGTCCAGTCGGAACCCTGGCGGCCGGGGCTGGGTTAGGCGGCGGTGTTGGAGCGGCTTTCGGCGGGCTCGCTGGCGGGCTCGAAGGAATGGTTGAGGGATTAGCCGAGGGCATAGTCACGGGCGGCGCCTCTGCAAGCGCTATCGGGGCCGGGCGAGGACTCACGGGAGTGTCTCGGAAGGCGATGGAAGACAACGACATAAATTCTCTGAGAGCCGCAATTGCGGCTGACCCACTCGCGCCATCAGCTAAGTTTGATAAACTTGACCGAGCAACCCAGTTGCAAATGGCGACCGTGGCCGCAGCAAATCCCGAGGTGCAAATCCGTTTTGTCCCTGAAGAGACGTTGAAAGCCCAGCTACTTAGCGACCAACAGCACGGGCAAGCGTTCTATGACCCTCGTTCCAAAAGTATCTGGGTGAATGCCGATTCCCCGAACTTGAAACAAGACTTCATGCATGAGGTCGGGGAAGCTTTGTGGGCCTCTCCCGCGATCAACAAGGCCGACATGGCCCAAGAATTTGAGCGTCTTTACGGACGACAAGGGCTGCGTGAGTTAGGCCGGGAGCTTATCCGAAAAGACACAAAGCACGGGGTCACGGGCAAGATGCTTTCGGACGAATCAGTAGAAGCACTTCTAGACCAAAAACTTTTAGCCGAGCCCGAGTTCATCCTTCGAGAAGTCTTTGCCGAGACATTCATGGACCTGACCGTGGACCAAGCTTTCTCTAAAGTTCGGCGGGGCCGGGGCTTTGGAAACACTCTCGACCGTTATTCTTTTGAGTCCCCCTTACTCCGCGCAGGGATCAAGGCCAAAGCCGACATCCTGTCTCGGCTCGGGTTTGACGTGTCGGACACAGGCGACCTGCGGTTGACTGAGAGAGACACTCAATTCGGAGATGTTCGGTTAAAGAACGATTTCCGCCTACGAAAAGCTGTTCGGAAGTATATGGCCGACGTGAAGAACTATTACGGGGACGAGGCCAAGGCATTGAAAAGACATTCGGGGGGATCTCGCGTGGCTCTACAAGATTTGGCCAAGGCCCCGTATGCCGGGTGGGTTGCCCGGGCGGACGGCAGCTTTGAAAACGATTTTGCTGTTCTGAAAAACGGAATCGTCACGGCTAAGGACGGGGCTGAAATAGACGCGGCATTGAAAAAGCGGCAAGCGGACCTTTCCTCAGTCATTGGGCAAACGATAACAGGCGACCCACGCACGCGCTTGGGAGATGGTCAACAAGTCATCGACCTAGCGGGACCGCTCAAGGACCCTTCAGACCCGGCCCTCGGTCTGCGGCTCGACTCAAGCGGTAAACGGGTCTTCATCTCGGGTTCGGTTTTGCCAGAGCAGATATTTAATTTGTCATCCCTTTCGGTGGAGGCTCGAAGCAACTTGCGAGATCTACAAGTAGCCATCAACACAGGAGACGTTTTCTCGGGTTGGTACCAGGCGATAGGAACGAGCCGTGGGAAAGAATTGAGTTGGCGGCGGAGCACTCAGAAAAACTTAGGAGACCTCCGCGTGTCTCAAAAGCAGTTCAAGCCGTTCGCGTTCTCTTTGTCCAAAGAGGGGAACTTGTCAACTACCGTTCTTGATGTAGGCGCCGCCTTCGAGAAAATGCGGCGTTGGAAAAACAATGGGAAGCTCAACGACTTGTGGGGAGGGAACCTGAGAGCCTTTCGGGAAGATCTGTTCCAATACCTGGACAACCACGGGCACGGCCTACCGGGGGATTCTAGCATAGGCGCGGCCAAACGCGATCAGATCAACGCTTTTTTCGGGGCTGCAAGTAACAATACGCCGAATAAAATGTTCACCGAAACGATGAACACGGGGGAACCCGGCGGGGGCGGGTTGATTAGGTCACTCCGTATAGATCGGCTGCACTCGATCAGGAGCACGCCCGCTAAGAATTGGCACTTTGACTACGAAAAGCAACGAATGAACCTGCGGCGGAAGCCTGAGAAAGAGTCCGCCAACACGCAGCGCGGGAAAACTACCCTTCCGACTTACGCCAAATTCAAGAAAACCGTCCTCGATAAGGACTCAAAGCGGGCCGTCTCGGTTCTTGATTTGGGCGCTGGTCAGGGCCACGGCTCGGCGGGGATGCGGGGCGCAGCGGTAACGAACGACGGCACAGACCTTTCGATCTTTGGTAAACCAGGTAAGAATCGCCGGACCATCAAGACTATGGAGCCTTTCCCTTACGGAAGTAAGGGTACCAACCCATCTAACTGGCAAGACGGTAAGCGCCCCGACTTCCTGACTCATGAAGAAGTAACCGGGCAGTTTGACTACGTCTCGTCATTCAGCGTTTTGAATGTCTTGCGCGAGCCGTTGCGAAAGCAACTCTACAGCACCGCGGGCAGGTCTCTGAAAATGGGGGGCGAAGCTCATCTCACCGCTAGATCGGATATTTCCGCTACGAACAAAAAGCCCGGGGCCAAGGAAGGCTGGATGGTCAAGCAACAGGACGGGTCTTGGGCTTTTCAGATCGGCCTGTCGGCTGACCAAATGATTGCGGAAGCTAAAGAAGTATTGGGGGGAACTGATTACAGCTTTGAAAAAGGAAAGGACCTCAGCGGCTCCTACATCGTAATCAAGCGTACAAGAGCCAACGCTTCCTACGCCCCGCCAACCAAGCCGACTTTGACCGCGAAAAAGGCCACGGCCAAACGGCCAGGCGCAACGGTTACGCGAATTAGCAAGGTCAAAACTTGGGACGGCCAGGCCCGAACGTCCGACACGGGCGCCCCTCGATTCAAATCACCCATTCAAGAATCTGCCACAGGGTTTGATGTGTTTATTGCGGGCAAACCTAAAGACTCCCGGTCCCGGGTATATACCAAGCCTAACATTGAGCGGGGGCTCGCCTCGTTAGATAACGCCTTGAAGAAAGTCGCACGGGACCCAGTCCGCATGGCCTCTCCGACGGGCTACCTTGAATTCATGGCTGACGCGGGCATTGGCGGCAACGTGTTGGCCCCGCCCTCGATGCTTTCATTGATTTTGAAAAACCCCGCCGCTTACGTTGACCTTGTCACAGGAGGCTACCACGGGTCTCGAACGGCCCCGGGAACGCGTCAATCAGCGCTTGAGGGGCTAGATTCCACTCTAAAAATGCGGGAGGTTATCGGGGACGCGCCCCCACCGTTCGTCGCAGCTTTGCACCATCTTTGGGGGGTGTTATCCCGCCGACTTGCTCCCGTAGATCAAGAAGGACTGTGGCTTCGATTGGTCAACCACAAGCCCATCTTGGACGCGATCCAATCGTCCATAGACGGGAACTACACCCTGAGTTCGAAAGAGTGGTCCTCATTAGTTTCGGCCGCCCGGGCCGCGAGTGAGAGTAGCGCGGGCAAGCTTGGCAACGGCGGGACCTCGAACGCCAACGCCATGCACAACCCTCTGAGACGCCTCAATGGAGATTGGGAGAAGTATGCGGACATCTATTCCGCCGACAAATCTTCAGGCGACTCGGGCCGAGCCTATTGGAAACTTGTTACAGACGTGGGCGCCTTAGAAATTAAAAACAAAGTACAGCGTTTTGTGGGCCTGACTTTCGGGACCCCGGGCCTGATCATGGATCGCTGGAAGTTTGTTGAAATGCATCTCCCCACGTTGATGAAACGCTACCGGGTCAACCAACCCGGGGACCTGTTTCAGTATTCCGAGCAAAACGTCCCCTCTGACCCGTCCGGCATCTACGGGACTTTTGGGGACATCGACAACGCTGCCTCGGCCTTCTCAACCGCTTTTTACGAGGGGACTGAGATGGCCTTGGAACAAGCCATCGCAAACAGCCCCGAGCTACAGCAATTGTTGGGAGCCCATGCCAACGTGGGAGGCCTACATTGGATGGGCTGGAACGCGATTAAAAATGAAGCGGTGGGTCATTCAAGTTTGAACCTCACGCACGACCTGGTAAAATCGTTGGGTCGCGATAACATTACCGCGGACACTATCCACCAGCATATCCAAAATGGAACCTATTACACAGAGGGAAACCAAGGAAACCAGCGACGACGACTCACCATTGATCGGGGGCGTGTTTACTCCGAGTAACGGCTCGACCGGATGGCCCGGGGGCGGGGGCGAGGACGACGACTGGGACGAGATCGATGAGAGCGACAACGCCGACAACGACCCACCAGAAACGCCCCAGGAACGCGCCGCCAAAATGGAAAACTTCCGTCTTTGGAACCTTTGGCAACGCGTCAAACCCAAGGTAATCGATTTTCAAGAGCTCGGGAGAACCGGGGAAAAGGCCATCATCTCCGACGGCCGGACGGCCATGCGAGCATCTCAGCGGGAACGATGGCGGGTATTTTCGCCGGAAGGGAAGCTGATTCAAACGCTCGCTGACCTTTCCGAAATTTCAAAAATGCCGAAAGACTTTAAGGGTTGATCCGGCGAGCTTGAGGGGTTACCTTAAAGCTGTTCCACGTTCGGCGGAACCACTCGGAACGCTGCACTGAGGCAGCGTCTGAGAGTCGGATTGGATACGCAAGAAAACAGAAGCCGCAGGAGCGTTACACCTGCGGCTTTTTTGTTATCTATACGCAATCTCGATCACGCTTTCTTCTTCTTCAGGTGGATCGTCCCGAGCGTTGACTTGATCAAGGACGGCCTTTTGAAAATCTTGCATTGCGTGGACTAGTTTTATGTCGAGTTCCCCCGCCAGCTCGAATTCGGAGGCAATCGCACGCCATGCGTAATGTCTCACAATCTCCTCATGCAGTTGGTATCTGTCGCACAACGCGGCCAACACCTCCGACGGCTCAGGTCTTTTTTCAGTAGTCATACTTTTATTCTAACGGATTATGGTTTTCGATACAGAAATTGTTGCATCTAGCAGACTCAAGGGAAGAGTCCATTTCCGGCCCTGGTTAGTTCGGTTGGCGCGGATCGGGTAGCCTTGGTCTCGCAGCTTGCCTAACTGTATCCCAAGCCAATGCGCGGCATTACCGGACTTGGGAAGTAACACTCCCGCATCACAAAATTCTTGGTTTGCTGCCAAGACGATTTCAGAAGTTGTCCCTACATAGTCTCGCTCTGGCATCGCCTTCAGGAGTTGGCGCACAAATTCCAGTGCCAGGGTACTTGCGGAATTGACTTCTGAATGCTCTGTGACTTCTGGGTTGTGGTAGGCCTGGACCCCGAACCGGACACTTTTTAAATCGGCCGGGATCTGCCAGTCATACAGATACTTCGCGAAAGCGGGAAGGGCCCCGAGTACTTCTACTTCTGAAGGCATCTGCTTGGGAACCCGCATCCGCAAAAACGAGATCTTTTCCTTGTTCGAAGCATTCAACGACGGCAGCGCAAACGATGACTCGGAATCTAGGTTGCAAGTGATCATGATCCGCCCGGCCCAGGGTACGGAAACCGCCGGGCGCCCCTTGGCCTCGAAGACATGGTCTCTGTTCGCCACATACCGTTTCAAAATATTCCCGACCGCGTTATGCTCTGGCCCAGTCAGCGGTGGTGGGTCGTCAGCAACCCAGGCGTAGTAAGCCTGCGCGTGAGAGTTGAACCTCGCTTGCTTGAAGAAAATGTCTGTCGAATCGATGCTGCCGCCGAATAGTTTACCAAACACTTTAGTGGCCAAAAAAGTCTTCCCGGCGCCTGTGCCCCCGGCGATTACGACCATGGGCCCTTGTTGAACCCTTTTCTGGACGGCTGATTGATACGCTGACGCCATCCACGAGCAAAACCAGTCGAATTGTTCACGGTCAACAAGAGAATCTTTTAACCAATCGATAATGGCTGACGGGTCCCCCTCTTGCATAGGAGTGAGCTTCAGGGTAGAAGTATTTAGCACTATAGATTCCCCTATTTCATGAACCCCGGGCCGACAATGGACCAAAGGCGCCCCCCCGGTAATGCGGTTGGTTTGGTTGACCTCGTCAATGATGCGGGCTTGATCTGCCCGAGCGATGCCGTGCGTATTAGTGAGCCAGGTTCGGAAGATCTCCATCGAGTTGTGGGTCCAGTGTCCCCGGCGGTTTTGGTAGTAGAAGAACTTCCCATCAAAGTAGACTTGAGAAATGACGTCCGCTTCTCGTCCCTCTGCCAGTTCCTTGGCCTTCTCTTCCCCCAAGAGCCCGGGATGGTTCCAGGGATAAAAAGTCGTGTCCACAAACGAGAAAATGCCGTCGTTGTCTATGATCCCCGAGGTCGGGTTCTCTTTACCTTCCCAAAATATATTGGTACGCCCCCCTAATTCAAAGGGCCTATCTTGAAGCTCTGGATACTTCTCAATCAAAGCGCTTTGGACTTTGTCTAAGCTAATCTTCAAAACGGACTCCCTCGGCTGAATTACGTGTTCCCAAATGCGAAGCGCGTAGGGCTTGGATTCAACAACCTCCCCGGTCAAAACGGGCTCTCGGCCGCTCCAGGTGTAGTATTTAGCGTAATCCTCAAGAGCGGTTACGTCCAACCGGAGGCGCCCGCTAAATAGGTCCTTGGCTCCTCCCCGTTGCCCGATCAGGTTTAGGTGCTTGGCGATAGACGCGAGCGCTTGCTTGACGTAGGACGGCTCAACACTGAGGGGTGTGTCAAATAGCCATATGGCGTGGACCCCGCCGCTCTGGGAGGGGAGAACGATTGTCGGCCGGGTTGTCCATTTAGCCCGCTTTAGCCTCCGGTCGTCGAAACAATCGCTTCCCGGCTCGTCCGGTTCGTAGTCCGCCAGCAGCCCTAGAATTTTTGCCGGAGGGTTCGTCGATGATACCCGGCAGCCCTCGGTCTGCCCCACCAACGTGGAATACAAAAGCCACTCTGTATCGGGCTTTTGGAGGAGAGCTCTTAGCTCAGCTTTAGATTCCGCGGGCTTACTTTGCCCGGGAGTAAACGCGGGCGTGAAGGTGGTTGAGTCAACAAAGTTCTTGATTGCTTTCATTTTGTGTAAAAATCAGACAGTTGCGCCTCCGCTCCGAGCGGACAGTCAAGCCACGTTGGAGATTGAGCCATAAGTGCTTCTACTTCTCGGGGGTCTGTGCCGGGGTCTACTTCTAAGACGGCCTCATCGTGGACGTGTAGCACAACAGGGAGCCCGGCAGACTCCAACCTAAGAATTGCCTCTGCCATAACGTCGCGGGCGATAGCTTGGACAACATTTTCTGTAAGTATCCCGCCGTATAATCCGCGGGGCGGTAGGCCCCGAACAGGACTCGCGACCAGGTTTTGACGGCGCGGGCCATGCGCCCCTAGCTCGTGATATACTAAATCGCGGCCGGACGGCAGACCAATAGAGGCCTCGACCTTGCCCGCGACCATTTCCGCGCCAATGTAGCGCTCAATGCCTCTCCAGTATCGCGTGATCTTTGGGTTTGCCCGGCGGAAGTCAGACACAATATTGTGGCTCTCAGCATCGCTCAAGTCCCAACCCGCCCAGAGCCGGGCTATCTCTCGAAACTTACTCCAACCGCAACCATACCCCAAACCCAGAACGCGCATCTTGGCGAGCTTGTACTTCTCAGGGTCCTCCTCTTTGAGCTTTCCCCCGGTCCAGCCCATGGTAGCGCGGGCGTGGGCTTCGTAGGGGCTCTGACCGCTCCGAACGGCGCCCAAGAAGTCCTGGTCGTCTACTAACCAGGCGAGAACCCGGGCCTCGATCTGGGAGAGGTCAACGATGCACAACCGCTTCCCTTCCCGGGGAATAAAAAACTTCCGCATGTCTATTCCGATCAACTCTCCCGCGGGCATGTTTTGAAAGTTAAACCCGCCTTCCCCCGACCAGCGGCCTGTGTGTGCTCCAAAATATTTTAGCTGTGTCCCAAGGGTGCTATCCCGTCGAGTGAATCTCTGGAGCGTGTCGAGTTGCTTATATAAGCGGTTCGCTCTGCGGTAGTCTGCCATCAGCTTGATTGGCTCGCAGTGCGCCGAATACTTCTCTTCCCACGCTTGATATTCCGCGGAACTCAAGGACGTGGACTTGGGCATGGGGATTCCAGAAGTAGCTAGGTGCTCTTGGAGTTTTTTAAGACTCAAGGGCTTGTCTTCGCTGGGCGCCCATGGGATCGCTTTGAAAATTGACTCCCGCTTGTCGGCCAGGGTTTCCTTGGCTTTCAAGACCGCGGTCTTGTCAATTCGGATTCCCCGGTTGGCCATCGTTCGAGTGTGCAATGAAAGGCATCTCTCCTTCTCAGGCCAATGCCGAGCTTCTTTCTCCCAAATCTCCAAGCACACTTTTGAATCATCAACCGCATACTTCTTCAACTCCTCATCTTTACCAGCGTTGACCGCGTCAATCCAACGCTTGCCCTTCATCCAATTCCGCATGGCCTTCGAGACCGGCTTATCTAATAAATAAGTTGCCGCCGCGTCCAAAGAGCGCTTGCAACCTCTGAACGCCGCCAAGTCGGCACTACAATGCCATCGACCCAACGGCCCAGGGAGCCCGAGTTGGGCGTGGACCGTTGAGTCGAATAGTGCGTTGTGACTGACCCAGTCGCTATCAACTATTTCCGCCCATGGGGCCTTGGAAGGGGGCCCGACATACTCAAGCCCGGGCCCGACCACCGAGACGAGGTAGGCTTCCCAGTGCTCATCGTCCGCGCAGTAATTCCACGGGCCCTGATTACGTATCGAGCATTGGTCGTCGTAGTAGGTTTCATAGTCAATAGCGTAGGTCTTCATACTTCCTAGATCAGGGAGGTCAGGATTTCCAAGGTCGCGGCATCATGCAAAGGCAGTTGCCTGACGAGCGGTTTGTAGAACTTATTCGTACCCTTCGTCGCCTTGATTGCCGAGAGTCGCCACGGCGCCGCGAAGCAACGGTCACGCAGAGTGGTCCGCAGGGCCCCTGCGAGAACCCGTCCAGCGCTTTGATGGGCCGCCCGGGTGGTCAACCATTTAGCAACCGCATAATAACGGCCGTCCCCGCCATCTACGAACCCGCCAAGGTCCCCGTTGACTGACAGAGCGACTGTGAAGTCACCGTAGGACTGAGCGTCCGGCCTCTCGTTATTGGGTCCCCAGGTGAACCGATTCATGCCGTCATCCGCCGCTGCGTCTTTTGTCGGCCAACGGCGTGGCATCCCCTCCCCAAAGTCAAGTTCCTCCATCCAGCCAAACTCTGCCGCCAAGACGGTTACTTCTAAATCGTGTTCCGCTCCAAACTGAACCTGACGGTTGTAGACAAAGGTCCCGGGCTCGAAGGTCTCACACAATTCACCGACCCGCTGCACCAAGTTAAGATACGGGATCTTAATCATGTCGGCAGTGATCTCTCCTTGGATCTGTCCCAGCAGGGTGGGCTCCCCTTGGATAGCCAACCCGGCTTCCTCATTTAAACCTTCATTAGTTGCTAGTTCTTTTGCTTTCTTAGACATAAGTATGTATCTTTCTTTCTTTTGTGTAGTGGCTATTTCGCCTTTTTGAGATATATGCGTGTTGTCCCGTCCGTGAGTATCTCGTTCTCGCGGAGGAAATTAATGAACTCAGTTTCAACGGCCCCCTTGTGGCCCCTCGGGGCGGTAGACCGGGCCAAGTCAATTAAAGATTGTCTGTGCGGTTTCAACGCCTTGAAGAGCTCGTTCTCCGAGATCCCCTCAGCTTCCGCCCATGTCCTCAATGAGGCCACGGCCGTCTCCGAGAACTTAGAATCGGCTTGCGTAACGAGCTGGTATCCCTCGGGAACTGGCGCCCCGTCCGCCAACACTTGGTCTGTAACGGCCGCTCGAATAGCGCTCGCCCAAGCACCCGCAAGTCCGGCTACTTCGAGTAACTGGGGGGCGTTTTTGGGATCAATGCGGTCAGGGTGAATCTCGAGAGGTAGCTTTTCAAACCGGGCAGGGTCATATCGACGCGTGACGCCTAAGAACTTCGTTTTCGAAACCGGGCAGACATCTAATCGACCGCAGAACAAGCACGTATCTTTGGCAGGAGCGTAGATCTTGTGTTCCTCGAAAGATCGGGCATCGTCCAAAATAGCCCTGATCTCGTTCAGCATGTTCTCGTAATCCTCGGCCCGGTTATATGTGTGCGTAGTGACCTCGTCCCGGGGTGGTTGAAGTATGTGTACTTTGATCTTGTTGACCTCGGGGTGCGCCTGAAACGCTCCGAGAGCGTAGGCCCTCAGTTGGAGATTCTCCGGCGCGGGATCAACGGCCCAGGCCCCGAACTTCCAGTCCATAAGGTGCAAGGTCCCGTCAGCGCTCAAGATCAGCAGGTCCGCGGTGCCATAGATTAGCTGCTTCCCGCCATCAACCACCTCAAGCTTGATCTCTTCAAAAACCTGCGTGGCTTCCGCCCGGTAGGGCTCAACATACGCCCGCACTTCATCGACCCACGACTCTTCGCGTTCCGACAACTGACTGTCGTTGCCAGTCTCAACTGCCTCGTGGCAAATGCTGCCCCGGGTCGCGGCCTCGTTTGTTTTCCCGCTTGGCAAGAAGCAAGGCGAGACTTGAAATTTCTTTAGGGAGCTTGGGCTCCTCTTTGCGTGTTTAATTGGGGGCATACTTCCTAGTTTCTATAATGTGGGCCAAAAGTGTCCGTTAAAAGTTGATCCGCGCCTTCTTGCTCTATCCCGAGCATCTCTCTTACGGCGGTTTGCATGTCTTGGCAAAGCTCCTGCTCGGAAACGCTCCCGGCGCCCTCAAAGTAAGATTCAACCTTCAAGGACCCGTCAACTTGCTCTGCTATATCAAAAGTGATTTTCATCCCTCGTTCAAAATCTCAATGTGTTTGATTTTCTTCTCTGCCTTCTTCTGGACCCGGGTCTCAATATCTCCACAAGTAAGAATACGTTGTAAAGAATACCCGCCCCCCGCTCGGTGGACCCGGCCTAGGGCTTGTAGATGCTGATCCCCTGACCAGGTCGGGGAGTGGAGCGCTAACCTTGGCCGGGCCCCATGTAGGCTGAGTCCGACCCCGCCCGCGGCGACCTGCACCAAGACAACACCTAATCGGTCCCCGCGAAAGTCTTCCGCGAACTGGTCCCGTTTCGATGTGGTCCGGCCTGAGTATTCCTCGGCTCGGATTCCCCGCTCGTGTAAGGCCGACGCCAGCGCGTCTATCGAGTCTGAGAAATTAAGAAAGACGGCCACTGCGTTTCCTTCAATCACCCCGTCCTCGACCGCGTCTACGATATACGCGACCTTGACCAGCTCGGCTTCCTGCCGGGCTCGGAGGATCTCAACCACAGGCAACGACTGCCCCCGGGGCAAGGCATCCAATCGGGCCTCTAAGTCCGACCAGATTTTGACTAGTTGACTCCCAAAATCAATCGGGTCGTTTTGAATGAGCGTTTCGGGAAACTCAGGAATATCCCGCCGCCGCAACCGGCTCATATAGGGGCTCAATTCGCCGTGGATCTCCTCAATGACCTCCTCCCCGCCAACGAACTTTAGCCCGCCAAACTGCCCGGGCTTGCACCCATTCCGCAGGCACCAACGGTAATGCGCCCCCGGCCGGTCGAACAATCCATACCTCAAACCTAAACTTTTCATCTCGACCGGGTTCGACGCCGCCGTAGCTGACAGGGACAGGGTCGGGATGGCCACAGATGTGGCTAGGAGCTTGCTTGTCCTAGACTTGGGGGACTTACACCGCTGGACCTCATCAAATATCAGGAGGGCCGTTGGTGGAAGCTCCCAGCGTCCCGGCCACAGGGGATGGCGCCCCGACCGTAGGGCCTCATAATTGACAACGATGGGCTCATCCCGCCATTGGCGATCGGCTAAATATTTCCGCCAGGCCGGGAGGACGGGTTTAGGGGCTACCACCACGGGATGGCGCCCTAAACGGTGGGCTAGATCGACCGCACAGAGCGTTTTACCCGTGCCCGTGTCGCTCGTATCCAAAGCGCATCCAAAACGCCTCAGAGAGGCCTCCAGGCGCTCTGTATGGGCTACCTGCGCGGGGTATAGCTTAAACACGGAGCCCCCTTTTGTTGTCTGCAATGGCTGCGTAAAGCGCGATCAGGTCCTCAGCGGGCAGGATCGCGAGCCAGGGGCGGTTCGAGGCCCGATGGAACACTACAGGCCGCTTGCCCGCCGCTTCCGCGTCCCGGGCGGCCTGGTTGACCCAGTCATAGACCGCTTTAGTGCCGCTCTCAACACGCTTTACCTCGGGCGAGACATCCAGCCGATCAAAGGCCGCCGCTCGCACGTCCGCGGCCTCACCCGTAATCCCGCAATGTTGAGCCGTCCGGTGAGCGTCCGCGAAAAGTTCAGATCGCGCCTTAAGCCAGTCGCAAAACTCACGCTCACCGCGGGCCCCCTTGGCTCGGGAGTTGATCCGCTTCTTTTGTCGCTTCGCGGCAATCTTGGATTTGGCCGCCTTGTCCTTATCGGCCCGGGCTTTCTGCCCGAGCGCTTCGTCCAGTTTCTCGCCTAGCGGGTTCATAGGTTCCTTAAAAAGTCTTTTAATTCCTCGACCGCGGAGTAGATGACCCAGCAAGTAACAAAACTTCCCAGCAATACGCTGACGGGCGTGAGTAGTAATATCAAAGTATTCATGTGGTTAAATCGTGCGCAATCGCTTCCGCATACTTCTTAAGCTCTTCGAGTGAACCGTTGTTATCAATCTCAAGATCAGGGACGATGTCATCGACAAGCACCTCGGACTCGTGGTCGTCAACCAAGCCAGTCTCTCGATTGATTTTGATGACCGTGGCGTCAAACTCTTCGCGAAGGCGCGCGGCCTCGAAAGGAAAACGTACGTCGGTCACGACCGGAAGCATTTTGAACTGCCCGTCTCGTCGGATCTGCTCAACCAAAGAATCAACCCAGTAACTTTGCCCGAGACCGAGCTTGGCCACAGTTCCGATTTCCTGGTAAAGCTTTCTCAAGGCTTCTTTGCCATGGATCTCCAGAGTCTCTTCAACCCCTGGAAGCATCAAGGCATCGAGCTTGATACCGTCCGCGAAGGCGAACCTTTTGAATCGGCTCGACTGGGCGTGCAGAAGGCGGAAGAGGGTATCTTTGCCGCTTTGTTTTTTGCCCACTAGGGCGATCAATTTTCTTTTCATATCTTCAGTCCATCGTGATTCCGTATGATTCAGTCAAGAACAACTTGGCATAGCGCCACGACACCCAGAGGTGCCCATACTCGCCCCAGCGTCTACCCCAGGAATTGCGAAGTAGGACTCCTTCATCTGAGTAGCCGACAACGCAAACCGCGTGGCCGTAGGAAGTCTTCTTACTCGTGTCATCGAGAACGCCCGTCCTCTTGTTCGCTCTGACGAACGCCTCATTGACGTTGAGGCGAGTCAGAACAGGACCATGGTGGTAAATCCACCAGCGCATCCCCGCCTCATTGAACTGGCTTTCGCCTTCGACCCAAGGACTGACCGCATGATACGACTTGATCTTCCAGTCAGATGCCGCCTTCAAGACCTTATCGGTCTTTTCGTAGATCAACTCGCCGAATGGAAGGACGGTTCGCGAGACACAACCCCACTTGCGGCAGACATCCAAGACAGTCTTGAGGTAGGTGCCGTCCCACATGAGCATTGTTGAAGGATGAAGCGTATAGCCGTCCATCTCCTTCGATGCTTGCCAAAGCCACTGTTCGCTGGGCTTATTCCGAGTAGCGCTACTTCGAGTGGCTTTACCCGACATGACCAAGTGATACCGGAGAACTGATGCCATCGCGAAGCCGACGCAACTGCCGGTCTGTCCTTGAGATTCAACCTCTCTGGCAAACCAACTGTTGTAGCCAGCGTTGCCATAGACAGTATACTTACTTGGAAGTTCGCTGACTTGGTTCTTCCTGAATCCCGCCTTCCGAATCGACCAATCGCGTTCTCGCTCAGGTGACGGCTTGACGTTGAATTGTTGCTCGCGTGACACGCGCCTTGGTGCTCGTCTTTTTGCTTTTTTCATTCTTAAGCCCTCTTTTCCATGATCTCTTCAAGGCGGCTTTCAGCCTCCTCTTTCTCCTCGGTCAGTGCTTGGATCTTACCCTCAAGCTCCTCAATCAGGTTGTCGCGGTCCTCAACCGCGCACGCCCACTCAAGCCATAGGTCACGGATCTCCGTGTTGATGCCCTCTTCAAGCTTCTCTGCCCGTCTCTCTAATTCTATAAATGTTTTCATACTTCTTTCTTGTTCAGCGTATATAGCCGACCGTTGTCGGTCGTTCTCTTCGATTTGTTCTGGCGTTGGTGCGTGGTTCATTCGCAATCACTGCAAACAGGTCTGCCTGTGTCTGATGACTCACCACACACGTCGCACATCTCCCCGAATCCATCACAGAAGCCACAGACTGTCAGTGGGTTATCAGGATGATTTCCGGTTCCATCACAATTTTCACATTTCATAAGCTCATTGTTCCCTCAATA
>Ga0181577_10000256_pt1 | contig 42314 bp, 41 predicted proteins | sample 101ome_21_FD_132468 | JGI IMG/M metagenome (GOLD analysis project Ga0181577, IMG submission 132468) | Coastal salt marsh microbial communities from the Groves Creek Marsh, Skidaway Island, Georgia - 101413BT metaG (megahit assembly) | ecosystem: Environmental > Aquatic > Marine > Intertidal...
CGTGACCGTGACGAGCAACGCCCGGATCGCTTCCAGGTCGGCTCGAAGGTCGACGCCATGATCACCGGCTTTGACCGTTCGAAAAAGCCTAACTTCTCCATCAAGGCGCGTCAGATCGCTGAAGAGAAGGAAGCAGTGCAGCAGTTCGGATCTTCCGACAGTGGCGCTTCGCTCGGCGACATCCTTGGCGAAGCCTTGAAGAAGGGCGAATAAGCCACTTCAACGCTTTCAAGCGGAAACAGACAAGGCCCGCTTGCTCATTTGAGCAGGTGGGTCTTTTCTATTGGCGCTCTGGCCACTACGTTACAGGGCATGACTCTACAAATCCACCAGTTCCCGTGCCTGTCCGACAACTACGGATTCCTCATTCACGATCCGGCAAGCGGTGAAACCGCGGCGATCGATACACCGGATGCGAAGGAATATTTGAAACAAGCCGAGGCCAAAGGCTGGACCATCACGCATATCTGGAACACGCATTGGCATCCCGATCATGCAGGCGGTAACAAGGCTATCGTCGAGGCCACCGGCGCAAAGGTGATCGCGCCCAAGGAAGTCGAGAAACTTTCTGAGATCGATCAGGTCGTGGCCCATGGCGACATCGTTTCGCTGGGCGACTTCAAGGCCGATGTGATCGATGTTTCGGGCCACACTAACGGCCATATTGCGTTCCACATCCCCGACGCTGGTGTCGCCTTCGTCGGCGACAGTGTGTTCGCGCTGGGCTGTGGAAGAATGTTCGAAGGCGAGCCCAAGCAGTTCTGGGACAGTCTTTCACGGATCAAGCAATTCCCGCCGGAAACCATGCTGTATTGCGCGCATGAATACACCACTTCCAACGCGAAATTCGCTCTACACGCGGATCCCGACAATGCGGCACTGCAAGCCTATTCGGACGAGATCGATGCCAAGCGCGCGAAGGACGAACCGACCGTACCGACACGGCTTGCGCGCGAGCTTGAGACGAACCCCTTCCTGCGCGCTGACAATCCGGTACTGATGGCGAAGTGGGGCGGAGATGCTCCGTACGAGACATTTGCGGCGCTGCGGGCCGCGAAAGACAACTTCTAATCCGCATGAAGGCGCTACGCGTCTTGGAGCTTACAGAGGATTTGTCAGGCGTATCCTTGAACGAAGTCGAGCCGCCTGAACGCATACCCGGCGAAGTTCTGGTTCACGTTCGCGCCGCTTCGCTCAACTTCCCTGACCTGCTAATGACGCAGGGAAAATACCAGTTCAAACCCCGGCCGCCGTTTACCAGCGGGCTGGAACTGGCAGGCGAAGTCATTGAAGCAGACACTAATAGCGTCTTCAAACCTGGCGACAAAGTGATTGGCGGCAACAAGACCGGCGCCTTCGCCGAGTTTGCCTGCGTGCCAGAGCGCGGCCTGAGCCCCCTTCCCGTTGGAATAAGCTTTGCCGAAGGCGCGGCCATGGGCGCGGCTTACTCAACAGCTTACACCGGCTTGATCGAACTGTGCGGTCTTAAGGCAGGCCAGTGGGTACTAGTAACGGGGGCGAGCGGCGGCGTGGGACTGGCTGCCGTTAATCTCGCCAAGGCGATGGGCGCAAAGGTAATCGCAGCGACAGGCGTCGATGCAAAGCGCGCGCAGATCGAGCAGCTCTATGCGCCAGATGCGGTGATCGTTAGCGAAGGCCGCTTCCGCGAACAGGTTAGCGAGATTACCGGCGGCAAGCTGTGCGATGTCGTGTTCGACCCGGTGGGCGGCGATGTGTTCGATGAATGCACGCGCTGCGTCAGCTTTGCGGGCAAGTTGGTGGTGGTTGGATTTACCAGCGGGCGGATCGCTGACATCGCGACCAATATCCCGCTGATAAAGGGCTTTTCTATCGTAGGTCTACGCGCGGGAGAGTACTCGCGGCGTTTCCCGGAGCGCGGTGCCGCGATCAGTGGCGAAATAGCAAAACTTGCCAGCGAAGATCGCATCAAACCTGCAATCGATCGCATGCTGCCACTCTCACAGTGGCGCGAAGGTTTCGAAGCTATGGCCAACCGTGAACTGGTCGGCAAAGTAGTGTTTGAGCTGGGCGAATAGAGAATATACGCGCAGACAAAAAAGGCGACCATCGCTGGCCGCCCCATTTGCTCTAATGCAAGCCTAAGCTCAGATCGAAGAGATCATTTCGTCAGCGAGCTTCTTGTCGGCTTCAGCATCGTGTCTATCGGCAATCAGAGTGCGCGCTGCCGCAGCTGCGGCATTGACGGCAACCGATTTGACTTCAGCAACAGCTTCACGCTCTGCTGTTGCAATCTTGTCTTCGGCCATGCGCTTGCGGCGCTCGACCATCAGCTTGCCATCAGCTTCGGCTTTCTTGAGGATTGCGTCGGCATCACGCTCTGCATTGGCAAGCATGTCTTCCGCGTGCTTTTCAGCATCCTTGATCTTGGTAGCATATTCGTCGCGAAGGGCTTCGGCCTCTGCCCGCAGATTCTTCGCTTCGTCCAGCTGGTCCTTGATCTCCTGAATCTTGGAATCAAGCCCGCCCGTGATCAGGCCAGGGACCTTCTTCCAGATGAAGATACCGACCAGAGCAAGCATCGCGATCGATACCCATTGGTAGGAGTCGAGACCCAGAGCCGCTGGCTCGTTATCGCCCGCAGCGATCAGAATTGTGAGAGCATCAACCATTGGTCATGGCCTCCCTCACCGCTGCCTTTGCAGCTGCACCATCAACCGATGCTCCAGCAATACGCGCCACGATATCCTGCGCTGCCTCAGCAGCCACGCCCTCTACTTCGGCCATTGCCGCACCGCGCGCTTCACCGATCCGCTGCTCAGCTTCTGCCAGCTTCTTGTCCAGTCGCTTCTGCGCGGCGGCGATCTTCTTTTCATTCTTAGCCGCGGCATCCGCCTTGGCTTTGGCGATCACGGCCTGCGCCTTCGCATGGTTCTCATTCTCGCGCTTGCGCCATGCCTCTTCCTGCTCGTCAGCAATGTCACGCGCAGCTTGAGCGGCAGCCAGATCGTCTGCGATCTGCTTGTCACGCAAAGCCACGGTCTCCATCACCTTCGGCACCATTCCGCGCCCGATGACGAAGAAAGTGAGACCGAAGAAGATCAGTGTCCAGAAGACCTGGCTGGACCAGACTTCGGCAAGTTGAGCTATCTGAGGCATGCGTAGGGTCCGAAAATCAATTCAATAGAGACACTGCCCGGTCGGCTGATGGAGCCGACCGGATAATGCAAATCGTCTTAAGCAACGAAGATCAGGATCATCGCAACGACGAAGGCCAGCAGACCGAGAAGTTCTGCTGCGGCGAAGCCGATGAACAGACGGCCCTGCTGGCTGTCTGCTGCGCCCGGGTTACGCAATGCTGACTCAAGGAAAGAGCCGAAAACGTTGCCCACACCGATGGCTGCGGCGCCGCAACCAATCGCTGCGAGACCGGCACCGATAAGCTGTGCTGCTGCTGGTTCCATTGTGAAAAACTCCTTTAAGTGGAAACTTGAAAATTGAGTGAGAAAAAACTCAGTGAAGATTCTCTGCGTCGTTGATGTACAGCGACGTCAGAAGAGCGAAAACATAGGCCTGAATTCCCGCGACCAGGATTTCCAGCGCGCTGATGGCAACCATCAGGATCAAGCTTGGGATACCGATAAAGCCACCGTAAACCGCGCCCGCATTGACACTGCCAATCACGAAGCTGGCGAGCACTTTCAACAGTACGTGGCCGGCCATCATGGCAACGAACAGACGCAACGCCAGGCTGAACGGACGAACGAGGAAAGAGATCAACTCGATCACCGGGATAAGCCAGATCAGCCACAGCGGCGTGCCGTGCGGCACGAACAGGCTGAAAAAGTGCAGGCCGTGCTTCCAGAAACCAACGATCAAAACGATCGCAAAGCTGAGGATCGCCAGAACGCCGGTTACCGTGAAGTGGCTGGTAAAGGTGAAGGCGTGGACACCAGGCACCACACCCACTGGCAAAAGGCCCAACAGGTTGGCGAATAGGATGAACATGAAAAGGCTGAAGATGTAAGGCACATATTTGCGCCCTTCCTTGCCCACATTGGCTTCCAGCATGTCATCAATAAAGCCGGTGAAGCTTTCGACGGCCATCTGCCAGCGGCCAGGCACGAGCTGACGCTTCATGCCGCCTGCGACGAATACCCAAAGCAGCACAGTGGCAATCAGCATCCACAGTGCGGAATTGGTAAAAGCGAGATTGTAACCGGCCACCGTGAAATCGCCTGTGCCGAACAACGGCTCAATGGCGAATTGCTTCATTGGGTCGACCTTGCCTTCTTCGGCTGCCACGATCGTCTGGTCCCTAACGCCTAAAACTCTTGGGCACTGTTACTGATCCTTGTCAGGATCGGCAGAGTGCGCGTTTGCTGAACGAATAACGTTTCTGAAGGCAACAATGATCCCGAGGAACAGCATCACCAACAGGCCCCAGGGCGATGTTCCAGCGAAGTGATCAATCACCCAGCCGATAACAAAGCCGCCAAAGATCCCACCAAGCAGATCCGCCAGCACCCGGTTGCCCATGCGATAATTCGCATCAGCACCCTGCACCTTTGGCTGGTTGCGTTCCTCTTCACGCTCGCGTGCGGCCTTCAGCCGCGCTTCGAGCGCGTCAATTCGCGCATCCTCAGCGATGGGTTCTCGTGCGGGTTTTTCTTCACTCATGCCAGCCTCCAGATATGGAATGCGCAGCACGCGCAAAAAGGTGCCCGCCGAGGGCGCCTGCCCACTAGGCGAGGCCTATAGGCAAGTCAACCGCAAGCGGGCCGCTTTACGCTGAAAGTCAGCGCTATTTTGCAGTGCAGCGAAAAATCAACGTATTTCCCCCGATTTCAGCCAGCATTTAGCCCGGAGGACAGCGCGAATCGCGCAGCGGCGGGGCCGATGTGCGCGTTTGCCACGAACCATCAGGTGCCTGATACATCTCCCCCGGCACTGTCTTGAGAATCAGCTGGCAACCAGTCGACAGCGCGTATTCCTCAAGCGTTACGCCATTCTCGCGGGCTTGCTGTGCATAGACTGCTCGACGCTTGATATTGATGTCGCTCACCAACCGTTGAAGTTCGGGGGTCGCGGAACCTACTATTGCTAGATAGCCGTCCATTTTCTCGCCCACTTGGCCGGACGAACGCGCGGCGGCATAGGCCGGGTCTCGCTGCGCCATGGCAGGCACTGTAAGTACACCCAAAGCGACGGCGGACATCATACAGGCCCAGCAAGAGCACCGGGTACAGGATGACACTTGGATGCACACCGCTGATCATGAATGCGGCCACGACCGTAGTGCCGACGTATACGCGGGCGAGTTTACGCCAAAGCGTACTTTCCTTGCCCGCTTGCACGCCTGTTTCCGCGGTCTTTGCCTGCCCGGCCATCTGCTGTTTCCTCCTGCCCCTCTGGTTCGCGCCAGATGCAGGACCGTTACATTGCAGCAGCATGGTAGCAGGGGAAAGCGCAAGTTCCGTACCCCTACCCCCTTGCCATTCTTGGCTGCACCGCATAGCCGCGCCTCACACGTTTAATACCTCGATCGGAGTTCGAAGATGGTTCCTCGCTATGCCCGCCCTGCCATGACGGCGATTTGGGAGCCGGAGAGCAAATATGAAATCTGGTTCCTGATCGAAGCGCATGCGACGCAGAAGCTCGCCGATCTGGGCGTTGTACCGGAAAGCGGGGCGAAAGCGCTGTGGGACTGGTGGGCAACCGGACCCAAGATCGATGTGGCCGCAATTGATGCCAAGGAAGCCGTTCTCAAGCACGATGTGATCGCGTTCCTTGACTGGGTGGCAGAACAAGTCGGCCCCGAGGCACGCTTCATGCACCAAGGCATGACCAGCAGCGACGTCCTCGACACCACGCTCGCGGTGCAGCTGGTGCGGGCAACCGACATTCTGCTGGAAGATATGGATGCACTGCTTGCGGCGATCAAACGCCGCGCAGAGGAGCACAAGTTCACTCCAACCATCGGGCGCAGTCACGGCATCCATGCAGAGCCGGTCACTTTCGGACTGAAGCTCGCGCAAGCCTATGCCGAATTTGATCGATGCAAGACGCGCCTCGTCAATGCACGCGCCGAAATCGCGACTTGCGCGATCAGCGGAGCGGTAGGCACCTTTGCCAATATAGATCCTTCGGTTGAAGAATATGTCGCCGAGCAGCTGGGCCTGACACCGGAGCCAGTCTCGACGCAGATAATCCCGCGTGATCGCCATGCGATGTATTTCTCTACACTCGCTGTCATCGCCAGCTCGATCGAGCGCCTTGCGGTCGAAGTGCGACATCTGCAGCGCACCGAAGTTCTGGAAGCCGAGGAATACTTCGCGCCGGGACAAAAGGGCTCAAGCGCGATGCCGCACAAGCGCAATCCTATCCTTACAGAAAACCTGACCGGACAGGCCCGCATGATCCGCGGCTATGCCGTGCCTGCGCTGGAGAATGTCGCGCTTTGGCACGAGCGCGATATCTCGCACAGTTCGGTTGAGCGCTTTATTGGCCCGGATGCGACGATCACGCTCGATTTTGCTTTGGCTCGCCTGACAGGCGTGGTGGACAAGCTGCTGGTCTATCCGGAACGTATGCAGAAGAACCTCGATATGATGGGCGGTCTGGTTCATTCGCAGCGCGTGCTTTTGGCGCTGACGCAAGCGGGGATCACGCGCGACAATGCGTACCGCCTGGTTCAGCGCAACGCGATGAAGGTGTGGGAATCGGACGGCAAACTGTCGCTGCTCGAGCTTTTGAAAGCCGATGAGGAAGTCACCGCAGCGCTTTCGACCGAGGAACTCGAGGAAAAATTCAATCTGGATTACCACTTCAAGCACGTCGACACTGTCTTTGCTCGTGTGTTTGGCTCCTAGGCGCTTGAGACGAGCCGCCTAGACTCCTTCGCGAAAACGCTTAGGCTTCGGATACATAGGTTTGAGGGGATACGACAATGCAGATTGTCCGCACGATTCTTTGGGTTCTGATCTTTGTCGGGATCGCACTGTTTTCGGCCATCAACTGGAAGGCTGTTGACGTGAACCTTTGGGGAGACTTCGTGGTCGAAACGAAGGTGCCGGTTCTGGTCATCGTGTCATTCCTGCTCGGACTTGTACCGATGTGGCTGTACCATCGTGGCGCGAAATGGAGCCTGAACCGCCGGATCGCGAGCCTGGAAAACGCGGTGCGTTCAAACGCTCTCAGCAGCCGCCATAGCGCGCCGCCGCCCTCTCCGGCGTCAACTGCGCCTGAGCCGCCAGCCACAGATCCTGCCCCTACTGACGACACACTGAAACCAGACAGCAACTAATGAGCAACCCCGTCTACCTTGCCCTAGATTTGCCTCAGATTGAGCCGGCGAAGGCGCTGCTTAACAAGGTGAAATCGCATATTGGCGGAGTAAAGCTGGGCCTGGAATTCTTCTGCGCGCATGGCCATCACGGGGTGCACGAAATCGCGCACGCCACCGGCCTGCCGATCTTCCTTGACCTGAAACTGCACGATATCCCCAACACCGTTGCCGGAGCGATGCAGGCGATCCATGTTCTGGAACCAGTGATTGTCACGATTCACGCCAGTGGCGGGCGCGCGATGATGGAAGATGCCAAGGCCGCAGCGGCTGACGGGTGCAAGGTGGTTGCGGTGACTATGCTCACCAGCCTTGATGAGCGCGACATGACCCGCACTGGCATTAAGGGTTCGCCGCATGATCAGGTTATGCGGCTGGCCGAACTCGCGCATGATGCCGGGCTCGATGGAATTGTCTGCTCAGGGCAAGAAGTGGGCGCGGTACGCAAGCAATGGAGAGACGGCTTCTTCGTCGTGCCCGGCCTTCGCCCCGGCGGAAAGGCCACGGGCGATCAGAAACGCGTGGTCACTCCGCGCAAGGCTCGAGATGATGGCGCCAGCGTGCTGGTGATTGGCCGCCCGATCAGCAAAGCGGATGACCCGCTGGAGGCCGCTCGCGCAATCGAAGCGACGCTTTAGAGGCCAGGAATGTCAGTTCAGATCAAAATCTGCGGGCTTTCAACGCCCGAGACTATCGACGCCGCTGTAGATGCGGGCGCGACACATGTCGGCCTCGTGCATTTCGAGCCGAGCGCACGGCATGTCTCGCTGGAAGATGCGGCCAAGCTGCGTGCGCGTGTGCCGGCCAACGTTAAAGTGGTGCTCTTGCTGGTCAATCAGCAACCCGATGCGACCGCCAAGGCGCTTGCCGCCGTCAAACCCGATGTGGTCCAGTTCCATGGTCGCGAGACCCCTGAGTGGACCGGAATGGTCCGCGAAAAGACACAACTCAAAGTGTGGAAAGCGTTGGGCCTGAAAGATGCGGGCACACTGGAACGCAGCGCGGCATATGTCGGCAAGGTCGACCGTCTGCTGTTTGACGCTCCTGCAAAAGCGCTGCCTGGGGGCAATGGCACCGCCTTCGACTGGAACCTTTTGGCGGGGTACAAGCACCTGGTCGATTGGGGCATTGCGGGCGGTCTGACGCCCGACAATGTCGCTGAGGCAATCCGGGCAACCGGCGCGCCGCTGGTCGACGCATCCAGCGGCTTGGAAAGCGCGCCGGGCGTGAAGGATGTGGACTTGATCCGCGCGTTCTGCAAAGCGGCTCTGGAAGCTTGAGAAATCCATGACAGAAAATACCCCCAATTCATTTCGCAACCAGCCTGACGAGCGCGGGCATTTCGGCCAGTTTGGCGGGCGTTATGTCGCCGAAACGCTGATGCCGCTGATCCTCGATCTCGAAAAGGAATATCGCAAGGCGCAGGCCGACCCCGAATTCGCGCGCGAGTTCAACGACCTGATGAAGCATTATGTCGGGCGCCCTTCACCACTCTACTTCGCGGAGCGGCTGACAGAGGCGCTGGGCGGCGCACAGGTCTGGTTCAAGCGCGACGAACTCAACCACACCGGCGCGCACAAGATCAACAATTGCATCGGGCAGATCCTGCTCGCGATCCGCATGGGCAAAACGCGGATCATCGCGGAAACCGGTGCAGGCCAGCATGGCGTCGCCACCGCGACCGTCTGCGCACGCTTTGGTCTGCCTTGCGTGATCTACATGGGCGCAGAGGACGTGAAGCGGCAATCGCCCAACGTCTTCCGTATGAAGCTGCTCGGCGCGGAAGTTGTCCCCGTCACCAGCGGCGGTGCGACGCTGAAAGATGCGATGAACGAAGGGCTGCGTGACTGGGTCGCGAACGTCCATGACACCTTCTACATCATCGGTACGGCAGCAGGGCCGCATCCCTATCCGGAGATGGTGCGCAACTTCCAGAGCGTGATCGGCAAGGAAGCGCGCGAGCAGATGCTCGATCGCGTAGGCCGCCTGCCGGATCTGCTGGTTGCCTGCATAGGCGGCGGTTCGAATGCGCTCGGGCTTTTCCACCCCTTCCTCGATGATCCGAACGTGAAAATGTTGGGTGTCGAGGCGGCTGGGCATGGGCTGGATGGCGATGAACACGCGGCAAGCCTCTTGGGCGGCGCGCCCGGTGTGCTCCACGGCAACAAGACTTACCTGTTGCAGGATGAGGACGGTCAGATCACCGAAGGCCATTCGATCAGCGCCGGGCTGGATTATCCCGGTATCGGTCCGGAGCATGCGTGGCTGAAAGAGTCAGGCCGCGTCGAATATACCGCTGTTACCGATGACGAAGCATTGGACGGCTTCCAGCTGCTTTGCCGCACCGAGGGGATCATTCCGGCGCTTGAACCATCACACGCCATCGCCGCCGTTGCTGACCGCGCGAAGCAGATGCGCGATAATCAGATCATCCTGATGAATCTGTGCGGCCGCGGCGACAAGGACATTTTCACAGTGGCTGAAAAGCTGGGAGTGGAGATGTGAGTGCGAAGGCTCTTTTCGTCCGAAACGTCGCCGTAATTGCAGTGCTCTTCTTCTTGGCAATGCTTGGCGCAGACATAGTATTTGAACGCGATCCTGTGCCGATGTTGGAACGTATTGGCTTAGCGGTTTTTATGGGAATCCTCAGCGAAGCCAGCCAACTGATCTACCTCAGGCACACGAAATGAATGACACTCTGCTCGTCATTCCGGGCTTGACCCGGAATCCAGAGCGGCTCGAACTGCGCCCTGCAATTCTGGATTCTCGCTTTCGCGTGAATGGCGATTGTTGGCCTGTCCTACACACCCGCAGCAATGCCATAAGACACATATGAAGAATGCTTCAAACCTCTGGAACCGCGCCGAAAATTGCACTCGAATTGACGCAAGATTTTTCGCCCCTAGGACAGTGTTCCATGTGTTCCATTCTGTAGGACTTCACGCTCGGAAATGACCGAATCCAACCGCCTCTCAAACGCCTTCTCCAAGCCGCACCCCGCGCTCGTGTGCTTCATCACCGCTGGCGATGGCGACACCGCGGCTAATCTCGACGCGCTGGTCGAGGGCGGTGCGGATGTGATAGAGCTGGGCATGCCTTTCACCGATCCGATGGCCGATGGGCCGGCGATTCAGGCCGCGAACCTGCGCAGCCTGGGCAAAGGCACAACCACGGCAGACGTGCTTATGATTGCGAATGAGTTCCGCGAGCGGCACCCGGACATTCCGCTGGTTCTGATGGGCTATGCCAACCCGATGATCCGGCGTGGGCCGGGGTGGTTTGCCGAGCAATGCATGGGCTGCGGCGTTGATGGCGTGATCTGCGTCGACATTCCCCCCGAAGAGGACGAGGAACTCGGCCCCGCCCTGCGCGAAGCAGGCGTTGCACCGATCCGCCTCGCGACACCCACAACCGATGCAGCGCGGCTTCCCGCCGTGCTCCAAGGGTCCGAGGGCTTCGTCTATTACGTTTCCGTTGCGGGCATCACCGGCAAGCAACAGGCCGCAATCGACTCCATCGAAGACAATGTCAGCCGCATCAAGCAATCGACCGATCTGCCTGTTGCGGTGGGTTTCGGCGTGCGCACGCCTGAACAAGCCGCAGAAATCGCAAAGGTCGCCGATGGCGTGGTCGTCGGCTCCGCTCTGGTCGAACTGGTCGGAAAGTTTGGCAAAGACGCGCCGGAGCAGCTAAAGGAACTGACGTCGGCTCTCGCACTTGCGATCCAAACCGCGCGATAGGACAACAGATGAACTGGTTTACACGCGTTCGAAACTCCATCGGCTTCGGCGAAAAGCGAATCAGCGAGAAGGATTTGTGGGTCAAATGCCCGTCCTGCGCAGAGATGCTGTTCGAGCAGGAATATAAGGACAATCTGTGGGTCTGCCCGCGGTGCGACCATCATGGCCGGATCAGCGCGGATCAGCGGCTGAAGCTGCTGCTGGACGATGGTTTCGAGATGCTCGATCAGCCTGAGGTCGAGGAAGACCCGCTCAAGTTCAAGGACAGCAAGAAATACACTGACCGGCTCAAAATGGCGCGGGCGAACAATCCGCATGCCGATGCCTTTAGCGTCGGTTCCGGCACGATTGACGGCCGCGTGGCGGTGGTCGGCGTTCAGGATTTCGGCTTCATGGGCGGATCGATGGGCATGGCGGTGGGTGCGGCCTTTGTCGCGGGCGCGCAAAAGGCATTGGAGCGCCGGTCGGCATATGTCGTGGTGACCGCCGCAGGCGGTGCACGCATGCAGGAAGGCATCCTCAGCCTGATGCAAATGCCCAAGGCAACCGTTATGACGCGCCGCCTCAAAGAAGCGGGCTTGCCCTATATCGTCGTGCTGACAGACCCGACCACCGGCGGCGTAACCGCCAGCTATGCCATGCTGGGCGATATCCAGATCGCGGAGCCAGGTGCACTGATCGGCTTTGCCGGACAGCGCGTGATCCAGGATACGATCCGCGAGCAATTGCCCGAGGGGTTCCAGCGCGCGGAATATCTCTACGAGCACGGGATGGTCGACATGGTGGTGCACCGTGCGGACCTGAAGGAACAGCTTGCAACCGTGCTCGGCTATTTGCAGCCGCGCAAGGCCGCTTAAGGCGTCACCGCTATGCGCGATATGGGGCGCTCGGACGATCCGCGCGTTCAGGCCCAGCTCGACCGACTTGGCAGCTTAAGCATTCAGCGTGACACGCTGGGGCTCGATGCGATCCAAGAATTGATGCGGCAACTTGGCGATCCGCACAAGCGATTGCCGCCTGTGTTTCACGTCGCGGGGACCAATGGAAAGGGATCAACCTGCGCCTTCCTGCGCGCGATGCTGGAGGCGGAGGGGTACAAAGTCCACGTCACCACCAGCCCGCATCTGGTGCGCTATAACGAGCGGTTCCGGGTGGCGGGCAAACTGATCGAAGACGCACGGTTGGCGGAATTGCTGGAGCAGGTGTTTGACGCCGCCGAGGGGCTCGATTGCAGCTTCTTCGAGATCAGCATTGCGGCGGCGTTTGTGGAATTCGCGCGCGTTCCAGCCGATGCGTGTGTGGTGGAAGTCGGCCTTGGTGGGCGGTTGGATGCAACCAATGTGCTTGAGCCGGATGCGCTGGCAGCTTGCGGAATTGCTGCGCTGGGGATCGATCACGAGAAGTTCCTCCTCGCGCCAGAGGAAGGCGTACCGCAAGAACCAATGGCGCAGATTGCATTCGAGAAAGCGGGGATCGCGAAACAGGGCGTGCCGCTGGTGACGATTGCTCAGCCGGAGCAAGAGAAGCAGGCAATCGAAGCAGTCGCAAACGCAGCTGGAGCGCCTGTGTTCGTCGCATCGCGCGTGGATGGACGCGAACTGGCTCTTCCCGGCGAACATCAGGGTCTGAATGCCGGCTTGGCGATAGCAATGCTGCGTTCCCAATCAAAGATCGACGTTTCAGACAATGCAGTTGCGGTCGGGCTTCGCACTGCGAGCTGGCCTGCGCGGCTTCATCGACTGGCCGATGGTCCGTTGACGCAAGGGCGCGAGGTTTGGCTAGACGGTGGGCACAACGCTTCGGCGGGGGCCATGCTGGGTGCGCATTTTGCCGGACATAAAGTGCATCTGGTGATTGGCATGATCGAAGGCAAAGATCCTGCTTCGCTGGTCGCTCCGCTCGCAGCTTCACTGGAGACGATCACGGTTGTTCCCGTGCCTGGCTTCCCTTGCCATCCGCCAGAGTCGTTTGGCGCGACGGCTGCATCTGCCTCTGATGTTAGCAAGGCGATTGACAGATTGCGCGATGACGGATTGCCGGTCCTTATCGCTGGTTCGCTCTATCTCGCGGGCGAGGTGCTGCGCCTCAATGACGAGATTCCGGACTGACTACTCCGCCGCAAGCGCTTCTGGCGCGATGACACCTGAATTGCGCCCCGCGCGCCGTTCGCGCCACCATTCAAGGCACACCAGCACGACAGCAGCAAGCCCGATGAAAGTCGTCAGTACGAACACGTCGAAATAGCCCTGATCCTCTATCATCTCACCCAGCGCTCCACGCCCCAGCGTGCCCACCAGCAGAGTGAGTGATGACAGCAGGGCATATTGCACCGCGCTGAACTTCTTCGACACGATCGAGCTGAGCCAGGCGATATAGGCCGCCCCCGCAATGCCAATCGCCAGATTCTCGAAGAAAATCGTGAAGGTGAGTTTAGCGAGCGCAGCGCTGCCAATTCCGGGCACCTGCATGATCAGCCATGTGAAGCCGACAAGATCGCTCAGCGCTTGCATATTGTGCCCGCCAATCGCCAGATCGGCATAAAGCAGGTTCGTCAGTGCCGCGAGCAATCCGCCGATGAATAGCGTAGCCATGCGGCCGATCACAGTGAGCAAGAAACCACCCAATGCAAGGCCGCCGATAATCGCGCCCACGCCGAAGAACTTGGAGGCAAACGCCACTTCGTCGTTGGTGTAATTCAGCTCTCCCAAATAAAACGGATAGGCAAACGTGCCCCAGATCGCGTCGCAAATCCGGTAGGTCAGCACGACCGCCAGTATAAGGACCAGGCTCCATCCCATCCGCCCAACAAACTCAACCAGCGGCAGCACAAGAGCGCGATAGAGGTGGTCCATCGCAAAGCCCGCGCCGCTTGATGGCGGAGCGTCTTGCTCTAACAAATAGTTGCCCTGCTTTTTTTGGCTTGCGAGCCAGCCAGCGATCAGAGCTGGCAGTATGATCGTGGCAACAATAATCCAGGGACCGAAGTTGAGCGTGAATTGGGTGGGGTTTGGCCTGTCCGCTGGAGCATAGGTCATCGACATGATCATGAAGCTCAACACGACGCCAATCGCACCGGCCCAGAGCACGCCGACAATCGCTAATGCGCGGGCGCGGATTTTCGGATCAAGCTCGCCCGCCTTGCGCAATTCGCGCACCAGTTCATCGCTCGCGGCCATAGTGTTTGCGGCATCGCCATCGCCATTGGGCGCAAACAGCCCCAGAAATCCTGCCGTCAGCAAGATTGCTCCCATCAGCATATAGGTTTCCGGCCATCCGATCCGTGCCGCGATAATCAGTCCCAACGCGCCACCAACCAGCGAGCTGAACCGATATCCCATCTGGTAAACGGTCGAGAGGATATCGATCGTTGCAACATCGTCTGCTACGTCGATACGCCAGGCATTTATTGCAATATCCTGCGTCGCACTGGCAAACGCCCCGATCCCGGCCAATAGCGAAAACAAGCCAAGTTGCGACTTGGGGTCTAGCAGGCTGAGCGTGACGAGAATCGTGCCCAACGCCACTTGCATCGGCACAATCCATTGCTTGCGCTTGCCAAGCTTGCGCAGCAGCGGAAGATCGACCTTGTCGATCAATGGGGACCACAGGAATTGGAAAGCGTATGCAAGCCCGATAAGCGAGAAAATGCCCATCGTCTCCAGCTCGACCTCGGCCTCTGTTAGCCATGCGAACAGCGTGCCGAGGAACAGTGCGAACGGCAGGCCACTGGCAAAGCCGAAAATCAGCATAAAGCCGGTTTTCCGGTTGGTCAGCGCTAATACCAGCGCCTTCCATGCAGATTTCCTCTTGTCGGCAGTGGCAACAGCCATTCCCTAGCGTCCTTCCAGAAACGTCAAACTTGTGCGACACTACCCATGGTTGAGAGGAATAGGAACGTCCGGATGAACGAGGCTGCAACGAAATCACCACCTTTGCGCCCGACAGAGGGGCAATTGGCACTGGCGCGGGCTGTTGCACGTGGAGAGGAGCGCAGCGGAAACGGCATCACGCAAGTTCCCGCGAGCGTTTACACCGATCCGGCGCACTGGACGCGAGAGAAAGCGGCATTGTTTGATCGATTGCCACAAGTCCTCTGCCCCAGCGCGGTCTTGCCTCATGCGGGAATGGCCTTGCCGCATGACGCAACCGGGCGCCCGCTGCTGATCACGCGCGATGCAGATGGCACGGCGCATGTGTTCCTGAACGTTTGCCGCCATCGCGGTACGCGGCTGGTCGAAGGTGACGACGTGCAATGCGCCAAGCGGCTGGTCTGCCCTTACCATGCCTGGACCTACCGGTTGGACGGTAAATTGCTTGCCCTGCCCCGTCCGGAAACCTTTCCCGGGATGGACAAGGAACACTACGGCTTGATCGAATTGCCAAGCTGCGAGGCTGGCGGACTAATCTGGTTCGCTCCGCAAGATAACGCTGACTTTACGCATGCACGCATCCTTGGCGAAGATTTTGACGCGTTTGGAATGGCGAAGCACGTGTTGTTCCGCCGCAAGACGCACACAGTCAAAGGCAATTGGAAGCTCATCATGGATGCGTTCCTTGAAAGCTACCATGTCACCCGGCTGCATTCGCAAACCATCGGCCCCTTCTTCAAGGATGGCGTGACCAGCGGTGATCAGATAGGCCCGCACCAGCGCAGCGCCGTGGGCAGGCTCGAAGACATGGAAGGCGTTGACCTGAACGATATGGCCGCGCTGCGCAGGGTCGTCACATACGCCTATCAATTGTTGCCAGCTACCATCATCATCCCCAGCCCGGATTATCTCAATGTCATGGTGCTGATGCCTCAAGCGCACGATCTGACTCTGGTTGAGGACTTCATGTTGATCCCAGAGGCTCCTGCCACGGACAAGGCACGCGATCACTGGGAACGCAGCTGGGCGCTGTTGGACGGAGGCGTCTTCGCTTCAGAGGATTTTCGCGCGGCGGAGCTTGGTCAGCAGGGCTTGTCGACAGGAGCAATTCCAAATTTGACTCTCGGCACGCTCGAAGGCCGCATTCACCGCTTCCACGAAGTGGTTCAAGAAGCGTTGCGCGGAATCAATTGAGCGCGTAACCGGCTGGGATATGCCAAAGGCTCCTCCCCCCTCCGCAGACCGCCCAGATGGTGACCGCATTGCCAAGCTGCTTGCGCGTGCGGGAATTGCCAGCCGTCGCGAGATCGAACGGATGATCGCTGACGGGCGGGTCGCCATTGATGGCAAACCAGTCGATACGCCGGCAACCTTTCTGACATATCTCAAAGGTGTGACGGTTGATGGCAAGCCTGTCGCTGCGCCAGAGCCCACACGGCTGTTCGCCTTCCACAAGCCAACCGGGCTGATTACCGCTGAACGCGACCCCATGGGTCGGCCCACAATCTACAGCGCGCTGGTCAATGCCTTGCCCAAGAGGACTCCGCGATTGATGCCGATCGGGCGGCTGGACCTCAATACTGAGGGCCTATTGCTGCTCACCAATGACGGTGAACTCAAACGCGAGATGGAGCTTCCTTCTAGTGGAATCCCACGTATTTACCGCGCGCGCACCTTTGGCGATGTGACTCAGGAACAACTCGAAGAACTGATCGACGGCATTTCAATTGATGGTGTGAATTATGGCCCAATCGACGCTAATCTTGAGCGCAGCACGGGTCGCAACCAATGGATTGAAGTCAGCATCACCGAAGGCAAGAACCGGGAGGTGCGCAAAGTTCTGGAACATCTGGGGCTCCAGGTCAGCAGGTTGATCCGCACCGCCTATGGTCCGTTTGAACTGGAAGATTTGCCACGCGGTAGAGCACGCGAGATTCGCAAACACGAATTGGGCAAGTTCCGCAGTCGATTGAAGCGCGGCTTCAAATTATGAGAATCATCGCAGGCGAATGGCGCGGGCGGAAACTGATCGCACCGCGCGGCGATGCGACACGGCCAACGGCTGACCGCACACGCGAAACGCTGTTCAACATGCTTGTTAGCCGGATCGGTGATTTCGATGGGTTGCGTGTGGCCGATCTGTTCGCAGGTTCCGGCGCGCTTGGAATCGAAGCACTTTCAAGAGGTGCAGCGCATTGCCTGTTTGTAGAACAAGAAAAGCCGGCCGTGGACGCGATCAAGGCAAATGTTCTGGCACTTGACGCGCGCGGCCGCAGTGATGTCCAGCATGCCTCGGTCATGTCGCTGCCTCCCGCGCGCGAACCGCTCGATCTGATTCTGCTTGATCCGCCCTATCGCACTGGCGCAGCATCTGTTGCCTTAGACCGGATGCTGCGGCTGGGCTGGATCGGCGATGCGACCTGGATCGCTGTCGAGACTTCAGACAAGGAAGCAGTCGAAGTCGCGGGGCTCGAGCCAATGGCCGACCGCAAGGTAGGTAAAGCGCGATTGACGCTGTTGACCAAGGTGGAGTGAGGCTTGCCGACAAGGCAAACGTTCTCTACCTGTTCACATCAAACGATGACCGATCCAGCCCCCCTTCCCGCTACGCAAGTCCGCGAAAATGTTCCGGCGTACGCCGCGCAGCTGAACCCGCCGCAGCGCGAAGCAGTGCTGACGACAGAGGGCCCGGTCTTGATGCTGGCGGGCGCAGGCACGGGTAAAACCGCTGCACTTACGTCTCGATTGGCGCATCTCGTTGCAACCCGCCGTGCATGGCCAAGCCAGATCCTGTGCGTCACCTTCACCAATAAGGCGGCGCGCGAAATGCGCGAACGCGTGGCAGGGCATTTGGGGCAGACCGTTGAGGGGATGCCGTGGCTCGGCACGTTCCACTCAATTTGCGCAAAAATGCTGCGCCGCCATGCCGGGCTAGTCGGGCTGCAAAGCAATTACACCATCATCGATACAGACGATCAGCTGCGCCTTCTGAAACAGCTGATCCAGCAGAATGATCTGGATGAGAAGCGCTGGCCGGCGCGTCAGCTCGCGGGCTTAATCGACCGCTGGAAGAACCGCGGGCTTAATCCAGGCGATCTGGATGCGGTAGAGAATGAAAGCTACGCCAATGGGCGCGGGCAACAATTCTACCAGCTTTATCAAGACCGGATGAAGGCTCTCAACGCCTGCGACTTCGGTGATCTGATGCTTCATATGCTGAACATCTTCAGGCAATACCGCGAAGTGTTGGAAGATTATCAGCAACGCTTCAAATACATACTGGTTGACGAGTATCAGGACACGAATGCGGTGCAGTATCTGTGGCTGCGCCTGCTGGCACAAGCGCACAAGAACATCTGTGTCGTCGGAGACGATGACCAGTCGATTTACTCATGGCGCGGAGCCGAAGTCGCCAATATCCTGAAATTCGAGAAAGACTTCCCCGGCGCCAAGGTTGTGAAGCTGGAGCAGAACTATCGCTCAACACCGCACATTCTGGGTGCCGCCTCCGGCCTGATCCGAACCAATTCAGAACGCCACGACAAGACGCTTTGGACCGAGACCAACGGCGGTGACAAAGTGCGCGTCATCGGCGTTTGGGACGCTCCCGAAGAAGCGCGCCGGGTGGGCGAAGAGATTGAGCGCTTGGAACGTGAAGGCGCGCCGCTAGACAAAGTCGCAATCCTTGTGCGCGCGCAATACCAGACGCGTGAATTCGAAGATCGCTTCATCCAGATCGGGATCAACTACCGAATCATTGGCGGCTTCCGTTTCTACGAACGCGCGGAAATCCGCGATGCGCTGGCTTACCTGCGGGTTATCGCTCAACCGCAAGACGATCTCGCTTTCGAGAGAATTTATAACCAGCCCAAGCGCGGGCTTGGCGCAAAGACACTGGAAAAGATGCACCAGCATTCGCGCAAAACCGGTCTACCGCTAGCTGCCGCGTCACTGCAGATGGCCGATAGCGACGAGCTGCCTAAGCGTGCCGCTGGCACTATTGCCGCGCTATTGGGCCAATTCCTGCATTGGCGCGAACAGTCTGAAGCAGTCACCCCGGCGGACCTGTTGCGCATGGTGTTGGACGAGAGTGGCTATACCGAAATGCTCAATGCGGAACGCACCGCCGAAGCCGCTGGACGATTAGAGAACCTGTCAGAGCTCGCGCGGGCGATGGAAGAATACGAAACGCTTGGCGATTTTCTAGAGCATGTCAGCCTGGTGATGGACAATGACGCGGCCGACGATGGTGAGAAGGTCACCATCATGACCATGCATGGCGCAAAGGGTCTGGAGTTCGATCACGTTTTCCTGCCCGGGTGGGAAGAAGGCGTGTTCCCCTCGCAACGCTCGCTCGATGAAGGCGGATTGGCCAGCCTGGAGGAGGAACGACGCTTGGCCTATGTCGGGATCACGCGCGCCCGGCGCCGCTGCATAATCCTACATGCAGCAAACCGGCGTATCTACGGCCAGTGGACCAGCAGCATTCCCAGCCGCTTCATCGAAGAATTGCCTGAAGAACATATCGATCAGGAAACCACGCTGACAGGCGGCGCATCACTTTGGCAAGCGAACTGGTCTGAAAGCGAAGACCCGTTTGCACATGTGGCGCAAGATCGGCCACAGCGTTCCTCTCAGCGTGGTCCTGGATGGCAGCGCGCTATCTCTACCGGCTACGAGACCAAGCAAGTCCGCGTACGCGAAAACAAGCGCTCTGCCGCCAGTTTTGCGGCCAAGCCGCGCAGCGATATCGCGATTGGACAGCGCGTCTTCCATGACAAATTCGGCTATGGCATTGTTGTGTATCAAGAAGGCAACAAGCTCGAGATCAACTTCGAGCATTCGGACACGAAACGCGTGATCGACAGCTTTGTTAGCCTTGCGGATTAAAAACGCCGCGCCCGGCATGCTGCACCATCGTGACTAGCTGAAGCGACAGTATCGAAGCTGCAGCTTCGACCTATCGTTCCTCAACGAACTGACGCAGACGTTTGAGGGAGGCCGCTATCAGCATTCTGGACAATTTTCGCCTTGATGGAGAGGTGGCAGTCGTCACCGGTGCAGGCAAGGGCATTGGCCGAGCGATCGGAATTGGCCTTGCCGAGGCAGGGGCCGATGTGGCGTTGGTATCGAGGACGCAGTCCGATCTTGACGCTGTAGCCGAAGAGATCCGTGCGCTCGGCCGGCAGGCATTACCCATTGCCACTGACGCAACCGACCGGTCTGCGCTTGAGCGACTTGCGGACGAGACAGTCGCCAAACTGGGTAAACTGACGATCTGGGTCAACAATGCGGGCGGTATACCCGATGGCACGCCGCGTTATCTCACCCGTACGTCGGAAGAGAATTTCGATGCTCAGATCGCCCTGAACCTGAAAGCTGTCTGGATGGGTTCGACCGTTGCGGCCGGAAAAATGGCAGAGAGCGGCGGTGCAATCATCAACATCTCGTCCCGCTCTGCCTTTGGCCCGCAGGTCAAAAATGGGCCCTATGGCGCTGCAAAGGCGGCGGTCAACAGCCTGACCAGCACCATGTCCGTAGAAGTTGCCCCACGGATCCGCGTCAATGCCATCGCGCCGGGGCCGGTACCGACAGAGAATTTTGACGATTGCATGGGCACAGACACGGAGGAAAAACGCGAAGAGCTACTCAAGATGATCGGCGTTCCGATGCAGCGGTATGGCCGACCGGAGGATATAGCAGCGGCCGTTGTCTATATGGCATCACCCGCGGCAAGCTGGGTGACCGGACAATGCCTGTACGTGACCGGCGGTCGCTAGCGCATCGCTCTTGTGAAGCCGGTGTGCTGCAGGCGAAATCATGAACTGGCCAACGATGCCAAGCGTCCATGACACATCGGCATGAGTGAAAAAACCGCCAACTGCTCATTACGCCAGCCAGAACGACAATTCCCACCGATAGCCCAAGCAAAATCGCGAACGTCCCGTCAAACACGACGCCGAGCAGCTTGCCTAACGGGGTGTTTTCGCAGAAGCGATTGCCAATGTCGAGAAGCTGACAGGCACGGCGATCACATTTCTGGCGAAGATATTCCTTGGACGTAGCTTTGGCATTGTGCCTGCAAATCGCGGAGTAAAACAGTATGGCGTATACAGGTTTGTGCGCCATCCGATGTACCTGGGATACATCCTGAATCAGCTGGGTTTCCTCTTGTTCTTCTTCTCACTGCACAACGTGGCAGTATACACAGTGGCGTGGATCGCATTCTGGTTGCGCGCCAAAGAAGAAGAAAAATTTCTCGAAGCCGATGAAGAGTATCGCACCTATCGTGAAAAGGTAGGTTATCGCCTTTTCTCTGGCATAGCTTAGGAACCGAAGCGTTTGCTAGGCCCGGTTTGCCACCTCGAAAGGATGATCCTGAGGTTGCAGACCGGGTTTGTTCATTCCCGAATTTCTAGCCGACCCCGACATCAAGAAAACCGGGCTTCGGACCGTTCCACTCGCCAGCTGGAATCGGCTCGTCATCTTCGTCATAGCGATGCGAACGTGGTTTCTTTTCAGGCTGTTCTTCCGACTTGGGCTTTTTCTCACGTCGCGGCTTCTTGGGAGCATCCTGCTCGACGTCGTCCACTTTCCGGCGACTGTTGCTGCGTGCCTTCTTCTCTTCGCGCGGCTTTTCCGCCTCCGGATTCGGCTGCTTCAGCTCGACGCGCACGTCCTTCTTGCTGAACAACGCGATTTCACTGCCGGTCAGCTTCTCGACATTGGCAATCGCTTCTGCATCTTCTTTCGAAACAAACGTGAATGCGCGCCCCTTTGCACCCGCGCGACCAGTGCGGCCAATGCGGTGGACATAGTCATCGGGATGCCATGGCGTATCAAAGTTGAATACGTGGCTGACGCCTTTGATATCAAGTCCGCGCGCCGCAACATCGGAGGCGACCAGGATGTTCACATCACCGCTCTTGAACCGATCCAGCTCTTTCAAACGCGAGCCCTGGTCCATGTCCCCGTGGATCTCGCTGCTGGCAAATCCATGGCGCTGCAAGCTCTTGTTGAGTTCGCGCACCGTCGTTTTCTTGTTCGCGAAAATCATCGCGGTTTCGACCAGATCGTGACGCAGTAGCCAGCGCAAGGTCTCGCGCTTCTGTTTTGTCTGAACCGGGATCTTGAAAGCGGTGATATCTTTGTTCGTGCTTGCCGCACGGCTCACTTCGATCCGTTTTGGATTGTTGAGGAATTTCTTCGCCAGCTTCTCGATCGGCGAAGGCATGGTGGCCGAAAACAGCATCGTTTGACGCGTTTCGGGCAATTTCGAACAGATAAACTCAATGTCCGGAATGAAGCCCATGTCCAGCATCCGGTCAGCTTCATCGATCACGAGCAGTTCGCAGCCGTTGAGCAGTATCTTGCCGCGCTCGAATAAATCCATCAGCCGACCTGGTGTAGCGATCAAAACGTCGACGCCTTCATCAAGCGCTTTCAACTGATCGCCCATTTGAACACCGCCAATAAGCAGTGCCATTTTCAGGTCATGGTTCTTGCCGTATTTCTCAAAATTCTCGGCAACTTGAGCGGCCAACTCTCGTGTTGGCTCAAGAATTAGAGAGCGCGGCATCAGCGCGCGCCGCCGGCCAGCCGCCATGACATCAATCATTGGGAGCACGAAACTGGCGGTCTTGCCCGTTCCAGTCTGCGCGATCCCGATCAAATCCTTCATCATCAGAATCGCAGGGATCGCTTCCGCCTGAATATCGGTCGGAGTGGTATAGCCAGCGGAATCAACCGCCTTGAGCAATTCAGGTGAAAGGCCGAGATCGGCGAAAGTCATACGTTTTTGAATGTCCGGATCTGGAAGCGTTAAGCGCTCCGTGGATTGTGCAGTTGCGAAAGGTGTTCGCAAAGCGAGCCGCGCACTTGCTCAAAAACTGACAAAAGTCAAGAAATCACGATGCAGCAACGCCTCTGCTGAACCAGCACAAGTCGCATGATCAATTGTAGATGGGTGTCAGCTCGCGCATTCTGCTTAGCGCGCATTTTGCGCCTGCGCGCGATTGGAGCTTGTCACGATTAACGCAAATGTTTCCGTGTTCGCCCCGTTCCACGTAAAATCCCGAATAGAAATCGCGCGCGCGGCAACTCTTTTCCAGCCGTGCGCTGAGCATGCGCTGATCGCGCAGGTAGAGCACTAACCGATCACCACTGCCGGTCTGAACACCCGCAATGCTGTTGATCGAAACACACTCTGTGTTGTCGCCCTCTTCATATCGAATGGGCTGCGGGAGCTCCTCCAGATCAGCGGCAAGATTCTGCCTAGGGCTAACTCTGCGAGGAGAGATACGCACAGTCACGCGGCGCTCGATACGGACTTGATAGGCGACATTTGGCGGCAAGCCAGTGAAACTGTTTGCGGTAGCTTCCAGTTTGCTTGACGGCCCGGACAATACCTCAACTTCGCGCGGATCGAGCCTTGCGCTCTTATCGATTTCGCCAACAATCGAACCGTCGGACACGCCGAACGGCAAGATCAGCGCTAGCGGCGCAAGATAGGCGAGCATGCTGGGCATGGTGGTTCAATCTTTTGGGCTAAATTTCACCCGATCTCTGACCCCTGTTTGGCTACTGTGCCACGCGATACCACAATGGGTTGAATAGCGGCTTAATGCGTTTGGGGTTATCTGCAAAGTCTGGAAACACTTGTTTGCCTGTGGCAATGGGCAGGCATGAGCGACGTCCAGACTTTTGTACGACAGGCCACAGACCTTCTGGGACCGCGCGGATTTTCATGCGATCCCGATCTGGTGGAGCCCTGGCTGACCGATTGGCGTGGCCGATTTCATGGCCGGACCATCGGGCTGGCATCACCCGCCTCAACGCAAGAAGTTGCTGAATTCGTCAAACTTTGCCGCAAACACCATATCCCGATTGTCCCCCAGGGCGGCAATAGCGGCATGGTTGGTGGTGCCACGCCTGACGAGAGCGGTCATTCTGTGCTGCTATCCTCACGGCGGATGGATGCGGTGCGGTCATTCGATGTCGACGCGCGCCAGATCGTCTGCGATGCCGGTGTCATCCTTCAGAATCTGCACGAAAAAGTCGAAGAAGAAGGGCTGCGCTTCCCACTGACTCTGGGCGGCAAGGGCTCAGCCACAGTTGGCGGGCTTATCGCGACCAATGCTGGCGGAACACAGGTGCTACGCCACGGAACGATGCGTGCGCAGGTTTTGGGACTTGAAGCCGTTCTTGCAAATGGCGATATTTTTGAGAGCCTTACTGCTCTGAAGAAAGACAATCGCGGCTTTGACCTAAAGCAACTCTTGATCGGATCAGAGGGCACGCTGGGCATCGTAACGGCGGCAAACCTGCGCCTGCTTCCGCAAATTGGCGAACGTGTGGTCGCTTGGGTAGGTGTGGAGAGCATCCACATGGCGCGCGAACTCCTCCTACATTTCGAGGCATGCATGCTGGAAGAACTCGAAGGCTTTGAGGTTGTGCCGGACCATTGCCTTGAAAGCGTACTTGCGCATCTTCCCGATGCCCGTGCACCATTGGCTGAGCGCTATCCGTGGAACGCTTTGATTGAGCTTGTCGCCGCGCCGGCGCAAAGCGCCCTGCTGCGCGAGGCGACTGAGGCCGCCTTTGCTGGAGCGATGGAGAAGGATCTGCTGCTCGATGCAGTCATTGCAGCCAATGAAACACAGGCTGACAACTTTTGGTTGCTGCGAGACTCCATAGCTCCGGCAGAGCGCGCGTTGGGCCCGGCGATGCAACACGATATTTCCGTCCCCGTCGAGCGCATGCCAGATTTCGTGGAAGCTGCCATCCCGCATGTTGAAGCGCAGTTCCCTGGCACGAAAGGTTTGGCATTCGGGCATTTGGGGGATGGCAATGTGCATTTCCACGTGCTTGCTCCAGACGGGGCAGTGCCGGGAGAATGGGAAAACACCCAAGGCAAGTTGGTAAGCCGTGTGATCTACGAAATGGTCACTGAATGGGGCGGTTCAATCAGCGCAGAACATGGTATCGGTCAGGTCAAACGTGACGAGCTGGAGCGGCTGGGTGACCCGGTAGCACTCAACATGATGCGTAGCGTTAAAGCCGCGCTCGATCCGGACGGGCTGCTCAACCCTGGTAAACTTGTCCCGGGCTCAGGTTAGAGTGGCTTGCTTGTGAGAGCCTGAAGGCCTAAAGCGCGCATCGCGCGGCCCGCTGGCGATCCAGCGAGGCCTTTTTTGAATTTTGCACTATTTCTCGGAGACGTTTCATGGCCAGCGCGCCGAAGCCCAATCTGCCTATCTTTTTCAATGACTTGATGCCACTTAACAGCCGTGATCACTCCAGCTGGCACAGCAAACAGTTTCCGGATGTCAGCTTTTTAGGGAAGCATCACGCGATTCCTGTAACGGTTGACGAGTTCATCGACACACAGCGTCATTATCCGATCGTGTTTAGCGCAGGCGACAACCCTGTCCCACTGGCATTGATGGGTCTTAACGAAGGCGTGAACACGTTTGTCGACGATGAAGGTAAGATTACTGACGACGTATACATCCCCGCCTATGTGCGTCGCTATCCATTCATGCTCGCAAAGTTGCAGCCCAATAGCGAAGAACTGTCGCTATGCTTTGACCCGAGCGCGGGCGTAGTTGGCGATCACAGCGACGGCAATGCGTTGTTTGACGACAAGAACGAACCGACCGATTACACCAAGGGCGTTCTCGACTTTTGCCAGAAGTTCGAAGAGTCGGGTGCTCGCACCAAGGGCTTTATGGAAGAGATCAAGAAGCATGGCCTTCTGATGGATGGCGAGATCGCTATCACGATGCAGGAAAACCCGGACAAACCGTTTGTTTATCGCGGTTTCCAGATGGTCGATGAAAACAAGCTTCGCGAGCTTAAGGGCGAAGTGCTAGAGAGCCTTGCTGGTAACGGCATGCTGATGTTGCTGCACGCACATCTGTTCTCGCTCAACCTGATGCGTGTTATCTTCTCTCGCCAATCACGGCTGGGCAAGGTTCCACAACCTGAAGCGAGCACCTGAACGAGGTAAAATTGTGGGCCGCGGGGCTTGAAAAAGCTCCGCTAAATCCCAAATCTGGACTGTTCAGGCGCGGCTCCCCTCATTGCCCGCCTGGACATCGCGCTGCTTTTATAACAGCGCGATCCTCCCTGAACCTTGGCCACCTCGTGCAGATTGCACGGGGTGGTTTTTTATTTTGATTTCCAAGGCTTAATGACCAATCTTGTCATTCAGCCGCATTTCGCAAATCACCTCTGCCCATCATTCTGGCGGTCATCGCGCCGAGATCTTGAACCAAACCAGCAAGCATTCTGACGAGCGTTCGTGCCTTGGGTGAAAGTTGTTCTTGGCGGGCATCGAGATAGGTCGACCGGCAAACTTCAATCTGGATGGCATGAATGCCATTTTGCACCGCACCATGAGTATCCAGGACATAACCGCCGGCATAGGGTCGGTTATGCGAAACGACCTGCCCCTTCTCCTCAAGAAAGCGATAGGCATGGTTAACCAGGCTTGCATCGCAACTTGTGCCAAATCGATCGCCCAGAACAAACTTGGGCATCTGGCTCCCTCCATTTGATGGCTTGAGTGGCGGCATGGAATGCAGATCCAATAACAATGCTTGCCCCCATTGGTCGCGCACCCTTGCCAATTCGCGGCCCAATGCGGCGTGATATGGCTGATGGATGCCTTCAATTCGCGCGTCGAGTTCTTCGCGGGTGAGCGATTGCCGCCAAATCTCGCCAAATCCGGGCAAGCGCCGGGGGACTAGCCCCAGTCCGCTGCGGGCACGCCGGTTGGCCTGCGAATGCCGGATGGGATGCGGCTTTGCTCCCTTGATCATGCCCCAATCGACATCATCGCGCGATCTATTGAGGTCGAGCATCGCGCGCGGCGCGTGCGCTTCAAGCAATACAGCGCCAGTCAGCCTTGCGACCTCTACTCCGATCTCGTCAATCAACCGGTCTTCCAAACGCAAGCTGGAGAATTCGGGATCCCGCATCGCGCGCAGCACGTGCTCTGGATAGTCGCGCCCGCCATGTGGAACCGCGATCACAACGGGTACTGGCGAGGTAGCAGGTGCCTTGAGCGTAAATGAGGGGCAATCCAGACCAGGAATTGCGCCACCACGCTCCATCCGCCCGCCTACCGATTCGCGCTTGCTTGTTGTCATATCAAGTCTGCTGCCTGCTCTCGCGCAGGGTGTCAAAGCAGTTTGGCTTGTCAAATCGCAGCCAAATTATCCTCTTCTCGTCTGTCCCAAAGCAGGTCACCGCTTATGTTCAGTAAGATTTCTTAAGCCCTTGGCGCTATGAAAACGCCATGAACAACGGGTCTAAACTGCGAATCCTCTTGGCTGAGGACGAAGATGCCATGCGCACATACCTTGCGCGCGCGCTCGAAAATGCGGGATATGAAGTGGTCTCTGTCGACCGCGGGACGTCCGCAATACCTCATTTAGAAAACGAGCATTTCGACCTGCTGCTTTCGGACATCGTAATGCCGGAGATGGACGGGATCGAGCTCGCGCAACGCTGCGCAGAGATCACCCCTCGAACCAAAGTTATGTTTATTACGGGTTTTGCTGCCGTTTCACTGCGAGCGAGCCGCGAACAGCCTCACGCCAAGGTGCTGTCGAAGCCATTCCATTTGCGCGATCTCGTGCTTGAAGTGGAGCGAACATTCGGCGAAGCGCAAGAAGTCAGCCTTTAGTCCGCGCGAATCGCTTGCGTCTATGGCAGGTGCAGGTTAATGGCGCGCCCTGTCCTTAAGCGGACATGTTCGATAGCGTGGGCGTATAGCTCAGTGGTAGAGCACTGTATTGACATTGCAGGGGTCGGGAGTTCAACTCTCTCTACGCCCACCATCGAAACACAAACTCGCCCTCACCCGGCGGGTTTTTTGTTAGCATCTGTCTCACTTGCGCGCGCGCGCTCCTCTGCTAAAGCGCGGCAAAACCTATTCCGGACAAATTGCAGCACGCAGGAACATCATGCAGAAAATTCAGGTCAAGAACCCGGTTGTCGAACTCGACGGCGACGAAATGACAAAAATCATCTGGCAGTGGATCCGCGAGCGATTGATCCTGCCCTACCTCGATGTTGACCTGAAGTATTACGATCTCTCGATCGAGAAGCGTGATGAAACCGATGACCAGATCACCATCGATGCGGCAAATGCGATCAAGGAACATGGCGTTGGCGTGAAATGCGCCACGATCACACCTGACGAAGCGCGCGTGGAAGAATTCAGCCTGAAGAAAATGTGGCGTTCGCCAAACGGCACGATCCGCAACATTCTGGGCGGTGTAGTTTTCCGTGAGCCCATCGTGATCGACAACGTACCGCGTCTTGTGCCTGGCTGGACCGATCCAATCGTTGTTGGTCGCCACGCTTTTGGTGACCAATATCGCGCAACCGACACGCTGATCCCGGGTGCAGGCAAGCTTCGCCTCGTATTCGAAGGCGCAGACGGACAGAACATTGATCTTGATGTGTTCGAATTTGAATCTCCAGGCGTCGCAATGGCGATGTACAATTTGGACGATAGCATCCGTGACTTCGCGCGCGCATGCATGAACTATGGCCTCGATCGCGGCTGGCCGGTCTATCTTTCGACCAAGAACACCATTCTCAAGAAATATGACGGCCGCTTCAAGGACCTGTTCCAGGAGGTGTTCGACGAAGAATTCGCCGACCGCTTCAACGAAGCCGGCATTCACTACGAGCACCGCCTGATTGATGACATGGTTGCTGCGGCCATGAAATGGAGCGGCAAATTCGTTTGGGCCTGCAAGAACTATGACGGTGACGTTCAGTCGGATGTCGTCGCGCAGGGCTTTGGCTCGCTTGGCCTGATGACTTCGGTCTTGATGACCCCTGATGGCAAGACAGTGGAAGCAGAAGCCGCGCACGGCACTGTTACGCGCCATTATCGCCAACATCAGCAGGGCAAGGCGACCAGCACTAACCCGATCGCATCGATTTTCGCCTGGACACGCGGCCTGATCTATCGCGGCCGCTTCGACAACACCCCTGATGTTGTCCGGTTTGCTGAGACGCTTGAGCGCGTCTGCATCGAAACAGTCGAAAACGGCCAAATGACAAAGGATTTGGCATTGCTGATCGGCCCAGAGCAGAACTGGCTCACGACAGAACAGTTCTTTGAGGCGATTGTGACCAATCTAGAAACAGAGATGCAAAGCTGGAGCTGATTGTCGGAACCAGCTCCCTTGCACAACGTACCAAAAGGGCGAACGGTCTTTCGGGCCGGTCGCCCTTTTTGATTCCGGAGATCAAGTAAACGCCATGACTCAATCTCGCGCCAAGGCTCGTCTCGAAGTTCGCCAAGCCAAGTTGTGCGATGTCCGCGCGATAGCGGATCTGGTGCGGCGCGTGTACGACGACATGCCTGCCTATACGCATGGCGAGATCCGCGGACAGTTGAACAACTATCCCGAAGGCTGTTTTGTCGCAAAACTCGACGGCAAGCTGGTGGGCTATTGTGCGACCATGCGGCTGAGCAAACGGATCGCACTTGCGAACCATAGCTGGGATGAAGTGACGGGCAATGGATTTGGCAGTCGCCACAATCCCAAGGGCGAATGGCTGTACGGCTATGAAATGTGCGTTGATCCGAAAACACGTGGTACGCGTATCGGACGGCGACTCTACGAAGAACGTCGCACTCTCGCAGAACGACTAGATCTGACCGGCATTGTGTTCGGCGGGCGGATGCCCGGCTTTGCCAAAGCGACGCGCCGCAAGAACAACCGTGCGGAAACGCCGGAGGAGTATCTCGATCTCGTGCTCGAAGGCAAAGTGCACGATCCGGTCCTGCGCTTCCAACTCGCAAACGGATTTGAGCCAGACGGGGTGCTTCATAACTATCTACCGGAAGACAAGCAGTCGAAGTCGAACGCTGTCAGGATGGTCTGGCGCAACCCCTATGTCGACGGAAACACACCCAAGAAACACCGCATCCCGCGCGACGTGGAGAGCGTACGGATCGCGACGTGCCAGCTACAAGCGCGCGCGGTTGCAGACTTTGACGAGTTCATGAAGCAGATCGAATACTTCGTCGACGTTGCGGCCGACTATGAAGCTGATTTCATTGTCTTTCCGGAACTGTTCACGCTGATGCTGCTTAGCGCGGAAGAGCAAGAGCTGAATCCGCAGGAATCGATCGAAGCGCTTAGCCGTTACACGCCTCGAATTCGCAAGGCGCTGAGCGAAATGGCGCTCAACTTCAACATCAATATCATCGGTGGTTCACATCCGACCCGAATGGATGATGGGGACATTCACAACGTTGCCCATGTCTGCCTGCGCGATGGATCGATCCATACTCAAGAGAAGATCCATCCCACCCCGAATGAGGATTACTGGTGGAACATCAAGGGCGGCGACAGCATCGATGCCATTCAGACCGATTGCGGGCCGATCGGCGTGCTGATCTGCTACGATAGCGAGTTCCCGGAATTGGCCCGCAGGCTGGTCGATGAAGGTGCGCGGATCATCTTTGTGCCCTTCTGCACCGATAGCCGCCAAGGCTATATGCGCGTGCGATACTGCGCTCAGGCACGGGCAATTGAGAACCAGTGTTACGTCGTGATGAGCGGCAATGTCGGCAATCTGCCCAATGTCGCCAATATGGACATTCAGTACGCCCAAAGCTGCATCCTGACACCGTGCGATTTTCCCTTTGCACGAGACGGAATTGCCGCTGAAGCGAGCGAGAATGTAGAGACACTGACCATCAGCGACGTCAATCTGGCGGACCTCAGCTGGGCCCGCGCTGAAGGGACAGTCCAGAACCTCGCCGACCGCCGTTTCGACCTTTACCGCATCGAATGGGACAAGCGGGTTGGACAGGTCAGCACTCCAATAGGCGAGGCCGGCGAAGGACGAGCGACCGCTCCCGGTGGCAGACATGCTCCCGGCGGCGGTTAAGCCGTATTCTGTCAGTGACATGAGGCAAACGCCCAGCTAACCCAGAACCGTGGCTGGCGAACTGACCCTTTCTCCGATGTTATCTGACGCGCTGGTGATCCTTGGCGCAGCAGGCATCGTGATTCCGGTCTTTGCACGCTTCCGCATAACACCGATTATTGGTTTCATTCTGATCGGGATCGCAGTTGGGCCCTACGGTTTGGGTTCATTGGTGCCAGAGGTCCCGTGGCTCAGATACATAACGATCACCGAAGCGGATCGATTGACGCCCTTCGCAGATTTCGGGATCATACTTCTTCTGTTCGCGATTGGGTTGGAGCTCTCGTTCAACCGGCTGTGGCAGCTGCGAAAACTCGTTTTTGGCCTAGGTAGTCTTGAACTGCTGATCATAGGCTGTGTGGGGGCGGCATTTTTTGCTTATGTCAGCGGCATGGGCACCACCGCCGCAATTGCCCTGGGTTTCGCACTTGCATTCTCATCCACGGCTATCGTTCTGCCAATTTCCGGGACCAAGACGCCGGTTGGCCGGGCAGCACTATCCATGCTGCTGTTCGAAGATATCATGATCGTGCCGATTATCTTCATTCTGGGCGCGCTTGCCCCAACCGCAGCGAACGAAGGCGCAGGAGGGCTAACCACCACACTGATTCAGGGCGGCCTTGTTGTTCTCGTTCTGCTGGTGGCCGGGCGGTTTTTGCTACCTAAGCTGTTCAGCCAGGCCGCGCGAACAAAGAATCCAGAGCTGTTTCTATCTGCTTCATTGTTGGTTGTTATCGGTGCCAGTCTGGCCACGTCCGCCGCTGGCCTGTCACCGATTGTTGGTGCGTTGATCGCAGGCCTGCTAATTGCCGAGACCGAGTATCACAGCGAAGTCGAAACGATCATGGAGCCTTTCAAAGGCCTCGCGCTCGGTGTGTTCCTTATCACCATCGGCATGAGCATTGATCTGATGGAGATATGGGCCAATCTGGGCGAGATCGCCTTCGCTGTTGTCGGCGTCCTCACATTCAAGGCAATCGTGACTGGCGTGTTGCTGCGCATGATGGGAGCGCGCCGCAGCACTGCGGCGGAAACCGGTGTGTTGATGGCCAGCCCCAGTGAGACGACCTTGATCGTGCTGGCCGCAGCAACCACGGCATTGGTGATCGATCAGGATACGGCGCAGTTCTGGCAGAAGGTCGCTGCGATAGGCCTGACTGTGACACCATTGCTTGCCAAACTGGGTCGCGTCATCGCTCGCCGGATAGAGCCAATTCCTGAGCTGGATGAGGACGAAACTGACGAATCACGCACGATAATCATTGGTGCCGGTCGCGTCGGTCGTCTGGTAGCGGATATGCTCAAGGTACATGACAAACACCATGTCGCAATTGATTCAGACCCTGATTTGATTGAGCGAGCCGCGCGTGACGGATACCGCGCCATATTTGGCGATGCAGCACGTGGAGATGCCTTGTCCCGGTTAGGTGTCGAAACGGCACCGGCGGTCGTTTTGACCATGGACGAGCCCGTACTTGCGCAGCGTTTGGTCTCCAAGCTTCGGAAGGAGCATCCTGAGCTGCTGATCGTTGCACGCGCCCGCGACACAGACCATGCAGCGGAACTGTACCGTGCCGGCGCAAGTCATGCGGTGCCGGAAAACCTCGAAAGTTCGCTTCAACTTTCCGAAGCTGTGCTCGTTGATATTGGCGTGGCGATGGGGCCGGTTATTGCGTCAATCCATGAGAAACGTGACGAGTTTCGCGAAATGCTTGAGCGCGAAGGCCAACTTGAGCATCGCCCGAAACTTCGAACTTCAACGGGCGAAGCTTAACCGGCGATAGCTGCACGTACCGCGGCAATCGCATCCTCGCCCTTGCTGCCGTCCGGGCCGCCACCTTGCGCCATGTCCGGGCGACCACCGCCGCCCTTGCCGCCCAAGGTCTCAACGCCTACACGGACCAGATCAACGGCACTGAAACGCTCGGTCAGGTCGTCAGTTACTGCAACGGCAAAAGCTGCCTTGCCATCATTCACTGCGACCGCCGCCGCAATGCCTGAGCCGAGACGCTGCTTTGCCTCATCAAGCAGCGGGCGCAGCTCCTTTGGGCTAAGGCCGTCAAGCACCTGACCGCTGAACTTCACGCCGGCAATTTCTTCGTCCGCAGATTGAGCCGGGCCGCCGCCGCCTGCAAGCGCGAGGGCCTTTTTGGCGTCCGCGAGTTCCTTCTCCAATGCTTTGCGCTCGCTTAGCAGAGCGGCAATTCGTGCGGGCACCTCTTCCGGTGTGGCGCGAATCTCGCTTGCGGCGGACTTGAGCGCTTCTTCGCGGGATACGAGCCATTCTCGCGCTGCTTCACCGGTCAGCGCTTCGATACGGCGTACGCCGGAGCTGACCGCGCCTTCTGACACAATCCGGAAAATGCCGATGTCGCCCGTCGCTTTGACATGTGTGCCGCCGCACAGCTCGACTGAGTAGTTCCGATTGCCGTCGGCCTTGCGCCCCATGCTAAGCACGCGAACTTCATCGCCATACTTCTCGCCGAACAGCGCGAGGGCACCAGCTTCGACTGCATCATCCGGGCTCATAAGCCGTGTCTGAACAGCTTCGTTCGCGCGGATTTCTGCGTTTACTTCGGCCTCGACTGCCGCAATCTCTTCAGGCGTCAATGGCTTAAGGTGGGAAAAGTCGAAGCGGAATTTGTCATCCGCAACCAGCGATCCCTTCTGCGTTACATGGTCACCCAAGGCGTTCCGCAAAGCCGCATGGACAAGGTGCGTTGCCGAGTGGTTTGCACGAATGCGATTTCGACGCTCGACATCGACTTCCAGATGCAAACTATCGCCCACCTTTATCGTGCCGGTCGAAATCTTGGCGTGGTGTCCATGCAATCGGCCCAGCGGCTTGGATGTATCCGTAACATCGGCCGAAAGACCCTCGACATTGGTGATTGAACCCACATCCCCGGTCTGGCCGCCACTCTCACCATAGAAAGGCGTCTGGTTGGTTAGGATAACAACCTCGTCACCTGGGGACGCAGCTTTGACTTCCGCACCGTCTTTGACGATTGCGACAACGGTTCCTTCACCACTGGTGGACGTGTAGCCAGTGAACTCCGTGCCGCCTTCACGCTCGGCAATATCAAACCAGACCTCGCCCGAAGCAGCGTCGCCCGAACCCTTCCAGGCCGCGCGTGCCGCCGCCTTCTGTTGCTCCATGGCGTCGTCGAAACCTGCGCGATCCACCCCAAGCCCACGCGCGCGTAGAGCGTCTTCGGTCAGATCATAAGGGAACCCGAACGTGTCATAGAGTTTGAATGCTGTCTCACCATCAAGCTCTCCCCCTTCGGCCATATCGCTGGTCGCATCGTCGAGCAGCCGCAGACCTTTTTCCAGTGTCCTGCGAAACTGCGATTCCTCGCGCTCAAGCACTTCTTCGATCAGCGCCTGCCCGCGAACCAATTCCGGATAGGCCTGCCCCATCTCGGCCACTAGCGCGGGTACAAGGCGATACATCAAAGGCTCTGACGCGCCCAGCAAATGTGCGTGCCGCATTGCGCGACGCATTATCCGGCGCAGCACATAACCGCGACCTTCGTTGGAAGGCAGAACGCCGTCCGCCATCAGGAAACTGGTCGACCGCAAATGGTCCGCGATAACGCGGTGGCTCGCGGTATGATCCCCCTCCGCAGCCACACCAGTAAGTGACACAGAGGCACCGATCAGAGCTTTAAACGTGTCAGTATCGTAGTTGTTGTGCACACCCTGCATCACAGCTGCAATACGTTCGAGTCCCATACCAGTATCGATAGATGGCTTGGGCAAATTGCTGCGCGAACCATCCGCAGCCTGATCGAACTGCATGAAGACCAGGTTCCAGATCTCCACGAAACGATCGCCATCTTCATTAGGGCTGCCCGGAGGCCCACCTTCGATGTGATCGCCATGGTCGAAGAAAATTTCCGAGCACGGACCGCAAGGACCAGTATCACCCATTGACCAGAAATTGTCCTTGGTGGGGATACGAATGATCCGATCTTCCGGAAGACCGGAAATCTTGCGCCACAGATCAAACGCTTCGTCATCCGTGTGATAAACAGTCGCAGTCAGCCTGTCGGGCGAAAGACCCCATTCCTTGGTGAGAAGTGTCCACGCATGATGGATCGCCTGTTCCTTGAAATAGTCACCGAAGGAAAAGTTGCCGAGCATCTCGAAGAAGGTGTGATGCCGCGCGGTATAGCCAACATTGTCGAGATCATTGTGCTTGCCACCCGCCCGCACACATTTTTGCGAGCTTGCTGCACGCAATGCCGGAGGCGCTTCAAGCCCGGTGAATGCATTCTTGAACGGCACCATCCCCGCATTGACGAACATGAGGGTCGGATCATTGTAAGGCACAAGCGGCGCGCTCGCGATCTCGGCGTGATCAGCAGCGGAGAAGTACTCAAGAAAAGAGCGGCGGATATCATTGGTCGACGTCATGCTTGGGCAGTTAAAGGCTAAGCCAGCCAGCGACAAGCCAGATAAAGCATTCAATCGCGTGTGGCCGTGACGATCCAGGCAGCTGCACCAAGTGCAACCTCATCTGCTGAAAGATGCTCTCTCACGAATCCCTCGAGTTTCATGCGGAATGATTGCTTTGCCATGTCATCCATCAGGGAGATCGCCCGTGCCGCCGGACCGATCCTGCTGAAATAGCTTACCGCGTCGCTGACCGGATCTTCACCCGCACCAGCAATCATCTGGAAGTCAAACGGCACAATCGATACATTGCACCAACCAGCATCAGACAAAATTCCATGTACCCGCTCAGCATCCGCAAATGCGAAAGGCCCCGGTGCGTGGGGATCGGGCAACGAAACTCCACCGTCGACCAGTTTGCCAGCCAATCGGAAAAACGGATTTTCCTCTAACGAGCGAAAGCAGGAGAAAATCAAGTTGGCGCCAGGCGCAGATATTGCCCGCAGATTGGCGAAAGCGGCAACAGGTTGATCGAAGAACATGACCCCGTGTCGTGAAACCTGAAGGTCAAAACTCTCCCCATCGCCAGGCCGCCAGCTGGCCGCGTCCGCGAGTTCAAACCGCACATTCGGTATACCGCCGGAGCGTAGCCGTGCGACATCGATAAGGTCAGGTGAGATATCAACGCCCGTCACCCGCGCTTCCGGTCGCCCCTGCGCCGCTACAAGCGACAGCTCTCCGGCCCCGCAACCGACATCGAGCAAATTCGCATATGGGTTTCCCGCAATTCTGCGCTCTAACTCGCTAGTTAGCATTCGGAAGCTTCGATCCGTGCGTTGCCACTCGCTTGCCCATGATTTGCCAACGCGGCCTTGCCATTCTTGAGTGTCGGAACTTGCCATAGATGTCTCCCACGTCAGTATCGGACCTGTCTGCTTACTACGCTATTGTATTGTCTCAACACGACAAAGTAACGCAAGGCATCCATAAGCAGTATACGGAAAAGCCGATGTGGGCCGCTCGAGGAGATGAGCTACGCACACCGGCTTTCCAGGTTTCCGGGAACGCAATCACGAGAGTTACTTGAACTCGGCGCGCCCGCTTGAAGATATGTGTCAGGCCTCCGCGTCAGGCCCTGCCATCATTTCCCCGGCGACTTCGTCGGTGCGGCCGCGAATAGCAGCTTCCAACTTGTCGCAAATTTCCGGGTTCTCCTTCAGATAGGTCTTGGCGTTCTCACGGCCCTGACCGATCCGGATACTGTCATAGGAGAACCAGCTACCTGACTTCTCGACTATACCGGCCTTCACACCAAGATCGAGAATCTCACCAATCTTGGAGATCCCTTCGCCATACATGATGTCGAACTCGACCTGTTTGAATGGAGGTGCAACCTTGTTTTTGACTACTTTTACGCGGGTGGTGTTGCCAACCACTTCATCGCGATCCTTGATCTGACCTGTGCGGCGAATGTCCAGGCGAACCGATGCGTAAAACTTCAGCGCATTGCCGCCAGTTGTGGTTTCAGGGTTACCATACATCACACCGATCTTCATGCGAAGCTGGTTGATAAAGATCACCATGCATTTCGAACGGTTAATAGAACCAGTAAGCTTGCGCAGGGACTGCGACATCAGGCGCGCTTGCAAGCCGACGTGGGTGTCACCCATTTCGCCTTCGATCTCAGCGCGCGGCACCAAAGCAGCCACCGAGTCCACCACCAATACGTCGATCGCGTTCGAGCGAACCAGCGTATCGGTGATCTCAAGTGCCTGCTCACCGGTGTCCGGCTGAGAAATAATAAGTTCGTCAATATCTACGCCTAAAGCCTTGGCATAAACCGGATCCAGCGCATGCTCTGCGTCGACAAAGGCAACAGTACCGCCATTCTTCTGCGCTTCTGCAAGAACATGGAGTGCCAGCGTGGTTTTGCCTGAACTTTCCGGACCGTAAACTTCGATGACACGGCCCTTAGGCAGGCCGCCAATACCAAGCGCGATATCCAGGCCCAACGAACCGGTCGAAATCGATTCGACGTTCATCGCTTCTTTGGAGCCCAGCTTCATTGCCGAACCTTTACCAAAGGCCCGATCAATCTGTGCAAGTGCAGCGTCTAACGCCTTCTGACGATCCACGGATGATTCCTTTTCAACCAGTTTCAGATTAGTCGCCATCGCATGGCCTCCCTTGCTTGCCTAGAGCTTTAAATCGGTTATCGACCGCCCTGTTGGAACAGTATGTACCTGATTTGTTCTTATAGAACAAGTAGGGAACTTAATTTTTTTTCACCCGGGTGTTTTTGTTCGAATTGCTGGGCTTTTAGCGCTTAGACCTCTCGTACCAGAGGACGAACTTGCGTTCCTCCCCGGCGCCAAGACTGGTCTTAATGATATGCTCCCCATTACGAAGTTTTAATCCACGTGTGCGGCTCACTTCGAGACTTGCGGAACTCCCGATCCCGAACCGAACCTGTGCGCTTTGCGAGCCGGAGTTCGTGACAACCGCGCGCAGTTCGCGCCAGCCGGCCTGGCCTTCACCCGATCTTTCGATCTCGCCTGTTCGACGACTATTTGCGCGCGGACCCTCGCATGACATCGGCAACCTTGTCGCCGATCTGCTGCACGCTGAATGGCTTTGGCAGAAAATACATCTTCGGGATGTCGATATCCTTGCGCAACTGCTCCTCGGCATAGCCCGACATGAACAGTACCGGCAGGTCCGGATGCGTTTCACGAATGACGCGCGCCATAGTTGGCCCGTCCATCCCAGGCATCACAACGTCACTCACAATCACATCGAACTCGCCGCCTGATGTGATCGCAGAAAGGCCGACCTCGCCATCATCACATGCGGTCACATCATATCCGGCGCGCGTGAGCGCACGTTCCGCAACTGCGCGCACCATGTCTTCGTCTTCAACCAGCAGGATGCGGCCTCCGCCGGACCACTCGCTCGATGGAACTTCGACCGGAGCTTCTGGCGCAGGCGCCATGGGCCCTTCGTGCACTGGCAGGTACATTGTGAAGCGCGCGCCGATCGTGCGCCCGCCAGTGCCTTTGACATTGTCCGCGAACAAAAACCCACCTGACTGCTTTACGATACCGTAAGCTGTCGAAAGCCCAAGCCCTGTGCCCTTGCCTTGCTCTTTGGTTGTAAAGAATGGCTCGAACAGCTTGGGCATCACCTCTTCCGGAATGCCGCCACCAGTGTCCTCAATAACCAGAACGGTATAGTTGGCCACGGGCAGGATTTCAGACCCCATCTGCTCGACCTCGCGCATGTTGACACGCTGCGTGGTCAGAGAGATTTTTCCAGTCCCTCCGCGGTGCATGTTGATCGCATCGCGCGCATTCACCGCCAGATTCATGATCACTTGCTCAAGTTGCTGCGGGTCAGCCCGCACCACACCCAGATCGCGGTCATGTTTGATGCTATACTTGATCTTTTCGCCTAACAGCCGGGTGATAAGCGGACCAACTTCGCTCACCACATCGGGCAATTGCAGTACCTCGGGGCGAAGGGTTTGTTGGCGAGAGAAGGCGAGCAACTGGCGCGTCAGGGAAGCTGCACGGTTGGAGTTTTGCTGGATCTGCTGGATATCATCATAATCGCTGTCGCCGGGCGTGTGGCGGAGCAGCATCAGATCACAGGTACCAATGATTGCGGTGAGCACATTGTTAAAGTCGTGCGCAACGCCGCCAGCGAGCTGACCCACGGCTTGCATCTTTGTCGCTTGTGCGACTTGCCGCTTGAGCTGTGTTTCCTGACTGGAATCGGTCAGGCTAAGCAAGACTGATGCATCACCCATCCCCCGAACGCCAGCCAGTCCCAATGAGACCGTATTATCAGGCGCGCTAGCGAGCCTGATTGCCATGTTCCCACTAGTTGATGGGCCTCGTCCATGGCGGCGCACCGCATCAGACAATGCCGCTTTGTCATCACGCACAACCAGATCGGTCGGGAATGCGGGTAGTCCCAGTTCATCGCGGTTGACGGCCCTTAGGAATGCCTGATTGCCGAACAAGAAACGGCCATCTCGATCCGTCATCGCCAAGCCAAGCGGTAATTGCCCAAGCAACCTTTCCAACTGGGCTGTACCTTGGGAAGAATTTTCCCATCCGCCGCCAATCCCGACTCCTGCATCGATGAGTAGCATCAGCGAAGGTACTTCGTCAGGACCTAGGGCTCGCTCGTCATTGGGATCATCCAGCGGAATATGAATGAGCGTCTGCGGCGTGCCGCTTCGTCCCTCTCGAGAGAAGAATATCCGGTCTCGATCATCCGAGCGCAGGAACGAAACGAAGTCTTGTCCAGCCAACGTAGTCTTCTCGTCCCCGGCGGCGCGGCGTGCAAAGCCGGCACTTGCATTTTTGATCGTCCCGTCGGGCGCGGTGATCGCCGCTTCAATCCCGGCCTTTGCCAGCATTCGCCCGAACGCACCGGTTACGTCATAAATTGCCAGCGGGTCGGCAATTTCGGTCTCGATCTTTCGGAAACGCCAAATCAGATGATCATCGCCGCGACCGACGCGTTGGGCTGTCACTTTCCATTGGCGTTCGATATCCAGCCCTTCCAGCCGATCCGAATGGGCAGATCCATCGCGCCATGCTTGACGGATCAAACGCAGCATTTCCTCTTGGCTTGCACGTGTCAGAGCAAGGTTTGGTGGCGCTGAATCCAACCCAAACCATTCGATGTAAGCCGAATTGGCACAAGTAAGACGATTGGCGCGGTCTGTTATCGCAACAGCTTCGCCTGGCTGTTCAATAGCAGCGACGGTGACGGACCAGTCGGGAATCCCAAGCGCTTCAGTTTCGGGCGCAGCTTGCATCCTCTGAAAGGCCAAACCGCCGGCAAGCAGGACGGCAAGCCCCAGCGCATAGGCCAGAACCAACAGTACTTCGCCCGTTGCGAACCATAGTACGGCAGTGCTCGCGATGAGCGCGAGAGTCAGGCCCAAGAAGAGCTTCAAACGCTGATCTCCGACCTGTTTCGAAAGCGCCCCCCGCGCGCCCTCCAGATATGTCATCCCTGTTGCGCTCCCAGCCGCTCATCCAGCCGTGCTTCCATCCGGCGCAATCGCTTCGTGCGACGGCGCGCAACCATCACGCGCCAAGTGCCGCCTGCGATCAGATAACCCATCGCAGCCGACACGACTGCAAGCACCACAAATCCGAATGCCGTTACACCCGCGAGCTGCCAGAACTCCGCAAGCCATGCGAACTGGTCGGCGGCCATACCTTCGGTTGCAACCCCGGTAGTCGCAGCATCAATCGCGAGCGTAAAATTGCCAACCCGATTGGCAATTACCAGCCAGAACGGGAGAGTGAACGGGTTCGTGACAAATGTGACCGCGGCCGCAAGCGGCATGTTTGCTCTGACAGGCAACGCCAGAAATGCAGCCAGGAAGATTTGTCCGATGGGCACGATAAATGCGGCAAACAGCCCAAGCGCGACGCCGCGCGGCACAGAACGGCGCGTAAAGCGCCACAACTCAGGCGACAAAAACCGATGCGCTATGGGAGCCAGATAGCGATTGCTGGCCAATTCTTCCCGATCTGGGAAGTGTGACTTCAGCTTATCTGCCAACCAGGTTTTTGAACGTGTCGCCATTTCGATTCCGTGTTCGCCTTGCGCTTCTGAACGCGTGTCCGCAAGTGCAGCGAGCCACGTAATTCGGCAAAGCGTTTACTCTTGTCGATATGGGTAGCAGAAACAGTCTGACAATATTGTGAATTCGCGACAGAACGCGCTTAGCTGTCTGCTCAGCCTTTTTCGCGCATCAATCGCGCCTTGTCGCGTTTCCAATCGCGGTCCTTGATATAGTCACGCTTGTCTTGCGCCTTGCGCCCTTTGCCCAGCGCCAGCTCTACCTTCGCGCGGCCAGTCTTGTTGAAGTACATCGACATCGGGATCAATGTCATGCCCTTGCGTTCGACCGCACCAAACAATTTGTTGATCTCACGCGCCGATAACAGCAGTTTTCGCGGACGCTTCGGCTCGTGGTTGAGGCGATTGCCGTGGCTGTATTCGGGAATGTTGGCGTTGATCAGCCAAACCTCACCATCGCGAACCTCAGCGTAGCTCTCGGCGATCGTCGCCTGACCCGCACGCAGAGCCTTCACTTCCGTGCCTTGAAGCGCCAAACCGGCTTCAAACTTATCCTCGATGGCATAGTCAAACTTCGCGCGACGATTGTCAGCGACGATATTGTGCTTGTCGAAGGTTTCAGGTTTCGGGCGAGCCATGGTGACGCCCATGTAGGCATTTGTGAGCAAATGCGAAAGGGTTGAGAGACAACCGATTATTCTTGCTTTGACGCGGGCTTCAGGGAAAGCGCTGCAAGAGAGGAGTCGACGGGTAATGGGCGAAGCAGAGCAGAACGAGTTCGAGATTGGCGGGCATCATGTCCCGGCATGTAGCTCCTCTGACATTTCCATACCGATCACTACCTTGGCGACTGGATATTCATCGATGTTGTCCGTTCGCGTTTTTCATGGTGCGGAGCCTGGTCCGACCGTATTCGTCAGCGGCGCTGTTCATGGTGACGAGATTGTCGGCACGGCTGTGATCCAGCATCTGGCGCAACAGATTGATCCCAGCAGGCTTTCCGGAACCGTTCTGCTCGTGCCGGTCACGAATATCTTCGGGTTTCTCAATCGGTCACGCTACCTGCCTGACAGGCGCGATCTCAACCGCTCGTTCCCGGGCAGCGTAAGCGGCTCGCTCGCTTCGCAGTTGGCTCAGGTTTTCTTCTCGGAAGTGGTACAACGCGCATCGCTCGGGATCGACATACATACCGCCGCTGTACACCGGTATAATCTGCCACAGATCCGTATCGACAAAGGAAACCCCCGCCTGGTCGAGCTGGCGATGGCATTTGGTGCGCCGGTGATCATCGAGAGCCCATTGCGCGAAGGTTCCTTGCGATCCAAAGCCAAGGAAGAAGGCGTGGATATGCTTCTACTTGAGGCGGGTGAAGCGCTGAGGTTTGACAATCTATCAATC
>Ga0181577_10000258_pt1 | contig 42212 bp, 30 predicted proteins | sample 101ome_21_FD_132468 | JGI IMG/M metagenome (GOLD analysis project Ga0181577, IMG submission 132468) | Coastal salt marsh microbial communities from the Groves Creek Marsh, Skidaway Island, Georgia - 101413BT metaG (megahit assembly) | ecosystem: Environmental > Aquatic > Marine > Intertidal...
CCGCCGCCGCCGCCGCCGCCGCCGCCGCCGCCGTCGCGGTGCCAAGAGTTCGAGCGACCGCCGCGTCCGCGGCCGCGGCCGCCGCCCATGCGTGCGTCGTCGCGAGGGGCGTTGTGCGGCGCCGCGAGCGCGTCGCTCGAGCTCGCCTCCGTCTGAAAAATCGGTAGACGCGTCGCGAACGAAACGTGGAGGAAGAGACGTACATACACTGTTTTACGTTTATTTACAAAGGGCGCGTCGTGCTCGAGGCGAGTGCCTCTCACGCGACGCGCGCTCTATTCGACGTGGTTCGGTTTGTTTGTTCAGTCTTGTTCGGCGTCAACGTCCGCGGATCGACGCTCGCATCGCTCGCGCGACGCGCTCACTCCGCGGCCGGCGCCTCCTCCGCGGCCTCGCCGTCGTCACCGCCGCCGAAATCGGGAATGTCCGGTAATTCGATGCTCGGCAGAGAGAAACTCGGCAGAGAGAAACTCGGCAGGGCGAATCCGCCGCCGTCGCTCTCCTTCTTTGGTGTCGCCGCCGCCTCCTCGCGCACCGGTCGAACGAACCGCTTGTACTCCTTCGGCGCGCTCTTCGCGTACGTTTCCCGCACGTTGTACGTCTTACTCGACGCCGCGTCGTAATCGACGTCGACGTCGGCGCTCAATTCGCCGCCGTAAGACTTCGCGTTCGCCGAGATGGCGCCGTTCGGCCCCGACGACGATTTCGCCACCGCCGCGGGCGCCGCCGCGGGCGCCGACGACGCCGACGCGCCCTTCCCGAACGAGAGCGCGTGCGCGGGAGGCGCGAAAAGCATCACGCACGCGAGCGACGCCGCGATCATCGGTGCTGACGCGGCATCGCCGTCGCGCGACGATGCGCGCGCGACGGCGACGCGTCGTCGCGTCTCGCGCCGCGGAACCGCGCGAGCGGTGGATCGTACGTGAGTCGTTGTCGCGAGCATGTCTCGTCCGCGCGATTGAGGGTTCGTCGGCGTGTATCGAGCGCGATCGTCACGGATCGGCACGAATTTCGAGTCGTGTCGAAAAGTGACGACCCCCGATTTCTCGCGCGCGTCGTCTTCTCGCGACGCGCGCGTCGTCGTCTTCTCGCGACGCGCGTCGACGCACGAATGAATGTCTCGAGCGTCGATCGCGCGAGACGCGCGCGAGAGAAATCGATCGCGAGCGATGCGGTCGGCGTGGGTTCCCCGGGCGAGGTGGTTACGAGCGAGCCCGAGACGACGCGGTACGAGGCGTTTCACGCGCGCGTAGACGCCGTGTTCGCGACGGTGGGGAGCGGAACGATGGGTGGAGGTGGTGTCGACGCACCGGCGCGCGTGAGCGATGGGGAAGCGGCGTGGCGACCGAGGGCGAGCGCGGTCGTTAGGAGAGGGCAGGGCGTCGTCGACGAGGACGAGGACGAGGACGAGGACGACGAGAACGGGACGGCGCGGCGCGCGTACCGCGACGATTTAGATTGTTTAGAGTCGGACGAGGACGGCGACGACGACGCGCAACGGATGGCGCGTCTCCGCGGGAGCGTCGGTCGGTGTCGCGCGCTCGAGCGCGAGGACGATTTCGACGACGCGGACGCGGCGGCGATGGGCTACGACGCGCGCGCAGCGGTGCGCGACGCCATCGGCTCACGCGACGAAACCAGACCGCGCGCGGTGCCTCACCACCTGGCGCATCCGGAAAAGTATACGAGGTACGATTTAGGCGACGACGCTCCGTACGTGGGCGTCGCCGCGGCGTTCGCTGACGAACCGGCGAGAAACGCACGAGACGAGCGTCCAAACACGCCGAACGCGCACGCGGAGACGCCCCCGCGAGACAAGACGGCGACGGCGACGACGGCGTCGCGGCCTCGGTTTTCCCGAGAGGTGGCGGCCAAGGTGAGACCTCCGAAGAGACGCCGAACCGACGCGTCCCGAACCGACGTCGCCCGACGCGTCCGCGTCGCCTTCGAGGACGTCGACGACGACGACGAGCGCGATGCGAACGAGCCAGACGAGACAGCGAAAGAGAATTCAACGCGCGCACCCGACGACGACGACGATGACGGTCGTTCGTCTCGGCGTCCGCGTCGTTTACGTAAAAAGTAGCGCAGTCGCCGTGTAACCAGACGCCTCCACCCCACTCGTCGACGCGCCGGAATGTCGAGCGCACCGCCCACCGAAGACGCGCCGCCGACGTCGTCGTCATGGACGCGTCCGACCGCGCGCGAGCTCTTCGACGCCGGCTCCGTCGTCGTCAGGCAAGAGTTTCTCTCGGCGCCGCCTCCGCGCGTCAGCGCGCCGTCGACCGCCGTCGACGCGCGCCCCGACGCGGACGGCGGACGCCAGCGCGGCACCTTCGGTGGCTTCACGAAGAGGTACAAGAAGGAGAATCGCGACCGTCGCGACGGCGGCGCCGTGGGCGTCGGTGGGGCGCGCGAGGTGCGGCTGTGTCATGACTTTATGAGACAAAAGTGCGCGTTTGGGGACAAGTGTAAATTTTCGCACGACATCGACGCGTACGTGCAGAGCAAGGCGCCGGATTTACCCGGGACGTGCACGTTCGTAAACAGAGAGGGTGGGTGTCCGTACGGCGTCAAGTGTCGGTATCTCGGCTCGCACGATGGGAAGGCGAAGGAGGCAGAGGGAGAGACGGTGGCGCTGGAACCGCCGAAGACGATAGAAAAGGAGATGAACTTTTTCGACAGAGACGTGATGATGCGTCTGAGGAAGAAGATGTATGACTTTTCTCGCGCGAACACCATAGTGCGAGACGTGTTGGGGCACAAGACGGAGGATGGTGACGATGAGGGTGGCGACGACGCGGAGGCGGCGGAAGAGAGCGTGGCGAAACGCCCCAAGGTGGACGACGAGTGCACGGACACGGGCGCGTTCACGAAGACGCGACCGAGCGAGAAAAAACAGATCGATTTTAAGGATAAGTTGTATCTCGCACCTCTGACGACGGTTGGAAATTTGCCATTCAGGCGTTTGTGTAAGACTCTCGGCGCCGACGTGACGTGCGGCGAAATGGCGCTTGCGACGAATTTACTTCAGGGACAACAAGGCGAGTGGGCGCTGCTTCGCAGGCACAAGAGTGAGGACATATTCGGCGTACAGATATGCGGCGGATATCCCGATTCCGTGACGAGGTGCTGTCAATTGCTCGAGGAAAACATCGACGTGGATTTCATTGACATCAACATGGGATGTCCGATTGACATGATTTGCCAAAAAGGTTACGGATCGATGATGCTCGAGAAACCAAAGAAGATGGCGAACGTCATTCGTGCGGCGAGCGCGGTGCTGAACAAGTGTTCGCTCACGTTTAAGACGAGGATCGCGTACAACGAAAAGGCGCGCGTTGCGCACACAATCTCGCCCAAAGTCGCCGAATGGGGCGCGGTGGCCATGACGCTTCACGGACGCACGCGAGCGCAGAGATATAGAAGTTTAGCGGATTGGGAGTACATCAAACTCACGAAAGAGGTGAGCTCGGTGCCGTTGATTGGGAACGGCGACGTGTACAACCAGAAGGATTACTACACCCATTTAGAGGAGCACGGGGTGGATACGTGCATGCTTGCGAGAGGCGCGCTCATCAAGCCGTGGTTATTCACTGAGATCAAAGAGAGGCGCGATTGGGACATCTCATCGAGCGAGCGATTCGACATTTTCAAATCGTTCGCATCGTTCGGGTTGGAACACTGGGGAAGCGATACCATGGGTGTCGAGCAGACGCGTAAATACTTGCTCGAATGGATGTCCTTCACCTATCGCTACACGCCAATCGGTCTCGTCGACCACGCCTTCGGCGAGGTGTCCATGACGCAGCGTCCACCCGCCTTCGTCGGACGCGACGACCTGGAGACGCTCATGGCGAGCCCCAACGCGGAGGATTGGGTGAAAATATCCACGATGCTTCTCGGCCCGCCACCGGAGGGGTTCAAGTTTCAACCGAAACACAAATCGAACGCGTACGAAACGGGCGTCGCGCAAGGGGACATGGATCAGGGTTGATGAGCTAGTGATTACACTCCTATGAAATACTACGCTACTGTACGAATTTAGACGACGTCCGTCTCGCGCCGCATGTAGACCGCAACCTCGATGTGTTTGGTGTATGCAAAGTGATCGAGAATGGCGAATCGTTTACACGCGTGCTTGCACATGCCGCGCTCCATGTTTTTCAACAAGTTATCCGGTCCGCACGACACGTACAGAATGTGCTTGAATTCACTGACCAACTCGAGCGTGTCGTCGTCGAGACCGGCGCGCGGCGGATCGACGAGCACGACGTCGAAATCTTCCGCGAGCATGGCGTTGCCCGACGCGTCCTTACATTTTCCGCGCGTCATCCTCTTGGCAAAGTTTTGGGAATCCGCGAGAACAACCTCCACGTTCGTCACCCCATTCATCGCGCAGCTCTCGTTCGCCGCGCACACGAGCTTGGCGTCGATCTCCACCGCCACCACGCGTTCGAAGACGTCCGCGAGCGCGCACGAGTGATTGGCGTTGCCGCAATACAACTCGAGTAAACGAAGCGGTCTTTCCTCCGCCTCCCGAATTTCCCTCGCGCAATCACGCAAAAACTCCATGGTGGCGATCGTAATCTTATAATTCGGGTTCGAAAACGATCCCTCGGCGTGTTTATACGTCAAACGCGTCCCGTCCCGCAACGCGTACGTCTCGAGCACGTAATCGCGGTGCGTCTTCGCCGCCACCCCCTTACTCCGACCCATGAGCTCTACGCCCACCATGGACGCGTCCGTCTCCAGAATCCGTCTCGCCGCCTTCACCCATGCATCCTCGTCGATCGGCGTCGAGTACACGAGCGTCACCAACACCGGTTGATCCGCGCGCGCGGCGCTCGAGAGGTAGTGCGCCGCCTCCAGTCCCGCGTCCAAACCTCCCACCGACACCGCCCTCGGCACCGCGCGCATCGCCCGTCGAATCCCACCCACCGCCATCTCGAAATCATCCACCGCGCGCGTCGGCCCACCGCCGTCCCACAGCGCGTGTCGCAGCCCCCCGTCGGCGTCGCGCACGAGCTGAAACCGACACCGACTCCGAAACTCGCGCGCATCCGACGGCACCACCTCCACGCGCGCGCCGTTCGCGAGCGCGCGCGCGAACGCCGTCCGAACGCGCGCGACTTTTTCTTCCAACCCGCGCGCGTACGCGTCGTCGTCACCGACCGCTTGGTGGTACGACGGCGTCGTCGTCGTCATCCCATCCCAGGTCGGTCGTCGACGACTGACCGCGACGAATTTGACCCGTCATTGCGTCGACGCGCCGTCGCCGTCCATCCACCGCGACGACGACGACGGACGAGTCGAATACGGTGCGTGCGTTTCGAGCCCGGCATGTCGTCGTCGAGACGCGCGGACGCGGACGACGGCGCGATTCGCGACGAGACGATTCGTGCGACGTTTCGCGCGCTCGAGCGACGCGTCGTCGACGCGACGACGGCGTGCGCGCGCGCGGTGGAGACGGAATCGAGACGAGCGGAATCACTCGAGCGCGCGCGACGACGAGACGCGGACGCGCGCGAGGCGCGGTGGCGAGAGATGTGGACGAGGTCGAGGACGCAGACGGCGCGATGCGTCGAGGCGTTGGGACGCCGCGCGCGAAGGGACGCGGCGAGACGCGCGGTGGGACGATGGCGACGCGCGGTGGAGGCGGCGAGGGAAGAGCGAGCGGTGCGAGAGGTGTGTGAACGTCGCGTGCGGCGGGAGACGTTCGAGGCGTGGCGAGGGATGAGCGAGGCGATGCGGCGATGGAGGACGCGCGCGGGGGAAGACGAACGGTTGACTCGCGCGTGGGCGGCGGCGTACGACGCGTCGTGCGCCGAGGCGGTGGCGAGACTGGCGCGGGGCGAGGCGAATGGGATGTGGGAGAGCGAGCGAGAGAAGAGTGCGTTGGAGTCTGAGGTTCGACGCGCGTTTATGCGAGGTGTGAGCACGATGAGTCTGCGATTCGAATCCGCGCGCGCGTTGTAAAGTCTAAACATTCTGTGGCTATTTCATTTGTTTTTTTTCTAATGAGTGTGTGTTTTGTTTTAACCCGTGATGAGACGCGGTGCGATGGCCATGGACATCAACTCTTGGAAGAGCAACTTGCACGCGTACGGCACCATGACTTGAACGACGGACGTGCGCTCGCTCGGGTTCTTGCAGCACTCAAACGTCTGGTTCTTCAAGTTGGCGACGGCGATCAAGCCGCACTTTTGGCACACGTGAATACGGTACGCGTCGGATTGGTCCATGAGACGTTCCTTGAGGAACGACGCGGCACCGTGACTCATGATACAATCGCGTTCCATCTCACCGAAACGCAAACCACCGTCTCTGGATCGACCCTCCATCGGTTGACGCGTGAGAATTTGCACCGGACCGCGGCCGCGAGAGTGAATCTTGTCGTCAACCATGTGCTTCAAACGTTGGTAATACGTCGGACCGATGAAGATTTGTGCGTCGAGCATGCGCCCGGTGTGACCGTTGTACATGACTTCGTTACCGCGCTTTTGGTAACCGCACTTGTGCAACATAGTGGAGATATCCTCCGCCGTCACCGGAGTGAACGGCGTGGCGTCGCCCTCCTTACCCATGCACGCCGCAACCTTGCCCATAATACACTCAACGAGCTGACCAATTGTCATCCGCGATGGAATAGCGTGCGGGTTCACGATGATATCGGGCGTGATGCCTTCACACGTAAACGGCATGTCTTCTTGGGTGTACGTCATGCCGACGGTACCCTTTTGACCGTGACGCGAAGAGAACTTGTCCCCGACTTGCGGCGTTCGCATCGAACGCACGCGAAGCTTGACGAAGCGCAAACCTTGGTCGTTCGTCGTGAGCAAAACCTGATCGATAATACCGGTTTCGGCGTGCTTCATGCCGGTGGAGCAATCCTTCTTCGTGAAGCGCTTGGAGAGCACCGCCGAGTCATCCTCGGGAAGCGGTGCTGTCTTACCGATGATGATGTCGTCGCCGCTGACGCGAGTACCCGGGCAAATCAAGCCGTCATCGTCGAGCTTGTCGTACGTGCCGTGACGCATCCCCAGGCACGTGTCTCTGTCTGGACGCTCGAACTCTTCTCGGCTCAGACTTCCTTGCTTCTTCTCTTCATCCTTGAACGAGCGGTAGTAGAGCGATCTGAACAAGCCACGATCGATGGCGCTTTGGTTCATGAGCACGGAATCTTCTTGGTTGTAACCGGTGTAGCACATGATGGCGACGACGGCGTTGCAACCGGCGGGAAGTTCGCGGAAGTGCAAGTATTCCATGGCGCGCGTCGTGACGAGCGGTTTTTGCGGGTAAAACATGACGTAACCGAGCGTATCCATACGAATCTGGTAGTTCGTCACGTACATACCCATCGCCTGCTTACCCATAGCACTTTGGTACGTGTTACGCGGCGACTGGTTGTGATCGGGGAAGGGAATGATGGAGGCACAGATACCCAAAATCATCGATGGGTGAATCTCGCAGTGAGTGTAGTTGATGGCGACACCACTCTTTCGCTCCACGGCGTGACGTCCCGCGACGAGATCGTCGATTGTCATCGAAATCATTGTCGTCTCTTCTTCTTCGGTATCCACGTACTCGATGAAACCCGAAGTGACGAGCTCGTTCCACGTGTAACCCGTCACGTCCTTCTCCGTCAACAACTCGATGTGTTGCTTCTTGATGCGCAACTTTTGATCCTCATCCACGATGAACAACGGTCGAGTACAGCGACCGTAGTCGGTGTACAAGCGCAGTTCCTTCAATCGAATATCGTGCACGACGCTCACGGAAGAATCGACGTCGACTTGACGACGGAGCTTGCGAAGCGTTTTCACCAAGTCCGCCGGGTCTCTGTGCACGCCGACCCACACGCCGTTGACGAAAATCTTCGTCGACTCGGCGATGAGCGAAGGCGAAATCTCTTCCAAGTTTTCCATCGTCCACTCATCCAAGAACTCGAGAATGGGTTCCGACGGAGAGCCGACGGACACGAGCGCCATGAGAGCGAGGTTCTTCACGAGACCCACAGCCTGACCTTCCGGCGTCTCGGCGGGACAAATCATACCCCACAACGAGTTGTGCAACTGGCGTGGCTTGGCGAGCTTACCCTCCCGTCCGATGGGAGAGTTGATACGACGAAGGTGCGACAACGTGGACGAATAGGACAGACGGTTCAGCACCTGACTCACGCCCGCCCGAACGTCCGCCATGCCCTGAGAGCCCCAGTTACCTGTCGCTAACGAGTACTTGAGACCCTGCGTGATCGTCTTCGCCTTGATTGCGAGCTGCAATTGGATTTCCTTTCCGCTATCGATGCACCGCTGGCAGTATAATCGGACATCCTTGGTGAGCTTGCGGAACAATTGACGGAACAATTGCGCCAACAGAGGACCGCCGAGATCCAAACGCTTGTTTCCGTAGTGATCGCGGTCGTCTTCCGGACGACGGCCGAGAGAGCAAAGCAACAAACGATGAATCATGTAGCCCAGGAAGTACGCCTTCTTCGTTTCGCAATCTTCGCGCACGCCAACGTGGGGCAGAAGTTCCTTTTGCAAAATTTCCTTTGCGTACTTGATACGCTTCTCGCGCGATACGCCCACCGCAGAGCCACGCTTACCGATGAAATCGAGCGCAACCTCTTGCGATTGGATGACGAACGCCTCTTCGATCGATGGACGCAACATTTCCATCATCTCGTTGTCTCCAAGATCGTACACGATGTGTTCCAAGATGTCCTTGTCCGCGACAAAACCGAGTGCGCGGAACACGACGAAAATCGGAATGTCCGTGCGAATGTATGGAAGGGTGCAACGAATCGGGCCCGGCGCGTCCTTCGCACCCACGGCGTGAAGCTGGCGCATCACGCAGGAACTCGCGGCGCGAGACCCACGCTCCGGTTGACTTCGGCATTCGGCTTGCCACATGTATTTGCTCGGCTGCTTCTTCTCGAAGACGTACACGTGGTTCGTGCTCATGCGCTCTTGGGCGATGAGCACCTTTTCGCTTCCGTTGATGACGAAGTAACCGCCCTCATCGTACGGACATTCACCGAGCTCGGTCAATTCCTTATCCGTGTGTCCGTGGAGAGAGCAATAGTCGGAGCGCAACATAATCGGAACCTTACCGATGAACACCTTCTTGATCTCCTCCTTCTCCACCGTCGTCTCTCCCTCCGGGTGAACCGTGGTGATCTCCTTCACCATATCGACATACAACGGCGCAGAGTACGTGAGGTTACGCAATCTCGCCTCTTTCGGGAACAGCGTCGTCGTGTAACCATCTGCCTCGGTCACCATCGGCTTGCTCAAGTAAATCTGGTTAAAGCTAATCCTGTACGTCTTCTTCTCCATCTCGTCGATGTCCTGACCCGGCATATGTTGATGCTCCGGCGTCAATTCCATCTCTCTCATCTCGTCTGCGGCGTTCAAATCGCATCGCGCATCCCGTCAGTCATCTCTCGTCTCGCGTTCGTCGCGTTTACCCTAAACCCCGAGTCTCTCGCCCCTCGCCTCGCGACGTCTCGCGCCCACGTACCGACAATCTCTTGCATCGTGTGCTGAATGAACTCGTTGAACGAATCCAACTGTTGTCTCACGAGACCCTTCTCCTCGAAAAACGAGCTGATGACGACCCAGGCGTCCTCCTGCGCGCGCGTCGAGCGTCTCTCTCGTCAGTCTCCGAGATCGCGCGTCCCGTTCGAGATCTTCCCAGCCTCGCGTCGTCGACATCTCCCGTCTCGCGTCGCCCGCGCCCGCGCGCGTCATCCACATCATCCTCGCCCTCGCATCGACCATCGCGCGCGCTCGATGTCCTCGCGCGCGCGCCTTCCGTCCTCGCGAATGTCCCTCGCCGCATCGTTCCCGCGATCGCGTCTCGTCGTCGTCGTCGTCGACGCACCTGGCCGATCTCCTCCTCCTCTTCCTCCTCGCGCGCGTCGCGCATGGCGACGTCGTCGTCGTCATACACGCCCATGACGTCCGGTCGACGTCGGCGCGCGGCGTGGACGGGTCCGCGCGCGCGAATGGCGCGCGGAGAGTTTCGTGCGGGCCTCTCTCGAGCTCTGGATTCGGGCTCGCGGGTCGGGACTTCTGGACCGGAGGGGAGTCCCTTTCGACGTCGCGCGAGTCGACGCCGCGGGGCGAGCGGGACGATTGCGATGAATGAACGGAGTGAATGTAAGAAAGAAAGAATGAATAAAGCGTGCGCGCGGGTCTAATGGACGACGTCGCGACCGGAACCGTAGATGACGGCTTCGCAGCGTCGTCGTACGAAGAATTTTTGCCGAGGCGAGAGGGCTCCGGAATCCTTGGCGAGCTCGGCGATTTTCGCGGCCGGCGCGGCGGCGACGTCGTACGCGCCCAGAGCGATGAAGTGGACGAACCAGTCGGCGATCGGGCCGAGGCCGGCGTTGAGGAGGATTTCGGGGACGAACAGAGGCTCGGCGAGCGTCATGGAGACGAGCGTTTTCCCGAGTCCGCGAAAGGTGACGACGTCTTGCAAAAACGGACGCATGACGTCGTCGCCGAGACTTTGCATGACGCCGAAGTTGATGGACATGAGTCTGTTGATGAAGTCGCGCTTGGGGGTGCGACCGACCTCGACAGACATGCATTTTTGAAACAACCACGCAGCCGAGAGAGCCGGGTTGTATGCGTTCACCTCTCGCAAGGCATCCCTGTCGAGCGCGTCGCAGTCCAACGCCTCCTCTACCGCGCCCGTGATGCGCTCGATGTGTCGCAAGAGTGCGGCGAGACCTCCGAACGACAGAGGCGATTGAATCCCGCTCGCGTCACCGATGGCAAGCACGCGATCGAACTCCGTCTTCAATGGTGAATCGCGATACGTGGGAAACAATCCAAAGAGGACGCGTTTCATCTGCACATCATCGACGGATCCGATGTTTTGGTACTTTGGCATTAACTCCCAGTAATCGTCGAGCATGGACGCGATCGTCGGTCTCGACTCGTCGGCGTCCATGTACGAAAACATGTACGTTGTTCGATCGGTGGGCCCGGACGACGCGGGAAACGCCTCCCAAAAGTATTGCCCGCGATAGTCTTCCTCGATGTCCGTGACGGTGCGGATCAGATCCGCGCTATCGTTTCGTTCTTGTGGAAATCCCTCCGCGCAACTCCCGACGACGAGACACACGCCGTCCGGTTTCCTATCGCCTCGAATTTGACGAACGATGGGAGAGCGAAATCCCATGCAATCCAACACCAATCGCGCGCGGATCGGTTCCGAGCCCTCGCCCACGTTCAACACCGCCACGTCATCGTACACGTCCACGCCTCGAAGATCTGCTCGCTCGAGCGTCGTCCCGCCCGCCTCTTCGAATCGCTCTCGACACCGTCTCACGAGCCTCTCGGGCGACACGCCGGCATTCAGAATGTTCGTCGTCACGACGTCGTCGCCCTTTGCTCCGTAAAATCCGCACTTAATCGGATTAAACTCAATCATCGTGCACTCGTCCGCGTCCTCTTTCGTCATCGCGCCCGCGTGTACGAGCGCCTCGAGCTCCGCGCGACTGACGTTCCACTCCTGCGCGCGTCCCACCAACGCGCCGCGCTCAATCACCACCACCCGCGCGCCTCTCCTCTGCAACGCGCTCGCCACGAGCACACCCAGCGTTCCACCGCACACCGCGACGTCGTACGCGAAGGCCTCTCCTCCGCCGCCTCGCGTTCCCGCGTCGCCGCTCTCTCGTCTCGCGAACGCTTCACTGCCGCCTGCCGTTCCACCCTCGCGCATCACGCGCCACGCCGCGTCCAAACCCTCCAACGCGCGCAAACTCGTCTGCCCGCCAGCGCCGAGCGCTCGCGCGTCGCTCGCACCACCTCCCGACGTTCCAGCGTCCTCGCGCTCGCGCAGCTCCACCTCGCGCAAAATGCGCGCGGTTCGTTCGGACACCGCGCACGCGCGCGTCCTCGTGCTCGTCCGCACGTCGCGTCGTCGCGAGACTCGCGCCGTCGTCGCCGTCGTCGCCGTCGCGACCGTCGACGTCGTCGCCCGCATCGCGCGCATCGCGTGCCCGCGCGTCGACGTCTCGAGGAACGCCGAGACGATCGAGACGTTGTCATTGTCGCGCGCAACTCCATCGCCACGACGATGACGGCCGACACCGCCGACCGCGACGAAGAGGAGGACGTCCGCGGCGCGTCCGCGGACGCCTCCGCGGCCACGGCGCGCGGACACGCCGTGTTTCGGCTGCTATGTCTCGAGTCGAGGGTGGGTGGATTGATTGGAAAGTCGGGCGCCAACGTCAAGCGCATCGTCGCCGAGACCGGGGCGGCGGTCAAGGTTTTGGAGTCCGCGGCGCAGTGTAACGAGCGCGCGGTGCTCGTGAGCGCGGTTCGAGAGCGCGGGGACGACGACGGGCGGTGCGCGGCGTGCGAGGCGGCGACCATGGTCGTGGAATTCTTGACGAGTAGAAGGCGACACGGCGAGGAGGGGGAGCGAGGGCGCGAGGACGCGAGCGATGGTGAGACGACAGCCGAAGGTGACGGTGCGGTGGATGTGGAGGCGCGAGAGGGCGAGAGCGGCGCGAAGACGGAGGCGGTGACGGAGGAGGGGGACGCTGCCGGCGCGATCGTGACGCTGCGACTGTTGGTGCCGGCGGGACAGGCGGGACATCTCATCGGAAAGGGCGGTGAAAACATTCGTGAGATTCGAAAATTGGCGAACGGTGCGCACGTGGAAGTTCAGGAGGTCGGACAGGTGCCGTCGTGCGCGACGAGCGAGGATCGCGTCGTAGAGATCAACGGAGCGGTGCACGACGTACGTACTGCGGCCAAGTCAGTGTTCGAGTTGCTCAAAGGGTTTCTGGTGGATTCGAGCGTGCTCGGATACTTTCAACCGACGTATATGGTGCCGCGAGACGCGCAGGGTGGTGTATACACGGAATACTCCGCCAGTGCGCTCACGCAGCCCGATCCCACGTTTGCGGCCATGCACGTTCCGGTGCCGACGCCGTTGCCGATGCAGATGCCGTTGCCGATGCCGATGCCGATGCCGATGCCAGTTCCGATGCAGATGCCGATGTCCAACGCGCCGATGCAGCCACCCATGTACGCCATGCCGACGCCGCCGCCGATGATCAAGGACACGGTCGAAATATCCATCGAAGAGGTCACGCGAATCATGGGCTCAGATGGGGCAAATATTTCCACCATTGCGCAGATTTCTGGTTGCCAAGTCTCCTTGATGGAAAGTGACCCGAAAACGAAGACGAGCGACGTGGAAGTGAAAGGTCCACACGAAATGAACATCGCCGCGGCGAAGAGTCTCATCAAGGCTTTCGCTTCTGGACAAGTCCCGGAGCACATTGCGCAGCAGCGGCAAGTTTATCCCTACTTCCCTTCTCCTGTTGTATTCCCCGAGGGACGTTGATAAAGATATATATACACCAACCCCTTTGTTTTGCGCTACGTGTTGAGTGGGCTGGATTCCAAAGTTGAGTTAGAATCGCGTTGCGTCTCGCCGAGACGATTAATATTGAGTTGACTCTCAATTACATTACATCACTTTCCAATCTCGCGCCCGCGTCATAAATGATCTAATCGATGATCTTCAAGAGTTCGATGTCGAATAAGAGCGTCTTATCGATCATTCCTTGATTTTCTAGCACGAACCCGAGCGCTCTGTCGCCGCTGAAATTCGCCGGCTGCGGCTTCATCGTGCGCCACTTCTTCCCATCCGGATACCCTAACTTTTCGTTATTCGCCGGAACGATTATCCGACGAATCGATCCAATCTTCATCCCCACGATCGCTTCTCGAAATGCGCCGATCACGCGTTCATCATCCGCCTTGAACCGAAAAAAATCCTTTTCGTCACCCGTAAACGCACCGCCCTTCGACTTATTCCTCGCCTCGAACGGTCGCCCGTAGTACCCTATCGTGTATCCATCCCAATCGATCACCGCTGTTTTCCCCTCTGTCGGATCGAACGTCTTCGCGTCCGCGGCGCCGAGCACCATGTCCTTGTACTGCAAACCGCTCGCCGTGCGCTCAAAGTCTGGATACAACACCTCCTTCTTCCCGTAATCCTTCCCCTTGCCCTGGAGGGCGTCCATGTACACCGTGTCGCCGTACTCGGCGCTCGCAGCGAGCGTCGGAACGATCGCCATCGCCGCGAGCGCGAGCGCGGCGCGACGTGTGCCCAGAAACGCCGCGCTCGGCGCCGGGACGTCGTCCCCGATGGCGCTGACGAGGACGGTTCCGCCGCGCGCGTCGGACGGTCGCGCGACGCGCGCGACGCGCGGCGACGCGCGCGAGATGGACGGCGATGCGACGGTCGTTTTCATCGCGCTCGCGCGCGTCGTCGTCGTCGTCGTCGTCGCGAACGTCGAGAGCGTCATGGAGGTCGACGGGACGGCGCGTGAGTGTGGAGCGCGTCTCGCGATGCCGTCACGCGACGCCGTCGGCGGCGTCGACGACGACGACGCGCGCGCGAGCGGGGAGAACACGCTCACCGCCTGGTTTCTCGACAAGGCGGCGCGCGCGCGCGATAAGGCGCGCGCGACGGTGGCCAAGGTGAAGGAGCAGCGCACCAAACGAATGCAGCGGTCGATCGAAACCGAGTCGCGGGCGCACGCCGCACGCGTGGCGCGCGCGATTGCGGGCGACGATTCGCACTCGCGCGGGTCTTCGTTCGGAGAGACGAAGACGTCGAGGCGAGAGGCGCTCATGGAGGCGTTGGGGCGAGACGAGGTGGATGCGGAACGTCTGCGTCTGTTAGTATCTGACGGGGGCGTTCCGGACGACGACAACGGACGCGCGCGCGCGCTTGTATGGAAGCTGTGTCTGGGGTATCTTCCGCGAGAGCGCGCGCGGTGGGAGGAGGCGACGCGAGCGAAGAGAGCGGAATACGCGACGTTTCGAGACGAATTTTGCGCGAGCGCGTCGACGAGCGACGAATCGAAATGGATAGACGAGTACGAGGACGACGAATTAGCGGAACAGATAGATAGAGACATCGCTCGCGTGCATCCGGACATGCACTTCTTCAACGACGAGGGCGAAGACGGCGAAGCGAGACGCAGGAAGGATCACATGCGAGACGCATTGTATGTCTTCGCCAAGCTCAACCCAGGCGTCGGATACGTGCAGGGCATGCACGAGATGTTCGGGTGCATGTATTACGTCTTCGCGACTTCTACGGATGAAGAGTCGGCGACCGAGAACGCGGCCGCGGATGCGTTTTATTGTTTCACAGAGGTTTTCAGTGAATTTCGCGACGTCTTCGTGATGGCGCTCGACGCGACGGATCAAGGCGTTCGCGCCATGTTGGACACGCTGAGCGTCATGCTCGCCGAGCACGGACCGGAGGTGCACGCGCACTTACAGAGCATGAATTTATCGACATCCATGTTCGCGTTCCGATGGATCACGCTCATGTTCACGCAAGATTTCGAAATGGCGGACGTGCTGCGATTGTGGGACGTCGTGCTGGCGTCGCCTCGATCGAGAAAAGAGTGTCTGCTTCGTCTCTGCGTCGCGTGCGTGCTGAACATCGGCACCGAACTCATCGACGGTGATTTCGCGGCGTGCATGAAGATGCTGCAAAACTATCCTCCGGTGGACGTTCGAAACATCACTCGATTAGCCGCCACGCTCCCGTACGGCATCGCGGTCGCGCGCTCTCCTTCGAAAACCTCACCATTTGATTCTCGCGCGCGTCGCAGTAAAAATTAATTAGCACCATTCACATCGCATCACCGGCGCCGCGTCCTTCCACTTTCAACTCTTACCTACACGTGTTCGTTCTCGTCGTTAAAAAGCTACTTTAATCGTCGTCTACGCGCCTCGCGCCTCGCGTCGCGTCGCGTCGTGCAAAATGTCCACATCCACCGCATCCTTCGGCAACTGCACGTATCGCACGACGCTCCCTCGAATGAAACAGTTTCGCACGCTTCGCATGTGCGGATACCTCGCCTCATCCGTCACGCGCGTGTGCTCAAGTTTAATGTTCAAGTACTGATCCACCGACACGAGCGTCCCCTCGATGGCGAGATCGTTCTTAAGCTCCACGACGACGGGTTTCCCGACCAACGTCTTGAAATACGAGTAAAACAACCTGCGCGCGCGTCGCCGTCGCGAACGGTGGTCAGTCGACGCGCACATCGTCGCGTTCGTCGTCGCGTCGCGCCTCGGTCCACGTTCGCGCCCTCGCCCACATCTCGCACGCACATCTCGCGCCGTCCTCACGCGCGATCACGACTGCCTCCTCGCTCGATCGCTCGCGCGCGCGCGTCTCCCGCGTTCGCCGTCCTCGAACGCGCGCCGTGCGTCGCGCGTCGACGTGTGCGCCGGCGACGCGCGGCGATCGATCGGAATTCGCGAACCTACCCCGCGACGTCGCGACCGAGGGGGTGAAGAAGGCGAACCGAATTCCGATCGATCGTTCGCACTCGACGACGCGCGCGACCTCTCGCGCGGCGCCGCGATGTCGACGTTGGATGGTGAAAATTACGACGCGTCGTCTCGCGCGAGTTCGGGCGCGACGGCGCGCGCGAGCGAGGCGAACGCGCGCGATGATTCGACGAGGGGAAAAGACACTTTGCGTGGTGGAGGATCGATGTCGCGCGGTCGGTGGCGCGCGGTGACGGCGCGCGCGCGCGCGTGGGCGACGGCGGTGGGTCCAGCTGTCGCGGCGCGCGTCGGTCGAGCGATCGCGCGGGCGAAGAGAGAGTTTCGGGAACAGTTTCCGTCGGATGAGGAGTGGGCGCGCGCCATCGACGAGGCGAGAGAGGTGGCGGCGTACGAGGAGGCGACGAGGGCGCGTCGAGCGGTGGGTGAGACGGCGAAGACGCGCGGGGGGATGGATTTGAGCGTCGATCTCGCGTCGGTCGTCGAGACGGCGTCGGTGGGGGTGGAGGATGTCGAGACAGAGGCGACGGGTGCGGGACGCGACGCCGTCGACGTCGGACGAGACGACGTCGGACGAGACGACGACGACGACGACCGAGCGGTGAGAAAACTAGCGAATGGCGACGACGAAAGAGAGGTCGATGCGCCGTCGACACCGCCGCGCGATGATACGTCGTCGTCGCGAGCGTTTGAGAGTCCGGTGAGAGTGCGCGCGATCGACATGGACGCCTCGCCGGAGTCGCGTCTCGCGACGCCAGCGCGCGACGACGATTCCGTCGCGTCGCCGTCGTTCGACGAGAACGACTACGTCTTCGACGACGAGGATGAGAACGAGAATATCGCGTGTGTTTGCGTCGAGCCGTCGATCGTCGTCGTGCCCGAGGCGTTGGTGCGGGACCGCGGCGCGTTGCCGGACGTCGACGCCGTGAGCTTCGTTCCGCCAAAGCGAGCTCACGCGAGGACGAGACTCACCGGTGACGTCGTCAAGGCGTCGTCTCGTCGCGAATATTGGCGTAACGCGAGGCGCGGCGTGCGTGCGTCGCCATCGCGACGTTTCGTCGTGCGTGCGTCGGCACCGTCGTCGCCGTCGCCGTTGCCCGAACCGAAACCGGGCGCGTCGTCGCCTCGAGCCGAACTCGACGCCGTCGCGGAAGACGTCGACGTCGTCGTCACCGGCGACACCCCGCCGTGGTCGTTCAAACGCATCGATCGCGAGACTCGAGAGTTGGCCAAGACGGCGCGCACGCTCCTCGATTGGACGACGGGCGCCGCCGACGCGCCCCCGGATTTCCTCTCCGCCCTGACCGCCGACGTCGACGCCTCCGTGGCGAAATTAGCCCTCGCGAACGAGTGGTTCGACGTCACCGACGCCGGTGACATCGTTCTCGCGCTCACGCCCTCCGACGTCGCCGCCGCGGATAAACGCGATTGAGCGCGTAGTCTTGTTGTATCTCCACCGACGACGAGGACGACGACGTCCCCGAACCGCGCGCCCCGAGCCTGGTTGTCCCCACGCGTCGACGCGCCATGCGCGCGTCCGACCGACTCGACGCCTACTTCGCCGCGCGAGAGACACATCACCCGTCGTCTTCCGCGCTCGCGCGCGTCGACGACGTCGTCGAGGACGCGACGCGCGCGCGCATTCGTCGTAAGATTGAACTTCGGTTGTTGGGACACCGCGTCGACGTTCCGCGACCGCGGACGCGCGTCGCGCGAGAGACGGCGGTCGAGGACGCCGACGAGTCGTTCGCGCTCGCACCATCCATCTCTCTTAACGTGGACGACGACGACGACGACGACGACGACGTGACGACGACGGTGGAGGACGAGGAGACGCGCGTCGAGGCGCCTCGCGCGTCGAGACGCGCCGACGCCGTCTTGCGTCGACTGGTTGATGAATTCCGAGCGTCGACAACGGACGCGGAGGACGGGGATGAGAGTGGGACGAACGATGATGAGACGTGGACGCCGAGTGGGATCGATTGGGAGGCGCCGCCGAGTTTTTTACGCGGAGGCGCGAACGGCGGCGCGCGTTTCGCCCGCGAAAAGTATCCAGACGCGTTTGAACGTCGAGATCGAGAACTAGCATAGCGATTGTATTAATGTCTAGGAGCAGCGAGAATGAATCATTTTTTCGTCTCGGCCGCTTTGACGCGCCAGTGCGTCTTTTTCGCGCGAGATAACCACTCGATGGTGCCTCGCGCGCGACGCAACCACGCCCACGCGACGACGGGCGACGCCGCGACGGCGACGTAATACGGCGCGTCGTTCGTCGCGCATTTCCCCGCGCACGACGCGCGCAACGCCTCCGTCGCGCAACTCCCGAGCACTGTTCTCGGATCGTTCGAGGCGACGCACACTTTTTCGCTCACGAGATCGATGGCGAACAACGTCGCGCTCTCCATCCACTTGGCGCCGAGATTGCTCACCGTGTTTAAAATCGTCATGTACGTACCCCCGAGATTGACGTCGGACACGCGGTTATAAAACGCCATAAACGCGATGAAATGCGCGTTACTGAACGCGCTGTACAGGGACAACCACGCGAAGAGGAGGACGTAGTACCCGTACGGCGTGTTGACGGCGGCGTCGCTCGGCGCCGCGTACACGAGCGCCGCCGCCGCCGCGCACGCCGCGCCTCTCCACACCCACGTTTTCGTCACGGCGTCGAGTGGACGCTCGCCGGCGGTCCATCGACGCGTCAACATCGGCATCGCGAGATTCAAAGGCGTCATCAACGCCGACATGGTGGCGATGTGCGCCTTCGGTATGCCTTTTTCCAATAATTTCAACGTCGTCAACGTCTCCGACGCGCTAAACGCGACGAAGCGCGTCAATAACACGGCGCTCAGTTTCATCACCGCGGGCAGTCGCACGACGCTGAGTGCCCGCGCGTACGCATCGCGCACGCCCATATCATCCTCGATCGGACGCTCTTTCGTCGCGTAGACCACGGCGGACGACGCGAGAAAGACGTATCCCCAAAATTTCACAAAGGCGTCCAACGCCACGCCGCGCGCGTTTAAAATCATAAACCCCGTGAAACACGCGAAAAAACCAATCATCTGCCCGATGGCGTTACACGTCGACGCCAATCCGACGTTCTTCTCGCTCAGCATCGTCAGCGCCCATCCATCCACCGCGATGTCTTGACTCGCGAGCAACAGATACAACCAAAAAAACGTCACGGCCAACCCTCGCGCGTCGGCGATTTCGATGGACCGCGCGACGGTCGACGACAACGCCAACAGCGTCACCCCGACCGCGAACTGCAACGGCATCACCCACGTGCGACGCCGACCGATCGATCGCGCGTACACCGCGTCCACGACGGGGGCCCAGAGCACTTTCAACGAAAACGGCCAACTCGCCAACGAAAACGTCCCCTGGTCGGCGTACGACGCGCCGGCGTCTTGAAGAGCGAATCCCACCGACGCGCTCAGACCCATCGGGACGCCCTGAAGCGTGTACAGCAGGATGAGCACGCACACGGCGCGGAAATCATCGGCGTCGAGACCGAACCGGAGGCGCGTCGGCGTCGGCGTCGGCGTCGGCGTCGGCGTCGGTGTGGGCGTCGGCGCGCGACGGCGCGCGGGGACGCTCGGGGATCTCGCGCGCGATGATGCGCGCGAGGACGTCGCGCGCGCGCGCGAGCGGGATCTCGCGCGGGCGGGTGACCGGGACGCGCGGCGCGGGGGCATCTCGATCGAGCGATCGAGCGTCGCCGGCGAACGCGCGCGCGTGTAAGGATGGATGGATGAACGGGTGAAGGCGTGCGCGGCCGAGACGCATGTCGGGGCGAATCGTCACTCGACGACGCCATGGCGCCGATGACGCGCGCCGGGTGTTGCGCCGCGGCACCGCGCGCGGATGAACATCAGAATCCATCGGGCGCGCGCGCGGAGACGTCGGATGACGGGGATGGGGACGAGCGCGCGCTCACGAGAAAGTTTACTCGATTGGGCACAAAGTTGAAATCGGCACCCGTCGTGTTGACGTCGACGCGAACGCGCGGGAACGGCGGCGAGGCGTCGAATGTGGACGCGCACGGTAGTACCGCGTCGACGAAGCGCTCGTCGGCGAGCGCGAGATGGCGCTCGGCGAAGACGAAGGTGCGCGTGATTCGCAGGATGACGACGACGAGCGAGCGGTTGGCGGCGCTGTTAAAGGAGAAGATTGAATTCGAGCTCGCGAGCGAGAGCGAGCGAAAAGCGCGAGTGGAGAGCGATAAGGGAGCGTTAGATTCGAGGTTGGCGCGTTTGGGAATGCGTCGGGTGGCGATGGATGGGGATGGGAACTGTCAGTTTCGATCCTTGGCGCACAACGTCTTCAAGGATCAAGAGCGACACGCGGAGGTGCGAGCGTTGGCGACAGCGCACATCGAGGAGAGAAAAGAAGATTTTCAGATTTACTTTGAAGACACGCGCGCTTTTAAACGTTGGCTGGTGGGGATGAAGCGCGATCGCACCTGGGGGGACGAGCTCACGCTGCGAGCGGCGGTTGACGCGCTCGGCATGCGCGTCCACGTCGTGCAGTCGACGGCACAAAATTGGTATCTGCTCTACGAACCGGAGGAACAGAAGACGAAACGATCGGCGTTCATCAGTTACGTCTCTCCCGTGCATTACGACGCTCTTGCCGAAAGGTGATTGGCGCTATGTATATTTTGGTAATTAACACGACGAGCCGACGAGCTGCTGTACAGGGGTATGTATACAGTATTGTAAGAAGAAATCAATCTTCGAATAAACTATCGCCGAGAGAGTGAATCACCGTCGCGAGCGCCTTATTGTGGGCGCTCTTTGCGCTGACACGCGACGCGTACGCCTCAGCCTTGGCCGCCGCCGCTCGCGCGCGATTCATTTCAAACACGGCTTGTTCTTTGATGTTCTCTTCGTATTTGAGCGCCGCGACGAGATCTCTCTCGCGAATATCCTTCGCATCCAATCTGGCGCGCAAATCTGCGACGCCCGGCGCGCTCTCTTCGGCGATAAGGCGCAACTTTTCAATCTCACCTTCCTGCGCGATGGCTCTCGCGGCGGCGTCCGAGAGCTTACGCTCGAGCGCCAATCGCGTCTCCTCCGCGCGCTCGAGCTCATCCTCCAAATCACGCATCCTCCCCGTCGCATCAGACGTCACGGCGGCGTTGAACGCGTCGATCTCTCGCTCGGCTTCGGCGACGCGCGCGTTGACACTCGTCGCGTACGCCTCTGCGCTCTCGCACCGTCTCCGTAAATCTTCCAATTCAACTTTCCCCTTGCCTGACTCCGCGCGCGCCGACGCCAATTCATCCATCAACTGTCGCTCTCGACTGCGCCATTCCTCCTCCGTGCGCGTCGTCGCCGCCGCGTGCCTCTTCGAACTCTCTCTCAACGCGTTTCTCTCCTCTCGAACGCGCGCCAAGTCTCCGCGCAAACGCTCCGCCGTCCCCTTCGCCTCGTCACGCTCGCTCTTCGCGCGCCCGAGTTCAGACTCTACCTCTTTCAATCTCGCCTCCGAGTCCTCTCTCGCCCGCGTCGACGCCTCGAGCGCGCGTCTCGCGTCCTCCGCGTCTCTTCTCTCTCTTCTCGCCTCCTCTCTCGCCTCCTTCGCCTCGTCCTCGAGTCTCGTCGCGCGTTCGCCCATCACTCGAAGCACCTCCTCGAGCGTGCGACGCTTGGCGAGGAGTTCTCGCACGCGCGCGCTCTCGCGCGCGTCATCATCCGAATCGTCCGAGGGCGCGCCCGCGAAGAGCACGTCGTTCGTGAGTTCACCCATCAAACCGACCATGTCTGACGCGCGCGGGACGACGCGGGCGCGCCCAGCCGGTCGCTCGAGCGCGCGCGCTGGCGTGCGCGTCTCGCGCGCCGAGCGAGGTGCGCGCTTCGCGCCGCGCGCCGTCGTGTGCGAACGCGATTGATTCGAACGAACGAATGCACTTTTGATTTTGAGCAAACAGACGGCGTTTGGGCGAGACGGCAGAGCCACGCACGCCGACGTCGCGCGAAGAACGAACGCGCGAAGAACGAACGCGCACGCGATGTCTCAGACGATGCGGGCGATGCACGCGCGCGCGGCGCCCGCGCGCGTCCTCCGCGCGCAGCGAGCTCGACGGGTCGCGAGCGGGCGAGGGACCGCGTCGGCGCCGACGCGGTGCGCGATCACGGCCCAGCGCGCAGGCACGCCGGGGCAGGGGCAGACGCAACACACGATGGTGATGAAGTTTGGCGGTTCTTCGGTGGCGGACGCGACGCGCATGCGCGAGGTCGCGTCGATCATTCTGTCCTTTCCCGAACACATGCCGGTGGTGGTTTTGAGCGCCATGGGGAAGACGACGAATAACTTACTCCTGGCGGGCGAATTGGCGATGGACTGCGAAGGTATCGAGGAGGTGGAGGCATTAGAACCCATTCGAGTGATTCGCGCGCTGCATGAGGACACGATGGCGGAACTGGGGACGGACGAGGCGACGGCGAGCGAGGTTCGGCGGCTCTTGAAAAAGTTGGAACAAGTGTGCACGGGAATCGCGCTCATGCAAGAAGTGACGCCGCGAACGCGCGCGTTGTTGGTGAGTTTCGGTGAACGAATGAGCACGCGGATCTTCGCGTCGTTTTTGCGCTCGAACGGAGTGAACGGGGAGCAGGTGGATACCGTTGACGACATGTTCGTGACCACGGATGAGTTTGAGAACGGTACCATTTTGGACGACACGTACGAGAAGACCAAGGCGCGTTTAACGCTTCCCGCGGGTGCGGAGCCGACCGTTCGCGTCGTCACCGGATTTTTGGGACGCGGTGTGGAGACGGGCGCCATCTGCACGCTCGGTCGTGGAGGGAGCGACTTGACGGCGACCGTCATCGGTAAAGCCCTTGGTTTGAGGGAGGTGCAAGTGTGGAAAGACGTCGACGGCGTTCTCTCGGCGGACCCGCGCTTGGTGAATTCAACCATCCCGATGCCTTTCCTTAGTTTTCAAGAAGCGACGGAGTTGGCGTACTTCGGCGCGCAAGTTTTGCATCCGCACTCGATGCGTCCGGCGATGGATTCAACCGACTTGAGCGTGCGCGTGAAGAATTCGTACAACATCAGCGCACCGGGGACCGTCATCGGTCACTCGCGCGGTACGGAACTTCACAAAGACTGGCTCCTCACGTCCATCGTGCAGAAGAAGGACGTCACGATGCTCGACATCACGTCGACGCGGATGCTCGGACAGTTTGGCTTTTTGTCGAAGGTGTTCACGGTCATGGCGGCGAACAAGATATCCGTCGACGTCGTCGCCACATCGGAGGTGAGCGTCTCGTTGACCCTTGATCCGTCCAAATTGTGGAGCAGAGACCTGCAGCAGGCGGAGCTCGAAAAGCTGGTGGAGGATTTTGAAAAGGAAGGCATCGCCCACGTGGACGTGAGCAGCGGTTACTCCATCATATCTCTCATCGGTAACGTTGAGCGCAACAATGAAATCATGGAGCGCTCTTTTCATGCACTTCGCGCGGCTGATATTAAAGTGAGCATGGTCTCCCAAGGAGCCTCGAAGACTAATATTTCTCTGTTGGTGAATCGAACGCAAGGCGATGACGCGGTTCGAGCGATTCACGCGGAGTTCTTTGAATGAATTTGAGTTATCGCGTCTCTATCATTACCAATATGGTAGGCATCTAATAATTTCCGATAGCTATCGACGTGTAATCAAAACTACGTTTCTACTTGCCGATCGCCTTCTTGAGCACCGACTCTTTGAGGGTGACAATGCGATTGAGCACGGGAGCGTCCACCGTGCTGTCCTTGTCAAACGCAAAGAATCCGAGACGTTGCAACTGGACCTGCGTCTCGAGAGGTTTACCAGCGAACTCCATTAGCGCTGGTTCCATAAGAGCGTTCTTGTGCGTGATCAGAGAGTTAGGGTTGAGCTGCGTCAACCAATCCACGCTACCTTCGTCCTCGCCTTCTTCCTCGGCGTCGTCCCCGTTCACATCCGCGGGCTTCGACGCGTCGGCTTCAGTCGCGACGCTCGCGTCTGCCTTGCCCGGAATCTCGACCGAAAAGAGCTTGTCGTACAGGCGGCACTCGCACTTGACAAAGTCCGGCGTCGCCCAGTGAAGAATACCCTTGGGAGGCTTTTGAGAGCGAGACTCCATGTCGATGGTGACGTTGATTTCCTCGATCAAACCATCCGTACCCGTCTTGTAATCCGTGCACGTGACGTTGTAGCCGAATTGCAATCGAACCGTCTTACCCGGCGCCATCCCGAAGTAGTCGTTGACATCCTCGGTCTTGAAATCGGCGCGCTCGATGAATATGGTGGACGTCAAGTTGATGCGGCGCATGCCCCGCTCCGGGAACGACGGGTGCACCGGCGCCTCGCAGATCACCTCCCCACCCGGATGGTTCGTAATGTTCACCTTGACCGGATCCACGACGGCGAAATACCGCGATGCGCTATCCTTCAACTCTTCCCGCATCACTTGTTCCAGGCGTCCGAGGTGTTGCGTGTTGTCGTTGCGAGTCACGCCGAGCGACGCGCAAAAGGCGTTGATGGCGGTGGGCGTGTAACCTCTTCTGCGCAAACCCTCGAGAGTCAACAAACGCGGATCGTCCCAACCGTTGACGTATCCCTTGGTCACCAGCAAGTTTAACTTGCGCTTACTCATCACGTTGTACGTGATGTTGCAGCGAGAGAATTCCCAAGTGACGGGCTTGTACGTGTCAAGAGCGTCCAGAAGCCAATAGTAGGACCCGTTCGGCGCCTGTCTAGATTCAAACTCGAGCGTGCAGAGCGAGTGCGTAATGTTTTCTAAGCTATCCACTAAGCAGTGCGTGTAGTCGTACGTCGGGTAAATGCACCACTTGTCGCCAGTGTGCGGGTGGCTGGCAAACTTGATGCGGTAAGCGGCTAAATCCCACATACTCGGGATATCGCTGCGTAAATCACCCTTCATGCGCAGACAACACTCGCCCTCCTTGAATTCACCCTTCCTCATCTTTTCGAACAACGTAAGGTTCTCCTCGACGCTGGTGTTTCTCCAAGGGCTCTCCGCGCCTTCTGGAAGCGGCGTCTCGTAACGCGGAAGGTTACCGTCCACGCACGTCTTTTGGAACGTTTGCAAAAGCTTGCGCGAGTTGAACGTTTGCTCCTTATTTTGAAAGCAGACGTACGCGTTACCAGATTTGATTAACTGCAGCGCGTACTCGTAAAGCTGATCAAAGTAATCGCTCGAGTACGTCGTCTCCACCGGTTCGTGTCCCAACCATTTCACCGAACCGATGATGCTGTCAATGTATTCTTGCTTCTCCGCCTCCGGATTCGTGTCATCAAAGCGAAGAATCGTCGTACCACCGAATTGCTTTGCCACACCGAAATCGAAATACATCGCCTTGGCGTGTCCGATGTGCAAATACCCGTTCGGCTCTGGCGGAAATCGCGTTCGCCACTTTCCGCCCGTCGCCGCCAAGTGCGCCTTCATCGCCTCCGCTGAGTTCACCGCGTAATTCTTCGCCCCGGGCGGCAAGTTGTCCTTCGATTTCGCCGTCACGTGCCCCTCCGATCCCGGCGTCGGCAAATGCGTCGCCTCGAGCGCGGACTTTTCAACCTTCGCCGCCTCTTCCTTGCTCGCCTTTTCGCCGCTCTCCTTGGCCGCTTTCGGCGCCTTCGGCTTCCCCTCCGCCTTCACCGACGACTTGGCGCACAGTTCCTCCGCCCTCTCAAACGCCTCCTTCGCCTTGGCGTAGTCCTTGAGCTTCATCGCCGCCATCCCAGCCTCGATCGCCTCCAGTCCCAGAGGATCCGGTCGCTTTTTGCTCTGCTTCTCCGCCGCTTTGAGCGCCTTTTTCGCCGCGCTCATGGACACCTCCGGCGCGCCCTCGCCCTCGGCCGACATCTCGACCGTCGTCGCTCTCGCTCCACCGCCTCGCGCGCTCGAGTCACGCCCGCGTGCGCGTCGAAATGCGTCCCGTTCGTCCGCCGGTCGCGTCCCTCGGGACGCTTAGGGTCGAGCGAATGACGCGAAATGAATGAATGCGCGCGGTCGTCCGCGGCGGCACAGCGACGCGCGAGCGATGACGTCGGTCGACCACGGACGGGAACCGTGCCCACACAGAATCTTCGATGACATCGGCGGCGCGTTCGCCATGGGCGCGGTGGGCGGCGGCGTCGTGAACCTCGTCAAGGGTGCGTACAACTCGCCGCGAGGCTACGCGATGATCGGAGGGTTCGAGGCGATTCGTCGAGAGGCGCCGAGGATCGGAGGGTCGTTTGCGGTGTGGGGAGGGTTGTTTTCGGCGTTTGATTGCGCGCTGGTGGCGGTGCGGCGAAAGGAGGATCCGTGGAATCCGATCATCTCGGGAGCGGCGACGGGAGGCGTGTTGCAGCTGCGATACGGGCTGCCGAGCGCGGCGAGGTCGGCGGCGTTCGGTGGGTTTTTGTTGGCGGTGATCGAGGGGATTAGTATCATGTTGACGAGGTTGACGGCGCCGCCGCCGCCGCCGCCGGTGATGGTGATGCCGGGCGAGGGGGGCGGAGGCACCGCCGGCGCGGGCGTGGAGACCACGAGCGCGGGGACGCCCACGGAGGCGGCGCAAGAGAGTGGATCCATCTGGGGGAACGTGTTCGGCGGTGGACGCAAGGAGGAAGATTCCACCACGGCGCCGAACATGCCCGATTTCGGCGCGGCGACCGAATTAAAGTGAGAGAAGGAAGAAAAAGACGGAGACTTGGTAAAGTTCCGTAGAGGGTAGAATTGATTTTAAATCGCAACGTGAGCGAGCTAGCTACTAAAATTATTTCACATCAAATCGTCGGTAAGCGCTGCGCGACCGCGCGCGGGTCGCGCTCGAAGGGAAGGATGAGATCGCGAACGTCTACGCCGCGCTCGCCCAGCGTCAGCGCGCGACCGGGGAGGAGCGCGAGCGGCGCTCTGTCACCTCGAAGGTGGAAGTCATCGAGCGTCGCGTAATCGCCATCGATGATTTGTTCCAGCACGCGATACGATTTCAAGTCTTGACGCATTTGATACGGCATCTCCACCTCGAAAGAATTCACGCCAACGGACAACGCCGAAAACTTTGCGTTCGTCGCCCAGAAAGCGTCGACGTCGCGGCACATCGGGCATCCTTTCATGGCATTTGTCTCCATGTATGACGCGAGACACGATTGACAAAACACGCCGCCGCAACACGGCGCCCGAGCGACGTCTTCGCTGGACGTTTCTTCGAGACAAATCGCGCACCCGTCGAGCGTGGACGCGTCGTCGTCCACATCGACCAGTGGCTTTGGTTTCGACTTGGTCGGCGATTTCGACCCTTTCAAGCCGACAGGAATCATGAACAGTTTGTGATCAACCTCGTCGTCGCGAGAGGTCCTCGAAGCTTGCGAACTGATCGGCGCATCTCGCGTGACGACGATGAGATGAGAGTCTTCGCCATACAAACCGACGTCCAATACGGTGCGCTTGGTTTTCGCGTCGGGATTGGTCACGCACGATTCGACTCTGTGACGAAACGTCTCGAACAAGTCTCGTCGCACGTCGTTCGACGCATTGGCTTTACGGTCGATGACGTGCACCATCTTCTCACCGTCGGACCAAACGACGACGATGAATTGATCCGAAAGCGCGGCGCGAGGTAACGCCGGCATCGTGCGAGGTTCGCGCTCAAGCGCTCTGTTTCGCACCGCCCCAAACTTTGGCATCCATCCCAGATCGACGCGCCGCGGTTCGTCCGAATCTATCTCTCGCGCTTGCGCTCTCCCGCGCTCGTTGGTGACGAATTCATACGCTTTCCGCTCCAACACGCAATACTCGTCGCTAAAATTAATCGCCACTTGGAGATATTCCAGCGCCGCCGCGCCGCGCGCATCTTCAAATCCACGCATCGCCGTAAACGGCACCAAGATTTTCTCCTCAGCCATGCCACCCTTCAGACTCCTCCGCTCTGCGCTCGAGTGAAACACCGCGAAAGGAATCGTCTCCTCGCCCGACAGTCGCCACGCTGCCGTCGTCGCGCTGTTCCCGTAAAACTCGTCGCCCGAGTGGTTCCACTTCACCGCCGACGTCGCCCAGAAGACATCACCCACGCACCCACACGCGCCGACCGCGCTCACGCCCGCACACGGCCACGTCATGGGTAACCGTAGCGTCTTCACCACCGTCCCGTTCTCGAGGTTTACCGCGTCCACCGTCGGCGGCGTCCCGCGACACCGCGCAGCGAGTCCCATCTTCATCGACACGCGCGTCGCGTCCACGCCCCGCGTGACGTCGTCCGCGCGATCGACATCGATCGAGGGCGATCCGCGGGCGATCCATCTCGGCGTCGGCGGCGGCGACGACGACGACGCGTCGACGTCGAAGCGCGCCAAAGAACCGTCCTCGTAACCGACGAGGACGAGGTAATCACCGCGGTTGGGCGACGACGACGAAGACGCCGTCGACGCGAAGGCGGTGGCGCGAACGTCGAAGGCACGTTCGCCGTCCATCTCGGCGTCGCGCCGAAGCGCGCGCGTGACGCCGGACGCGCGCATCGCGGAGTGACGAGAAGCTGGGGGTGCCTGGAGGGACGCGCGCGGGCGAAAATAACGTCGTTCGTTACGTGCTGTCGTGTGCTATGTGCGTGATGAATGTGTTCATGATCTGCGCGCGTACAGGAAAATGTACCCCTGACCGGTGCGAACCTCGTCCGTGGTCAGAGAGTTGACGTCATCGTCGTTGAAGTGTTGCCAACTGTCGCCGACGTCGAGCTCGCGAGCGCACGCCGTGTAGTGGCCGCTGCCCGCCTGTCGTCCGTGATGCGTGATGACGGCGACGAGGTCGTAGATCTTGTCGGTGGACGACGTGGGTGCGCTCGCGCCCGAACGCGGGGTGCGACGGGAGCGTTTGCCGGTGGATACAGGCGTTTCCAGCGCGTCTTGCTCGGCGACGGTTTCCTCTTCGCAGCAGTAGGGCGCTAAATCTAAGCCCTCCAACGGGAAATCGACATCGTTCGTCAGTTTGGTGTGCGTGGCGTCACCCTTCCACGTGAATCGTTTCAAGTGCAGACACAACACGGGAGGAAGACTCGCGATACGGGTGAACTTTGTGGCGTTTTGATCCTTGCCGCAGCTGTCGCAGAAATAGCGCCCGTGGCCGCTTAAATTTTCGTTTCGCACAAAGGCGGCGAGACATTGCTGCAACGTCGCTTCGCCGTCCGCGCCTTCGCCCTTTTCGATATCGATTGAAGGTGAATGCGGCGTGGTCGGTAGGGATCCGTCCTTACTCAACACGGGTGGAATCGGAAGCGAGAGATCCATAAACGGTTCCCGACGGTCACTCGAAAGGCCACACTTCGTGCACGTCACTCTCGTCAAACAAACCCCACCGAACAGCTCCATCACCTTATCCGGACTCTTGCCATCGTCTCTCTCCAACGGCGTCGGATTCACTTTCGGCGTGTGCGGGGAAGCCAACGCGTGTCCGTTTGCGCGTTCGTCCTTCATCGCGTGTTCGAGTTGACGCTTCACCTCGTTCGCGGTGACGCCTCGCGACAGACGAGACGGAGATGCGAACGTGCTCGACGGACTGCTCAAGTGCGTCGACGCGCTCGTACCGGTGTGCGTCTGTCTCAGTCTATCGCTCGCGTTCTCGGCTTCCTTCTTTTGTTTCGATTTGCACGGACGGCACGCGCAACCCGTCTTGTGCCGCTTGGCTCCCCAACGCGAGATGATGACGTACCCATCGCCGTCATCGTCGCCGTTCCCAGATTTGTCCACCGATCCGTTCGACGGCGACGTTCCACCACGCTCGACGACGGAATCACCGACATTCATCAAGAAACTGGGCGTCGGACTCGATCGTCCGCTTCGACTGCGCACGCTCCTCGCGCGCGTGGGCGGATTTGGAATTCCATTTTCGCACGGCGAGTGCTCTTTCCGTCTCGGCGTCACCACGCCTCGCATTCGAATCAAGTGTCGACCGCTTCTCAACTCTTTCCTCAATCTATCCAACAAAATCCGCATGAACTCGTGCGCGTCTTGTTGTTCGTTCCCGGCGAAAGACGGCACGAGTTTCCAAACGCTTCGCAATAAATCGTGCGGCGGAAACGCCTCGTACTCTCCTCGCACCATCGTCCGCACCAGTCGTCGCATCTCAGCCCCGACATTCAACGCCTCCGCGCTCGCCATGTCCGCTCGGCGTTCGCGCGTCATCGCCGGCGGACGCATCGCGAACCGTCTCTTGGCGCTCGCGTTTGAACTCGAACTCGGCGACGCTCCGTCGTCGTCCCTCCCGTGTCTTCTCGAACCTTTTCCTCGCTCGCGCTCCCCGTCGCTCGCGCGCTTGCGCTTCAACGAATCGTCGAACTTCAACAGTTCGTCCTCGGGGGCGAACGAGCGCCTCTCGCGCGCGCCGCGACCGGGCTTGCCGTCCCATTTCGCCGATAAGTACGCCGCCGCCTCGTCTCCAAGGAGGTACTCTCTGAACTGGGGCACGTGCGCGAGCGCCTGCGAACGACGATGTGCGCCGAGATGAAGCGTTGAGTCAGTCTTTGCGCGCGTAATGGCGAACGCGGAGGCGTCGAAGGTGCGCGTGAGCGCGCGCGGGCGCGCATCTTTTCGCCAACCGCCCCGATCGTGTGCACGCGCACCTGGACTGTCGCGTTGAGGTAGCAGGTGTTACTGGCGTTGTACAGACCCGAGCGCGGCGGCGCGTCACCGTGGGATGCGCTGGGAGGGTCCTCGCTCGCCGCGCGCGCGCGCGCGCGGGAGCGTGGCATGTCGCGTGGGTTCAGTGCGAGTCGCCGTGTGCGGCGCGCGCGTATCCAAACGCGACAGCGGGAGAATCGAGGCGCGCGACGGTGATGCGGGCATTCGGTCGAGACGCGCGCGCGTGTGGTTTGCTTAAATACATTTCATGTTTTCTACGGCGAGCAGGCGTAAGTTTGACTAAAGCGGGCGGCAAATCCTGCTCTGCGCAGCGGCAAAGGCGGAATTTCAATTTAAAACAACGTACAGTAAAACAACGAACGCGATGCGCTGAATGAGCGCTCGCGATGTTTTGGACGACATCAACGCACGTCCGCGCGACATGTCGGACACGTCGAGTGACGTTGGAGCCAAGGCGCGATGCAATCAATGCAAAAGGTGTGTTCGCACGCGCGTAGTCGCACGAGTCTCGCGTCCCTTGCGAAGCGTTCCAGACACACCGGACACGCGCGCTCGTCGACGCGCTCCATCTCCGCGACATCGCTCACATCCACCAGTCGCACGCCAGTCTCGATCGCGCTCGAGCTCGTGCCACCGACGATTTTCGTGAACGCATCCATCGCCTCGCGCGACGCGCTCGACGCGTCCCCTTCGCCTCGCGCCAACGCGTCCCAATACGCCGTCCACAGCTCCTCCAATCGCGCCTCGAACTCGAATCCCACCGTCTCCTCGTCCTCGAGCGTCATCGCCCACACCGCATCGCGCATCGCGCGCGCGTTTTCGGCCTCCGTCTTGTTCGAGGACGACTCGGGCGCGCCTCTCTGGGTGCCTGCCTCCAACCACCCGCGTCCGAGCGATTCGGTCGACCCCCGTCCGCGCGCGCGTCGACGCCTCCGACGCCGCGCCGCGCGCGCCGACGTCGACGCAATTATTTCTTCGCGAGTTTTTAGAAGCGTCGTCGACGCGTTCGTCGTCGCATCGCGCGCCTCGGCGCCCTCATCGAAGCTTCGCGACGCTTCGCAAATGATATTTTCATCGCGCGCATCGGCGTCGACCGCGTCGGCGTCGACCGCGACGCTGCCGTCGCGAACGCGCCGCGAGAACGAAGGCATTTTCGTGCGCGCGCTCGCCGTCGACGAACCGCGTCCTCGTCGCGCGCGATGACGCGCGGACTGGCGAGATGGCATCGGGCGAGGGACGAGGACGCTGCGGGACGCTGCTCGAGGCACCTACTAGAAATTTTTTGGGATATTGAAAGTGGAGTGGGGCGCGGACAACGAATTCGTGACGAGCGTGTTTACCAAGCAATGTGCTTGTATTGCTCGCCCGCGTACACAGCCTTGTCACCGAGCTCTTCCTCGATGCGGAGGAGCTGGTTGTACTTGGCGAGACGCTCGGAGCGGCACGGGGCGCCGGTTTTGATTTGACCGGTGGACAAACCGACGGCGAGGTCGGCGATGAAGGAATCCTCCGTCTCGCCGGATCGGTGGGAGGCCATGACACCCCAGCCGGCAGCCTTGGACATGCCGACAGCCTCGATGGACTCGGAGATGGTACCGATTTGGTTCACCTTGAGCAAGAGGGCGTTGCACCACTTGCCGTCGATGGCGGCTTGCACGCGCTTCGGGTTGGTGACCAACAAGTCGTCACCGACGATTTGGCAGTTGCCCTTGGCGGTGAGCGCGGCGGTGTTTTCGGCGTCGTCTTGGTCGAACGGATCCTCGATGGAGATCATCGGGTATTCGCTGATGAACTCTTGGTACAAGTCGATCATCTGGGCGCCCGTCTTCTTCATGGAGCCGTCGTTGTTCTCCGTCTTGAAGTCGAGATCGTATTGCTTGTCTTCCGTCAAGAATTCAGACGCGGCGACGTCCATACCGATCTTCATCTTACCGGTGTAGCCAGCCTTTTCGATGGCTTCGACGAGGAGGTCGAGACCTTCCTTGTTGTCTTGAATGTTCGGGGCGAAGCCGCCTTCGTCGCCGACGTTGCAGGCGTCTTGGCCGTACTTCTTCTTGATGACAGACTTCAAGTTGTGGTACACTTCGGAGCCCATTTGCATGGCTTCCTTGAAAGAGGACGCACCGACCGGGAGAATCATGAACTCTTGCATGGCGAGCTTGTTACCGGCGTGGGAACCACCGTTGATGACGTTGAACGCCGGCACCGGGAGGATCAACTTGCCGTTACCCGCGAGGTCGGCGATGTGTTGATAAAGCGGCACATCCTTTTCAGCGGCACCAGCCTTGGCGACAGCCATGGAGACCGCGAGCACGGCGTTCGCGCCGAGCTTACCCTTGTTGTCGGTACCGTCGAGTTCCTTGCACATGAAATCATCGATAGCCTTTTGCTCGCGCGGATCCTTACCGACGAGCGCCGGGGCGATGATCTCATTCAAGTTTTTGACGGCTTGCGCGACACCCTTACCCATGTATTCCTTACCACCGTCGCGAAGTTCGACGGCTTCATAGATACCGGTGGACGCACCACTCGGCACCATGGCGCGGAACATACCCTTGTGGGTGTACACATCCGCCTCGACGGTCGGGTTCCCGCGCGAGTCGAAAATTTGTCGACCGACGACCTTGGTGATCGCCGCGCTCGTGCGCTTCTTCATGTATTCGCTCTGCGTCGTGAAAGAACGACGCGTCCATCGCGTCGCGCATCATCATCGTCAGTCCATCATCGTTCGTTCGCATCGCATCGCGTCGCGCGCGGCTCTCTCCCGTCCCGGTCTTCCCGCGAAGACGCCTCCGTCGACCCTCCCTCGAGGGTTGGTCGCGAACCCGTCGAGAACCTTCATCCGCCATCCATCCGTCATCGTCGCCACCGCGCGCGCGCGTCCACGTCTCGACGTCCCGACGCGCGCGCGCGCGCGTTCGACGACACGAAAACGTGCGCGTCCATCGACGCGATCGCGCACGCCGAACGCGCGTCGCCCGACGCCCGCATCGCCCGACACGCGTCGTCAAGAAGAGGTCATCGCGAAGACCAGTCACAATCACCGCGAGATCCATCGCGCACGCACCACGAACGCGAGCGGTTCGTCCGCCTTGGCCTTGACGGCGGCGTTGAGCGCTTCCTCAACTTTTTTGGAGAGATCGTGCTTTTCGAGGTACTCCTGGACGCTCATCGTGAACTCGTCGTCGTCGTCGTCGTCGTCGCGGTGTGCCGCCGCGACCCTCTCGAGCGTCGGCGTCGTGGGTGTCGTCGTCGTCGTCGTCGAGGCGGGTGACGACTTCGTGACCACTCGACGCGGCGTTCTTCGTAGTGTAGGACGTCCGAACGCCGTGTGGGGTGGTTTTTGCCCGAGAACGACGACGCGCGACGCGAGTGCCATCGTCCTCGATCACCGACCGGTCACGACTCGACGCGTCGACCCCACACGCGCGTGGACGCGAGGTGCGGGACGTCTACAAAAGAAAGGGGCGACGCGTGCCGAATGTCCGAACTTTTGTGGTGTGTGACACCCGGACCGTCGGGGCGTTCGCGCGGACGCGTCCTCGTCCGCTCGACCGGTCGCGCGGACGCGCGGTGGAGGCGCGGCGGACGCGCGGCGGGGCGGCGACCCGTGTGTCGAGTCGAGTGGAGTCGACACGAGTTCGTTCGTCGACGGTCGCGCCGTCGGTCGGTCGGTCGGTCGGTCGGTCGGTCGGTCGAGCGCGACTGGACGCGACTGGACTCGACCGCGCGTGACTCGGACGGCGACGGGAGAGAAGGTCAGTCGCGCGCGTCGACTCGAACGATTCCGTCGCGCGCGGTCGCTCGGTGCGGTCTCCCCGAACGACTCGATCGACTCGATCGATCGACGCGCGCGCGTCGTCGTCTCGCGCCGCGGCAAGATGCGCACGATGCGCACGATGCGCGCGCGCGCGTCGGTGCTCCTCGGGATGGTGCGGGGTGTCCCCACGCACCGCTCGTTCCATCTTTTTCCGGGTTCCGCGTCGAGGGACGCGCGTCGAGGGTGGGTGCGCCACTCGAGCGCGCGACGCGACGCGACGCTCGTGGGTGAACCGTGCGCGTCGATCCGTCGATTCGTGACGCCGTAGACCATCGTCATGTCGCGCGTGTTGGCGCTGTTCGACGTCGATGGGACGCTCACCGTGCCTCGAAAGGCGTCGGACGACGTCATGAAGGCTTTCATGAAGGATTTGCGGTCCAAGGTGACGGTGGGGATCGTCGGTGGGTCTGATTTGTCGAAGATCTCGGAACAACTCGGCGACGGCGTCGAGCGCGAGTACGAGTACTTGTTCTCGGAGAATGGACTCGTGGCGTACAAGAACGGGGCGCTGCTGGCGAAGCAGTCGCTCAAGGCGTTTTTGGGAGAGGACAAGTTGAAAAAGTTTATCAATTTCGTGCTGCGGTACGTGGCGGATTTGGACATTCCGATCAAACGAGGGACGTTCGTGGAGTTTAGGTCCGGGATGTTGAATGTGTCGCCGATCGGGAGAAATTGTAGCCAAGAGGAGCGGGACGAGTTTGAACGCTTCGACAAGGAGGCGGGCGTTCGTACGAAGATGGTGGAGACTTTGAAGAAGGAATTCGCCGATTACGGCTTGACGTATTCCATCGGAGGTCAAATATCTTTCGATGTCTTCCCGAACGGATGGGATAAGACGTATTGCTTACAGTTTGTCGAAAATGATTTCGACGTCATTCACTTTTTCGGCGACAAGACGTACCCGGGCGGAAACGACTTCGAAATTTTCGAATCCCCGAAGACGATCGGTCACACGGTGACGTCGCCGGAAGACACGCGAAAACAAGTCACCGAACACATTCTCGACAAGCTTTAGAACGGGAGAAGAGTGGCCCCTCACGAGTTGTCTCCATCCAGTTGTCTGCATCTTTTGTAAAGAGAAAGGGAGAATTTTTCCGTCTGCGTCTACTCTACGTCCTATTCATACAACAAGGTGTTCTATTCGCTATTCGATTCGCGCTCGCGTTTCTCTAAATACTCATCGATCGCCCCCGACTCCATGAGTTTCGCCGCCCTGTACGCCACGTCGCGCTCCTTGTAACTCGCCGCGAGCACGTCCGAGCCCGCCGCGCCGAAACTCCCGCTCGCCGGCGTCTCCCCCAGCGACCGTGCGTTCACAGGAATCACGCGCTCGTGCGGCGTCAACGCGCTCGCAACAAACGGTAGCTCTCGTCCCTCGCCCGTCGGCGTCCTCTGTCGCGCGCGCGTCGTCGACGGCGCCGCCGCGTCCTCGTCCTCGCGCGCTCGCCCCAGCGGCGTCAACTCTCGTTCAATCTCCCTCGCCACCCCACGAATGTCCTTGATCGACGCTCGAACCTCGGCGCGTATCCCGCTTAATTCGCCCCCGCTCGTTGCTCGCTCGATCGCGCGCGTGAACCCGCTCACGTGCGCCACCGCGCGTCCCGTCGCTCGACCCAAGAATTTCGCGATGAGCGGAACGTCTCTCGGCCCCAACGCGAGCGCGCCGGCGCCGAGCACGACGACAATCGTCGTCGTGGACACGCCGAACACCATCGCGATCGCCCTCGCGCGCCCGCGAGATCGACGACTCGCTCGCGCGCGACGTCTCGAGGCGCCGACTGACGTCGCGCGGCGTCTTCACTGTCTCACGCATTCGCTGAGCCATGTCTCCCCAGCGTCGACGAGACGACCGCGCGCGCGTCGCGCGCGCGGCGACGCTCATCATCGCTCTCGCCCTCGCCCTCGCGCCCGCGCCCGCGCGCGCGGCGACGTCGGTGACGGTGGCGATGAGCGCGGGATGGCGCGCGACGAGCGGGGCGCTCGAGGCGCTGATCGGCGTCGGTGACGTTGGCGACGCCGATGCCTTTTGGTGGGCGGCGAGCGCGCTCGATCGATCGCACGAGGATGGTTCGGTGGACTGCGCGGCGCGCGTGCGAAGCGTCGTCGAACGGGCGCTGCGAGACGGTGGACGCGCTCGCGCGATGAGATTGGCGCTCGGCGTGCGCGCGTACTCTCCGCGTTTGGAGAGCGCGCGCGAGATGGCGACGCGAGCGACGGGAGTGAGCGACGCGTGTTGTCGAGTCGTCATCAATGGACGCGTGCACGAGGACGCGGAGACACTGAAAACGGCGTTGGAGTCGGGTGAGGGATTGGAGAGCGGCGGCGAGACGCCGACGACGAGAGACGCCGCGTACGCGGGGACGTTTAATGAGAGTCTGGCGACGGCGTTCGCGTACATGGCGCCCGGTACGAGGTGTTATTCAGCGATGCACGACGTACTCGCGGCGGCGGTGGAGGCGGGGCTGGTGAATTACGCGTTGCGACCGGTGTTGTTCGACGCGGCGTGCGCCAGAGAGGACGCGTGCGCCGCGTACGGCGCGACGGAGGATAAATTGCAACTCACCGGGTTCGGCGTCGAGCTCGCGGTGAAAAACATGGAGTACAAGGCGATTGACGATAGTAAAGTGGCCGAGGGCGGTGAGGGCGACGTCTCGGGTGGTGTGGATGCGACGACCGAGGAGAGCGTGGCGGGCTTCAATTTCGCGACGCTGACCGAGCGCCATCCGGAACACGCCGACGGATTGCGCGCGTTTCGAGAGGAACTCAGCCGTAAATCGGCGCTCGCGAGCGACGCACCGTTGAAGCTATGGGATATCAAGGATTTGGGACTTCAAGCGACGCAACGCATCGCGCTCTCGGCGGATCCGCTGACGGAGCTCGTGGAGGTTTCGCAAAATTTCCCCTCGCTGGCTAATTCCTTGTCGCGAATGAAACTCAACACCACCATGGTCAAGGAGGTCAAGGCGAATCATAAGATCGTCCGACCCGGTGGTTTGGTCATGTCGCTCAACGGTGAAAACTTGGAGCTCGATACGATCGATATTTACACTCTAACGGAGACCATCTCTAGGGAGATTGAATTCTCGGCGGCGCTCAGACGCGTCGGTCTTCCCGATGCCGTCGTCTCCGAGGTGCTTCGTCTTCCGAAGCACTCGCGCAAGGGCGTGAAGATCGATACGACGAGCCCCGTGTTTGCGTTTTACAACGACATCGAAAAAGACGCCAAGTACGCGACGTGGAGCAGGGATGTCAGAAAACTCCTCGCGCCGATGCAGGCGGGTATGCCGAAAGTGAGACACAATCTGTACAATCTCGTCGTCATCATGGACCCGTCGCGAGGTTCGACGTGGGATCTCGTCGCGATGTTGGATTATTTTGCCAACAACGGTATTCCGGTGCGCATCGCGCAGGTCATCGTCACGGACATCGCCGAAGAGAACGCCGCCGGACCCGCCAGCGAGAAAATCGACGAGACGTTTGGCCGACGCGTCGCCCGAGCGGCCAACTACTTGCTGAGCGAATACAGCACGAGCGCGTACATCGACTTCTTGACGCGCGTGGCGGGCGCTCGTGAACCTGATCAACCGCCGTCGTACTTTTCCATGGGGACGTTTTTCCCACCAACGTGGGCCGCGGCTCGAGACGCATTCGTCTCCGTCTTGGAAGAAATCGCCGATGACGACGAATTTGACGCCGACGTGCTCCTGCGTGATTTCGAGTCCGCGGATGCCTCGATGGCCGACAAACGCGTGGACGACGTGCGTGCCGCGCTTCGGGAAAAGGGTTTGCAGACGCAATCGTTCCTCATGAACGGTGAGTACTCGCGAGAGTCGCACGCCTTTGCGTACGGCACCACGCTAGACCAATTGCTCTCGCACCAGTTGCGAAAAGAGATGGACACCGTGCGTCGTCTCGTCAGCGTCGGGACGTTGACGTCGTCCAACGTGGCCGAAGTCTTGAACGAAGGCGCCGTGGCCAAGTACGTGCCTTGGATATTGGACGAAGACGACAACGTCCCGGTGTACGCGCGTCCTGTCGAACGCGAGTCAGTGTCGGCGCTCGAGTACGCGCACGCGGGCGACGTCGAGAGCGTGAAACCGATGTCATTGGTCGTCCTCGCGGATGCTGACAGCGACAGAGGCGCGCGCGTGATCGCGGAAGTGGCGAAGCACATCGAGTCGAGCGGTGGTTCGATGTCTCGGTTCACCGTGGCGCACGTCGGCGACGCGTCGACGATGGGCAAACGAGCGCGCGCAGTGCAAGCCGCGTTGCGCGCGACGAAACACCGAGAGAAGGTTGTGCCGTTCATTCGCGAGTTACTCGACGGCGCGTCGGTCGACGTCGATCCCGAGGACGTCGCGACGCGCGTCGGACTGTCCACGTCGGAGTTTTCGCGATCGATGGCGGACGACGAACTCGCGAGCGTCGTCTCGCTTCAGAGTCGACGATTCGCGCGGCATCACGATTTGAAATCAAAGTGCGCCATCGTCGCGGGCGGGCGGGTGCTGGACCTCATGCATCGAAAGTGCGATGTCGACGCCGGCGATGTCGGCGTCTTGGTGGCGGTGGAGATGTCGAAACGAACGAAACACATCTTTGACGTCGTGTCGGAGGGCATGCACTCCGTCGACGCGCAAACGCTCTCGTCCATCGTTTCGGATACGTCCGCGGTCGTCGCCATGAAAGAGCGCAGCGCGTCGAATAAACGCGCGGTGGAAAGTTTAGATGAAATCGTTCGAAAGGCGAAGAGCACGAGTTTCCGAGCGGGGCGAGGGACGAGCATTAAGATTGAAGCCATTCTCGATCCTCTCAGTAAAGAGGCGCAACGCGTGGCGCCGGTGCTCGCGCTGCTCAGAGATCGTCTCAGCGACGAGGTGACGATCGAGATCGTCCTCAACCCGGTGGATAATCTATCCGAGTTACCTTTGACGTCGTACTATCGCTACGTCGTCCCGACGATGAGCGCCGAGGAGGCGCCGAAAGCCATCATCACCAACGTCCCGACGCACAAAACGTTGACGATGCACGTCGATTTCCCAGAGGCGTGGATGGTGACGACGCACAAGGCGTCGTACGATTTGGACAATCTCATCTTGAAGGATATCCCCGAACGCATCGTTCGCGCCGAGTACAGGCTCGAGTCGCTCCTCGTCACGGGTCACGCCACGGACGGTTCGTCGGGGAAACCCGCGAGAGGGACGCAGTTGGTGCTCGAAAATCCGAGCTCGTCCTCTGGCACCATCGTCATGTCCAACTTGGGGTATTTCCAGCTTCCAGCGTCGCCTGGCGTACGAAAACTCTCTTTGCGCTCTGGAAGATCAGCGGACGTGTTCAAATTCGCGGAGATTGAAGATCTTTTAGATCCAGAGGCGCCGAACGCGCCGCCGTCGAAGGACGGAACATCTGTGGAGGTTCTCGTCGACTCTTTCCGTGGCCGTCAGCTCGCGACGACGTTCGCGAAACGACCAGGTATGGAACGCCAAGATGTTTTGAACGACGATGCAAATTCGAAAAAGTCGAGCTGGATGACGAGCGCGTTCAAGAAGAAGGAGAAGGAACGCATTCACATTTTTAGCGTCGCCTCGGGACACCTGTACGAGCGCTTTTTGAAAATCATGATGGCGTCCGTCAAGCGCACGACGACGAATCCCGTCAAGTTTTGGTTCATCAAAAACTGGCTCTCGCCCTCATTCAAAGAGTTTTTGCCGCACATGGCAAAAGAGTACGACTTTGAGTTTGAGCTCGTCAGCTACAAGTGGCCCACGTGGCTGAACAAGCAGACGGAGAAGCAACGCATCATCTGGGCGTACAAGATTCTCTTCTTGGACGTGTTGTTCCCGCTCGAACTTAACAAGGTGATATTTGTCGACGCCGATCAAATCGTTCGCGCCGATATGAACGAGTTGTGGACGATGAATCTCGACGGTGCGCCGTACGGGTACACGCCGATGTGCGACAACAACAAGGAGATGGAGGGTTTCAGATTTTGGAAGCAAGGATTTTGGAAGAATCACCTTCGAGGACGTCCGTACCACATCAGCGCGCTGTATGTGGTCGATTTAGATCGTTTTCGAGCGTTGGCGGCGGGAGATCAGCTGCGCGTCATGTACGATAGCCTGTCTCGAGACCCGGGGTCGCTCGCCAACCTCGATCAAGACTTGCCCAACTACGCGCAGCACGAGGTTCCCATCTTTTCGCTTCCTCAGCCGTGGTTGTGGTGCGAGTCGTGGTGCGGGAACGAGACCAAATCGGTGGCGAAGACGATCGATCTTTGCAACAATCCGCTGACCAAGGAACCGAAATTAGAAGGCGCTCGCCGCATCGTCGCCGAGTGGCCGGGACTCGACGAGGAGGTTCGCGCGTTCACCGCTCGAGTCGAGGAGGGGATGAAAAAGCCGAGCGCCGCGAACGCGGAGGCGAACGTGAGAGATGAATTATAATACACGCTTCTATAGAACATTCGTTGTAACCGACATTCACACACACACACACCAACACACACTTCTATCTAATCTGTGACTCGTCGTGTTTCGCCTCCTTGGCCTTGCGCATATCCGCGATGGTTTCCTCCACGGATCGCAGATCGCGCTTCACCGTACCCACCACCGTCAACTCCACGTCATCACCCGCGAACGTCGGCGCCTTATCGCTCAGAGCCTCCCCCTTTCTGCTCGGTTTCATCGCCCGTTCTCTCGCCGCCGTCGCGTCTCTCGCCGCCTCGCCCGCGTCCTCTCCCCGCGGCTCCCTCTTGTGCACGATGACAAACTTATCCCCATCGTCCCCGACCTCGACGGATTCCGAAAACATCTTCATCTCCGCCGCGATCTCGTGCACGACGCTCCTCCACTGCTTCTCCATGGGCGCAAACTCGCAAAACGCCTCCTCGCTCGCCGTCGCCCCGACCTCGCGCGCCAATCGTCCTCGCACCTCATCCTCGAACCGTCGCCTCGCCTCGCTCGCCTCCGCCCCTCGACTCACCACCTCATCCCTCGTCACCGATCTCCCCCCTGTCGCCGCCACCGTGCGTTTCCTCGCCTCGTTCGACGCCTTGACGTCACCGAGGATGCGCGCCAAGAGTCCACCGCTCGATCGTCGCGCGTTGGTGATTTTCGTCCCTTTCGCCCCATCCCCGCGCTTCGTCGCCGTCGTCGCGCGCGCGCCCGTCGACGTCGACGCCGTCGTCGAATCCGTCGCCTTTCCCGACACCACCCCGGGTCGTTTCATCCCACGGCCACGCCCGTCGACGCCCCTCCCCCCGCGTGCCTTTGCGTCGCGCGACGCGCACGCCGTGGAGTGCGCGACGCGATCGACTCGATCGCGCGCGCGACGTCCACGCCCGTCTCGATCGACTCCACTCGATCGACTCGATCGCGCGACGTCAAGACCTCTCGGAGGTTCCGACACGCCCTCAGTCTCCCCTTTCGCG
>Ga0181577_10000263_pt1 | contig 41901 bp, 57 predicted proteins | sample 101ome_21_FD_132468 | JGI IMG/M metagenome (GOLD analysis project Ga0181577, IMG submission 132468) | Coastal salt marsh microbial communities from the Groves Creek Marsh, Skidaway Island, Georgia - 101413BT metaG (megahit assembly) | ecosystem: Environmental > Aquatic > Marine > Intertidal...
AATGTTGCAGATGCATGGTTCTCACCAGCAGGTGTAAATAGAGGTCAACTCCGAGGAGTAACTAAGTTGGCTTACAACCCAACTCAAGCACAGAGAGATTCACTCTATGTAGCAAAAGTTAATCCTTTAGTATCTCTTCCTGGACAAGGAACAATACTATTTGGAGATAAAACTCTAGCATCTAGAGCATCAGCATTCGATAGAATCAACGTTAGAAGATTATTTATCGTATTAGAGAAAGCAATTAGTACTGCTGCTAAAGCACAACTATTTGAATTCAACGATGAATTTACAAGAGCACAGTTTAGAAACTTAGTCGAACCCTTTATGAGGGACGTAAAAGGCAGAAGAGGAGTTACAGACTTCTTAGTAGTATGTGACGAAACAAACAATACACCAGCCGTTGTGGATGGTAATAAGTTTGTTGCAGACATCTATGTTAAGCCAACTAGGTCTATCAACTTTATTACATTGAACTTTGTAGCAACCAGATCAGGAGTTGAATTCTCCGAGATCGCAGGACAATAATAGGAGAAGGACATGGCAATTTTAGGAATTGATGATTTTAAATCAAGACTAACCGGTGGCGGTGCTAGGGCAAATATGTTCAAAGCAACAGTTAATTTCCCTGGATACGCTGAAGGTGATGTTGAACTGACTTCTTTCTTATGTAAAGCTGCTCAGCTACCTGCTTCAATTTTATCCCCAGTGGAAATTCCATTTAGAGGAAGAAAGTTGATTATGGCTGGCGACAGAACATTCGAACCTTGGAACATTACTGTTATCAATGATACAGATTTTAAGGTAAGAGATGCGTTTGAAAGATGGTCTAATGGTATTAACCAACACGAAGCTAATGTTGGAATTGCAAACCCTAATGATTATATGGCTGACATGATTGTTGAGCAACTCGACAAAGAAGGTAAAGCCGTTAAAAGATATGACTTTAGAGGAACATTCCCAACTAATATTGGAGCAATTGATCTTTCTTATGAAAATGAGAATCAGATTGAAGAGTTCACAGTAGAGCTACAGGTTAACTATTGGGAGTCAAATACTACTAGCTAAAACTAGTATAAATAGTATTAAAGGGAGGGGAATTAAACCTCTCCTCCCTTTTAATATTAAAAGGATAAATTATGGCAGAATTTTTCGGGTTTGAAATTAAGAGGACTAGTAAGTCCCAAGAGCCTGTACGTCCATCATTTGTACCTAATACAGATGAAGATGGCGCAGGTGTCATACAGGCGGGAGGCCATTTTGGCGCATATCTCGACCTAGATGGTGACAGAGCAAAAAATGAGTTAGAACTCATTTATAAGTATCGCGATATTTCAACTCAACCAGAGTGTGATGCAGCGATTGAAGATATTATGAACGAAGCCATTGTTGGAGATCATAACGATTCTCCAATTCGTTTAGTTATGGACGAGGTAAAGGCTTCAGATAAGATAAAAGAAATTATACAAGAAGAGTTTGAAAAAATACTTTCACTCTACAACTTTAACAGTTACGGACATGATATCTTCCGTAGATGGTATGTAGATGGTAGACTACCTTATCATGTTATTATTGATGATAAGAATCCAAAAAATGGTATCAAAGAATTACGATATATTGACCCAACAAAGTTAAGAAAAGTAAAAGAGATTGAAGAAGAAAAAGATCCAAAAACTGGGGCAAATATTATTAAGAAACAACAGGAATACTTTTTATTCCAAGATACAGCAATGGGTAAATCTAATCAAGGTATTAAGATACACCCAGATGCAATTATTTACTGTACATCAGGTGTACTGGATTCAAGTAGAAAAAGAATTTTAAGTTATCTACAGAAAGCAATTAAACCAGTTAACCAATTAAGAATGATGGAAGACTCGCTGGTTATTTATAGAATCAGTAGAGCGCCAGAAAGAAGAATTTTTTATATTGATGTTGGTAACTTACCAAAGGGTAAGGCAGAAGAGTATTTAAAAAATATTATGGGCCAATATAGAAATAAAATGGTCTATGATGCTAAAACTGGTAATATAAAAGACGATAAGAAACATATGTCCATGTTAGAGGACTTTTTCTTACCTAGAAGAGAAGGCGGTAGAGGAACAGAGATTACTACATTGCCGGGTGGAGAAAATCTTGGACAGATTGATGATATTCTATATTTCCAAAAGAAATTATATAAGTCACTTAACGTACCAGTAAATAGATTAGAACAAGAAGCTAACTTTACACTAGGAAGAAGTACAGAAATTTCTAGGGATGAAGTCAAGTTTAAAAAGTTTATTGATAGATTGAGAAAGAGATTTAGCGATCTATTCAGACAGACACTTAGAACTCAACTATTGTTAAAAGGCGTTATTACTAAACAAGATTGGGACGAGTGGAAAGAATCAATTCAATTTAACTATATCGAGGATAATTACTTCTCAGAATTAAAAGAAGCCGAGATATGGAAAGAAAGATTTGATATGCTACAGTCTGTTGAAGATTATATTGGTAAGTACATTTCACACGAATGGGCTACTAAAAATATTCTTAAATTAGATGATGAAGCAAGAAAAGAGATGGACGATCAGATAAAAGCTGAGGTTGATGCAGGAATGCACAAGTCAGATGAAGATGATTTTTAAGTCTTTGAAATACATTTTTTTATAAATATATAAACAAGGAAAATTAATTATGAGTATTGAAAACTTAATTAGTAGTCTGAAAGATTCAGATAATATCGCTGCCGGTAAGGCTTTTGATAGTATCATGGCAGACAAAATGAGTGCAGCCCTTGATGCTAAGAAGATTGAAGTAGCATCTTCTTTGCAGGATAGACAAACTGATAATAACGAAGATCAGGAATAGTTAAATGATATCTTTTGCAGAACTTAGAGAAAAGACCGTTAGACTTGGTTCTGGCGAGAAAGAAGTCAAGAAGTATAAAGGTGGTAGGAGAAAGAAGATTGATATTCAAATTTCTCAGAAAGGCCGAAAGTTTTCCGTCTATGTAGATGGAGAAAAACTTGATGATAACTTTAAGAATGCAAAAGAGGCAGAAAAATCAGCTAATGATTTTATTAAGCTGATGGGAGAAGAGTCAGAATGAAGCTTATTGCAGAATATTTAGAAACTGACCTCGAGGTCATACAGGAAGCAAAGAAAGACGGATCCAAAGGATACGTCATAGAAGGTGTTTTCATGCAGGCCAATAGAGAAAACAGAAACAAAAGAACTTACGACAAGTCAGTATTAGAGGCTGCTGTTAGTAAGTACGTTAAAGAACAAGTAAGTACTGGTAGAGCAGTTGGGGAACTTAATCACCCTGAAGGTCCTACCATTAACTTAGATAAAGTTTCGCACAAGATCACAGAACTCCGTTGGGAAGGAAATGATGTTGTGGGGAAAGCATCAATACTTAAAACCCCTATGGGACAAATCGTTGAAGGTTTATTAGAAGGTGGTGTTAAGCTTGGTGTTTCAAGTCGTGGTATGGGAACTCTTGTAAACAAGAATGGCTCACAACATGTCGGCAAGGATTTTATGCTTGCGACCGTTGACATTGTTCAAGACCCGTCTGCGCCAGGTGCCTTTGTAAATGGCATCATGGAAGGCGTTGATTGGGTATGGAATAATGGAGTACTTGTTGCACAAGACATTGAAGAAATTGAGACTGAAATAAAAGAGGCTAAACGATACAACTCAGACGTTGAGATCAGAGCGTTCAAAAATTTCCTCTCTAAATTAAACTCTAAAATATAGGAGACGCATTATGTCAATCGACAATGAAAAAGTAGAAAATGCTTTAGTTGAAGACATTGCTAGTGAAGAGCTAAGTCAAGAAGAAGAGCTCGTTGAAAATGAGAATTTAGACGAGGAAGTTGATCTTGATGAGGGCAAAACTGCTAAGTCAGAAGGCGGCCATGAGGACGACGAAGACGAGGAAGAAGAGCACGAAGAGGACGTCAAAGAAGACGCACCAGTTGTTGATATTCCAAAAACAAAAGCAGGAGTAATCCAAGCTGCAGTAGAAATGTTGAAGAAAGCACGTAAAGAAGATGCACAGAAACTTTACGCAAAAATGGCAAAAGTTGACGAAGGTGAAGAAGAAGATTCAATCGCTTCCGTTGATAAGGCTAAGAAAGTCACTAAAAAGGCACCAGTTCCTGGTGTTAAGGCTAAGGTCGAGTCTGTAGACTTTGATGAAGACCTAGATGCATTGGTTAAAGAAGAAGCAACTCTTTCTGAAGATTTCAGAGGAAAAGCAGGAGCTATCTTTGAGGCCGTACTTACATCTAAGTTGACTCAAGAAGTTGAAAGACTAGAAGCCGAGTATGTGCAAAATCTTGAAGAAGAAGTATCTCAAGTTCAATCTCAGCTAGTAGAGAAGGTAGATTCTTACCTTTCATACGTTGTTGAAAATTGGATGAAAGAAAATGAAGTCGCAGTAACTAACGGTCTTAGAACTGAAATTGCTGAAGAGTTCATGGCTTCACTTCAAAAAGTGTTCGTAGAACATTATATTGATGTTCCAGAAGGTAAAGTGGACCTTGTTGATGATTTATCAGAGCAAGTATCTGAACTAGAAGGGAACCTTAATAAATCAACTGAGGATAATATCAGATTACACGAGCAAGTTCAAGAACTTGAAAGAGCAAATGTAATTAGAGAAAATTCACAGGGTTTAGCTGAAACAGAAGCTGAGAAATTGGCATCTCTAGTTGAAGATATTGATTTTGATAACAGAGAAACTTTTGATATTAAAGTTAAAACTGTTAAGGAATCATACTTCACTAAAGAAGTTAGTGAAACAGCTGATGAAGTAAATAGTCTTGCTGGAAGTGATGAGGCTCCTGCCGCAGAACTTTCTGACTCAATGGCTAGATACACACAAGCTATTAGTAAAAATTATTCATAAACATAATATAGGGGAAACTAAAAATGTTTAATGCAGACTCACAACTCATGGAAAAATGGGGTCCTGTACTAGATCACGAAAGTGCTCCAGGTATTCAGGATAAATACAAGAAAGCTGTTACAGCTAGATTGTTAGAAAACCAAGAAGTTGCTCTTCAAGAAGAAGCAGCTCAAGCAGGTGGTAACTTCATTTCAGAAGCAGCAGCTGCTAACAATGTAGGCGCTGGTATGGGCGCTACTGCTGGTAACATCAAAGGCTTTGATCCAGTATTGATCTCTTTAGTAAGAAGAGCAATGCCAAATCTTATCGCTTATGATATTGCTGGTGTACAACCAATGACTGGTCCTACTGGTCTTATCTTTGCAATGAAGTCTAAGTATGGTTCACAAGCTGGATCAGAAGCCTTCTTTGATGAAGCAGATACAGACTTCTCAGGAAGTGGTAACCATGCAGCTGGTCCAACTGGTCTCGAAGGAGAAACAGACGGATCAGGTAATGATGGTGTCCTAGGTGATGACCTAGCAGATACAACTGTTTCTTTCGGTGAAGGTATTGCTACTGCAGACTCAGAAAGATTAGGTGTCGGTGAATCCGGCGACGGAACTTTCGGCGAAATGGCATTCACAATTGAGAAATCAACTGTTACTGCTAAGTCAAGAGCTCTGAAAGCTGAGTACACAATGGAACTTGCTCAAGACCTTAAAGCAATTCATGGTCTTGATGCAGAGGCAGAACTTGCTAACATTCTTTCAACTGAAATCCTTGCGGAGATCAACAGAGAGATGGTTAGAACAGTTATGTCAAGAGCTAAGTTGGGTGCACAACAATCATCAGTTGCACTAAAAGGTGTATTTGATGTTGCTACAGACTCAGACGGAAGATGGATGGTAGAGAAGTTTAAAGGTCTTATCATGCAACTAGAAAGAGAAGCAAATATTATTGCTAAAGAAACAAGAAGAGGAAAAGGTAACTATGTTATTTGTTCTTCTGACGTTGCTTCTGCTCTTGCAGCTGCAGGTGTCCTAGACTACACTCCAGCACTATCAGCAAGTCTTAATGTAGATGATACAGGTAATACTTTCGCAGGTGTTCTTAATGGACGTCTAAAAGTTTACATTGATCCATATGCAACTGAAGACTTTGCACTAGTTGGTTATAGAGGTACTAACCCTTATGACGCTGGTATCTTCTACTGCCCATACGTACCATTAACAATGGTTAAAGCAGTCGGTGAAAATGACTTCCAGCCAAGAATCGGTTTCAAAACTAGATATGGCATGGTAGCTAACCCATTCGTTGCTGCTGACGGTATCGGTACAGTTAGAACTAACCCATACTTCAGAATCTTTAGAGTAGACGACATTATGGTCGACTAATCCTAAGAGGGTTACAAATTAAAGAGAGCCTTTCGGGGCTCTCTTTTTTTGTTTATAAATAATAGAAAGTAAAGAGGTATAAATAGATATATGACAACTTTAAATAAAAACTTTCTTAGTCCAGTAGGATTTCAATTTAGTATTGATAAGGACAAATTTTCTAATGTAGAATATTTTTGTACTGCAGTATCACTACCTGATATGACTATTCCAGAAAGTCCAGAACCCTATCGTGGAGCAAACGTTGCATTTGCAGGTGATAGATTGGACTTCGGCGATCTTACTATTACATTTAACGTAACAGAAAATATGGAAAACTATCTTGAGATGTATAATTGGATGCATCGGGTAGTCAATGAAAAAGAAGATCAATCAGAAGATGCAGAATTATTGGTACTTAACTCTCACTCTAATGTAGTTAAAAAGATACATTTTAGCAATGTATTTCCAATTGCATTATCAGAACTTGCATTTAATACCCAAGAGGCTGAAGTAGAGTATCTACAATGTACAGCCACATTTGCATATACTTCATTTGAATTTAAATAAAGGGTTTACTTTTTAGTATTTTTGTAGTATAATATATAATACTATAGGTACAATATTGGAAATATTATGAATAATTTAGAACAAATAATTGAAATGTGGAAGAAAGATTCAGTAATTGATGAAATGAATTTAGGTGATGCCTCAAGGGAATCTGCCAAACTTCACTCAAAATACTTAGAATTATATACAGTAAATAAATTAAAATTAAAGAAACTTGATTTAGAATTTAAAGTTTTACTCAAAGAAAAGTTTATGCACTATAATGGTAAACTTACCCAAGAAGAGTTAGACGATAAAGGTTGGGAATATGATCCTCTTAATGGTCTTACTATCTTAAAAGGTGATATGGATAAATGGTACGATTCTGATCCTCTTATCCAATCTCATCAAGCCAAACAGCACTATCAACAAGAGTTGGTAGATACACTCAAAGAAATTATGGAAAATATTAAGTGGCGACATCAGTCTATTAGAAATGCTATTGACTGGCATAAGTTCACTTCAGGTATGTAATGGATTCTATAAAAGTAACCAAGGTAAATGAAACATTCCTTAGAATAGATGCAGACGCAGGTATTCTTATGGAACTAACAGAGCATTTTTGCTTTTATGTTCCTGGTTACAAATTCATGCCAGCATATAAAAATCGTTTATGGGATGGTAAAATCCGTCTGTTAGATATGAGAAAAAGAACCCTTTATTGTGGGTTATATAATTATCTAAAAGAGTTTGCAGATGCTAGAGATTATGTAATAGAATTAGAAGCATCAAGCTATGGATTGCCAGACTCCAAAGAACCAGTTGATATAGAGCATATACTAAATATGGTTACTCTTACAGCTGGTGGCAATAAAATTCAACCCAGAGAATATCAACTAGAGGCGCTTCATCATGCACTATCAAATAAAAAATCTTTACTTCTATCCCCTACTGCATCAGGTAAATCTCTTATTATATACATGGCCGTTAGAGCCTTTCTTGATTCTTATGATAATAATGTTCTTATAATTGTTCCTACCACATCTTTGGTAGAACAGATGTATTCTGACTTTGCTGACTATTCATCACAAGACGAGTGGAGTGCAGAAGAGAATTGTCATAAAATATATTCAGGTAAAGAAAAATATAACCTATCACAAAGGGTTATTATCTCTACATGGCAGTCAGTATATAAATTAAGAGCACCATGGTTTGAAAACTTTGGTATGGTTGTAGGAGATGAGGCACATAATTTTAAAGCTAAATCACTTACTGCAATTATGGAAAAATGTAACGAAGCGGCTATTAAGATCGGGACCACAGGCACATTAGATGGTACCCAAACCCATCAGTTGGTATTAGAAGGATTATTTGGCCCTGTCCATAAAGTTACTACCACCAAGAAGTTAATGGATAATGAAGATTTAGCACAATTAAATATTAATATACTATTACTTAAATATAAGGAAGAATTCTGTAGGCTAGTATCAAGAAATACTTATCAAGAAGAAATGGATTTTATAGTACAATACGGGCCTAGAAATAATTTTATAGCAAACTTAGCTATGAAGAATGAAGGCAACACGCTGATTTTATTTCAGTATGTAGAGAAACATGGTAAACCTTTACACAGTTTATTACAAGAAAAGTTTGATCAGTTGCCAAGAAAGACAAGGAGGTTGTTCTATGTCTCAGGGGAGACCGACGTGGATACCAGGGAGAAGGTACGGGAGATTACGGAGAAATCCAGTGACGCGATTATTGTTGCAAGTATGGGCACTTTTTCTACTGGGATTAATATTCGTAATTTACACAACATTGTATTTGCTTCACCTAGTAAGTCACAAATTAGGGTTCTGCAAAGCATTGGACGAGGATTAAGAAAGACAGACGATGGTAAACCAACTACTGTATTTGACATCGCTGATGATTTACATTGGAAGTCAAAGAAGAATTATACCTTAATTCATGCGGCAGAGCGCATTAAAATATACTCGAAAGAAAAGTTTAAGTACAAGATTTACGATATAAATATATAAGTATGGAAATAAGACAGTTCAAACTATTAAATGGTGAAGATATCATTGCTGTGATGAATACAAGATACGGCGATCACTATATCATTGAAAGACCAGTTCAGATTGCTTTTGATGGCATGGGTAGGTTAGTATTCAGCCATTGGTTCCCACTTTCAGAACAGATTATGTTTAAACTATATAAGAACAGATGCATTCAGCATGTGCCAGTGAATAAAGAGTATGAAGAGGCTTATACAAAATATATTATGACCGAAGAACAGCCTTTCTCAGATACTGAAATATTAGATAGAATTAAATTGCTTCAGGAAACCCTTGAAGTACAGAGAAGATCACAAGAAGAATATGATGAATTGGAAGACTTTGCTAGTCCAAATGAACCTAAAAAGAGAACTACAATACATTAAAAAGTTTAGTATACCTCTATCTCCCCCGGAGTTAATATATTATACTACACTTTTCCGCAAATGTAAAGGGGCTAAATGAAAAAAACTACACTTTTTTCGTTAATAAAACACTTTACTTTGTTCAGTTTTTGTAGTATAATATACTATTATTGGAGAAATAATTATGAAACCTAAGCAAAAGCCACATTACGTGAACAATAAGGAATTCTCTCATGCTGTAGTGGATTACGTTAATGAGTGTAATGTGAACAAAGACAAGGGCCTTGATGTACCTACTGTCCCAGATTATATCGCCAGATGCTTTATCAAAATCGCAGAAGGCTTATCCCATAGACCGAACTTCGTGAGGTATACCTATCGGGAAGAGATGGTTATGGATGCAGTAGAAAACTGTTTAAGAGCTATTGGCAACTATAATATAGATACTGCAACCAGAACTGGTAATCCAAATGCATTCTCATACTTTACTCAAATATGTTACTATGCATTTATCCGTAGAATAACCAAAGAAAAGAAACAACAAGACATTAAATTTAAATTCATTGAAAAGATGGGTATTGAAGACTTTGTTGCCATGGGTATGGATAACGCAGGGGCAGCAGAAACAATGAATTATGTTGATACACTAAGACAACGTATTTCTACTGTTAAACAAAAAGATGCTGCAGTTAAGAAATTTGCAAAAGAGGAAAAGGCTAAAGAGAAACTAGAGCTCTTTATGATATAATTATGTGGAAATATGAATGTAAGGCAGGTGTCTATTCTGAGACATCATTAATCAAACTTTTATGGGCTATTCACAGCCATAGACTACACCACTTAATCAACCACGGGAGGTATGCAGATTGAAAGTTGCAATACTAAATGATACACACTGCGGCGTAAGAAATTCATCTGATATCTTTCTACAATATCAAGAAAGGTTTTATCAAGAGATTTTCTTTCCGTATCTAAAGGAACACAACATTAAGAATATTCTTCACTTAGGAGATTATTATGAGCACAGAAAATTCGTCAACTTCAAGGCACTCAATGCTAATAGGAAACACTTCCTTGAGCCTATGCGTGATGCTGGCATTACAATGGACATTATACCAGGGAACCATGATGTCTACTTCAAGAACACCAATGAACTATGTTCCCTCAAGGAACTACTTGGGTACTTCACTTCAAATGTAAATATTATTATGAAACCTACTGTCATTGATTATGACGGAACTGGAGTTGCAGTTATCCCATGGATTAATAATGGTAATTACCAAGAGTATACAGAATGGGCACTTAAATGTAAGGCACCTATTCTTGGCGCTCACTTAGAACTAAAAGGCTTTGATATGATGGCTGGTATTCCAAATCCACATGGTATGAACGCAGATATCTTTTCAAGATTTGAAATGGTTCTATCTGGCCATTTCCATACTAAGTCAAGTCAAGGTAATGTTACTTACTTAGGTTCTCAAATGGAATTTACTTGGGCAGATGTAGATGATCCTAAATATTTCCATGTATTGGATACAGAGACAAGAGAGATCGAGGCAGTACGTAATCCAATCACAATGTTTAAAAAGATTATATATGATGATACAAAGACAGATTACAGTAAAGTTGATGTATCAGAATTTGAGAAAAAGTTTATCAAATTAATTGTTATAAATAAAAATGACTTATATATGTTTGATCAGTTTGTAGATAGGTTACAATCTATTGAAACATACGAGCTAAAGATTGCAGAATCTTTTGAAGAGTATTTGGGAGAAAGCGTCGAGGACGAGAAGATATCCCTGGAAGATACTACGACCCTTCTTGATTCTTATGTCGATGCCGTAGAGACCGATCTTGAAAAAGATAAGTTAAAAATTGAATTAAGGACTCTATATACAGAGGCACAGAACTTAGAGGTAGTATGATACATTTTAAATCTTGTTCGTGGAAGAACTTTCTTTCCACGGGCTCAGACTCAATCAAAATCCAATTAGATAAATCTCCATCAACACTTATAGTAGGCCAAAATGGTGCTGGTAAATCAACCTTACTAGATGCACTTTCATTTGGCCTTTTTGGTAAGGCACATAGAGATATTGGTAAAGGCCAATTAATTAATTCTATTAATAAAAAGCAAACTTTAGTAGAGGTAGAATTCACAGTCGGTAATGCAGACTTTAAAATTGTAAGAGGAATCAAACCCAACAAGTTTGAGATTTGGCAGAATGGTAATCTAATTAATCAAGCATCTAATGTTAGAGATTATCAAAAGTTTTTGGAAACTAACATTTTAAAACTCAACCACAAGTCGTTTCACCAAGTAGTAGTTCTAGGTTCTAGTTCCTTTATCCCTTTCATGCAACTACCTAGCTGGTCACGTAGAAGTATTATTGAAGACTTGCTTGATATTAATATCTTCAGTAAGATGAATACTCTATTAAAGGAAAAGAACAGTAAATTGCGTGATAACCTAAATGATGTAAATCATAGAATTGATTTGGTAAATACTAAGATTGATTCACAGTCAAAATATATTAAAAACCTAGATGCATTAAATCAAGAACAAGTAGAAAAGAATAGGGATTCTATTAACACATATAAAAAGCAAATAGATGAAACCCTAAAAGAATCACAAAAGCTAGGTAAGAACTTGTCTTCACTTATGTCCGAAGAGGAACGTAACCATAAAAACTTTATGGAACGTATGAGTGAAGTAAAGTCACTAGATAAAAACTTAAACGGCCAGATTAAGGCCCTAGTCAAAGAAGCTCGTTTCTATGAAGAGAATGACCAATGCCCTACTTGTGATCAAGAGATCAATGATAATATTAAAGAAACCAAGATCACAGCAATTAAATCTTCTGCAGCAGATGTTCAGACTGAACTCGGTAAACTGGCAAAAGAAGTAGCCACTACCGAGAAAGAAGGAGTACAGATTAGTAATAACCTTAATAAACTAAGACAAAGACAGGGCAAGATTAATTCAAACAATGAGAAGATAGCATTACTACAAAAAGAGATTGATAAGGTTCAAAAGAATATAGACAGTCTAACACAAATGACTGGTGATAGTGGTAAGGCCAAGAAAGAACTTTCCGACCTTAGAAAAACTAAAGAGAAAGCAACAGAAATGAAACTCAGCTATGTAGAAGAACGCACATACAATGAGGTTATTGGCGAGATGCTGAAAGATACCGGCATAAAGACTAAAGTAATTAAGCAGTATCTACCAGTAATGAATAGGCTGATTAACCAATACCTACAGGTGCTAGACTTTTTCGTGGCTTTCCATTTAGACGAGAACTTTAATGAAACTATCAGATCTCGTCATAGAGATACATTTAATTATGCATCATTCTCAGAAGGTGAAAAGCAACGTATTGACCTATCACTACTCTTTACATGGAGACAAATTGCAAAGATGAAAAACTCTGCCGCTACAAATTTACTTATCCTAGATGAAACCTTTGATAGTAGCTTGGACGTTGACGGAGTGGATAATCTTACCAAAATTCTATCTACACTAGAAGATGGAACAAACGTATTCATCATATCACATAAAGGAGACATCTTGGAAAACAAGTTCAGATCAAAGATTGAATTTTTCAAAGATAGAAACTTTTCAAAGATCGCATAGTTATATTCATATAACAAAACAGTCTAAAAATCTATTTACAACGGGCTGAACTTGTATTATAATTATATTCTAAATTAAAGAATTATCTCCCAGTAGCTCAACTGGATAGAGCAACGGCCTTCTAAGCCGTAGGTTAGAGGTTCGAGTCCTCTCTGGGAGGCCAAATAGAGGAAAGGAAATGTTATTCATTGATTACGTATTTGATATATCAGAGGAAGGAATTGAACTAATGGACGACCAACCAGACGAAATGCTGACACTAGATAAAACTCCATTTAATGTTGGAGATCATTTTTGCCTAGAACAGCGAGAAGATGGTAGATTATTTTTCAGGCGAGTTGATGTCCGAGATCATTATAGATGGCCGACAAACGTTTGAATTGTTACAAATGTGTTACATTTATGTTACATTTGTGTAAAATCTTTAAAAAAAGTGAAAAAACCTCTTTACATACTATGCTTTGCGTAGTATAATATACTTATAAATTAAAAGAGATACCTATATTATGATGAATTATGAAAACTCAATCTTACCAAAACTCTTGGCTAAAGAGAATATCTCAATAAGACACGGGAACTTCTCAACAGCCTGGTTTGATATCAAGAATAGAACCCTTGGTCTTCCATTGTGGAAAGACATGGGCAAAGATGTTTATGACCTTCTCATCGGACACGAAGTTGGTCATGCATTGGAAACCCCATTCGAGGGTTGGCACGATAGTCCAGAGAAACTAGAAGGCTGTCCAAGATCATATATCAACGTCATAGAAGATGCAAGGATTGAGAGAAAAATCCAGTTAAGGTATCCTGGGTTAGTCAACTCATTCAATAAGGGTTACAAGAAACTATTGGATAACGAATTCTTCGGTCCAGTAGATGATATAGATTATGATCAAGTAAAACTTATTGATAAAATCAACCTAAAGACCAAACTCGGCTCTCTTATAGATGTACCATTCAACTCAGATGAAATGGTCTACTTAGAAAGAGCCAAATCTACTCAAACATTTGATGAAGTAATTCAGTTGGTGAAAGACATTCTAGCTTACACCCAAGAAAATACCCCAGAGCTTATTCAGAAACCTGAACCAGATAATACAGAAGATCAAGATCAAGATCAAATTACAGAAGATGATAACCAAGAAATGGATCCAACTTCATCTGGTCATGATGATTACTTAGAACAAGAAACTGAAGAAGAAACTAATCAAGAATCAAATACAGATAGAAAGACAGAAGAATCAGAAAAGGAAGAAGAACAACAGTCACAAGTGGCTTCACCAGAACCAACTCACGGGCCATTGGATGAATCCATCACGGACCAGATTTATAGATCAAAAGAAAAGACATTACTTGATACAGATGGTAATGGTAAACAAACATTAGTTATCGGCCAAATGACCAAAGAGAATATTGAAATGTCCCTAGTGGATTTCAAATCTCTTACAAAAGAAAGAGCCATCAATGCTCTAAAATTAGAAAAAGAGGCAGAAGAATACGGAAGTCAATACTTTAATTGGCAAGAAGAATTAAATGATTATCCTTCTTATATGAAGCAACTTAAAAAGAATGTTCAACCAGCCGTTAGAGAGTTCGAGATGAAAAAAGCCGCGACCCAGTGGCAAAGAGCTACAGAGGCTAAGACTGGTAACATCAACGTCAACAAGTTATGGTCATACAAAACAAATGATGATATCTTCCTTAAGGCAACTAAGTTACCAAAGGCTAAGTCTCACGGCATGGTCATGTTGGTAGACTATTCTGGATCCATGTCGGATTCAATGAAATATGTAATGGATCAAATACTCCATACAGTAGTCTTTTGTAAAACAGTAAATATTCCATTTGAAGTTTATGCATTCACAACAGGTGGCTGGAGAACAGGCTATCTGGATAGAAATTACAATGACGGCGACATGGATATGGATGACCTAAGAATGCCACTCCTAGTCAGTTCAGATATGAGTAAGGCTGATTATATTGAGGCAACTAAGTATCTTTACCTAAGAGTAAGAGCAAGGTCTTGGCATAGTCACCCAATCGGTGCATCAGAGGGTTGGGGTTCTACTCCTCTTAACCAGGCCTTAGTAGTTTCGCATGATATTATTAAGAAGTTCAAATCAAAACACGGCATTGAAAAACTTAATTTCTTAACCTTCACAGATGGAGATGCGAATAGATTATCAATCCACGGCACTGACACTTGGGATTATTCAAGCGATGTCAGAATGTTAGTTCAAGGTAAGGTCATCAATACTACAAGAAACAGTAGTAGAAAAATGACCGAGGCTCTTCTTAATAATATCAAGAAGATGTATCAGACTAACAATATCGGCTTCTTCATGGCTGACTCTTCCAGAGAGTGGAAGTACAGACTTAACGATATTGCTTGGTACCATACAGATAAAAGCGATGTAGAACTTAGAAAAGAATGCAACAGAGAATACAGTAAAAACAAATGTGTTGAGTTTAAGAAGATCAAAGGCTACGACACTTACTACATGGTCAAAGGTGGTAAGAACCTAGACACTAATGAAGATGATTTCGAGGTGGAAGAAAATATGTCAGATGCCCAAATCAGAAACGCATTTAAGAAGTACTCAAAGACAAAGAAAACCAACAAAGTCCTTCTCACTAAGTTCGGAGGGGCAGTAGCTTGAGTGTTACATTTATGTTACAAAGTCAAAAAAAGTTCACTTTTTTCGCAAAAACACTTTACAAGCCATGCAAAACCAGTTATAATATACAAGTAAATTAATTAAAAGGAGTATCTATATTATGAAAGCGATGAAAAAATCAACTCAAATTATCCTCGAAACTCTGGCCCAAAGGTTCCCAGATCAGACAGAGTTCAAGAGGTCCCAGATCAGTGATACAGCTGACTCTCTGGGTTATACAAGAAAAGACTTCTGGGATTTAATCGATGCCAAGATCAGGGTAAAACCTGGGGTTTACGATTTATCAGCCATGATTGTTCCAGTCAAACAACAACCAGTTATGGCTAACAATGTAGTTAAGATGCAGTCAATAGTCAATGAAGAATCCAACTTTGCTAAGAAAGACCCAACATTCGTACCTTGGGGCTCTTTCTCAGACGTTGTTAAAATTCTAAAGTCCGAGATGTTCTATCCAGTTTATATCTCTGGCTTGTCAGGTAATGGTAAAACATTCATGGTCGAACAAGCGGCCGCTAAACTCGGCAGAGAGTTCATCAGGGTTCAGATTAACCCAGAAACAGATGAAGATGATTTGCTAGGTGGATTCAGGCTCATCAATGGAGAAACAGTTTTCTCTAAAGGGCCAGTTCTTAAGGCTATGGAGAGAGGAGCTATTCTTCTCCTAGACGAGGTGGACAGAGCCACTAACAAGATCATGTGTCTACAAGGTATCCTAGAAGGAAAACCAGTACTAGTCAAAAAGACTGGCGAGGTAGTAGAACCAGAACAAGGTTTCAATGTTATTGCCACAGCCAATACTAAAGGTAAGGGTTCCGAAGATGGCAGGTTTACAGCCGCCTCTATTATAGATGATGCCTTCTTGGAAAGATTTACAGTAGCCATAGATCAGGCTTTCCCAAGTCAAACCATAGAAAAGAAAATCATTATTAAACACATGGAAAAATTCGGCAAGTCCGATGAAGAGTTTGCCGATAAACTAGTCACTTGGGCTGACATTATTAGAAAGACATTCTATGATGATGGCGTTGACGAAGTAATTTCAACCAGAAGGCTATGTCACATAGTTCAAACCTTTTCCATCTTTGATAACAAGATGAAGGCCATCGAGTTATGTATTGCAAGGTTTGACGACGATACTAAGGCCGCCTTCTTGGACTTATACACTAAAGTGGATTCTGGAGTAACCTTCGATGAAGAACAAGAGGGTGCTGAGAATTCCAGTAATGGAGACATCAATGAAGGATTTTAAATATATAGATTATAAATTTAACGAGGGGGCTCTCATCAAAGAGCTCCACGATTATATAGATTCAACCTATAACGCTCATTATGGTCAAGGAGGACTTCAATCAAGTGAAGTTATTATTGATCGAGGCCACGGCCTAGGATTTTTCTTAGGTAATGTGGATAAATATAATGCACGTTATGGCAAGAAAGGCGATACTCCTGAGGAGTGGCGCAAAGACCTACTTAAGGTCTTACATTATGGATTATTGGCTTTATACGAGCACGATCGCATTAATGAAAAATAATTACACAAAGGACTTTACAAATGGCCGAAAGTGTAGTATAATATTAACTATTAAATATGGAGATGCAAATGCAATTATCTAATGAAACCCAGGCACTTCTATCCAACTTTGCTTCTATTAATGCAAATATGGTTTTGAAACCTGGTAAACAACTAAAGACTATTTCCGAGGCCAAGAATATTTTGGCAGTCGCAAATATTACAGAAGACTTTCCTTCTGAAATGGGCATTTATGATCTCAATGAGTTTCTATCAATTCATGGACTTATTGAAGATCCAACTCTCGTGTTCGAGGACAATGCTGTCGTGTTCAAAGATGATACCAATACGGTAAAATATTTCTTTGCGGCACCTAGTATCCTAACAACGCCAGAGAAAGATATCACAATGCCTTCTACAGAAGTAGAAGTTCACTTTACTGCAGACTCAATCGCAAAGATTAAGAAGGCAGCGAATGTGCTTGGTCACATTGATCTTGCTATTAAAGGCGGAGATAATGTAACAGTAGAAGTATTTGATGCTAAAGATAGTAGCGCCAATACTTATACACTAGACCTTGGTGCCAATACAACTGGTTCCACATTTAACTTTGTCATGAACATTGCTAATCTAAAGCTTGTTGATGGCGATTACAATGTATTTATTTCATCTAAGTTGATTTCCAAATGGTGTAACACTAGTTTACCTGTAAATTATTTTATTGCTTTGGAAAAAACAAGTACTTATGGTGTATAAATATAAATACATTAAAAAGAATTCTCATTATAATATGAGGATAATACGGGAGATGCCGAGGGTCGGGTCTCTTATAATTAGTCTACTTTGCAAAGGAGAAGAAAATGACTGAAGAAGTAAACGCACCACAAGGTGCAGAGGAGCAACAGGCTCCTAATCTTTCCCTACAAGACATCGCAACTATGGTACAGATCATTGATCTAGTATCAAGACGTGGTGGTTTTGAAGGGCCAGAGCTAGAGGCAGTAGGTGGCCTTAGAAACAGAATTGTGGCATTTCTAAATGCAGCAGCACCTAAAGATGGAGTTCCTGAAGGACAAGTTCCTGTGGAAGAACCATCAGTTGATGAGGTAGAAGCCGAAGAGGCGTAACCTAACTAGCCATGAGAGTGGGGGTGGCTCCCCCATATTTTATTATTTTATTGAGGAACTATATTATGGAAATTTCGGAAAGAACAAATCTAGTAAACGCCCTCCAAAAGGGAATCGTCCAAGTAATCTTTAAAAAAATCAATACTGATGAAATCAGAATAATGCCATGCACTTTAAGAAAAGAAATCTTAGAGGAGAATGGAGTAAAGATTGCATTAGAAAGCATGGAACCAAGTAGTGATCATTATGCCGTATGGGCAATAGACAAGAATGCCTGGCGATCATTTAGAGTTGAGACAGTAGTTTCATGGGAGGTGCTATGACGGAAGAATTTCTATGGGTAGAAAAATATCGCCCACAAACAATACAAGACACAATCTTACCACAACGAATTAAAGATACATTTCAAACAATCGTTGATACTGGCGAGATACCAAATTTACTTCTTACTGGCACAGCAGGTGTTGGTAAGACTACAGTTGCCAAAGCCCTATGTAAGACCCTGGGGCTAGACTATCTGTTAATTAACGGATCGGAAGAAGGCAACATTGATACACTGAGGACAAAGATTAAACACTTTGCTTCTACAGTATCTTTACAGGGTGGATACAAGGTGGTTATTCTTGATGAGGCCGACTACCTCAACCCCCAATCCACCCAACCCGCGTTACGTGGATTCATTGAAGAGTTCAGTAACAACTGTAGGTTCATTATGACCTGTAACTTCAAGAACAGGATTATTGATCCATTGCATTCTCGTTGCTCTGTAATAGAGTTCAATATCGCAAAGAAAGATAGTCCTAAATTATGTGCACAGTTCCTAGATAGGTGTTGTACTATACTATCCAAAGAAAACGTCACATACGAGAAGCCAGTAGTCGCAGAACTCATTATGAAGTACTTGCCAGATTGGCGTAGAGTTCTTAATGAATTACAAAGATATTCAGTTTCAAATACAATTGATTCTGGCATCCTTACTTCTCTTAGTGAAGTATCTATCAATAATCTAATGTCTGCCTTAAAGAACAAAGACTTTAAGAAAATGAGACAATGGGTTACCGATAATATTGACCAAGAACCTGCAGCACTCTTTAGGAAGTTATATGATAATATGTACGAGTATGTGGAACCTCAATCTATTCCACAGCTTGTTCTTATTCTCGCTGACTATCAATATAAAAATAGTTTCGTGGCAGATCACGAAATCAATATGGTCGCCTGTTGTACAGAGATCATGGCTGGGGTGCAATTCAAATGAGCCCCTTCGATTATATAAACGATATCACTAATAATAAGAAAGGCATAATGGTAGATGATATTGCAGAAAAAGAATATAATGCATTTATTGTTAATCGCGGCCTAGGCAACTTCCGAGATACTATATTATTTGCAAACGAGATGAATGTTAACCACCATCTGGATGCGCGTCTTCAATATGATTTTTTTATAAATATTATTAAGAAGCAGAAAAGGTGGTCCAAATGGGCCAAACCAGAATCAGTTTCTAATTTGGAAATTATCAAAGAATATTATGGATATAGTAATGAAAAGGCTAAGTCCGTACTATCCTTATTAAATAATGATCAGTTGGAAACATTGAAGAAAAGGATGTATAAAGGTGGAAAACGAAAATAATATAGAAGTCAAGAACTGGACACCAGCAGATATGCTTGAAGTGTCCTTAAACGAGCCTGATGATTTCCTAAAAATCAGGGAAACATTAACAAGAATAGGTGTAGCATCTCGAAAAGACCAGAAGCTATATCAGTCTTGTCATATCTTACATAAACAAGGCAGATACTTTATAGTTCACTTTAAAGAACTATTTTTGCTAGATGGTAAACCATCAAATCTAATCGAGAATGATCTACATCGCAGAAACACAATCGCAACTCTACTTGCTGATTGGGGATTAATTACTATACTTAATCCAAGTAAGAGTAAGGATGTAGCTCCATTAAGACAAATAAAAGTTATCCCTTATAAAGAAAAAGCAGAATGGCAGCTATGTCCTAAATATAATATAGGAAATAGCAATGACAACGAAAGAACTAAATAGAGATTTAAAAAGAATGGGCTTAGTCGCAAAAACAAAAGCCTATAGAGAACAAGTAGTATTCGCGCAATATTTGTATGTATTTTTAACAGGAATATTATTTGGAGTAATTTTTATATAAACTGAATATTAAGTTTGTATAAATAATAGTGGTGCCGAATGGTTCGGGCCACAATAACCTTGCTATATATAGGAGGAAACTAAAATGGTAAGAAGTACTATGAGCGTACCTCGCTCACTCTTTATCGGATTTGAGCCGATACTTAACGAACTTGAGAGAATCCACTCTGCTGGAAGAACTCAAGACAACTATCCACCTCATAACGTTGTTAAGGTAGATGATGAAAACTTTATCATCGAATTAGCTGTTGCGGGATTCTCGGAAGAGGATATTTCCGTTGAGGTAAAAGATGGGATTTTGCTAGTAAAAGGCGAAATCGGAAAAGATGAACGCGAATATGCGCACAAAGGTATATCGTCCCGCAAGTTTGAGAAGTCCTTCCGACTCTCAGAATTTGTCGTAATAGACGGTGCTGATCTAGTGAACGGAATACTTGTAGTGAATGCTAGAGTTGAAGTTCCAGAAGAGAGGCGTCCTAGGAAGATCGAAATAGGGTCTGCTGGGGCATCAAAGAAGAAAGGATTTATCAGAGATTAATCCTAGTGAGCAGCGATTACCCAGTGGATTGAAATATCAATTTACTGGAGATTATAAGATGAAACATCTAATAACTATTGTGCGAAAGCATGATGATTTATCTGAGGCCCTTAAAAATGCAATGGAGTTCTTTTTAGTATTAGGGGGAACTATACTAATTGCACCAACCATTATGTGGATGGCAACACTTTAAGGATCAGAACAACTCGGTGGGGTTTCGGCCCCACCAACTTTTTTTAAAAAACCTCTTTACATTTGATGTGAATTGTAGTATAATATACTTATTAATTATGGATTGGACCTTATGAATTTCTACACTAATGTTACCAGATACGGCAATATGCTACTCTATCGTGGCTATGAAAATGGCAAGAAAGTCCAGAAACGTATCAAATTCAAACCAACACTATTTGTAAATACACCGCAGGGAGATTGGACTTCCCTAGATGGTAAACCATGTGCACCTATCAAGTTCGATTCTATGCGTGAGGCCAAAGAATGGCTAGATGTAAATAAGAATACTGCTGGTAGAGAAATCTATGGTAACGATAGATACATTTCTCAATTCATCAATGAACAATTCCCTGGAACTATCGAGTTCAATCGTAACCAAATTAATGTAACAACAATCGACATCGAGGTTGCCTCTGATGATGGATTCCCAGAACCAGATCAGGCAGAACACCCAATTATATCAATCGCCATGAAGAACAATATTGATAATACCTATTATGTGTGGGGTCTTGGCGAATACAATACTGACCAGTCCATTATGAAAACCAATCGCGTTATCTATGAACACTGCGTATCAGAAGTAGACCTTATCAATAAATTTATCAATCATTGGTCTTTACCAAGTAACTGTCCAGATATTATTACTGGCTGGAACAGTATGTACTTTGATATACCTTACATTATCAATCGCACAATCAGACTACTCGGCGACGAGGCACCTAAAAGATTATCACCATGGGGTATGGTAGAACGTAGAACGGCCCGTAAACTTAACCGAGAACAAACAGTATTCAATATTCAAGGTGTTGGTCATGCTGACTATATGGAACTATTCCAAAAATATACTTACTCAGCCCAAGAGTCCTATGCTCTTAACCACATTGCCCATATTATTCTTGGCGAGAAGAAATTATCCTATGAAGAATATGGTTCACTTCACAGCCTATACAAGAACGATCACCAAAAATTTATTGACTATAATATCAAAGACGTTGAGTTGGTAGATCGCCTAGAAGATAAGATGGGTTTAATTACTCTCATGTTAACCATGGCATACAAAGGCGGTGTAAACTATTCCGATACTTTCGGAGTTACTGCAATCTGGGATACTATTATCTACAGATACCTAGATGCCAAAAAGATTGCCATGCCATTTGGTGAAACTAAAATCAAGACAAACTATCCCGGCGGTTATGTAAAAGACCCTAAAGTTGGCTTACACGAACACGTGGTATCATTCGACCTTAACTCACTATATCCATCAATTATCATGCAGTACAATATGTCGCCAGAGACAATCGAAAATGGTAAAGTATTGCCAATTAACCTAGACAAGATACTAGAGGGTTACACATTCGACAGACAAGGTAGTGCCGTAGGTGGTAATGGTCAATGTTTCACTACTACAAAACGTGGCGTCATGCCAACCTTAGTAGATGATTTATACAGTGAACGTGTTGTAATCAAGAACGAGATGATACAGGCCCAGAGAGAATTGCAGAAAGTAGTTCCAGGTGATAAACAAAAACTTTACGATATAGAACGTAGAATATCCGTTGCAGAAAACCAACAGATGGCAATTAAAATTCTACTTAACTCACTTTATGGCGCTATGGGTAACAAGTACTTCCGTTTCTTTGACCAACGTATCGCCGAGGCCATTACACTTTCTGGTCAGTTGACTATCAGATGGGCAGAAGTTGCACTTAACAGATACCTAAATAAAGTAATGAAAACAGACACCGATTATATTATCGCCATTGACACAGACTCGCTCTATGTCAATCTAGGCCCACTGGTCGAACAGGTCAACCCTTCCAATCCAGTTGACTTCCTTGATAAAGTTGCTAGTGAAAAACTAGAACCAGTCCTCAGTAAGGCATATCAAGAACTGTTCGATCAGATGGGTGGCATCGACAATCGTATGGTTATGAAAAGAGAGGCCATTGCAGATCGTGCAATCTGGACTGCCAAGAAAAGATACATACTCAATGTCCATGATAACGAGGGTGTCCGTTACAAAGAACCTAAACTCAAAATCATGGGTATCGAGGCCATCAAATCTTCTACTCCTGCACCATGCCGTGATGCTCTTAAAGAATTGTTCAAAGTTATTATGAAGGGTTCCGAGAAAGAAAACCAAAAGGCAATCTTACATTTCAAAGAATACTTCCAAACATTACCAGCACATGATATTGCATTCCCACGTGGAGTAAGTAATGTAGTCGAGTATTCCAGTGCAGAGACTATTTACAAGAAGGGTACTCCAATGCATGTACGTGCCGCTCTACTACACAATCGCCAGATCAAAGATCGTGGCCTGTCGAGAAAGTATCAACCAATCAGAAATGGCGAGAAGATCAAATTTATCTATCTCAAAACACCCAACCCAATCAAAGAAAATGTTATCGGATTTATGCAGTATCTGCCAAAAGAGTTTGAATTGGATCACTATATAGATTATGAAACACAATTTCAAAAGACATTCCTTGACCCTATTGAACCTATATTCAAGGCGATTGGATGGAGTACAGAAGAAACTTCAAGTTTAGAGGATTTTTTTGGATAAACACTTTACTTTTATGCGAAAGTGTAGTATAATATATAAATTAAATTAAGGAAATTATTATGAAACTAGTAAGAATATCATCAGGAGAAGAGGTTATTGGAGAAGTAACCGAAACCCCTTATGGAGCAACAATTAAAAAGGGATATGTATTAATCCCTGGCGGTGAAGGTAAGATCGCATTCATGCCTTTCATGCCATATACAAAGAGTTGGAAAGAAGGCCTTGAGATTAGTAAAAAGAATATTGTTTTTATTGCTGATCCAGTTGACGAGTTAGTTGAACAAGTAGAGGCAGTCAGAAACCCTAAGAAAATTATTTCACCTAAGAAGGACATTATAATCTAATGAATACGAGCGTAAGAACTGGAGAATGGGTAGACAAGATTGGTCAATGGCACCATGATAGAAACCTAATTGAAGGTGCAACAGACAAAGATCAAGTATGTAAATTAATTCAAGAAGTTGGAGAATTATCAGACAATGTATGTAAAGGGAACGATGTTGCCGATGATATTGGTGACTGTATGGTGGTACTTATTAATATCGCTATTAGAAATGGTTTAACTATTGATAGGTGTTTAGAAGTTGCGTACAATGATATTAAGGACAGAAAGGGCCGTATGGTTGACGGCATCTTCATCAAGGAGGAGTAATGGCAGGAAATCAACCCAAATATCCAATCTATATTATCTCTAAGGGTCGTGCAGACACTAGACTAACAGTTAAGACACTAGAGGCGAACGGAACTCCTTATACGATTGTAGTTGAACCACAAGAGTATGAAGAGTACGCTGCAGTTATTGATCCAGCCAATATTTTGGTTACCCCATTTTCAAATCTAGGACAAGGATCAATTCCTGTCCGTAACTTTGTATGGGAACATGCTAAGAATACTGGTGCAGAAAGACACTGGATCCTAGATGATAATATTCAGCATATGTACAGACTACATAAAAATGCTAAGATCAAGATTACAGACGGGACATGCTTTAGTGCAAGTGAAGAGTTTACTGACAGATATGAAAATGTTAAAATGTCAGGACTGAACTACAGTTACTTCCTACCAGCAACTACAAAACGTCCACCCTATTATCATAACACTAGGGTTTATTCTTGTATCTTACTTGCAAATGATATCTATCCAGAATTTGCATGGAGAGGTAGATTCAATGAAGATACAGACCTATCACTTAGGATTATGAAGGCTGGTTATCACACTTTCCTATTTAATAACTTTGCTTGTGGTAAGATAACTACAATGACAATGAAAGGTGGTAATACAGAAGAGCTATATAATATAAATCAGACAGGAGATCAGAACAATAGAAAGGGTAATGAAAACTTTGATAACAGATATGAGTTTGCAGAATCACTAAGAAAGCAACATCCAGACTGTGTTAAAGTTACATGGAAATGGGGCAGGTGGCATCACCACATTGACTACTCCATATTCCAGAAAGAAAAACCCACTCTTAAGGCAGACCTAAATATACCTAAAGTGGTAGATAATAAGGGATTAAAATTAGTTAGATTAAAACAGGAGGCAATAAATGGCAGTTAAAAATAATTCTACAAAAGATAGGCAAGCCAATTACGAAGGCGAAAGTCTATTTGTTTTATCGGGTGCAGAAGAGGCAGAAACTCCACATCAGTGGGACTCAATGCCAGAATTCGATCAAAAACAAAATGAGGCATGGAAAATGCTAAAAGTCAGATTCCGTAATGAAGCAGACTTAATGGCATTTGCAGAATTGGTTGGGCAAACAGTAACACCAAAGACAAAAGGTATTTGGTATCCAGCAGCAGATAAATCTAAGAACTCGTTACTTAGATGGATGCATGAAGATCAGATAGAAGGCAATCCAGATGTTGATGAAGTTCTTACTGATGATGCAATAAAGGTTGAATAATGATTAATATAAAGAACTATCTTGAAGAGCAACAAGACCTTTTTGCTCTAATGGATGGAACAGAACAAGAGTCCGATTTTAATTTAGTTGGTTTAGTAGAAGATTTAATTGCAGACTACAGCAATCAAACTTCTCAAGTATATACAGTTTATATACCATCTAAAGGCAGGGCAGATACTCCTAATACCTATGATATTTGCAATGAAGAAAATATCCCATGTAAGGTTGTAGTTGAACCACAAGAGTATGAAGAATATCACCAAACCATTCCGTCAGAAGATTTACTTACCTTAGATAAGAATGATCAAGGTGTTCAATATGCTAGATCGTGGATTAAAAACTATTCAACAAGTATAGGTGAAGAATATCATTGGCAGTTTGATGATGATATGAAATACTTTACAATGAGAATTGATGATAAAAATCAAAGAGTCAATCTAGTGCATTCTAAATCTATTATCGAACAAGTTGCAACTCTTTTTGAAAACTTTGCAGTTGGCGGTATGACTTCAAATGCATTTGCTTTCTCTAAACCAAATCCAGTAAAACTCAATCAGTTGGGTTATGGCTGTACATTTATTAATAATAATTTCAAACAAGAATGGAGAGACAAGACAGTAGAAGATTGGGATTATACATTACGTGCTCTAGAGGCAGGAATGTGTACCATGGCATTCTCTCACATTAACTTTCAAACGCCATCTTCTGGCACAAACAAAGGTGGTAACAATCTTACCGACTGGGCCACTATTGAGAAAAGAAAAGAATTTTATGATTACTTCGCCTCACTCTGGCCTAAAAACTTTAGGGTAGTAGAGTTGGTAGAAGGATCAAGTAAAGGCTACAAATTAGAACATAAAAGACGTTTCTTTAACGATTATAAAAATTTAAAATTAAAGTTAAAAACCTCTTTACAAACGGATTAAATTGTAGTATAATATACAATATTATGGATAAAGTTTCTGGTACATTATTTGAGTCACTCTTTGATGTCAAGACAGACAAGAGAATAGACTTACCATCATTTAAAGACTTTGAAGAAATACTATATCGCTTATCCGAGAAACCAAGAAAAGATAAAAAGTCAGCAGAGTTAATGTCTCCTGCTTTTTATTCTGTCGGCAGTACAAGGAAAAACGATAATGTAGAAGGCTGGGGTGGTTGGTGTGCCATAGATGTAGATGACTGCACTGAGGACTTGAATAAGTTCCTAGAGAAAAAGTGTAAAGATTATTATTATATCTGTTACTCTACTGCTTCATCCACTAAGGACTTGCCAAAGTTTAGACTTGTCTTTCCCCTAACAGAGTTTGTAACAAAAGACAAGATTAAACATTTCTGGTTTGCGCTCAACAAGGAACTTGGAGAAATGGGCGATATACAGACCAAAGATTTATCGAGAATGTATTATATACCCGGCAAGTATGCTAACGCATATAACTTCATCTTTACAAAAGAAGGTAAGGCAATATCCCCTGTGGATATTATGTCAAGACACGAGTATATAGAAAGAAGTGGTAATACATTCTTCGATAAATTACCTAAGAGTATGCAAGAGGCTATGTTGGCCCATATGAAATCATCACTAACAAATACTAAAGTTACATGGACTGGCTATAAAGATTGTCCATTCTTTCCAAAACAATTAGAACAAGAATATAGATCAATTACTGGAACTGGTTGGTATCATAAAATGTATCAGATTATGGTTGCACTGGCTGGTAATGCAGTGAAGAACAAATATCCAATTACGGCAAAAGAAATCGCGTATCTTTGCAGAGAACTAGATTTAGATACTGGTAATTGGTATAAAAAGAGGCCGTTAGATAAAGAGGCTGAAAGGGCCTTAGAATTTGTGCATAGGAATAGTTTATGAGTAAAAAAATTACAGTAGTAGGAGCAGGTTATGTCGGTATGGCAAATGCCACAATGCTTGCAAAATACAATGACGTTAAAATTTTAGAGCTGAGTGATGATAAGGTAGATGATATTAACCATGGTGTCTCTCCTATATTTGATCCAGATATTTCAAATGAATTGCCATTAATGGGAATTATTGCAACAAGATCTGCTGATGAGGCATATTCGGAAGGGCCAGATATAGTTATGATCGCAACACCAACAGACTATGATCCAGATACGGATTCATTTGATACTAAGTCTGTAGAATATGTTATCGGCGATGTGGTTAGAAGAAACTTTAATCCTATCATTATTATTAAGTCCACTATTCCAGTAGGCTTTGTTGATTCTATGAGAGAGAAGTTCCAGTATGAAAACATTATATTCTCGCCAGAATTTTTAAGAGAGGGTAGGGCATTAAGAGATGCTCTCAGGCCAACAAGAATTGTAGTTGGTGATAGAAGTGATGAGGCTACAGAATTTGCAAATGTAATAAAAGAGGCTATTATCCCACAGTCAATTGAACCACCTGTAATCTATACAGGAACAAGAGAAGCAGAAGCGATTAAGTTATTTGCAAACGGCTATCTTGCTATGAGAGTTACCTTTTTTAACGAGCTGGATATGTATGCAGAAAGATATGGATTAAGTCCTCGTGATATTATTGAAGGTGTTGGCTATGATGAACGTATTGGAAGACACTATAATAACCCTTCATTTGGTTACGGCGGTTACTGTTTTCCAAAAGATACCAAACAACTAAAGGCTCTTTATACTAAAGGTAATATACCTAATGATATTATAAGTTCAATCGTTGATTCTAATGAAACAAGAATGGACTGGATAACAAGGCGTATTCTATATAAGAAGCCTAAGACAGTAGGAATCTATAGGCTAATTATGAAATCTGGTTCAGATAACTTTAGAAGTTCTGCAATACAAGGTGTTATAGAACGTCTCAAAAAGAGAACAGAAGTTATTATTTACGAGCCCGAATTTCCACCAGAGATTGAAAACCTTATGGATTGTGAGATCGAGCATTTCCTAAATAGTTTTAAACGAAGATCAGACGTTATCGTTACCAATAGAATGGATGGCGAACTTTTAGATGTTTATGATAAAGTATATACGCGAGATGTTTTCAATAATAATTAACAAAAACACTTTACATTTATTAAAAAGTGTAGTATAATAGTACCATTAAAAGGTAAAGAACATGAGTAAAATATTAGTTACAGGTGGAGAAGGATTTATCGGATCCAACCTTATCAAGAGGCTCCTCAAACAAGGCCATGAAGTAGTATCAATGGATAATGGCCATTCAAATAAAATCACAAATAGACACAAAGGCTGTACATATTATTTCGGAGATGCATTTGATCTCTTTAGTACACTTCAACACACTAATCCTTGCTTTGATTATATCTATCACTTCGGAGAATATGCAAGAGTAGAACAATCATTTGATGATTACGATACAGTTATTGATTATAACTTAATGCAGTTTCCAGAAGTCCTAAGATTTGCATCATATCAAAATGCCAAACTTATCTACTCTGGTTCATCTACTAAGTTTGCAGATAATACATATTCTGCTAGTCCATATGCATATACCAAAGCGCAAAATACAGAACTTCTTAAAAATTATGCAAACTGGTTTGGACTAGACCACGTGATAGTATATTTCTATAATGCATATGGAGACAATGAGATTGATAGAGGTAAATATGCCACAGTGGTTGGTAAGTTCCTAAGAATGGTAAAAGAAGGCAAGAAAGAATTACCTATGACTGGAGATGGCTCACAATTAAGAAACTTTACTCACGTTGATGATATAGTAGATGGCCTTTTGCTTGCTGCCGAACATGGAGATGGCGATAATTATGGTATAGGTGCAGATGAACAACATTCAATACGTGATCTAATTAATTACCTAGGTGCTGAACCTAACTTTAAACCAGATAAACCAGGCAATAGAAAATCAGGTAAATTAGTTACACAGAAAATAAAAGACTTAGGTTGGAGTCCTAAGAGAGATTTAAAAACTTATATTAAGGAAAGGCTATGAGTATTGAAAAAATCGTAGAAAAATTTAAAGTTATAGACCCTAAACTTAGAACCTACTATATTGGAAAGTGGGCCGAAGAAAAAGGTATTGACTCAGACCTTGCAATGGAAATGGCAGGTTATGTAAAAGATGGTTATATAGGTGCAGGTGCTTGGAATTGGAGGTATCAACAATGAAAAATATAATGAACGTTGCAATATTACTTGCACTAGTATCAATAGGCTTTGTCGGCCAAATTAATGCAATAAATGTAACAGATGAACAAGCAGAGGCAAGATTTTGTCTAGCACAGAACATATATTTTGAATCAGCCAATCAACCATATGCAGGTAGAGTGGCAGTCGCAAACGTTGTTATGAATAGGGTAGAGGATTTACAGTTCCCTGATACAGTTTGCGGTGTAATATATCAAGCGAAACTAAGAGAAAACTGGAAAGGCAATATGGTTCCTGTAAGAAATCAATGTCAGTTCAGTTGGTATTGTGATGGTAAGTCGGATGAACCCACGGATTCAGTTACGTGGATGGAATCTTTACGTATCGCACATTTAGTATTGACAGGCACAGTGCCTGACTTAACGGAGGGAGCTCTGTATTATCATGCAGATTTTGTATCACCATATTGGGCTCCATATTTAACCAAGGTTGTTACTATAGACAACCACATTTTTTATAAGTAGAGTAATATGAGAAAAGACGGATTTCAAGACCAATACGAAACAGTATGTGAAGTGACTTGCATTGATAATGGCAGATCAATGGAAGTAGATGTAATTAACTTTAGGCCAGAACATTCTTGCAAGATACTGGTAGAAAAAAAGATTGATGTTTTTCTCAAGTATAATGCCAAGCATGATCTATATGTAGGATCAAAAGCAGGTATGGACTTTACAACAAAAGGCCCATCATATATTGGGTCATTTAGATATTAAGGAGAATTAATGTATCAGTATAAAGCATATGTAACGAAAGTAGTAGATGGAGACACGGTCGATGTAGATGTCGATTTAGGTTTCGGAATGATTTATAAGAAGCAAAGAGTCAGAATGGTGGGAATAGATACACCCGAATCAAGAACAAGAGATTTAGAAGAAAAGTTTTTTGGAAAGGCTTCTAAGGCTCATCTTAAAAAACTGTTAGAACAAAACGACAATAAAGTTTATTTAACATCACATGATAAAGGTAAGTTTGGCCGTATTCTAGGCGACTTGCGTTTAACACATGATGCAGATAAAACTGTTAATCAAATAATGATTGACGATTTTCATGCTGTTGAATATTACGGCGGGAATAAAGAGCTTACTGAAAAGGCTCATTTGGAGAATAGAGTAGCACTTGGACTTAAAGGGCTAGTTTATGTTAAAGATTAATTATATTATGGAGAAAAATTATGGCTTATCCTAAAGCATACATGGAAACACTTGGATCATACGTCTATGGATATTATCCTGAAGGACTGAGTGGTCAAGCAGAATATATTGGTAAAGGGGTAGACACACGTTGTCTAGCTCATGTAAAAGATAAAAACCAAGACCCGGCAAATCTTTATATCTTAGGTAGAAACCTAGAGAAGTATGCCAAATCAACACCAGCAGAAGAGATTGCATCTTTTGCCGCAGAGGCAGCAATCATTGCGATTACTAATCCTAAACTGAATAGTGTTTCGGGTAGATATGGAGACCTATGGAAACCAGAAAGACTTGACGACTTATATCAAGAATGGAAGAAACAACAAATCAATCCAGTAAAAGAATCAATGAGATTTTATAATGATCACCCAGAAATCCAAGAGCATGTTAAAGGCATGTGGGCAACGGGTAACTCATTTGTATTTACTTCGCCAACTTCAAATGGAATTGAATATATACTAAACGTGACTCCAGAAGTAGATGGGTTTGTTCCAGTTGTTAAAGTTAAATTCTCTAGGGATAAGAGAGAAGAGCTAAGAGAAAAGTGGATTAAAGATAATGATTCAGAATATAATCTAAGTGCAGATGGAGAAATGGTAAACGTAACAGGATTAACAGTGGAGAAAGCCATAGAGCTTTGGATGTCATGAGAGTAGGAATTACAGCATCAACATTTGACTTGCTACATGCAGGTCATTGTGCTATGTTAAGAGAAGCAAAAACACAATGTGATTATCTTATTTGTGCACTACAAAATGACCCATCATTAGATAGACCAGATAAGAATAAACCAATTCAAAATATAGTAGAAAGACAAGCGCAACTAGCCGCAATTAAATATGTGGATGAAATCCTAGTATATAATACCGAACTAGAGTTGCTCGATATTCTAGCCATGTATGACATTGATGTCAAAATTATGGGTGTTGAATATAGAGACAAAGACTTTACAGGTAAGGATATGTGCCAAAAAAGAGGCATTGAATTCTACTTTAATAAGCGAGATCATCGCTTTTCAACAACAAACTTACGCGAAAGAATTGAACAAAACACTTTACAATCTGAGTGAATTGTAGTATAATATACTTAATATTAAAACAGGAGAATATATGCCGTCAATAGATTTAAGACCTAGGAAAAGACACCCTAAGGATAAAAGACCAGCAAAACCAATGCCGTTTGACGTAGCCCTAAGAAAATTTAGAAAGGCTGTTGAACGCGCTGGTATTTTGCAAGATGTTCGTAGAAAGGAGTTCTATGAAAAACCTACTGCGAAAAGAAAACGTAAAAAGGCCGAAGCCGTCGCAAGATGGAGAAAGAAAGAAAGGGCCATTGAAATGCAATTAGGTACTGGTAGTACCAGGAGAAAAAGATAATGTCAGTAATGGATAAATTAAAAAAGAATTCTAAGATCAAGACAACCAATGTATTGTCTAAATCAGTATTCTTTACAGAAAAAGATATGGTACCAACTGAAGTACCAATGGTAAACGTAGCTCTATCTGGAGATACGGAAGGTGGTCTTACATCAGGACTAACAGTTCTTGCAGGGCCTAGTAAACACTTTAAAACTTCTTTTGCCCTACTTATGGCAGGTGCGTATATGAAGGAACATGAAGATTCAGTATTATTATTTTATGATTCAGAGTTTGGTTCACCACAATCATACTTCGAAGCATTTGGTATTGATACTGATAGAGTATTGCATACTCCAATTACAGATGTGGAACAACTCAAGTTTGACCTAGTATCACAATTAGATAATATAGAAAGAGGTGATAAGGTAGTTATTGTAATTGATTCTATCGGTAACCTAGCATCTAAGAAAGAGCTAGAAGATGCTCTTAGTGAAAAATCAGTTGCAGATATGTCCAGGGCAAAAGCACTGAAAGGATTATTCAGAATGGTTACTCCTTATTTAACCATGAAGAATGTTCCACTTCTCGCAGTTAACCATACTTACCAAGAGATTGGTCTATTCCCTAAAGCTATCGTATCAGGTGGTACAGGAATTTACTACTCAGCAGATAACATCTGGATTCTTGGCCGTAGACAAAATAAGACAGGTTCAGATGTAACAGGTTATGACTTTATTATCAATGTAGAGAAGTCAAGATTTGTAAAAGAGAAGTCAAAGATTCCAGTATCAGTTTCATGGGAAGGTGGTATTGAAACTTATTCAGGCTTACTAGATATTGCCTTGGCAGGTGGATATGTGGTTAAACCTACAGTCGGTTGGTATTCAAGAGTAGATCAAGCTACTGGCGAAGTATTACAGCCAAAAGTAAGACAGAAAGATACACTTACTAAAGAATTTTGGGATCCAATCTTTAATGAAACAGACTTCAAAAAGTTTATTAAATCTTACTATCAGATAGGACATAAACCTTTGTTAGAAATTGATTTAGAAACCACTTTACAAGAGGAGTAAAATGGAGTATAATATAACTAACAAAGATTATACTTTGGTCGAAAACGATAGTGGAGAACTAGCAGACTTCTATGGTATCAGACTAAAGACTGGCAAATGGAAAAATGTAATCTTCGTTTATGGTAAAGTATCCGTAAAAGAAGATCAGACAAATGATACAGCAACATTATCATTTACATACACTATCCAAGACCCAGTCGATCATGATATAGATAAACTGCAAAGTGATCCAGATTTTAATAACTACCTAGGTGCTTTGTTACAACATATTATTTCAGAAAACCTAGAGAACAAAGAGGCACAAATTGGATTTAAAACATCAACTACCGACACACATACTGAGCAACTTACTGAATAACGAGAGTTATTGCAGAAGAGTTATTCCGTATATCAAACCCGAATATTTCGAGGGTGAGCATCGTACAGTATTTAATCTAGTTGCACAGTTTGTTGGCAAACACAATAAACTACCAACAGCAAGTATCTTAGAACTAGAACTTAGAAAGCTCGATGCACATGATGATTTATTAAATAATGCATCACAGTTGGTAAAAGTATTACAAGCAGAAGAAATAATTGATACAGATTATCTTATTAAAGAAAGTGAAAAGTGGTGTAGAGATAGAGCAGTATATTTGGCAATTATGGATTCCATTGGTATCATTGATGGAAAGGATAAAAATAGAACAGACGGCGCTATTCCAGAAATACTATCAGATGCTCTAGGTGTTTCATTTGATCAAGCCATTGGTCATGATTATATTGATAATTCAGATGAACGATTTGATTTCTATAATACGAAAGAAGATAGGACTCCATTTGATTTAGATTATTTTAATAAGATCACTAAAGGCGGCTTACCTAATAAAACACTGAACATTGCTTTGGCAGGAACAGGTGTAGGTAAGTCCCTCTTTATGTGTCATTGTGCTGCATCAGTATTACAACAAGGTAAGAATGTGCTGTATGTAACAATGGAAATGGCAGAAGAAAGAATTGCAGAACGTATCGATGCCAATCTAATGGACTTACCAATAGAACAACTCGCAAGAATTAATAAATCAACATTCGATAGTAAAATACAAAAGATCGCACAGGCATCTATAGGGAAACTTATTATTAAAGAATATCCCACAGGTGCCGCTCATACGGGTCATTTTAGGGCATTACTTAATGAACTAAAGATGAAAAAGAACTTCCGTCCGGATATGATATATATAGATTATCTTAATATATGTGCGTCTAGCCGTATGAAAGGGCTGGGTGGAAGTATAAATAGTTATTCTTACATCAAGGCAATTGCAGAAGAACTGCGTGGTCTTGCTGTAGAATTTAATGTTCCGATAGTATCGGCAACTCAAACTACCAGATCAGGATTTGGTAATACAGATGTCGGACTTGAAGACACGTCAGAGTCATTCGGGCTTCCTGCCACGGCTGACCTTATGTTCGCTCTTATTTCAACAGAAGAGCTTGAGGACTTGGGCCAGATTATGGTAAAACAATTGAAAAATCGTTATAACGATCCGACCAAATACAAGAGATTTGTTGTCGGTATAGATAGAAGTCGGATGAAACTTTTTGACGTAGAAGAAAGTGCACAACAGGACTTAGTCGCCGAGAGTGTGCCTGATAAACCAATAGCAACGTGGGGCGACAGAGAAACCAAAGACACGTTTGCTGAATTTAAAATATAGGAGAAAATATATGGATATGTTACTAAAAGCTAAAGACTGGGTCGTAGCAAGACTTGGTGAAAGAACATCTTGGGATGGACTAGCACTTATTGGAGCTTGTGGCGCAGTATTACTATTTGGCGGACTTGCCAAGTTACTAGCCTGGGTTGGATTACTTTGGGGTGTATACACATTGGTAAAGAGTGACTAATAATATATGTTTGACGTGAAACTTATATCATATTCGCAACCACCTGCAGAGGTTGAGTTAAATCCCGATCTACTGCAGATGGTTGCCTATTCTGCTAGAGTCAGTAACCCTAGCAATCAACACAACGAAGAAACTTCCGAAAAACTTGTTAAGTATTTAATTAAACACAAACACTGGAGCCCATTAGAAATGGTAAGTGCTTGTTTAGAGATTAACTGCCCAAGAGATATCGCAAGACAAATTCTTCGACACAGGTCTTTCTCATTCCAAGAATTCAGCCAAAGATATGCTGATCCTACGGAAGACCTTAATTTTGTCACAAGAGAAGCAAGATTACAAGATACTAAAAATAGGCAGAACTCTATAGAGATACCTATGGAAGATTCAATTAATTATGTATGGGAATCATACCAAGAAGTAATTATTGAAAGATGTAAAAAGGCTTACGACTGGGCAATCAAAGCAGGAATTGCAAAAGAACAGGCCAGGGCTGTGTTACCCGAAGGTCTTACAATGTCACGTATGTATGTAAATGGAACTCTACGCTCTTGGATCCATTACATAGAATTAAGAAGTGCCAATGGTACTCAAAAAGAGCATATGGATATCGCCAAAGCAGTTGGTGATGTAATCTATAAAATCTTTCCAGTGGACGATGTAGTATAATACATGGGGCTATAGCTCAGTAGGGAGAGCGACTGGTTTGCAACCAGTAGGTCGGGGGTTCGATTCCCTCTAGCTCCACCATTATTGCGAAAAAAGTACCACTTTTTTCAGCAAAACACTTTACAAGCCTCTCCTTTTTGTAGTATAATTATATTATAAATTAAAAGGAGAACGATGAAAGATAAAAACCCATTTAACAGTAACTATCCATCAGTAGATAGATTTTCAGATTACGGCGTCAGGATTGGAGATGCAGTAGAGTATAGAATACCTGGTTCAAGTGATTACACTAGAGGCTATATTTCAGAATTACGTGAAGATAGAATCAACGTAAGAACATATACAAACGGACAATTTGAAACAGAAGCTAGATTACCTAAAAGTTTATTTGATGAGTTTAAATTGGAAATCTTTGATGATAACAGAGGATGCGATAATTCAGCAATTGGACTATCAGGATGCTATGAACCATGGAGAAGAATGTGGCATTAATTGTTACATTTATGTTACAATCGTGTAACAATTGTGTAAATTTTTTTAAAAAACACTTTACAAGCCATGCAAAACCAGTTATAATAGTAGAGTAAATTAAATAAATGGAGTAAATTATGAAATTATCATTTGAAGATCAAGTTATTCAAGACACTCATACAGAAGTAGCCGCACTATCAGATAGGCAAGTTCTACAAATTCTACACGAAACATTTAATGATCCTAGTCCATTATCTGGAGAAGATGCAAACAGGCCAGATGCATGGATGGCTACTAGAAGGGCCGATCTTAAACAACACCTTTACAATATCTATATGAATGGTATTCCAAATTTAGATTACGACCTTTGCAGTTGTGGTTCTCTTTTGGAACTGTGCCCAGATTCATATGAGCATATGACACACGGATATTAATATGAGAGCTTTTAAAGAAATAACAAAATGGCCAGATGGAACTCTTAATCACACTTATATCCTTAACGACCACGGCCATTTAGTTGGTTATAGAAATACAGTAACCAAAGAATACAAACAATTTAAAACTCCGATGAAACAGTTTTCAAAAAGTCACAGAAAATTCATCGAGTTAAAACCAGTAGAAAAATATATGGAGACAGCATGAAACCTTGGGAAGTAATTAAACACCTCGAAACTAACAACTCTAGGCTATTTAAAGAAGAGGTTGTTTCCCAACATATTGCAGATAAAGAATTCCAAACTGGAGTAAAGTTGGCCCTTAACCCATACGACACGTTCGGCGTTAAATTGATAGATACTTCTAAGAAGGACGGGCCGGGGTTAGGGGCCAACGAATTTATGTCATTAGTACTATCACTTTCTTGTAGATGCCTTACAGGTAATGCCGCGAAAGATAAGATAGAAGAGTTAATGAATAAAGCCACAATGGACGAGTGGAACTATTGGTATCGCAGAATCCTTCTTAAAGATTTAAAATGTGGTGTATCAGAAAAGACAATTAATAAAGTCGGTAAGGCAATTGGCTTTGAGATTCCGAGATTCAATTGCATGTTGGCCACAAATGGTGAAAACAATAAACACATGAAAGGTGAATGTCTTATCGAGTACAAGTATGATGGGGTAAGAGCCATTACCATAGTTAGTAATGGTAAGGCCACTATCTATTCTAGGAATGGTAAAGTATATTCCAACTTTCCTCATATTGAAGAAGCCTTGAGTCAGCCAGAGTACGAGGGCATGGTATTTGATGGCGAGATAATGAGTGAGAACTTTACAAGTTTAATGAAGCAAGTTCACAGAAAAGAAGGTGCCCAAACACAAGATGCATTCCTTGCATTGTTTGATATGATTACACTAGAAGAGTTCAATAAAGGACTTTCAAATGATGGCTGTTATGATAGAAAACTAATTATGGAAGAACAGTTATCAGATTTACCTGAGTGTATTAAGTTGGTAGATTATGAAGTTGTAGACTTAGAACAAGAGGCTGATGTATTTAAACAGATAAATAAAGATGCCATAGAAAATGGCTATGAAGGAATTATGGTAAAACCAGTAGATGGTTTATATGAATGTAAAAGAAGTAATGCTTGGTTTAAGATCAAGCCATATATTGAAGTTACCCTTACAGTAGAAAGTATAGAAGAGGGTCAAGGAAAATTCGAAGGAACAACAGGTGCACTAGTATGTGCAGGACACGATGAAGGCGTTGATATTAAAGTCAATGTTGGTGGTGGTCTTACCGACACTATTAGAGATAGTATTTGGAAAGATCAGAATGCTGTATTAGGCCAGTTAGTAGAGATTAGAGCAGACTCTATATCTCAAAACCAGGACGGGACTTATTCATTAAGATTCCCGAGATTTAAAACTTTTAGAGGATTCGTCCCAGGAGAAAAATTATGAGCAGTAAATACGTTTACAAAGGCATTGACAAAGAGTCAACTATAGTATGGAAACCAAAAGTCTATGACGATCCATTCAAATTCGATTATGAAAGAACTAAGGCCAGAATTGAGGCCGCAGAAGAAGCAGGTTATACTGATGATGTAGAAACAATTAAGAAAAACATTAAAAGGGTAGTTGCAGATAACCCCGGCATGTTTGATGATTTCTTGGAGTTAGTATGACAGAAGATACAATAGTGGGTAATGGCTGGAAAGTCTATGCCCACGAAAATAATAAACTTTTAGCAGAATATCTTTTTGCTGTTAAAGAAGAAGCAGAAAAATTTGAAGAAGATATGAAATCAAAAGGCTACGAAACTAAATTACTGAGAGTTGAATGGACTATTTAATTTTTGGCCTAGTTATCTTAGGCGTAGGCTTTACATCATACAATTTAGGTATCAAAGATGGTGCTTCAAAGACAGTTGAAAAACTAATCGACTTACAAATCATCAAACTAGATGGTAAAGGTAATCTAATATCTGGCAAGTAGGTCTCCTAATATTATAAATAGTTATATCGAAACTTTACAAAGCGTTGGTTTTGTAGTATAATATCTTTATATACACGGAGACAATATGATAAGATTTAAAAACAGTTTTATGACAGAAGAGCTAAGTGCTCTCTCAACTACTGACGATAATCTGAACGCAGTAAAGTTAGTACAAGCAATAGATGATGCAATTTCATCTATAGACACGGAAGTAGAATTAGACCTTAGACAAGGCAAATCAAACTCTAAAAAGATCGGCATCTCTCAATTGATGGACGATAAATCCCGAAGAAAGTTTGCAGAACTTGCAAGAGAAGTAATAGACAAAGACCCTAATTTAGAACTTATCAAAATTAGTGGTGCAAGAGCAGAAAAAGATTATTACTTTAAACATAAAGATATGGATAGAGCAGTTTATGTAAATGCCAGACCAAAAGGTGGTCGTAGTGCACTTGGAGATGATCCTCATGAACTTATGACTGCTGCTCTTTGTCTTTTCCCTAAGAAACATAATATTACTAATTCAGATGAAATGGATGCATTAATTCAATTAGTAAGAGGGCAATTAAAGAAAGTAAAGGGATATAAAGATAGTCAGGTTGAATCATTAGTTGGTAGTTACCCTAACCTAGCCCAAGCAGTGTCTGCTGCTAATGTTATTATCGATGCAGGATATGGTAATGCTGATATGGTTTATCTTACAGGCCAATCTTGGGACGATGATGTAAAACAATTTAAAATGTCCAAGTATGGGATGCAAGATTTTAACTCTTCCGACTTTATTATTAAAAAGGGTAATAGTTTCCTAGGTGTTTCTCTTAAAAAGAAAAAGAGAGTTACCGAAGAGGACCCAACACTCATCAATAAATCATTTACAAAGTTACTGAATGAACCTAAACTTAAAAAGTTAAAACAGGCAGTAGAAGATGACGCAGGTAGATTTTATGTTCACGTAATCAACCTTGCTCAGAGATTAAGAAAAAGATATCCAAATGTGATGTCAGATGAATTATATGACGAGTTAAAAAAGAATCCAGCAACAGTAAAGAACTGGAAAAAATATATTAACAGAGTTCCTAATGATTTAATTAATAGAGTATTAAAAGGTAAAAGAACTTTATTCAGAATGATGGGCGAGACAATTCTAAAGCAGTCCGAACTCTTCTCAAATATTCTAGTACAACTTATTTTTAAATCAGACCTAAAAGAACTTAAAAAAGTAAACTTTGATTTTGCTCTAGTAACAGGTATCGGCGACTACGGACCACAGAAAGGTGTAGTTGTTGAAAAGGGAGAATATAAAGATATTGATACAGTATCAAGCAAACTAGATGATTTATTCTCACAGGGCAAACCTAACATGCAATACACTCCAGGAGCAAAACAAGCATTCGACCCTGGGTCAGGAGCAGCCAACTTGAAGTTTACTCTCTTCATTGGTAAAGTACCTATCTGTAATATTATACTCAGATATAAAGGTAACTTTTCTAGTGCTCCAAACTTTAATGCTACAATGACAAATGAATTTAAGGGGTTATACAAATGATTAGATTAAAAAATTATGTACCTCTATATGAGGCAGCAAAGAATACTCACATGACACACATTGAGGATTTAATCCTTGATGGTGGAGTTAAGGGGGCACGCCAAGCTATCCTAGCGCTTAGAAGTCTTAGGGATATGTTATCGGGAAACGCCAAAGCACCAGTGGACGTTACGGTCAAGTGGGACGGTGCCCCCGCCGTCTTTGCAGGAGAGGATCCAGAAACTGGAGAATTCTTTGTTGCAAAGAAAGGCATCTTTGCGAAGAACCCGAAAGTATATAAAAATCATGCTGACATTGATGCCGATACATCTGGTGATCTCAATAAAAAATTAAAACTAGCTTTCGATAGTTTAAAAGGGCTGGGTATTAAAGGTGTTATCCAAGGCGACTTTATGTACGATAAAGCCGATCTAAAGAAAGAAAAGATTGACGGCGAGTCTTATATTGTGTTTCATCCTAACACAATTGCATATGCCATTCCAGCAAGTAGTTCATTAGCAAAAGAAATTACAAGAAGTAAGATTGGTATTGTTTGGCATACTTCTTATAGTGGTGCAACATTTGAAACTATGAGAGCAGAGTTTGGTAGAGAGATAGTACCAAAGTTAAAGAAATCAAAAGACGTATGGATGCAAGATGCTACATTGCCCGATCTATCTGGTACAGCAACCCTTACCGCCAAAGAAACAGCAGAGTTAAATAAAAACTTATCTAGTGCAGGTAAGATATTTAAACAGATCGCATCTACAGTATTAAAAGAAATAGAATCAAACAAAGAATTAAATCTAGTAATAAATGTTTATAACAATAGAATGGTAAGAGAAGGCCAAAGAATTGCAGATACTAAAAAACATGCTACTGGTCTAGTAATGTTTGTTAATAATAGATATCAAAAAGAGATTGATAAAAGAACTTCTGAGAAGGGTAAACAGACACAAATAGACAAAAGGGACGAATTGTTAAAGTTTTTTAGTAAAAATAATATAAAAAACTTAAAATTAATCTTCGATTTACAGAATTTTGTAATAAATAGTAAATTAATTATTATAAATAAACTAAATAGTCTTAATAAAATTAATACTTTTGTTAAAACTAAATCCGGGTTTAAAGTAACCAATCAAGAAGGTTTTGTTGCTATAGACCGAATGGAAGGTGGCGCTGTTAAGTTGGTAGACAGATTAGAATTCTCCTACAATAACTTCAGTAAAGATATTATTAAAGGTTGGGATAATCCTAACTAATGGGACCAGGGATAAATGAAAATAAAAAACTTTAGCGACTATATAGTCGAATCATCAAAAGAAATCACAATAGTATTCGGACGATTTAATCCGCCTACTATTGGTCACGAAAAACTTTTTGAAACTCTTAAAAAGGTATCACGTGGTGGGTCATATAGAATATATGCATCACAATCAAGTGACCCTAAAAAGAATCCTCTTAAATTCAAAGATAAAATTAAATTCCTAAGAAA
>Ga0181577_10000264_pt1 | contig 41813 bp, 61 predicted proteins | sample 101ome_21_FD_132468 | JGI IMG/M metagenome (GOLD analysis project Ga0181577, IMG submission 132468) | Coastal salt marsh microbial communities from the Groves Creek Marsh, Skidaway Island, Georgia - 101413BT metaG (megahit assembly) | ecosystem: Environmental > Aquatic > Marine > Intertidal...
ACTTATTCATTACAAACCAATTAGGTACCAATGTTACCAGCTCGCCTGCACCAGTACACTTTAAAGCAACTGGAGCTGGATGGGATGACAACATCATTATCGAAACTTCTACTGGTAATGCTAAGTGGAATATTCTAGCCGATGCTGGTGCTGATGGTGGATCTTTAAGATTCCGCAATAGAGATAACGGAAAAAGAGCTGTGGACATGCATGTTAACGGATATGTTAACCTGCCAGAGCAGCCAAGGTTTAGCACTAGAGGAACCAGCTATACACAAACTAGCGGGGGTTGGTCGGTTGTAATAGGCGCCACCACTGATATTAACGTGGGTATTTGTTTGAACACTAGCACTGGAGTATTTACAGCACCTGTTGCAGGTCATTATATGTTTGGAGCTAATGGACTAGTTTATCCATCAAACAGTGCAGGTACTGTATCAGGCTCTTGGTATAAAAACGGTATTGTATGGGAAACCACACAGGCAGGTGAATATGACGCTAACCATTTGCATTATGCTCATACTGCATTGATTCCTCTCGCTGCAAATGATACCGTTGATTTTAGACTTGCTTCCGGTGGTACAGGAAAAGCATACAACTCACAGTGGAATATGTACGGTTATCTACTAGCATAAACAAATAGGAATAGCAAATGTCAAACGCAAGACAATACGCAAAACAAGCATTGTTTTCTGCATCTGGTGGAACAGAAACTACATACACGTCTGGTAGCACCAACTACAAAGTGCATACCTTTACCAGCTCAGGAACATTCACTGTAGCTAACGGCCACAAAAAAGTAGATGTATTACTTGTCGGTGGTGGAGGTGGTGGTGGTTATGACGTTGGCGGCGGAGGCGGCGGTGGAGGTGTTGTTGAACAAACCGTAACTGTTTCAGCTGGAGCGTTTGATATTGAGGTCGGAGCAGGTGGATCATCGGTGGTTAGTACTGGTGGTGGAGCAGGTGGACAACAAGGTGCAGGTGGTAGATCCTCAGCGTTTGGAATTATCGCTTATGGTGGCGGAGGTGGCGGTAACTGGGGCGGAAGTAGTCAAACCCGCTATGGTTATGGTGGAGCAGGTGCCTCACAAGGTGGCCAGACAAGTAACATGTCGTTATACAGTCAGGCTTTAGGCGGTTGGATTACTGGTCAAGGAAACCCAGCCGGAAATTCTGCATACAATACAGACAACTCTAATTCGTATGCTGGTGCATCTGGTGGCGGTGGAGCTGGAGGTTCTGGTGGTGATGGAGTTGATTCATTATTTGGCACAGCTAGCACAACATATCAGTTTGGCGGAGCAGCAAGAACAAACAACTATCAAACCGGATCAAACCAAAACTATGGAGGCGGCGGTGGAGCTGCAAATGATGGGGGAACGGCATATGGCGTTGGTGGCTGGGGTGCTGGTGATGGAGGTTCTGGATCCAATACAATAACAGCTATGGCAAATCACGGCGGTGGTGGCGGTGGCGGTGGATACCACAATACAAATGGTAACTATGGTGGCCAAGGTGGATCTGGGGTTGTTGTTATAAGGTACGAGGTATAATATGGCACATTTTGCAAAAGTAATAAACAATGTAGTTGAAAAGGTCATTGTAGCTGAACAAGATTACATCGATACTCTTCCAGTGGAAGAAGGATCAAGATGGATTCAAACTTCGTATAATACAATTGCTGGTACACATATCCTAGGCGGTACACCATTTAGAGGTAACTTTGCTGGTCCTGGTATGCTATATGATTCTGATCTAGATGCGTTTATTCCAGTTCAACCATACCCTAGCTGGACTTTAAACACCACAACGTATCAATATGAAGCTCCAATTCCAATGCCAACAGATGGAAAATATTCTTGGGATGAGGATGCCTATCAAGCGGACAACACTCAGGGCTGGATCTAAACCTTATAAATAGTACTGAATTACCATAGGATTTAAAAATGGCTGTACCAAATTCAAGAGATACATTAATTGAATATTGCCTACGTCGTCTAGGCGACCCGGTGATTGAAATTAATGTTGATCCGGATCAGTTGGAAGATCGTGTGGATGAAGCACTTCAGTATTATCAAGAGTTTCATTCAGACGCTACTCTTAGAACATATCTTAAACATCAGATTACTGCAACAGATGTAGCTAATGAATATATCACGCTACCTTCAAATGTACAGGTAGTTTCTCGTATGTTTAAGGTTCATGGCGATCAAATGTCTCGTAACTTTTTTGATATTAAGTATCAATTGCATTTAAACGATATTGCAAATATGCACTCGTTCATTGGTGATCTTGCTTATTATGAGCAAATGCAACAATATCTATCATTACTTGACCTACGATTAAACGGGTCACCTCAGGTACAGTTCTCACGTCACCAGAATCGCCTCTACATACACGGAGAATTTCAGGATTCAGATATTACTGAAGATGATTATATTGTAGCTGAAGTGTATGAAGTTGTAGACGTTAATACACATACTGGTGTGTATAATGACATGTGGCTAAAAGAATATACAACTGCATTGATTAAACAGCAATGGGGCGCAAACCTTATTAAGTTTGAAAATATGCAATTGCCTGGTGGTGTAATGATGAATGGTCGTCAGATTTTTGATGATGCTACAACCGATATCGAAAAACTAAGAGAGTCAATTCGTCTTGAGCATGAGATGCCGGCTGATTTCTTTGTGGGGTAACCAATGGCAACTAATCGTTACTTCAATCAAGGAGCTAGGTCAGAGCAAGGTTTATATGAAGATATTGTCATTGAATCTTTAAAGATTTATGGCCAGGATGTTTATTACCTCCCAAGAGATATTGTAAATGAAGATCGTATCCTTGGTGAGGATGTTCCTTCTCGCTTTAATTCATCATATAAAGTTGAAATGTATATTGAAAACATTGATGGCTTTGACGGTGAAGGTGATTTGTTTACTAAGTTTGGTGTAGAGATTAGAGACCAAGCTACATTTGTGTTAGCAAGACGTAGATGGGCTCAGACAATTCAAAGATACGATAATGAGATCCAAGCAATTCGTCCTTTAGAAGGCGATCTTTTGTACATTCCATTTTCTAGTAAACTATTTGAAATTACACATGTAGAGCATGAGCAACCTTTTTATCAATTACAAAATCTTCCAACATATAAACTTCGTTGTGAGCTATTCGAATACAGCGATGAAGATTTAGATACAGGCATTGATGCGATCGATGATATTGAGCGTAGTTATGCATATCAATATGAACTTACATTAGCTGAACCAAGAGTAGCTACAGCTACCGCAAGTATCAACAATCTTGGTGAGGTTGAAAAAATTACATTGACAGATAGTGGTCAAGGTTATGGTTTAAATCCAATTGTAACAGTTTCTTCTACTGGTTCTGCCAATGCAACTGCTCGAGCGTTAATTGATCATACTGGTGCACTTAAGAGTATTTCTGTTGTTAATCCTTCGACTGGATACGTCAATCCTCCAACTATTACAATTTCGGCTCCAAGTACAAATGACTTTGTGATTGGTGGAAACGTAACTCAAATTATACCATCTGGTACAATTATTAATGGTGAAGTTGCAAGATGGAGCGATTCAGACAGAGTCCTAGGACTTATCCATGTTGGTGCAACAGATGGACTGTATCATCCATTTAATACATATAGCGTGTTTGATTCTGCAAGTGGAGCTGAAGGTCAGGTTCTTTCTATAAATGAAAACAATAAAATATCAGAAAATGAACAAAATACATATTTCGATACGTTAACAAACTTCCTTGACTTCTCTGAGTCAAATCCATTCGGAGATCCTAGCTAATGTTTGGTACACACTATTATCATCAACGGATCCGTAAATCAGTTGCGATGTTTGGCAAAATGTTTAACGACATTTATGTCATCCGTAAAAATTCTTCTGGTGGTGTTTTAAGTCAGGTGAAAGTTCCTTTAGCCTATGCGCCACGTACTAAATTTCTTGAAAGAATTAGACAACAAGAAGATTTAAATACAAATCAAAATGTGGCAATTAAGTTGCCTAGACTTTCCTTTGAGATTCTAGGTATCCAATATGATTTAACAAGACAATTGCAGAAAACAAATAACTTTAACCAGGCTGCGAATTCAAATGCTGCAAGGAATAAGTTTTTTGCAGGTGTACCATACACTATTACTTTCCAATTGTCAGCATATGCAAAAACACAAGATGATGCTCTTCAAATTGTTGAGCAAATTATACCATACTTTACACCACAGTACACCTTAACAATTACACCATTCGAAGAATATCCTGACGTAAAAGAAGATGTTCCTATTATTTTGTCTGGTGTAGATTTCCAGGATGACTATGAAGGTGCATTAGAACAACGTAGAACAATTATTTACACACTTACATTTGACATGAAAGTGATGTTTTATGGTCCGGTTACTAATCAGACTATTATTAGAAAAGTTATAAATAACATATACGATCATGCTACAAATGATCAGATATCGAAGATTGAAGTTACACCAAACCCAGCAGATGTATCTCCAGATTCGGATTATGGATTTAATACATTAATTGATGTTACTGATCCATTTGATCCTTATATTGAAAATGGTTATGTTGCGGTCGGTTATATTTTGGAGCCTTAGGAGTAAGACATGGCAATTACATTAAGATCAAGTAAAGGTAGTCCATTAACTCATACCGAGATGGATAATAACTTTACAGAGTTGCGGGACGCAATTGTCGATTCAGCAAATATTCAACAGCTGATTGATAGTTCTTATGTTAAAACCTTTATAGACTCAGCATACGTTCACAATCTTGTTGATAGTTCTTATATTACAACCTTCATTGACTCAGCATATGTGCATAATTTAGTTGATAGTTCTTATATTACAACTTTTATTGATTCCGCTCATGTTCACAATCTTGTTGATTCAGCTTACGTTGAATCGCTAGGATTAACTGATTCAGCTGCGCAAATACCATTTGTTCCAGGTGATTCTTCTGATTGGGTAACACAACCAACAACTGTAGAAGATGCATTAAATAGAATGGCTAGCCTGTTGCAGGTCTTAAATAGTGGTCCTATTCCATAGGATATAAAAAACCATGACTGAAGATAATAAAGATAATGATTTTGAATTTGCAAGACAGACATATCACGACCTTTTGTCAAAAGGTACATATGCATTAGAAGAAATGATGGAAGTTGCACGTGCAACTGAACATCCTCGTGCGTTTGAAGTATTTTCAAATATGATGAAACATGTTGCAGATATTAATAGCAATTTACTAGATTTACATAAAAAGAAAAAAGATATAGATAAGGTAGATAAACCACTGGAACTACCAAACCAAACAACAAACAATGTGTTTATTGGATCTACGAGTGATTTACAGCGTATGCTGGCCAAACATGATGAGGAAAACGTAGTTGACATTAGCGATTACAAGCAGGATGACTGATAGCTATAATGGTAATATTAACGTTAAAAGAGATGGCGTTACTTATAACTACACAGAGCACGAGGTAAAAGAATATTCCAAGTGTATGCACGATCCTGCGTACTTTGCGAAAAATTATTGTAAAGTAATTTCGCTTGATTCTGGCTTAGTTCCTTTTAATCTATATCCATATCAAGAAAAAATGTTTGACCATTTTAATACTAATCGATTTAGTATTGTTCTTGCTTGTCGTCAATCAGGTAAATCTATTTCTTCTGTAGCTTATTTGCTTTGGTTTGCATGTTTCCATCCGGAAAAAACTATTGCTATTTTGGCTAACAAAGGTGCAACTGCAAGGGAAATGCTAGCAAGAGTAACACTTATGCTAGAAAATCTTCCATTCTTTTTACAGCCCGGATGTCGTGCACTTAATAAAGGCTCAATAGAATTTTCAAACAATAGTAGAATTATTGCTGCAGCTACATCAGGTTCATCAATTCGTGGTATGTCTGTTAACTTGCTCTATTTGGACGAATTTGCATTTGTTGAAAGAGCGGCTGAATTTTATACTTCAACATATCCTGTTGTTTCATCAGGTAAAGATACAAAAGTTATTATTACGAGTACTGCAAATGGGATCGGTAATCAATTTCACAAAATCTGGGAAGGTGCAGTCCAAGGAGTCAACGAATACAAGTCATTTAGAGTTGATTGGTGGGATGTCCCTGGTCGTGATGAAGAGTGGAAAAAGCAAACTATATCTAATACGTCCCAAATGCAATTCGACCAAGAATTTGGTAATACATTCTTCGGGACAGGTGATACGCTTATTAATGCCGAAACACTCTTAGGTTTAAGAGCAAAACCACCATTAAGAATTTTAGAAGGAAACTCTGTCATAATATATGAAGAGCCTGAAAAAGGACACCAATATATTATGACAGTAGATGTTTCAAAAGGAAGAGGACAGGACTACAGTACCTTCAACGTGATCGATATCAGTTCTAGACCTTTTAAACAGGTTGCTGTTTATCGCAACAATCTTATCTCTCCAATACTCTTCCCAAACTTTATTTATAAATATGCGACTGTCTACAACAATGCATATGTCATTATTGAATCAAATGATCAGGGTACTGTAGTATGTAATGGAATGTATTACGATTTTGAATATGAAAATTTACATTTGGAATCATCTGTAAAGGCTAATGCTCTTGGCATTGAAATGAATCGTAAAACAAAAAGATTAGGATGTTCTGGAATTAAAGATATATTGGAAGAAAAGAAAATAGATATTGTAGATGAAAATACTATTTTAGAAATTTCTACCTTTGTTGCTAAGGGACAATCATATGAAGCATCAGAGGGCAACCATGATGATTTAATGATGAATCTGGTGATGTTTGGTTACTTTGCTACAAGTTCTTACTTTACAGAACTTACTGATATTAATATTAAAGAAATGATGTTTAAGCAACGGATGGTTGAAATAGAAAATGATGTACTGCCATTTGGATTTATAGATGACGGACTTGATGACTTACCTCCTCCAGTTGATCCTGACCGAGAGGAATGGGCGATAGACTGGAGCTAAGTTTTTTAATATTATAAATAGTTCTAATTGATCATTCTTATTATGCACGTTCTTATCATTAGCTCAAAAGGAAAAGAGATATGGCAGTATTTAGTCCCTCTGAATCTCCTGCAATTGTAGTTAAGGAAGTTGATCTGTCAGGTTACGTACCTAATGTACAGTCAACAACTGGTGCAATTGTCGGGAATTTCCGCTGGGGTCCGGTGAACAAGGCTACTCTGGTAGATACAGAGGCAACACTTGCTGAAAAATTCGGAACTCCATCGGCTACAACTGCAGTTGACTTTTTGTCAGCTGTACAATTTCTAAGATACTCTAGCTCATTATATGTAGTTAGAGAAATTACTAGTGCTGGGCAAAACGCTACAGTAACTGGTACTACAACACAAGTTTATAACCGTGACCACTGGGAACTTAAAAGTGGTTTTGGTACAGACTCCGGCGACCTAGACGTTGGTGCATGGATTGCAAAATATCCAGGCTCAACTGGAAACTCAATTAAAGTTTCTATTTGTCCAGCCGGTTCTGATTCTTCTGGAACATTCTTTAGCGCTTGGACATATGCAGGTCAGTTTGATTCTGCTCCAGGTACATCATCTTGGACATCTGCTCGTGGAGGTAGTAATGACGAAGTCCACGTAATCGTTGTCGACGATGATGGTGATATTACTGGTACACCCGGTACAGTTCTAGAACGTTTCCCATTCCTATCATTAGCATCAGATGCTAAAACCGATGATGGTTCTAGCAACTATGTTGGAGATGTGATTAACACAGCATCAGAATACATTTGGTTTGCTTCATTTGAAGGTACACTTGATGACCTAACAAATGCTGGCGATGCAGCGGCTAATACTACATTTGCTGCTTCTGCGACAGGTGCAATTACAAATGCATTGACAGGTGGTGTTGATTCAGGTGCACTTACTACATCAGAATTTGCTTCAGGTTTTGATGAGTTTGAAGATAAAGATACAATTCAGATTGACTTCCTTATTGCTCCAGGTATGGCAACAGCTTCAGATCAAGCTACACTTGTAAACGATCTAACTGGTACAGCAAAGGCACGTAAAGATTGTATTGCAGTAACATCTCCAAATAGAGATGCTATCGTAAATTCATATACGCCGGTAACAAATACAATTGCTACGATCGATAACTTTACTAGAAGTTCTTATTTGGTTGTAGATTGTAACTACCTAAAAGTGTATGATAAATATAACGATCAGTACATTTCTATTCCAGCGGCATCAACAACTGCGGGTGTTATGGCTGCAACAGACTCAAATGCTGCTCCTTGGTTCTCTCCAGCAGGTGCAAGACGTGGACAATACTTCGGTATTACTTCATTGTCTTATTCACCAACTAAAGCTGAAAGAGATACGCTATATAAAGCAGGGGTTAACCCAATTTCAAACATTCCAGGACAAGGCATCCTATTGTTTGGCGATAAAACATTTATGAGCAGACCATCAGCGTTTGATCGTATTAATGTCCGCCGCTTGTTCCTAGTAGTTGAAAGAGCAATTGCTTTGGCGGCAAGAAACGTAATGTTTGAATTCAATGATGAGTTTACTCGTGCAGAATTCGTAAACATTGTTGAGCCATTCTTGAGAGAAATCCAAGGTCGTAGAGGTATTACAGATTTCCGTGTTGTTGCAGATGAAACCAACAATACACCAGCTGTAGTAGATCGCAATGAATTTATCGCCAACATCTTCATCAAGCCTGCTCGCTCTATCAACTATGTGACACTAAACTTCGTAGCTGTTAGATCTGGCGTGGACTTCGAAGAAGTCGCTGGCGTAGTATAATAGCGTCATAAGGAGAAAAACATGGCTATTTTAGGAGTCGACGATTTTAAATCCAAGCTGAAAGGCGGTGGCGCACGTGCTAATCTATTTAAGGCGACCATCAACTTTCCAACATACGCAAATGGTGATGTAGAAATTACGTCATTCCTTTGCGAGGCAGCGCAGTTGCCTGGTTCTACTCTAGGTACAATTGTTGTACCTTTCCGTGGTAGACAAGTAAAACTAGCTGGAGACCGTACATTTGATACATGGTCTCCAACAATTATCAATGACACAGACTTCCGTGTACGTAATGCAATGGAACGTTGGATGAACGGTATGAACTCACATAATGAGAATACTGGTCTAACAAACCCAGTCGATTATGAAGCAGATCTGGTTGTTGAGCAATTGGACAAAGATGGATCAACACTGAAGACTTATAACTTCCGTGGTTGTTTCCCTACATCGGTTTCACCGATTGATCTGAGCTATGCTACAACAGATGACATCGAAAGATTTACTGTTGAATTCCAAGTTCAGTACTGGGAATCAGATACAACATCTTAAGGCCTATAAATAACTTGAGGGGCGTAAAGCCCCTCACATCTTAATATTAGGAATAACTATGGCTGAGACAGGTTTTAAATTATTTGGCTTTGAAATTAAAAGATCCAAAGCGGAAGAAAATGACAAGTTAAAATCTATTGTTCCTCCAGTAGATGAGGATGGTGCTGGCTATGTCACAGCATCCGGAGCGCATTTTGGAACTTATGTAGACCTAGACGGCGAAAAGTCAAAAGACGAAAAACAAATGATTCGTCAATATCGCGCTGTATCACATCATCCTGAGGTTGATGCGGCTGTAGAAGATATTGTAAACGAAGCTATTTCTATTGCTGAAGATGAATCTTCAATATCATTAATACTCGATAAAGCAGATGGTATGAGCGATTCCATTAAAAAGCAAATTAAAGAAGAATTCAATAACGTTCTTTCAATGTTAAACTTTAACGATATGGGTCATGACCTGTTTAAACGTTGGTACATTGATGGTAGAATGTTCCACCATTTAGTTGTTAATGAAAAGAATCCTAAGAATGGTATCGAGGAAATCCGTCCTATTGATGCCACTAAGATTCGTAAAATGAAACAAATTAAAAGGAAAAAAGATCCAGAGACTGGAGCAACTTTAATTGAAAGGGTTGAAGAGTTTTATTTGTTTCAAGAAAAACCTGGTGCACAAGCACAAGGATTAAAAATTACGCCTGATTCTATTTCATATGTTACTTCAGGATTGTTGGACGAAACACGCACCAAAGTTGTTTCACACCTACATAAAGCGCTAAAGCCAATTAACCAATTGCGTATGATGGAAGACTCATTGGTTATCTATCGTTTGGCACGTGCACCTGAACGTCGTATTTTTTATATTGATGTAGGTAACTTGCCAAAGGGTAAGGCCGAAGAATATATGAAAAACATTATGGCGAAGTATCGCAATAAACTCGTTTATGATGCAAACACTGGTAATATCCGTGATGATCGTAAACATATGTCGATGCTTGAAGACTTTTGGCTTCCTCGTAGAGAGGGCGGGCGTGGTACCGAGATCTCCACCTTGCCTGGAGGTGAAAACCTAGGCCAAATTGATGATATTGTCTATTTCCAAAAACGCCTATATAGATCTTTAAATGTACCTATCAATCGATTAGAACAAGAGTCACAGTTTTCTTTAGGTCGTTCTACAGAAATTACACGTGACGAATTAAAGTTCCAAAAGTTTATTGATAGACTACGCTCTAGATTTAACCATCTATTTTATAATATCCTTAAGAAGCAATTAATTCTAAAAGGTATTATTACAGAAGAAGATTGGCAAAATTGGAAAAACGCAATTGTTGTTGAATATGTCCGTGATTCTCACTTTACAGAATTAAAGGATGCTGAACTACTTAGAGAAAGAATTCAAACTCTAGATATGATGCAACAATATGTTGGTGAGTTCTTTTCCAAAGAATATGTTTATAAGAACGTGTTGTTTATGGATGAAGATGATATTAAAAAAGTGAAAGATGAAATTCAACAGGAAACACAAGCCGGTGAAATCGGTGGTGATGAAGAAGAAGAACAGCAATAACGGAGAATAGTATGGCTGAGATTGAAACATTTATTGACGCAGTTCTGAATCAAGACTTTAGTCAAGCGGCTCCAATGTTTAATGAGCTTATTGGCGATAAGATGAATGATGCATTGGAACAAGAAAAGATTTCGGTCGCTGACCAGATCTTTAATGGCGCTGAGCCAGAAGAAGAACAACTAGAATTAGATTTAGAAGATGGTGAAGTAGAAGAAACTGAAGACGAAGATATCACCGACGAAGAGCTTGATGCTGCTATCGATGAAGTCGAAGTCGAAGAAGAATAATATTTCACTAGAAAATTTAATTTGTATAAATAAAGTAAAACAATGAAAACATTTAAACAGCTTTTTGAGAAAAAAATTCAAGGTACTCAAGTATTCAAAAAAAGAATCGGTAAGTATCAAATGTTGATCCAAAAAGATAAAAATGAATTTATTGTGTATATTGACAATGAAAAACTTGATACCTATAATTCACAGAAAGAAGCTGAGAAAATGGGTATGGAGTTTATCAAACAAATTAAAGGTTGATTAGATGAAGCTAATTACAGAATACACTGAAACTGATGTACAATGCATCGTTGAGAAAAAAGAAGATGGCTCAAAGTCTCACGTCATTGAAGGCATCTTTGCAATGGCTGAATCGAAAAACCGTAACGGACGAATTTATCCTCAGAATGTAATGGAATCTGCAGTAGATAAATATGTCACAGAACAGGTTTCCAAGGACAGAGCGGTTGGTGAGTTAAATCACCCAGATGGACCGACTGTTAACTTGGATAAAGTATCCCATAAAATTACGGAACTCAAAATTGAGGGAAAGAATGTTATGGGAAAGGCACGAATCTTGGATACTCCAATGGGTAATATTGTAAAAGGTTTACTTGAAGGTGGTGTTCAATTAGGTGTCTCAACTCGTGGTATGGGTAGCCTTGAGCGTCGTGGTGGTACCATGTACGTTAAGGACGACTTTGTTCTCAATACAGTTGATATCGTACAAGATCCATCTGCTCCTGAAGCATTTGTTAATGGAGTTATGGAAGGCGTTGAATGGATCTGGAACAATGGCATCCTTGAAGCTCAAGAAATTGAAAAAATAGAGACTGAAATTAAACGTGCTCCGCGTTCTGACCTTTATGAGGTTCAGACTCGTGAGTTCAAGAATTTCCTCTCGTTGCTGAAAACTAAAATATAATAGGAGTCAAACATGACTGATCAAATCGAAGAACAGGATGTTGAGCTCGACGAGATTGAAATCGAAGAAGCTCACGATCCGAAGAACGCAGAAAAGCAATCAGTGGATGCCGCTGATAAAGCTACTGATGCTGGTCCTTCTGGAAAAGCTCGCAAGGGCGATAAGAAGAACAGCGATCCTATGCCAAAAACAAAAGCTGGCATGATCAATGCTGCGTATCAAGCTATGTCTAAAATGAAAAAAGAAGACCTAGCGATGCGCCTATCAAAATTCATGGGTGAAGACGTAGAACTAGCCGATGAAGTAGTTGCTGAAGCAGCAGCTGCTCCAGAAGTTCAGTTTGACTACGATGGCGAACTAAACGCATTGGTCGAATCTGAGGCAACTCTTTCAGAAGAGTTTAAAGCCAAAACAGCCGTATTGTTTGAAGCTGCGGTAAAAACTAAACTTTCAGAAGAGATTTCTCGTTTGGAAGAAGCATATGCTGAAGAACTAGAGTCTGAAGTTGCTTCTACAAAAGAAGATCTAGTCGAAAAAGTTGATAGCTACCTCAACTACGTGGTTGAGTCTTGGATGGAAGAAAACAAAGTTGCGATTCAAACTGGTCTACGTACCGAAATCGCAGAAGGCTTTATGGGCAAATTGAAAGATTTGTTCTCTGAGTCTTATGTTGAAGTTCCAGAATCTAAGGTTGACCTAGTTGATGAATTGGCAGCTGCTAACGAAGAACTTGAAGAGTCATTCAACGATGCAGTCGCTAAAGCAATCGCGCTTGGCGAAGAGCTAGAAACATATAAGCGTGAGTCTATCATTCGTGAAGCATCACGTGATCTAGCAGAAACTCAAGTCGAGAAGCTGTCGTCATTGGTCGAAGGTATTGATTTTGAAGACGAAGAAACTTTCGCAGAAAAAGTTAAAATTGTCAAAGAATCACACTTCGCAAAGAAAACCGCTGAAGCCGTTGTAGAAGAAACAGAATCAGAAGAAATTTCTGAAGAAGTTTCAGACGTTATGGCTCAGTACCTTAATGCAATTCGCAAATCAAATAAGTAATTAGGAGATCCAATTATGGAAACTTATGATCGTCTCGTAGAGAAATGGTCTCCAGTATTGAACGAAGAATCTGCAGGTAAAATTGCTGACGCGCATAAGCGCGCAGTAACTGCAGCCGTTCTGGAGAACACAGAAAAAGCATTGGCAGAAGAAGGCGCACGCCAAAACTTCTTGTCAGAAGATGCAGCAGCCAACAACACAGGCAACGTTGCTAACTGGAACCCAGTACTAATTTCACTAGTACGTCGCGCAATGCCAAACCTAATGGCATATGACGTATGTGGTGTTCAGCCGATGACAGGCCCAACAGGCTTGATCTTCGCAATGAAATCAAAGTACGAAACAACTCGCGCTGGCGCAACTGCTGGTGATGAAGCATTGTTCGGTGAAGCAGTATCAGGTTTCTCTGGCGACTCAGGTGCAACACAAGGCGCAGATGGTTCAGGTCTATCAGGTCTAACAGACACTGACTCAGACGGTGACATCGGCGACCAACGTACTGGTCCAACATTCGGTGGCGGTATGTCAACTGCAAACGCAGAACAGCTAGGTACACCTGGTGAGTCTGAATTCGCTGAAATGGGCTTCTCAATCGAGAAAGCAACAGTAACAGCGAAATCACGTGCGTTGAAAGCGGAATACACACTAGAGCTTGCACAAGACCTTAAAGCGATCCACGGCTTGGACGCTGAGACAGAATTGGCAAACATTCTGTCAACAGAGATCTTGGCAGAGATCAACCGTGAAGTTATCCGTACAATTAACTCACAAGCTAAAACTGGTGCTTCAACAGGCAACACAGCAATCAACGGTATCTTCGACTTGTCGACAGATGCAGACGGCCGCTGGTCAGCTGAAAAATTCAAAGGTCTTGTTGTACAACTAGATCGTGAAGCAAACCAGATCGCAAAAGATACACGTCGTGGTAAAGGTAACTTTGTTATCTGTTCTTCTGACGTTGCATCAGCACTTGCAGCATCTGGCATGTTGGACTACACTCCAAACATGGCAACAAACTTGAACGTGGACGACACAGGTAACACATTTGCTGGTACTCTAAACGGCCGCACAAAAGTGTACATCGACCCATATGCAACAGCAGACTACATCACAGTAGGTTATAAGGGTACTAACCCATATGACGCTGGTGTATTCTACTGCCCATACGTTCCACTAACAATGGTACGTGCAGTTGGTGAGAATGACTTCCAGCCACGCATCGGGTTCAAAACTCGTTACGGCATGGCGTCAAACCCATTTGTTGGTGCAACACCAGCAAACGGTCTTGCTGCAGCTCGCACAAACCAATACTACCGTATTTTCCGCGTAGACAACATCATGGCATAGACCAAGAGTTAGCGGTAATTACTTGGGGGGCTTCGGCCCCCCTTTTTTGTTTTGTTTAAAAACAATCACTTACACTTTTTTTTCAAAAAAATGCATTTTAGGGGTTTACATTTCAGTAGAAATATACTATATTAGATATATAAGGAATGAAAGGAAACTATATCATGCTACTACCAAATGGCTCAACAATCAAACAAGACGTGATCGATTGCTTTAACCGTGCTGTTAATCAGCCTGAGAATATCGAACAGGGTGCTGGTACTACTGGCTTCTGGAACAACGTTGAAGCAGACATGTTCTTCGACTTGAAGGTATGGTATAGCTCAGACTATATCATTGAGTGTTTTGATGTATTAGCAGATAACTTTGAAGGAGTATAAATTATGATGATGGAATTCAATTTTGTAGATGGTGCACACTTTGCAAATAACTCAATTAAGCCTGTTCGCATTACACAGTTTGATGAAAATGTTTTTGAATTGTTTATGGTAAAGGGTAACTTTAACCATGACCTACCAAGCACCATGTGGTTAGAATCATTTGAAGAAGCAGTTAAAACTGCAGAGCATATGGTAGGAATTAAAATGGAAATAGGAGAGTTACTTGAAAGTGCTTAAGCTCTTTATATAATATGAATGAAGGAGGCTGCTTAGGCAGCCTTTTTACGTATATAAATAGTATAAAGTTTCTTGGAGATATTTATGTCAACATTGAATCCAGCTATTGATATTGCATCAAGCAAGACTACTCATACGAGTGGATTAAATAATTTGAATCTATTGCAACCGAATGGATTCCGTCTTATTGTTGATCGCAAAAATTTTAAGAACCTTGAGTTCTTTGCACAAACTATTTCGCATCCAAGTATTGATGCACCTACGGTTGAAGTAGCATATTCACGAGCAGCAATTGCCGTGCCGGCAGATAGACTTACCTTTGGTGAGCTTACTGTTATGGTTTTACTTGATGAAAATATGAACTCGTATGTAGAAATGCATAATTGGATTTCACGTATTGTTGAGGAAAATCATCGTAATCCTTTAGATCGTACTCAAGACTTACCTCCTATTCAATGTGATATTACTGTGTCTATCTTATCTAGTCATAATAATACCATCCGAAAAATTAAATATATAGATTGTATACCAACATCATTGGGTACAGTTGATCTTGAAACTACTAATGGGGAAACCGTTTTAACTTATCCGGTATCGTTTAAGTTCTCGTATTTTGAAATTTCTTAAGTGAAAAGGTTATATTATGGATTTAAAAGCGATTCTTAATGAATGGCAAGTTGACTGTAAAATCAACGACAACCAGCTAGACGTCACATCTAGAGACACTCCAAAGCTCCACTCCAAATATCTAACATGGTTAGCTGAAGCAAAGCTTGCTAAGAAACGTGCTGAGTTCAAGCAAAAAGATCTTCTGAAAAAGAAATGGCTTTATTATAATGGTAAGATGTCTGAAGAAGAAGTTAAAGAACTTGGCTGGGAGTTTGATCCTTTTAATGGCTTAAAGGTTATGAAAGGTGAAATGGAATATTATTATGATAGTGATGTAGAAATCCAACAGTCGGAAGAAAAGATTGAATACTGGAAAACAGTAATTGAAACACTTACCGAAATTATTACAAATTTAAACTGGCGGCACCAGACTATTGGTAATATGATTCGTTGGAAACAATTTGAGGCTGGAATGTAATGTTTAATCATGTAAACCACGGTATCACTTTACCAAAAATGACACGTAAAACCACTGAAGCTGGACGTAAGTATTTTACTCCAGATGGAAATGCGTATCCTTCAATCACAACAGTACTAAGCATCTTGAGTAAAGATAGCATTATAAAATGGCGGAAACGTGTAGGCGAAGAAGAAGCCAATAAGATTTCACATCAGGCTGCGACACGCGGTACTGCAATTCATAAACTGGCTGAAGATTATATTGACAACGTAGAAGATTGGGATAAAGGTGCAATGCCTAATAACATGTTTACGTTTAGTCGAATTAAAGAACTCATTGATCAGAATATTAATAATGTGTGGTTCCAGGAAGAATTCCTTTATAGCGACAAATTAAAGTGTGCAGGACAAGTTGACTGCATCGCCGAATGGGACGGTGAGTTATCGATTATCGATTTCAAAACATCACGTAAACCTAAAAAAGAAGAATGGATTACAAACTATTTTATCCAAGCTTCCTTTTATGCAGCTGCATTTTATGAAAGAACTGGTGTACCTATTAAGCAAGGTGTCATTCTTATTGCGGTTGACCATGAAAATCCTCAGGTTTTTAAAGTTAACACATATAAGTACTTACAACAATTCATTGATGTAAGACAACAATACAAAGAATTAAAAGAGAATGGCTGACCTAACAATTGAATTAGTCGACTATAGCATGCTATACATTGACTGTGATCGAGGAATCGCACAGGAACTGTCTGAGTACTTTAGTTTCTATGTACCTGGATATAAGTATATGCCTGCTTATCGTAATAAGGTATGGGATGGAAAAATTCGACTATTCAATGGCATGACGTATGAGATTTCTGCAGGTCTATATACCCATATTCAAAAATTCGCCACTGAACGTAACTACACTGTCGCCACCATTCAGAATGAAAGGTATGGTACACCTGGCGATACGTACAAAATTCCCGAGTTTTCGAAATGGCTCGACACTGAGGCGAAGTCTCTACCATTTTTACCCCGCAACTACCAAGAAGAAGCAATAAAGGTAGCATTAAAATCATCACGCGCAATTTTGTTATCTCCTACTGGTTCGGGAAAGTCGTTTATTATTTATCTGATTATGAAATATTATATGTCAATGATAGATGATAAACAAAAAATTTTAATTATTGTACCTACTACCTCATTGGTTGAACAAATGTACAATGACTTTAAAGATTACCATATGCAGGTTGAAAACTCGGTACATCGGATATATTCTGGTAAGGATAAAACTACCGACAAACGTGTTATCATTTCCACTTGGCAGAGTATATATAAATATCCTAAACAATGGTTCCAGCAATTTGGAATGGTAGTCGGTGATGAATGTCATGGTTTTAAATCCAAGTCATTATCATCGATCATGAACAAAGCCACACAAGCAAAGTATCGATTTGGTACAACAGGAACACTTGATGGAACTCAAACTCATAGACTTGTTCTTGAAGGTTTGTTTGGACCTGTTTATAAAGTGACGACAACAAAGAAATTACAAGATGACGATACACTAGCACCTTTAGATATTAAGGTGTTGTTGCTTAACTATCCAGAAAAGGTAAGGGAAGAATTTGGCAAACAAACATACCAACAAGAAATCGACTTCATTATTGGACACAATGCTCGTAATCGTCTTATTTCTAACCTCGCTGTATCTGCTAAAGGAAATTCTTTGGTCCTATTTAATCGTGTGGAGTCTCATGGAAAGCCTCTCTATGATTTGATAAATAGTAAGGTAGATGAAGGTAGGAAAGTATTTTACGTTTCCGGTGAAGTTGCTACCTCAGATCGCGAAGCTATCCGAAGAATTGTGGAGAAACAAGAAAATGCAATTATCGTGGCTTCCCTTGGTACTTTTAGTACTGGGATTAATATTCGGAATCTTCACAATATCATATTCGCTAGCCCTAGTAAGTCACAAATTAAAGTCTTGCAATCAATTGGTAGAGGACTTAGAAAATCAGATGATGGTAGGACTACGCAGCTCTATGACATTGCGGATGACCTGCACTGGAAAGGACGCCAAAATTATACCTTACTACACTCGGCAGAACGCGTAAAGATTTACGATAAAGAGCAATTTAAATACAAAATCATTAAGGTGGATATAGAATGAACGACCAACGAGTAAGACAATTTGTAACTGCATCTGGTGATGAAATCGTATGTGAAGTAATTGAATGGGATAGCAATGATGATCCTGCTCTTGTCGTACGAAACATTTTACAAATTGTGTCTGTTGAATCTCGTTCTGGACGTTACCATATGCTTCGTCCATACATGTCATTTCAGATTGATGATAGTATGTATCAAACAATAAATGTAGATCATATTTCTATTACAGCTTTACCATCAGTAGAAATTCTTGATCAATACAAAACCGCGGTTTCAAATGAAAGCATGACCGAAGAAGAACTTAATGCTAAGATTGAAGAATACATTGAGCGCATGAAAGAAGTTATCGACGACGCGGATGATCTAAAAGATGAAGATGGAAATATAATCAAGTTTCCAAGTAAAGACAAGTTACACTAGTATATCCCCACCTCAAAAACCTCTTTATTATTATACCAGGTTTTACGCAGGTGTAAACCCCAAAAACGCATAAAAATAATTTTTTTTTCCTATTTACAAACACTGCGTTTTAATATAGAATATAACTATTGAATGAAGGATTTATAATGGCTAGAAGAAAAAGCATTCATTATGTAAACAACGCTGAATTCTCCCAGGCAGTCGTTGATTACTGTAAGGCACTTAACGAAGCAAAAGAAAATGAAGAGACCCTACCTAAGGTTCCTGACTACATTGCATCTTGTTTCCTTAAGATTGCCGAAGGTCTTTCCCACAAATCTAATTTTATTCGATATACGTACCGTGAAGAAATGGTAATGGACGCAGTGGAAAATTGTTTAAAGGCGATCGACAATTATAATATTGAAGCAGCCACTCGTACCGGTAAGCCCAATGCTTTTGCTTACTTTACTCAAATCTCATGGTACGCTTTTTTACGTCGTATTGAAAAAGAAAAGAAGCAACAAGATGTTAAGCTAAAATACTTGTCTCAATCTGGCATTGAACAGTATGTGTATGGAGATATTCAAGACACGCAAGCTGCCAATGTTGTTACATCTTTCCTTGATCAACTAAAAGATCGTATCGATAAAATTAAAGATAAAGATACTGAGTTTAAACAATATCTAAAAGAAGATAAAGCTAGACGTAAAAGAGTCATAAAAGTTGATTCAGATTTACAAAGGTTTATGGATGATGAATAAAGAAGCCTACCTTGAAAGTCTTAAAACATCTCATGCTGATTTGGATGAAATGATTAAAGACCTGGGTTTGTATCCCGGCCTGCAAGTTCAGGCATTGAAGAAAAAGAAACTAATCTTAAAAGAAAAGATTCTAGAATTAGAGAATGAATTAAATGAAATTGGCGATCCTCAATGACACTCACTGTGGTATTCGTAATAGCAGCGACGTATTTCTCGATAATGCAGAGAAATTTTATAGCGATGTATTTTTTCCTTATTTGGTGGAACATAACATTCGCCATATCGTTCACCTTGGTGACTACTACGATAACAGGAAGTTTATTAATTTCCGCGCTCTTAACCGCAACCGTCATCATTTCCTTAAACCGCTCCGAGACTTAGGTATCACAATGGATGTCATTTGTGGCAATCATGATACTTACTACAAAAATACAAATGAACTTAATAGTTTAAAGGAATTACTTGGACATTATATGAATGAAGTCCATATTGTCCACAAGCCTACAGTGATGGACTACGACGGTCTTCAGATGGCACTCGTTCCCTGGATATGCGCTGAAAATGAATCTGACAACATTGACTTCATCCAAAATTGTAAAGCAGATATTGTAGGTGGCCATTTTGATATTATTGGTTACGAAATGATGAAAGGCATTAAATGCGAACACGGCCTGGATCGTTCTCTATTTAAACGATTCGAAATGGTAATGTCTGGTCACTTCCATACAAAATCGTCACAGGATAATATCCACTATCTTGGATCACAAATGGAATTTTTCTGGAACGATGCACATGACAAAAAATATTTCCATGTGCTTGATACGGAAACACGTGAGCTAACTGCTATTCATAATCCACACACACTTCATCATCGGATTTATTATGATGATTCTCAAATGGATTATAATGATTATAGTACATCAGAACTAGATAATAAGTTTGTAAAAATTGTTGTCATTAATAAACAAAACCAGTTTACATTTGATAGATTTGTTGATAGAATACAGAATAGGAAAATACATGAACTCAAAATTCAAGAAAACTTTTCTGAGTTTATAGGTTCTAATGTTGAAGACGAAAACATATCGCTTGAAGATACAGGCACACTCTTAAATTCTTACATTGATAACGTAGAAACTGAATTGGACAAAGATCGCATTAAGAAACAAATGCATGATCTTATGATTGAGGCACAAACCTTAGAAATAGCATGATTTTATTTAGAACTTTAAGGTGGCGAAACTTTCTGTCCACTGGAAACACTTGGACATCAGTAGACTTAACCAGCTATAAAACTACACTTGTTGTAGGCCATAATGGCGCAGGTAAGTCTACACTACTTGATGCTTTATCATTTGCCCTCTTTGGTAAAGCTCACCGGAATATTAGTAAGCCACAACTAGTGAATACTATTAACAATAAAGATTGTTTAGTTGAAGTTGAGTTTACTGTTTCCGGCTCGAATTTTAAAGTTGTGCGTGGAATTAAACCAGGTAAGTTTGAAATCTGGAAAGATGGGACTATGATTAATCAGTCCTCCCACGCCAAAGAGTACCAGAAGATCCTCGAACAAAACATCATTAAGTTGAACCATAAGTCGTTCCACCAGATTGTTGTGTTGGGATCTTCCTCCTTCATTCCCTTCATGCAGCTCCCTGCACAGCATCGGCGTGATGTTATCGAGGATCTTCTGGACATTAATGTATTTTCTAAAATGAACTCTCTTTTAAAAGAAAAGAATAGTTTATTGAAGGATGAACTTAAGTCAACTGAATATGATTTAGAACTTGCTAAAGAAAAGATAGACTTGCAAAGTAAGTATATCAAAGAAGTGGAGGCATTAAGTAATGACCAGATTGAAAGTAAAGAAACGGAAATCCTTGGCATCGAAGACTCAATCCTTCAACTACAACAGGAAAACTCTACCTATTCAGAATCAATCGAAGAATTGTCAGTCGGTCTTGAAGAAAGTCTCAAAAAGAACAACGATAAGAAGCAGGCGCTTCTCCACTATAAAGCCGAGTTTAATCAAAAAATCTCCACACTTGTTAAGGACTCAAAATTCTATGAGGAAAATGATACTTGCCCCACATGTTCCCAAGATATTGACGATGACTTACGATCGGAGAAATTGTCCACCGCCAAGACTAAAGCATCCAAGATACAAGAAGCTTTGGATGATGTCGCTGAGCAGTCGACTATTGTGGAACAAACTCTTAACGGGCTCAACGCCACCGCAAATGATATACGAGAAAAAACCTCACTTATATCTACTAACAATCGAGAAATCGTACGGATGCAAGGACAGGTACGAAATCTCGCCGATGCCATATCACAGATACGTGGCAATGATGGCGATGTAGCAAAATCCAAAACAGACTTGGAAGTATTAAAATCACAAAAAGATGATTTATTTGAAAAAAGGTTGTACTTAAACGAACAATTGAATTATAATACTGTTATCCTTGAAATGCTCAAGGACACTGGCATTAAAACAAAAATTGTAAAGGAGTACTTACCTGTTATAAATAAGCTTGTCAATCAATACTTACAGGTGCTTGACTTCTTCGTATCTTTCCATTTAGACGAAGCATTTTCCGAAACAATTCGATCACGTCATAGAGATAATTTCTCCTATGATTCTTTTTCTGAAGGTGAAAAGCAACGTATTGACCTGGCACTATTATTTACTTGGCGTATGATTGCCAAGATGAAGAATTCTGTATCAACTAATTTGTTGATCCTGGATGAAACATTTGACTCATCACTTGATTATGAGGGTGTAGATAACCTAATGAAGATTATCCATACGCTTGATGATGATACGAATGTCTATGTAATCAGTCACAAAGGTGACATTCTTGATGGTAAGTTCGAAAATAAAATCGAGTTTATTAAAGAGAAAAACTTTAGCAAAATTAAAGGGAACTAAGAATGGAACTATCCAGTTTTACTATGCAAGCTTTGAAAAACTTTGCGTCTATTAATCCTAACCTTGTTATCCGTGGTGGTAATACTGTTATGACTATGTCAGAAGCAAAGAATGTACTGGCCCAAGCAAATGTTTCAGAAAACTTCCCCCAAGAATTTGGTATCTATGATCTATCTGAGTTCCTATCGGTACTCAATCTATTTGATGCATCAAACCTTAAGTTTGAAGATACACATGTTATTGTTGGGGATACTTCTGGCCGAGCAAAAATTAAGTATTTCTTCTCAGATGTTGATATGCTTACTTCGCCAACAAAACCTTTGGCTATGCCATCGGCAGAAGTTAATTTTACACTTGATCAAAACACATTAAATAATCTAAAGCGTGCAGCATCTGCGCTTGGACATGATCAAGTATCTATTACTGGTGCAAATGGTGTAATTACTCTCACTGTTATTAATTCAGAAAATGCTACATCAAACTCATACTCCATTGATGTAGATGGTTCTTATGAATCAGATGATTTTAATTTTATCCTTAGCATCAATAATCTACGCATGATTCCTGGTGATTATAAAGTAGAAATTTCATCAAAGCTAATTTCACAATTTACAAATATGGAAGACGGCTTGGACCTGAAGTATTGGGTCGCTTTGGAAAAAACATCGACATACAACTAAGGAGAATAAAATGTCAGATCATAAACAAGTTTACGAACTTGCAAATCGTACCAGCCGTAGCACTGTAGCAGTTATTGATGCTATTGTACAACGTGGTGGATTTCGTGGTGAAGAATTATCTACAATTGGTCAGCTACGAGATCAATGCATTCAGCTTACTCAGGTATGCGAAAATTATGCACAAGAACAAGCAGCGGAAGCTGAATAAATTAATATACAATCTACAGTATATTTGATATAATGGCACTATTGATTATGGAGTATGTGAATGGCCAACGAATTTTTGTGGGTGGAGAAGTATCGTCCAACTAAAGTTGCTGATACCATTTTACCAAAACAACTAAAAAATACTTTCCAAAGCATTGCAGATACTGGCGAACTTCCAAATATGTTGTTTGCTGGTACTGCTGGTTTGGGTAAGACAACTGTAGCTAAAGCTCTGTGTAATGAGCTTGGACTTGACTATATTATTGTTAATGGATCTGAAGAAGGAAACATCGATACCTTACGTGGTAAGATTAAGCAATTTGCTTCTACTGTATCCTTACAGGGCGGTTATAAGGTTGTGATTCTAGATGAGGCTGATTATTTAAATCCTCAATCAACACAGCCAGCTCTTCGTGGTTTTATCGAAGAATTTAGTAATAACTGTCGCTTTATCCTTACATGTAATTTTAAGAACCGTATTATTGAACCACTTCATTCTCGTTGTGGTGTCTATGAATTTAATACATCAAAGAAAGATTTAGCTGATCTTGCTGCCCAATTTTACAAACGATTTGTATATATACTTGAGCAGGAAGGGGCACAATATGAACAAAAGGCAATAGCTGACTTAATCATGAAACACGCTCCTGATTGGAGGAGAGTATTAAATGAAGGACAGCGTTTACATATTGCTGGTGCTGGCATTAACAGCAATAGTTCCAATGTTGTTAGCAGTGGGATTGATTCTCTTATAGCATCTTTAAAGGATAAAAATTTTAAAGGTATGCGGAGATGGGTAGTCGATAACATGGATGTAGAACCACAGGCTATTTTCCGTGGTCTCTATGATAGTATGTATGATTACCTTGAGCCTCAGTCTATTCCTCAGCTTGTTCTTATTCTTGCTGATTACCAATATAAGGACGCTTTTGTTGCTGACCATGAACTTAACGTGGTTGCATGTATGACAGAAATAATGGCACAGGTAAACTTTAAATGACAAGTCCATTTAAGTACTTAACCTGCATCAATGATACAAAGGAAGATATTATGTATGATGACGTTATGGAAAAGTCATACACTCCCTTTGTGGTCAACCGTAGTCTTTCTTATTTCCGAGATACTGTAGCATTGGCTAATATCATGAATCAGTATGCTCATATCGATAATAAGCTACAATTTCACTTTTTTATAAATACAGTCAGAAAGAAAAAACGATTTTCAAAATGGATTAAACCTGACTTAGATAGTGATATTGAAGTGATTAAAGAGTACTATGGATATAGCAACGAGAAAGCGAGACAAGTCCTCTCACTTCTATCACCTGAGCAAATAACAACTATAAAAAAGAAGGTGAGCAAAGGTGGAAGAAAATAGCGTAATCGATTGGTCCCCAACAGAAATGTTGGAGATCTCACTTAATGAACCAGATGATTTTTTAAAAGTACGAGAAACTCTTACACGTATTGGTGTAGCATCACGTAAAGAAAAAAAGTTGTACCAATCATGTCATATCCTACATAAACAAGGACGGTACTTTATTGTACATTTTAAAGAGCTGTTTATGTTGGATGGTAAAAAGGCTAACTTAGAAGAAAACGATGTAATGCGGCGTAATACGATTGCAACGCTTCTAAGTGATTGGGGTTTAATTGATTTTGTAAAAAAAGAAGATTTAACTGTAGCACCTTTGCGGCAGATTAAAATCATTTCCTACCGCGACAAAGATCAATGGGATCTATGTCCAAAATACAATATCGGAAATAAATAGCGGCTATACCTTCTGGGTATAGCTCATTCATATAAATAATTTATGTGGTGCGGATAGTCCGGCCACATTTATTCTTGCTTGTAAAAAGGAGAAAACTATGACAGGCGTACAATCACTATTTCCACGTTCATCTTTTGTTGGCTTTGACCATCTACTTAATGAACTTGACTATGTAGCTAAACATTCATCTGACAATTATCCACCTCACAACATTTTAAGAACTGGTGATACTAATTACCTGATTGAATTGGCTGTTGCTGGTTTTAGTAAAGATGAACTCACCATTGAAGTCAAAGATCGTACTTTGACTGTTAAAGGCGAACATGTAAGTAAAGGTCGCGAGTATATTCACCGTGGTATTTCCACCAAGAAATTCAAACGCACCTTTAGGCTGTCTGAACACGTACACGTAAACGGAGCGGATCTCGTAGATGGAGTGTTGTCAGTAGAACTGAAATACGAAATTCCACAGGAACTGCGTCCTCGTAAAATCGAAATCGGTCATTACGAGGAAAACACAAATGACACACATTCAAGCGCTAAGCAATTACTTACAGAGTCCGATTGAGGGCTTATTTGATCTATTCAAATCATTCATGAAAATGCGTGAGGAGAATTCAAGAATTCAGGCAACAATCAAAGAGCTGAATAAACTATCAGACAGAGAGTTGAATGATATTGGAATCGCACGAGGCGATATATATTCAATAGCACACGATGATCCTTCACTTCGTCGTTCTGCAGCAAACACAAACTCTAATCTAAAGGGGTGGGTGTAATGGCTTTTTATACTGAAACAGTAGTTATCGACCATCGTACGTACTTCCAAAAACTTTGGGCTGGTTTTAAAAACTGGTGTGAAGTAGTTGGATATAGCAGAGCAGCTACTCATCTAGCAATGCTTGGTTATCATAAAGAAGCCAAAGAATGCATGATGCAAATTGCAAAGCTGAAACGCTGATAGAAGAAGCACAGTAGAGGGGCTGTAATGGCCCCTTTGATCACAACACAGACACAGGAGATTATTATGTCTAATCCTTATCAAATCCGTACTGACGTTCTAGCAATGGCAAAAGACATGCTAGACAAACAATACGATACACAAATGCAAATTGCGAAAACCATGTTTGAAGCAAACAAAGAAAACATGGAACTAGCCACCGAAGCGTGGAACAGATATATTCCAAAAATGTATACGATGGAAGAGGTCATGCAAAAGGCCAACGAAATGTATTCATTTGTTTCAGAAAAAAAATAAATTTAGGGGGTTTACATACCCCCTTTTTTATGATAGAATAGACTCCAAACCGGAGGTATATTTTGACATTCTACACATCTGTAAATCGTTATGGTAATTCGATCTTGTATCGTGGTTACACCGACAATGGGACAGCAGTGTCTCATAAATATAAGTTTGAGCCAACACTGTATATTCCGACTCGTTCTGAAGAAGATACACAACACAAATCAATCTTTGGCAATAATTTAAAACCAATGCATTTCTCCAGTATGCGTGAGGCCAAAGAGTTTATTGAAATGTATGATGGTACAGAAAACTTTAAAATTTTTGGTACCACTAACTATATCCACCAGTTTATTACCGAAAAATTTCCAACAGACATCACCTTTGAGCGTGACCATATTAATGTTGTAAACTTTGATATTGAGGTTGCTTCTGATGATGGATTTCCTACACCTGAAGAAGCAGCCTATCCTATTATTTCAATAGCTCTTAAATCAAGCAAGTCTTCTGTTTATCAGGTCTGGGGTTTAGACACCTATGACGCAAGTAAAACGGAAATCGATTTACGTGGTGATATGGTACAATATCATTACTGTGAATCAGAACAAGAATTGCTTGCTAAGTTTCTATCATATTGGACTAAGAATTATCCAGATGTAATCACTGGTTGGAATACACGTTTCTTTGATATTCCATATGTTGTTAACCGTATTCGTATGCTTGGTTCTGAAGAAGCTATGAAGCGTTTATCTCCTTGGAAAATGATTAATGAACGTAACCAAACAATTGCAGGCCGTGTGCAGCAAGGGTATGAATTAGTTGGTATTCAACAAGCTGATTATCTTGAGCTTTTCCGTAAGTTTGGATATTCATATGGTGCTCAGGAATCATACCGTCTTGACCATATTGCTTATGTTGTACTTGGTGAACGTAAACTGTCTTATGAAGAACATGGTAATCTTTATACACTATACAAAGAAGACCACCAAAAGTTTATTGACTATAACATTAAAGACGTTCAGCTAGTTGATCGTATTGACCAGAAGATGGGTCTGATTTCTTTAGCCTTAACAATGGCTTACAAGGGTGGTGTTAATTTATCTGACACGTTTGGTACTACATCTATTTGGGAATCAATTATTTACCGTAGGCTTTTATCAAAAAATATTATTTCGCCTGTTAAGCAAATTGATAAGGTTCCTTATAATGTTGTAGGCTCTACCGAAACATCAAAGAAAAATCCAGCTGGCGCATCTTCTGGTTGGGGTTCGAATGGTGCACACTCTATTGCTGGTGGATATGTAAAAGATCCACACGTTGGTTCACATGATTGGGTAGTGTCCTTTGACCTTAACTCACTATATCCTAATATTATTGTCCAACAAAACATTTCACCAGAAACTCTATATCGCGATCATACATATCGTTTTCCTCAAGGTCCTGATCATTATCTGTATAAAGTAGACCGTAAGAAAAAGGTATGTGAAGACCTTACGGTTTGTGCCTCTGGAGTTCCATTCCTTAAAGATAAGCAAGGTATTATTCCTGAGCTTATTGTTGACTACTATGCTGAACGTTCTCAGATCAAAAAGAAAATGTTGCAAGCACAATCGGAATACGAAAAGACTAAAGATAGTTCATTAGATTCGGTGATTAACCAGCTTGAAAATAATCAGATGGCTATTAAAATTCTACTAAACTCATTGTATGGTGCTTTGGCGAATAAGTACTTTAAGTACTTCGATAATGCGTTGGCTGAGTCAGTTACACTTACGGGTCAAACTGTGATCCGATGGGCTGAAGAAGCAATTAACAAAGAAATGAATAAGCTACTTAAAACGGAAGAAGACTATGTACTGGCTATTGATACCGATTCTGTTTATATTAACATGGGTCCTCTTGTCAAGCAGTTTAATCCTGCAGATCCTGTAAAGTTTCTTGATAAAATTTGTCAAGAGCATTTTGAAAAAATCTTAGCTAAATCTTATGATGAGTTCTATCATACTATGAATGGTTATACGCCTCGTATGGAAATGGCTCGAGAGGTTATTGCTGATCGTGGTATTTGGACTGCAAAGAAAAGATACATTCTTAACGTACATAACTCAGAAGGTGTACAGTTTGCTGAGCCTAAACTAAAGATGATGGGTATTGAAGCAATTAAGTCATCTACGCCTGAGGTTGTCCGTAATAAATTTAAAGAAGTCTTTAAGGTTATCATTGCTGGTACTGAAAGCGATACACAAAAATTTATTGCAGACTTTAAGAAAGAATTCACCAGTCTTCCACCAGAAAATGTAGCCTTTCCTCGTGGAGTGTCAGATGTTGATAAGTTCCATGACCGTAAGTTAATATACAGTAAGGGTACTCCAATCCATGTGCGTGGTGCTCTATTGTATAACTACTACTTAAAGGAAAATAAATTAACAAAACGCTATGAGACAATTAAGAATGGTGAAAAGATTAAGTTCATCTATCTAAAAACACCTAATCCTATAAAAGAAAATGTTATTTCATTTCCTGGCGTTTTACCAAAAGAATTTGGTTTACAAAAGCATGTTGACTATGGTATAATGTTTGAGAAGACATTTATTGAACCGCTACGTCCAATCCTGGATGCGGTTGACTGGACACCTGAACCTGTAGCAACATTGGAAGATTTTTTTGTATAATGTACTCTGTAACTATATTTAACAGTAGATTTGACAATAAGACTGATAAGCGTCTTGACTTTGAGACATGGGATCAGTTTAATAATTTATTGTACAAATTATCTCAACGTAAATTGGAAGGTAAGCTAGATGCTGAACTTATTTCACCGGCTGTATATACAGTTGGTACAACTAGAGCCAACAAGAATGTATTGGCTTGGGCAGGCTGGGCTGCTGTTGATGTTGACGATATTGAAATCAATGGAAACGTAAAAGATGCTGTCTCTGCTATGTGCGGTACTTGGACTTACACTTGTTATAGTACCGCCAGTTCTAAAGTCGATCAACCAAAATTTCGTCTTGTATTCAAACTGTCGCGCCATGTTGAGTCACAAGAAATTAAACACTTTTGGTACGCACTCAACAGTCACCTTGACGGAGCAGGAGATAAACAAACTAAAGACCTTAGTAGAATGTACTACGTCCCTGCGACATACAACAATGCTCATAACTTTCTTTTTACTGGTGGCACTAATTCCCTTGATGTGGATTTTCTTCTTGCCAAGTACCCATATGTAGGTAAAGAAAAGGCTGAAAACTTTTTAGATCGATTACCAGAAGAATGGGCTAGACAAGTTATTGAACACCGTAAAAGCTCATTGGAGAATACTAATATCGTATGGAATAATTACACAGATTGTCCATTTTGGCCAAAGAAACTAGCTGCAGACTATATGACTATAAGTAACACTGGTTGGTATCATAAAATGTATCAGATTATGATTGCAGTAGCTGGTAAAGCAGTGGAACGTGGTTATCCTATTACACCAATTGAGATTGAAAATTTATGCCGTCAATTTGACGCCGATACTGGTCGCTGGTATGAAAACAGACCTATGGATAAAGAAGCAAACAATGCATTAGAATACGTTTACAAGAATGGAGTATTTAATGGAACGTAAAGATAAGCTAATCCGTGAATTGGAAAATAAAGTTACGCTATTGGAAAACAATGTCCACCAATTGCAAGAACAATTGCAAAATGCTTATAAACGAATTAAAGAGCTATCTGAATGACAACAGCAATTCTTATTCCAGTTCGATACGAGTCAACTCGGTTTCCTGGTAAACCTATGATTGATTTGGATGGTAAGACACTTATCCGACGTTGCTTTGATACAGCATCTTCGTTTGGATATGATACATATGTCTTAGTTGATGATGCTCGTGTTGCAATGGAAATTCCATTAGAAAATGTGATAATGACAAATCCTAATTGCACTGATGGAACGGATCGTTGTATTTCAGTAATTGGTAAAGAATTAAACTATGATAAGTATATTAACGTTCAAGGTGACAATCCAGATCCTACATTGGAAGCAGTCCAATTAATTGAAAAAGGATTGGACGATCATTATGTTGTGCAGGGTTATAAGAGTATGACACCTGATGGACAAGCAAATCCTTCGGTTTGTAAGATGATCCAGACAAATAATGTAATTCACTGGTTTGCTCGTAGCGCATTAACGTATGGTGACTTTGCATTAGGATTTCATGGATATACTCAGGAAGCTGCAAATCGTTGGCGTACGTTTAAAAGATATAAAGAAGAAAAAGAAGAAAGTATTGAGACACTGCGTTGGATCCAAAACAATGATATGGTAAAGGGTGTCCGCATTGAAAATTATAATGGCATTGAGATTAATACGATAAAAGATATGGAGAAATGGTATGAAAGCCGGTAAAGTATGGGGTGTGACAGAACTTATTGAAGCAAATGGTGCTTTAGAGTTCCACCGTATTCAAATGAATAAAGGCGGAGTGTGTTCTAAACACCTCCATGAATTTAAATGGAATGGTTTCTTTGTTGAAAAAGGCGTAATGTTAGTTCGTGTTTGGCAAAAAGATTATGATCTTGTTGATGAAACTATTTTATATGAAGGCGATTATCATAAAGTAAAGCCTGGTGTATATCATCAATTCGAATGTTTAGAGTCAGGTATTGCATATGAATTGTATTGGGCTGAGTTTAACCATAATGACATTGTAAGAGAAACGGTTGGACATATGTCATGAATAAATTAGATAATCTTGAACAATGGATCATCCAATACCTTATTGAAATGGAAGGAGCTGATCCAAGTATTGATGAAGAAACTTGGTTACCAAGTGTAATCGATAGTTTGAGTACTACAGAAATGCTAATGGAGTTAGAAAATGAATTTTTAGATTCTATTCAGATCCCAGATAGTTTTGTTCAAGATGTGTTTTTAACACGTCAAAGTATTAAGTCTTTGTCTGATATGGTAAGAAAGTTTGTTGAAAATGAATTACGTATTTGATATTGATGGAACACTTACACCATCAAGACAAAAAATGGATAGTGACTTTGCAGCATGGTTTGAATTATTTGCTACTCACAATTCGGTTTATTTTGTAACTGGATCGAATAGAGAAAAAACTTTAGAACAGTTGCCAAAGGCTATTTACAATTTAGCGCAAAAGGTTTATAATTGTTCTGGTAATGATGTATGGCAACAGGACACTCGTCTTTATTCTGGCGTGTTTAATCTACCTGAAGAATTGGTAAAGGATTTGGAAAAGGAAGTAACAAATTCCAAGTTTTACCGCAAAACAGGACACCATATCGATTATAGACCTGGGCTTGTCAACTTTAGTATTGTTGGACGTGGTTGTACACTTGAAGAACGTGCTATGTACAAGCAATGGGATGAACATAAACGAGAAAGATACAATATAGCTGAGGCTTTATCTAAAAAATATCCACAAATCCAGTTTGATGTAGCTGGTGAGACTGGCATTGATATTACACCGCTTGGTGCAGATAAATCTCAAATTATTAAGGATTTGGATATGACTCAGAAATATTGGTTCTTTGGTGATAAGATGGAACCGGGTGGAAATGATTATACTTTATCCTTAGCCTTAGCATATCGTGGACATAGAATAACACAAGTGAAAGATTGGAAACACACATGGCAACTCCTGAAAGAGTCGTAGGTCTTACTGCATCTACATTTGATTTGTTACATGCTGGTCATTGTGCAATGTTACGTGAAGCAAAGGATCACTGCACCTATTTGGTATGTGCATTACAAGTCGATCCTTCTGTTGATAGGCCAGAAAAAAATGCACCAGTACAAACATTAGTTGAACGTTGGACACAGCTACAAGCTGTAAAGTATGTGGATGAAATTATTCCGTATCAAACTGAAGACGATTTAAAGGATATTCTATTAATGTTTAACTTCGATGTACGTATCATTGGTAAAGAATACCAATCAACAAACTTTACTGGCCGTGACATTTGTTCACAGCGTGGCATAGAAATTTATTATAATAAACGAGATCACAGATTCTCCACTAGCGATCTCCGCGCGCGAGTGCACGCGGCAGAGGAAGGAAAAAACAAATGAGTATCATGGATAAGCTAAAAAAGAATACGAAAATCAAAACAACCGAAGTGTTGTCTGATTCCAAATTCTTTAAAGAAAAAGATATGATTCCAACAGACGTGCCTATGATGAATGTGGCATTGTCTGGTTCCGTGGATGGCGGACTTACACCGGGGATGACAGTCCTAGCCGGTCCATCCAAACATTTTAAAACTTCATTTGCATTACTTATGGCGGCTGCATATTTGAAAAAGTATGATGATGCTGTAATGCTATTCTATGATTCTGAGTTTGGTTCACCTCAATCTTACTTCCAGCAATTTGGTATTGATACTTCACGTGTTTTGCATACACCAATTGCAAATGTAGAAGAATTGAAATTTGACCTAATTGGCCAGCTGGAGGGCATTGAGAGAGGCGATCGTGTGATTGTTGTTATCGACTCCATTGGTAACCTGGCTTCGAAGAAAGAACTAGAAGATGCTATCAATGAAAAGTCAGTGGCAGATATGTCTAGAGCAAAAGCTCTTAAAGGTTTATTCCGTATGACTACACCGTATTTGACAATGAAAGATATTCCATTGCTAGCGATTAACCATACCTATAAAGAAATTGGATTGTTCCCTAAAGATATTGTTGGTGGCGGTACAGGCATTTATTATTCCGCTGATAACATTTGGATTCTTGGTCGTCAACAAGATAAAAAAGGTACTGAGATCCAAGGTTATCATTTCGTTATTAATGTTGAGAAAAGCAGATATGTTAAAGAAAAGTCTAAAATTCCTATTACTGTTTCCTGGGACGGTGGTGTTCGCAGTTATTCTGGCCTGCTTGACGTGGCTCTTGCTGGCGGGTACGTTATTAAACCTTCCAATGGCTGGTATGCAGCGGTCGATATGGAGACTGGTGAAATTGGTGGCAAGGTGCGGCATGATCAAACTTTAGAAAAAGAATTCTGGGATCCGATCTTTGCTAATAGTGATTTTAAAGAATTCGTTAAAAAGCAATATAGTATTGGATACCAATCACTAGTGTCTATGGATGAAATTGTTGAGGACGCTCATGGTTAAAGTTCCAGGTATGCTTGAAGAAAATGTGGATTATGAATTAATTCCAAGTAATGATAAAAATGATTATTGGAATATCCGTATTAAAAACGGAGAATTTATTGAGTCTATTATTAACTTTGGCAAAATTAAAGTTAATGAAAAGGAAGATTCATTGAATTTTGATTTTACTCTAATCTATTCGCCTGATGATGATTTGACGGTGGATAGTATAGATTTACAAAAATACGCAGGTAAAATTTTAGAAAGTATTTTAATAAACAATTTAAACGAAATGGAAAGCAAATGAAAATTCTAATAATGGGTTTACCTGGATCTGGTAAAACGCATCTAGCAGAGCGATTGCAAAAGCATTTGGATTGTGCGTGGTTTAACGCAGATAAAGTTCGAGAGATGGCAAACGATTGGCAATTTAGCGAAGATGCCAGAATCCGCCAAGCTCGACGTATGACAAATATTGCAGATTATGAAAAAGGCTGTGGTCGTACTGTGATTTGCGACTTTGTTTGTCCAACTGAAATGACTCGGTTTATTTTCGATGCAGACATTACGATTTGGATGAACACTATTATAGCAGGTAGATTCCAAGATACAAATAAAATGTTTGAAGAACCAACAAATTTTGATTATCTTGTCGATGAATTTATGTCTGACGATAAAATAAAACAAATGGCAAATAACTTAAGAAAGACTTACGATGTTTGATTGGCAAAAACCTACAGTACAAATGCTTGGAAGATGGCAGCCTTGGCATCCTGGCCACCAAGAACTATTTAAAAGAGCACATGCAATTACGGGCCAAGTTGCTATTATGATTCGTCATGTTCCAAAGGACACTGAAGCAAATGAGCGAGTTCCTGGCCAAAATGATAATCCATTCGATATTAATGAAGTATCTTCAAAAATTAGTATAGAATTAGCTAAAGATGGATTTACAGCAGGTGAAGACTATGTTATAATACAAGTACCAAACATTGTAGATATTAGTTATGGCCGCGGAGTTGGCTATACCTTTACTCAACATGACCTTGGTAAAGATATACATGAAATCTCTGCAACAAAAATCCGAGCTGAAATGCGAAAGAAAGGCGAGCTTTGAATATTAACGTAGAACAAACTATAATGCGCAATATGTTAACCGATGATCGGTTTATGCGCAAAGTTCTTCCCTTTGTAAAACCAGAATATTTTGAAGGTGTTTACCGACTTCTGTTTAAAGAGGTCGGTAAATACGTTGCAAAGTATAATAGACTACCTACAGTTGAGTCTTTTAAGATTGAAGTTGATCAGTCAGATTCTTTTACTGATGAGCAATACCAGCATGCGGTTGAAATCATACCTAACATCTTTTCTTCTGAAAAGGTAGATGAGCAATGGCTATTGAATACTACAGAAAAGTGGTGTCAAGATCGCGCTGTCTATAATGCTATTATGGAATCTATTACAATCATTGATGGTAAACATAAGTCATTAACAAAAAATGCTTTACCGGATATTCTACAAAAAGCTTTGGCCGTTTCCTTTGATACAAACATTGGACACGACTATATTGAAAATGTAGAACAGCGCTATGACTTTTACCATGAACAAGAAGAACGTATTCCATTTGATCTTGACTACTTTAATAAGATTACAAAAGGTGGATTACCAAATAAAACATTGAACGTAGCACTTGCTGGTACTGGTGTAGGTAAGTCATTGTTTATGTGTCATGTTGGTGCGGCTGCATTAACCGAAGGTAAAAATGTATTATACATAACTATGGAAATGAGCGAAGAGCGGATTGCTGAACGTATTGATGCTAACTTACTTGATGTTCCATTGGATCAATTGGAATCTTTGTCAAAGGATATGCTTGTTGATCGTGTACATCGTATTGCCTCTAAAACAAATGGTAAGTTAATCATTAAAGAATATCCTACTGGATCTGCTCATACTGGCCACTTTCGAGCATTGCTTAACGAGCTAAAACTGAAACGTAATTTTATACCAGATATTGTTTTTATTGATTACCTCAATATTTGTGCATCATCTCGTATGAAAGGTATGGGTGGAAGTATTAATTCATACACCTATATTAAAGCTATTGCAGAAGAAATTCGTGGATTGGCCGTAGAGTTTGATGTTCCTATTGTATCGGCTACTCAGACTACACGATCTGGTTATAGCAATTCAGATGTTGGACTTGAAGATACGTCTGAATCATTTGGCCTACCTGCTACAGCTGATTTAATGTTTGCTTTGATTTCAAACGAAGAGCTAGCATCCATGAATCAGATTATGGTAAAGCAGCTAAAGAATAGATATAATGATCCTAATATGAATAAGCGTTTCCTTATTAATGTTGATCGATCTAAAATGCGATTATCAGATGCTGAAGACTCTACTGGTGGATTGATAGATGATACGCCAGCATTTGATAAATCAGAAGTGAATGAACGTTTTAAAGATTTTAAATTGGAGTAAAAATGGCTAAAGGTAATAAAAAAACATCACAAGGTAGACGTAATATTTCTACATCATCAATGAATAAAAGTAGGAAGCGTTCTTACAAAAAATACAAAGGTCAAGGTAAAGTTTAATGCATGCACGTCTCATCTCATATTCCCAACCCGTTGGTCGTATCCACGCAGGAGAACTTGCTAACAAAGGATTGGATAACATCCAGGACCTCATCGCATATTGTGCCCGTGTCTCCAATCCAGCAAACCAAGCTAACACCAAAACAACGCCAAAGCTACTTGACTATCTCATCAAGCACAAGCACTGGTCACCATTCGAAATGGCATCAGCCTGCATCGAAGTCGACACAACAAGAGACATCGCTCGACAGCTCCTCCGACACCGCTCCTTCTCATTCCAAGAGTTTTCTCAGCGGTATGCTGACATCCGCGATCTTGATGATGATTTTGTAATTAGAGAAGCTCGTTTACAAGATCCAAAGAATCGTCAGAATAGCATCGATAATGATGACATGGCGCTAGAAGATGAATGGGCAAATAAGCAAATGGCTGTTATTGAAACAGCGAAAATGGCATATAACTGGGCAATTGAAAATGGAATCGCAAAAGAGCAGGCGCGTGCAGTTCTCCCTGAAGGCAACACTGTCTCAAGACTATACGTTAATGGAACTATTAGATCGTGGATCCATTATATTGATCTTAGATCAGCTAATGGAACTCAAAAAGAACACATGGATTTGGCAGTCGCAATCGCAGAAGCCATTGGTCAAATCTATCCCAAAGTGATGGAATTTAAAGATGGGTAAAAAATTATCGACATACTGGTCAGACGTTGAGCCAGGTAGATATTGTGAAGTTCATGTTAATTTAAAAGAAGAATATTTTTACATTAAGTATTATAACGAAGATGGATCTATGTATTATACAGAAGATCATATTGGTAAGTCTTTACGTTGGGCAGAAGATGCCGCAGAAAATTGGGCTTTAGGCATAAAAAAATTGGTTTTATTTGGATAGGAATTGTGGTATAATGGCTTATACTTTAGAAGTACAAAAAGACGAAAATGGTGAACTCTTCTTTGAGTTTCCAGATGCTCTTCTCAATCAGGTTGGTTGGGATGCAGGCGATAAATTACTATGGGAAGAACTACCTGATGGTTCTTGGTCAATTACAAAGGAAAAAGATAATGAGTGATTGGGCTTTTGATATTCACCAAATGCATAACAAATATGGTGTAAAAGAATGGTTTGAAAAACATAAAGACGATAAGGTATTGATGAACAAGTATCTAATGTTTCGTTTGCTTATGTGTCAAGAAGAATTGCATGAAACTATGCAAGCTGTAAATTCTGGCGATTCAGAAGAAATCGTTGATGGTCTTATTGACCTATGCGTATTTGCTATTGGTACACTGGATGTCTTTGGTGTCGATGCAAATAAAGCATGGGATGAGATCTATAAAGCCAATATGAATAAGTCTCCAGGTGTAAAACCAGGACGGCCTAATCCATTTGGCCTACCAGATCTTTTAAAACCCGGTGGTTGGACACCACCGAGCCATGAAGGTAATCATGGCGAGTTAGATGTAGCTCAACAAAAGATCCGTGATCGAACTCCTATTGATCGTAGTGCTTGGTAATGTTTTGGTTCTTTGGTCCTATACTATGCTATTTTGTACTACTTTTATATGCGGCCAGTGGATGGTATGGAGAGAACCAAGAGAATTTTTTATATGAATACTTAGTCATCACTAGTTGGTACTATCAATTTTTAATTGTCTATACCATATACAAAAAATGCAAATAAAGTGAAAAAAGGGGTTTACAATCCCCTTTTTTTATGGTAGTATAGTTTTTAGGAAATGAAGGAGAACTATACTATGTCTTATGTAACGTATAAAAACCGTACATCGTCTGATTATCGTTTCACTACAACTGATCTAAATGATCCTACGATTACCGAGCTTAAACAAGCATTGGTAAAACAAAATAACGAAATTAAAGCTCGTCGTAAACGCTTTCCAAATTCAATTTATTTTCAACCTACAAAAGGTATTCGTATTCGTCCACGTGGTCCTCGTGTATCTGCATATGCTCATGATACACCTTGGGAAAATGCAACACATTATGACGTATATGTTCGTGAGTATAAGTAATGAATACAGATCATGCAAGAATTTATGGTGCTATCTTAACTGTAGCAAAACAGCTAGAACCCTTATATGGTAAAGATCAATATATAGATGGCGTTATCACCTTTTCACTTGGCAATGCAATTTTTGGTGCACCTAATATCTTCATAAATAAATGTACACCAGCATGCCAATATGTAAAAAAGCCAGGGCCTGGTCGAAACACTACATGGGAACACATTTGGGGCCGCAAGAATTCAAGTATTGCAATTATAGAACAAATCCGTAAAGGCAAATCAGATAAGTTTTTAACCGCTCTTATTAAGTCCCGCTGCCGAGTCACGATTACATTGAAATCTGAAAATCAAGCACTCCGCCCATATCAGAATGATGAAGTCTTAGCAAAGAAACATCCAAGAATGGCGTACAAAGCAGCGGGACTCGATTGGGTAAATTATATTGGCGACAAGGTTTACAAAGTTGACGGTGTGGTTTATAATAGTCGTGAAGATATTATAGAAGCATATGATATCACACCATCACAATTAGCATACCGTTTAGGTAAAGCATCTAAGAAATGGAAGGACTGGAAAATTGAAAGAATCACTTAAGTTCCTGCAAAAAGCTGCAGAAGTACAAACTAAAAAAGGTAATGATTACCAAAACCCTAATTCACGAGTACGTCAAGCTGATTACTATCCTCGTGGCTGTGCAACTCTTTTAGATACAATGGCAGCCAAAGTACTACGTATGCAATCAGTTCTTGAAGCTATGGAACTTGATCCAAACTACTCGCCTAACTTTGAAAGCCTTGAAGACTCATGTATTGACATTATCAATTATGCGTCATTCTTTGCTGCTTATATGAATGGTGGTATTGATGGCCAAGATCCAAACCGTGATTTTCTAAACCGTCCAAAGAAAGTAAACAATGAAACTGCATAGTGTAAAAGATATCCGTGAGTTCTTTATTAGTGAGCTTAAAGATGAAGCCTTCACTATTGATAAGACTGGTCAAAAAACAATTGAGCTAATTGGTGCATCCTTTATTGCTGATGATGATGCTATTTTCGGTGTACCGAATACTGATTACATTAATCAAGAATTGATTTGGTATAACTCACAGTCAACTAACATTAATGACATTTATGGTAACTTACGTCCAGCACCGAAAGCTTGGGAGTATGCCTCGAATAGTCATGGTGAAATCAATTCAAATTATGGTTACCTTATTTTTAGTGAAAAGTTTCACAACCAGTACCTGCATGTATTAGATGAACTGCTTTCTAATCCTGATGGCCGTCGTGCTACAATGGTATATAACCGTCCATCTATTTGGAAAGAGTTTAATGAAAATGGTAAAAACGATTTCATTTGTACAAATGCCGTAACCTACTATATCCGTGATGGTATTCTACATGCTGTGGTACAAATGAGATCAAACGATGTGGTCTATGGCTACAAGAATGATTATGCATGGCAGCAGCATGTACTTGAAAAGCTTTGCTTTGACCATAACAACCTTGATCGCTATGACAATGGTAAAGTTATTGAGCCAGGCTCAATTATGTGGCAGGTACAAAACTTACATGTGTATGAAAGACATTTCCATTTGGTGAAGTAATGAGTAAACTAATCCACATTACTGATATATTAGAAACTAAATTACGTAAAGAAAAAGAGCTGGAGTACTACCAACAAGAACTAGAAAAGCTCCAGCAAAAAATGTTTTTTATTAAGAAGGATATTGATATTACTAACCTAATCATAGATATGATTGAGCAAGAAAAAATTTATGATGTTAAAAAAAATATGATTGGTAAGTCTGATGAATAAATGGGATATACGTTATCTCAATCTTGCAAAGGAAGTAAGCACTTGGTCAAAAGATCCGTCGTCTAAGATTGGCGCTGTTGCCATCGGATCAAAAGGTCAAGTGCTTGCGCAAGGTTATAACGGTTTTCCACGCGGTATTGATGACTCATCGACTCGTATGGATGTAAAAGAAACAAAATACAAATATGTGGTTCACGCAGAACAGAATGTGATATATAATGCTACATATAATGGTGTGTCTTTAGACGGCTCAACACTATATGTTTGGGGATTACCTGTTTGCTCTGAATGTGCAAAGGGTGTAATTCAAGTTGGAATCAAACGTGTAGTAATGCCAATCGATAAGTATCCAACTCGTTGGGTCGAATCATTTGCACAGACTTCATTAATGTTTGATGAGGCTGGAGTTGACTATGGTTTTATTCAAACATAAATACACACATCACACATATAAGGATATACTAAATGACTAAAATTGCTATTATACTTGGACGAGGTACTGAAGGCTGTGGTGTAACACAGTGTGCTATCCAAATGCAAAAGGTGACAGATGCAGATATCTTTTCTGCGTACGATAAAAAATGGGGACGTGCTAAAGGATTAGAAATCCAAGAAAAGCAATTTATGATGGGTACTGAGTGGGAAGCTACTGCAGACGTTATTAACCGTAACTATGATTTAGCAGTTGTTTATTCTGTTCCATCAAAGGGGCATCCGCAAGATTGCCAAGATAATTTTGTACCGTTCCTTCAACGGCTAAGTATTCGTAAAGCATTTATTAATGTTGACCATAAAGCAGCATCCATTGCACGTAATGCTAATCTAAAAGAAGTATGTGAAAACGTTGATGTGATTATGACACATAGTCTTGAAAATGATTTTTCGAAGTTTATGAAGAAAAATAAAATCCAAACACCACTTACCAAAATGGGATTAGGATTTGATTATGATGGACATCGTCAAAAATACTGGCGTCCTATTGAAGAACAGCAAGATAATATGGTTCGTTGGATTGGCCGTACCGCAATGTGGAAAGGTCCAAGTCTTATGATCGACTTCCATCAGGATGCTTTGATGGAAAATGGATTTATCACAGTTTTAGAAGGTTTGGAAGCATCTATTCAATATCCACTTGTATTGTACCGTGATAATAAAGAAGAAACTCCAGTAGATCGTCGTTTGGTTGAAAATTATTTCCGGCCAGAAAAGAAATATGGAGAAGTAAAATTTACACCAGATCTATATGGTAAAGAAGAAATGGGTAAAGGTGCTTACCTTTATCCTCAATATATAAATGATGAGGCAATGATGCGGATGGCAAGATCTGCGTTTGGCTCAGACCTGTACCACTTAAAAGCAGAAACATATGGTGACAATATTGAGAATTGCCATGCTGAGTGCATTGCATCTGGCACTGTTCCATTGTTCCATAAACACTTCTGTGATAATGTCATACATAAAGTACAGGGTAAACCAATTAGTCAATGCAAAGATAGCGGCACAATCGGCGTTGACTATTCTAACTTCTATGAGTGCCAAGACATTATGACTAAACTTAAAAATGATCCTGCGATGAGAGATGATTGGAGAGAGATGGCATTCGAATTCTGGAAGCAACATTCTGATGGTGAAGATGTTGTAAATGAAATCGTTGATCTCGCTTTAAACACTACTAGCAACCAACCACAAGGACTCGAGGAATTCTTCCAATGAAAATTTTAATTACTGGTATGGCCGGCATGATCGGCTTTCATTCTGCAAAACACTTCCATGCTCAAGGGTGGGAAGTCACTGGTGTAGATAACTTTAACACTTATTATGATCCAGATCTAAAACGTGACCGTGCA
>Ga0181577_10000271_pt1 | contig 41495 bp, 37 predicted proteins | sample 101ome_21_FD_132468 | JGI IMG/M metagenome (GOLD analysis project Ga0181577, IMG submission 132468) | Coastal salt marsh microbial communities from the Groves Creek Marsh, Skidaway Island, Georgia - 101413BT metaG (megahit assembly) | ecosystem: Environmental > Aquatic > Marine > Intertidal...
AGAGCGATTTTTAATCGCTTTTTTTTTGATCCTTTTTGGACAAGGTCTAAAAAAGATTATATTTGCCCCCGCTTTTAGAGCGAAAATGCTTTGGTCTGGTAGTTCAGTTGGTTAGAATACATGCCTGTCACGCATGGGGTCGCGGGTTCGAGTCCCGTCCAGACCGCAACCACTTCGAAATTTATAACTCCTTGAATTTCAGGGAGTTATTTTTTTAGGTGGTTCGAGTCACTCCCTATTTTTAATAATATCATGTAATTAAATAGAAATCAGTAGGTTATACTGATTTTTGAAAAGAAAAGAAATTAAAGTGTGTTATAAATTAACCAGATAGAGGATGATTCATAAAAAACTCAGAATTGTCAATCCATGAAAATGGTACACCATCAACTGAACTTTCGATAGATTCACTAGAGTCATCAAACCACGAATTTTCATCAGTTGAAAAACCTGATAATTTTTGAGTTTCACCAAGAAAATTTAGAAAATGTTCTTTATCACTAAATTTAAGATAACCCTTATATTCTCCATCTTGAAAGGATAGTCCTTCCTCTGAATATTTATTTAATATTTTGAGAGTTTCGGTATCTGAACAATAAAAGAAAAGTGTTTTCATAATTCAATTTTTTATAAACCTAATTTACAAAATTTTAACACATTTAAAATCGTATAACACAGAGTAACATAAAAACTAACTCCAATAGTTGAATAAAAGTCTTTCAAGTTGTTTAAGGGTTATATCTTCTTTTTTAGATTTCTCAATCATCTGTTTCCAATAAAACTCGAGATGTTTGGGAAGGTTATTTTTTAAATTGTTCCCTTCATTTTCATTAAATTTTTTTCTTATTCTATCATCAAAAATTGGTAAACTTTGATCTTCTAATTTCTTATATAACCAATATCTTACATGTTTAGTAGAAAAAGAAATATTAAAATTATTAATACCACCTTTTACACCCTCTTTTTTACAATAAGATTTATGAGATTCAAATGTCCATTTTGAAAATGTTTGTACCCAATCACCATCTTTTTCAAAACTAAGACATCTTTGAACTAATTTCCTGTATGTTTCAATATCAAAGTTTTCATGAAATCTTCCACCTGTAGACGGTTGTTCCAATTTTGGTTTATTGTAAATAAGTCTACCACCCTTTCCTCCCCAAACTTGTATTGTATGAAAAATATTAATTAGTTCTTCATCTGATATATCTTCTATTTTAGAGAAAGAACTTATTTTATTGAATAAATATTTCTCTACTTCATCGAGTGTGGTAAATTTTTCAACTGGATTTTTCAAACCATATTTAGTCAAAAGATTTATCATAAATTTTACAGAAACAGAATCCTCTATTTTATTGATAACTAAAGGAGGATATACAGTTTGTTGATAATCTATGTCATCTGGAAAATTTAAAGTTTGATTCATTTCCGTTCTTTTTTCTCTTATTTTGAATTTTGTATTTTTTTTGTGTTTGACTTCCTTACCTGATTCGTCAATTTTATTGACAGTCATATACATTGTCTTACCACCAATTACAACCTTCTCACTGTTTACTATTTTATTATTAAAGAATCTTCTTATTTCACTCTTAGACTTTATCTCCTTTACTGGTTTGTCCATAATTCAATTTTGTATAAACCTAATTTACAAAATTATAACACAGGTAAAATCGTATAACACAGAGTAACATAAAAACCAACAATTTTATAACACACCGTGTTATAAGGGTTGAGGTTAAAACATTGGTCTCTGGGTAGTTAAAGGATTGGTTCGAGACCCGTCCAGACCGCCAACTAAAACCGCAATAGTCTGTAAAGCAGATTGTTGCGGTTTTTTTGTTTATTTTATGCAACAGATTGGCAACAACCCCATCTTTTATAAAAGCTATAAACTTTACTTTCTATTGGATGGTATGGTACAGGGGTGGTTTATATAATGGTTTTCCTCGGAATCAATCGGGTGTTTAATTAGATATAACCCAACAAATGAACCTTTTCAAAACTTGACGATCGATCATTTTTTGAGGCCATAATAAAAAGCTGGAGTCGCATCATTTAAAATGGGCATCAATTCGTTTACCATTTCCTGATTGTCATCGGCAATATTTTTATTTTCTTCCGGATCAAGGGTATGATCGAAAAGCTCTACATCTGGTTTTTCCTCCCTATAATATTTGGTCATACGGTAGCGGGGGGTTCTCATACTTACTCCATTTTTAAAATAGCTAAAGGCCATACCCTCTATCCTTTTGGATTCCGACTCGATTAAAGGTAACAAGCTCTGCCCATCAAGTGGATAGGGCGTTGTAAGGCTGCAATATTCCAACAAGGTTGGATAAAGATCAACCGTTTCAACTATGGATTTTATTTTTTTAGGTTTGAACGCATTTCCAGGTGGTTTGATGATTAAGGTGCTTTTAAGGGATCTTTCAAAAAGGGAATGTTTTCCCCATTTTAAATCGTTACCCAAATGCCACCCATGGTCACCCCAAAGAACGATCAATGTATTTTGATCCAAATCCAATGATTTCAGCTCATTGAGGAGTTTACCTACAAGATGATCCACATAACTGATTGACGCATAGTAACCATGAATGAGTTTTCTGGCATAGTCGTCAGAGATCTTTCGTTCCAAACTGGGTTTTTCATCGGATAGCTGATAGTTATAAAACTCTCCCATTGGTCCAATACTCGAAGGGTGAACTCCTTCTGGCACAAATGGATCTGAAGCAATTGGAATTTTATTTCGGTCATATAGATCCCAGTATTTTTTTGGGGCATTGAAAGGAAGATGAGGTTTAAAAAATCCAACACCCAAGAAGAACGGTTTTTGTTTTTCTTTTAGTTTTTTTAACTCCTCCAAAGCACTGTTGAGGATCAACCCATCTGGATAGCCATCATCAGAGACGGCTGCACTTTCGTAGGGTTTTACTTGGTTTTTTAAGCTTTGTCGGTTTTCACCACTGGCATAGGCAAAAAAGGCATTCCACCCTGTTTTCCATTTTCCTGAATTGAAAACAAATCGATCCCAACTATGGGGCATTTCTTTTACCTCGGAGGGCGATTCATTGTATCCATAAACCAACCCGTCCACGGAATGGCTCAACTTTCCAATTCCAACGGTTGTATATCCATTTCTTTTGAAATGATGAACCAAAGATTCGGGCCGATCTCTTTCATTTTGTCCAGCGGTTTCCTTATAAAAAACACTATTGCTTATATGAATCTTTTTTTTGGGTCGCAGGCCTGTCATTAAGCTGTATCTAGAGGCACCGCAGGTCGGAACTTGTACATAATGATTTGTAAAATAGCTCCCTCTTTTGGCCAAGAGATCCATATGGGGTGTTTTTACAATTTTATTGCCATAAATGCCGAGCTCTGGCCTTAGATCGTCTACAGCAATAAAAAGTACATTGGGATGTATGGTTTTGTCTTTATTTATGGAGCTACAATTCCATAAAAAAAAGGCAACTATACCTAAAATACAAATGGGTTGGTACGAGTTCATTCAAATTACTTTAAGCTTTTTAGTTCTCTTTCAAATTTTCTCATCACATACAAGTGAAGTTGGGCTTGGGTCAGTTTATAAATCCACCAAGGTAACTTTGGTACGTATTCGTGAATGGCTGTGATCACATATTCGTTGTCCAAAATGGAACGAAACTCCAGCCAGCCCAGATCCGTTCTCTTGGTCAACTTCCCACCTGTGATGTAGAAGAGTTGTCGATTGGGAGTGCTTCTGTCTTCAATCAATTGAAGTTCTAACAACATGATTCCAAATAAGTAAAATCTTAGAAAACTACCATCAAATCTGGGATTGATCAATCCGGCAAACCTTTTACTCAACCACATGGGGTAGAATTTGGCTACCCATTGAGCATTGTATTTACGGGGGTTGTAGATTCTTTGAACACTTCTCACCGTATTTCTTTCCGACTCAGGTTCATGAAAGGAGGGCAGGACGGGAGGACGATGTTCGAGCGCCCTTTTGATGCTGATATCCATTGTGGTAAAATCAATTTTGTAAAGATCCGAATAATCATCAGAGGGAATCATTTTGTGCTTGAGACTTTCAACAAGTGGAGAAACAAAATTGATATTGGAATTTGAAAAAATACTCACCCACCACTTGGACAATCCTATCGTGAAGAATGGCATGGGAAAGATCAGACGCTTTTTAGACATCAAATGGGCAGTTTTTCTGAGCAGCTCCATATAAGTCAACACTTGCTTCCCGCCGATTTCGATATTTTTATTGTAAGTTTTTGGATTTCCAATACATTGTTTGATTAGTGATAGCACATCGAAAACATCTATGGGTTGATTTTTGGATTTGGTCCATTTAGGGCAGCCCATCAAGGGTAAGTTTTTAACCAATTGGGTGACGATTCTAAATGAAGAACCACCTGGGCCTATAATGATTCCAGCTCTAATGGAAGTTAAGGGAGTTGTTCTGGCTCCTAAAGTTTTTTCTACTTCATACCTCGATAAGAGATGATTGGAAATCTGATGTTTGTCTTTGGGGAGTATGCCTCCTAGATAAATGATTTGTTGAAGCTTATTTTTTTGAGCGGCCCTCGAAAAATTATCGGCCAACAACAGATCAGTATCTTCAAATTTGCCCTGATTGAGCCGTGTAGAGGGTTGCATAGAATGTACCAAATAGATAGCGATGTCGGCCCCCTCAAGCGCTTTCTCTGTACTGGACATGGAATACAAATCAACAGTCCTCCAGGAAACATTTTCATTAGGGTTGATTTTTACTTTTTTCCGACTCAATGCAATGATATTAAAATCATTTTGTAACCGATCAATAATCCATCTTCCAATGAACCCGGTCGCTCCTGCCAATACAATTTTCTGTTTCATTTCCTTAAATGTATCAAATAATGTATTGCTATGAGGCCCTTTTTTTCAAATTAAAATATTAAAAAGAGCTAAGAATATTAAATTTGACTAAATTTGTTGTCGATTTTAATTATAAAGACCTAGAGTCTTAAAATATAAAGATGTTGTGTGTTGTTATGATTGGGAAACCAATAATGTAGCAACTGATGAGAAGCTTTCCAGTAGTTCGGAGAGCTTTTTTTATTTTCGGATACTTCTATGTTCAGTTAGGAAGGATGACATTCAGTTTTTTGTGGAGTACTTTGATTTCTATAGTTTTATTCGATATCGGGGTATATTCACCGTCCAGTTGTACACAAAAGTTTTCTTCAACCCCCTTAGTTATTTTCATCTCAGAAAATAATGCTAGAGTGATTTCAGGGGTTTTCCATTTTTTTCTAAATAATGTAAAGATCATGAATTTTAGTTTTCTGATCCCATTGGAATTGTCCATAAAAAATAAATCCAATTGGCCATCATCGGTTTTTGCATCTGGTGTAAGAGTGAGATTATAGCCCTGTTGATTGGTGTTGGAAATAAGAAAAAGAAATGGACTGATCTCTTGTAACTGTTGATTGTATTCAATTTTGATTTTCTGATGCCTAAAATTCAGAATTGCCATGAAAAAAGCAATGAAATAAGCCCCTAATCCATGCCATCCTTTTTTTTGGTAGTGTTTGATAAAATGAGATTCAAAAGCACATCCCATATTACCAAAAAAGTATTGTCCATTCATTACCCCAACATCCATTTTTGAAGATTGATGTTTTTTGATCAATGCCATGGCTTTGTCCAATTGAAATGGAATTTTGAAATGTCGTGCAATACCGTTGCCGGATCCTAAGGGTATGATCCCCAACGGAATTCTAGAGTTGACAAGTCCTCGAGCTACTTCGTTAATGGTTCCATCTCCACCACAAGCCACGATTAACGATGCATTTCCGGCAATGGCTTTCTCGGTTAGTTCAACGGCATGCCCTTTTTTCAGAGAATCCATTATCTGATAGGTATACTTTTCCCGAACCAATGTAGCTTCAATAGCACTTAGTAATCGCTTCCTCAATGAAGACTTGATGGGTTTGACAATGAAATAAATGTTCATTTGGCGGTGGGTAGATTATTTTTTTTTCCCGACATAAGGCTTTCAAAATAATCCTCTAAAAACAAGCGGCATTTTCGTTCCAACGCAATCATCTCGGGCGTTTTGTTTTCGATCAGATTATTTTCAAAATTTTTATCCTCCACCTCATAAAAACCAAAAGCTTGCTTTCCATTGTGGACACAGATGTATTTTTCATCCATGATAAAATAACTCCCCCCACCAAAATAATTGATCACAAAGGGATCGTTTTTTTGATCGGAGAGCAGACTTCTTCCCCAGGCTTTAAAAGGCTTTGAATAGTCGATGAGATCCGCTACGGTAGGGTAGATGTCCATATGACTCGCCAGCCGCATATCTACCCCTTTTAGTTCGCTATTGGGTTTGAAAATCATTAATGGGTTGGCAAATCGATTTACTGTCTTTTCGTAAAAAGGAAAATGGGTTTGATTTCCATGATCTGCAGTGAAAATGAAAATGGTATTCTCAAACCAATCGGCAGTCTGTGAGGCCTCAAAAAATTTCTTTAGCGTATGATCTGTATAGCCTACACATTGGTGCATGGGAACGTATCCTGGGTCAAACGCTCCTTCATAGGCTTTTGGAATGACATAAGGCTCGTGAGAAGTAATGGTAAAAACCGAACTGAGGAAAGGTGTTTTTTGGGTATCCAGTACCGATTTCATATACTGTAAAAAGGGTTCGTCCCAAATGCCCCAGGAGCCGTCAAACTCCTCATCGTTATTGAACTCGGTCCTCCCATAATAGGCATCAAATCCAAGGGTATTGGCAAATCCCAAAAAGCCCATGGAGCCATTGGCCGCCCCATGAAAAAAAGAACTGTAATATCCCAAGTCTTCCGCAATGGAAACTACGGAGCCCACCTTTTGTCTCGAAAATAGAGAGGAGGCATATGAATTTTCAAAAGAGGGTATTCCCGCCAAAATGGAGGGCATGCCATGAATTGATTTCCTGCTGGTGGCAAAGGCATTGGGAAAAATCAAGCTGTGCTGTGCCAAGGAATCAAGAAATGGGGTATAACTTTTATAAGCAGGAATGGAGTAGGGTTCGTTCAAAGCCCCCCAATATTCTCTACCCATACTCTCCAAAATAAAAATTACCACATTGGGTTTTGTCTCAAACTTTCCAGAAGCAGGGTATTGTTTAATGGTATTGAGTTCTTTTATGGTCTGCGCCTCCGTAAAGTGGTCCTCGATGTCCTCATAATCATTCTGTCCCAGTGTTTTCAGTAGGGTAAATGTGCTGCTGAGGATTACATCAGCATGTTGCGGACTTTTCACCTTATCCATCGCATCGATCAGCGTGATGGGACGGGTGCTTTTTTTGAAATCTCCCCCCCGAGCACCCAATACAAAAAGCGCGATTGATCCCAAAAATAATACCACTGAACTAAGACCATATTGCACACGATTACTGATTAAAATTGGATGAATTTTCACCTTTTTGTAGGCCAACGTTAAGAGATATAACATCGCGAAGAAAATCAAAAACAAATGGAGATAAACCCAGATAAAATGAAAAAACATTACGGTTTTATTGGTTTCATTTTCAACCACTTCCAAAAAATTGCTCATCAATCGGTTTTGATTGTATCGGTAATACGCAAAATCAACAAAGTTGAGTGCTAGAAAAAAAGCATTACACAACAAATAAACCCAAAAAACTATTTTTTGACACAAAGGGTAGGTTGTTTTTTTCCATGGAATGATTGACATCAGAATGAAAATCATATTGGAGTAAACAATGGCTACATTATCAAAACGCAGCGCGTAATAACACAACTCCATCAATTGAGAAATGGATTTAACCTGAACCAAGTCATTGTTGAAATAAACAAAAAGGACTCTGCAAAAGAAGTAACACAAATAAATGAGCGTGATGCGGTAAAAAAGGGCTTTGTATTCTTGTAGGCGTAAGTTCATAACATTACGAAAACACAAAGATAACGTTTGCTAAACATTTACCAGAAATAATTGATGTCTGACAACTTGGAAGGGTTCTCTTTCTTATGGATCTTAACAAAATTGGACCAACGATGTTTTAATGCACCAGAAAGGTTCTATTTCCCTTAGTGGTGACTGACCATAGCATGTTATATACAATCTATCAAACAAAACCCTAAAACAAAGTTGATGCCATTGAACACTTTTCTTTAACTTACAAAGTATGGCATTAATGATTTCAACCAAGGGAACGGTTGTTGGAAAACTTAAGTTTTGTTTTGGGAATAAATAGTACTATTTCTATTTTATTTTATTCTAGTACTGTATTGATTGTGGGGTTGTTTTTGAATATTTTACGGTTTTCAACGCAAACATCAACAACCTTTTTATATCAAAAAAAGTTAAAACAACTTCATTATTCGAATTCAATTATCCTATGCCAGAATTAATAGTCGTTGGGAAATCAAAAATAGCGGAAAAACTTATGGATCTTGCAACAGTAGCCGATTTTAAGGTTACCTTGATGGCAAAATCTATCCAATCGGAAGTCACTTTTAAAGGCATGAAAAACTTTAAAAATAAGTATGTCGTGATTGCCTCTCAAGGAGAAGCAGATGAAGAATTTTACATTAATTCTGTCTGTAATGTGCCAATTTTCAAAAAATCTCTCAAACATATTTTAGAATACCTTTGAAATAAAGTATTTTTCTGATGCGATGGTTGTAAGCTAAGCTTTGAAAAAAATCCAGAGCAATATTTACCGTCAAAATAATGAAAGATGAGAACGGAAAACTATTTTATATCGGTCGATCAGGCCTTAAATATTATTGATCAATCTTGTAAGCCAGAACCCCAATGGGAACTCAAAAAGTGTGATTCAGCTCTGGGGGACTTTACCTTCGAGGCGATCCAATCTCCAATATCCATGCCCCCATTTCGTCAATCATCTATGGATGGCTATGCCCTCCGATTGCACGCATCAAAGGACTATGAAATCGTAGGCGAAATTCAAACAGGGGACTCCAATGACCTCCCCATGGAAAAAGGGCAAGCGGTTAGAATATTTACTGGGGCAGTCGTACCCACCCTAGCGGACACGATTGTCATCCAAGAGGATGTAACTCGAGACCAAGATCGAATAAGCCTTGAAAAAGCCATTAAGCCCAATCAAAATATTCGAAACATTGGGGAGCAGTTTCAAATGGGAGAAATACTTTTGCAACAGGGCACCCTACTGACTCCTGCAGCCCTAGGGGTTTTAAGTACCATTGGCGTAGAAAAAGTAAAGGTTTATAAAAAACCCAAACTGGCCTTATTGGTTACGGGGAATGAATTGGTCAGTCCCGGAAAACCCTTAGAATTTGGCCAAGTTTATGAAAGCAATAGTATTCCAATAAAGGCTCTTTTAAACCGAATGGGGTACCAATGCCAGGTTATTTATATTCAGGATGATTACAAAATGACACTAAGCTTGATCGATCAGGCCGCAGCTGAAAATGACATGATATTGCTTTCTGGAGGAATTTCAGTTGGAGATTACGATTTTGTTGGTAAAGCATTAATTGAACTTGGAATCGAGCCATTGTTTTATAAAGTCAGACAACGCCCTGGAAAACCTTTGTTTTTTGGCAAAAAAAAGAATACGGTCTTTTTCGCCCTTCCGGGAAACCCTGCCTCTACATTAAGTTGTTTTTATGTCTACGTAATGCAAGCCCTCTATCGATGCAGTGGTGCAGCAAATATAAAACCAAGGCGATTAAAATTGAAAATGTCCCAGGCTTATCATAAATCAGGAGAGCGTGCAGAATTTTTAAAAGCATATATGGAAGGGGAGTACGTGCATATTTTAGACGGACAATCTTCTTCAATGATTTTAAGTTTTTCGAAAGCAAATGCCCTGGCGTATATTCCCGAAGAGGCAAGCCATATTCAAAAAGAAGCATTGATAGAGGTATTTGTTTTACCCAATATCTAATAAGAAAAATACGTGATCCTAGGCATAGATAATATTTTGTTTTTTTTAGCACTGCTTCCTGTGGTTTCTTTCTTATATGCCAGTGTGGGCCATGGAGGAGCAAGTGGCTATTTGGCGTTGATGGCATTATTTTCATTTCCTCCTACGATCATGAAACAAACAGCGTTACTTCTAAATCTGTTTGTGGCAGCGGTAGCGTTTTATCATTATTACAGGGCAGGTCATTTCCACTTAAAATTGTTTTTACCGTTTGCACTAACCTCCATCCCTGCTTCATTTATAGGAGGGATGTTTAGTTTAGACCCAGCTGTATATAAAAAAATCCTTGGTGTATTGCTATTAGTAACTATCTTTAGAATAATAAAGGTTTGGGACAGCAAGGAACGAACTTATCAAGAGGTATCGATATTTAAAGGCTTAGTTATCGGTATGGTTATTGGTTTCTTTTCTGGCTTGATAGGCATTGGTGGAGGGATTATTCTGACGCCTGTTATTCTCCTTTTTCATTGGGGAAATATGAAGCAAGCCGCAGCAACCTCTGCCTTATTTATCTGGGTTAATTCTGCCTCTGGAATTTTGGGGCAGTTCAGCAGTGGGATAGTAATTGTACCTCAATCCTTTATTTTGGTTGGAATTGCTCTTGTCGGAGGTTTGGTCGGAGCTTATTTTGGTAGTAGTAGGATAAAGAACAGAACATTGGAATACTTTTTGGCAGTGGTATTATTTTCGGCGGCTTTGAAATTACTTTTTGTTTAACAATGAAATTAGAAATTAAATATTACGGGATTCTTTCCGATATAACAGGGCAAACACAAGAAAAATTGGAAATTGAAAATCCGACATATTCGCATTTGTTGGCTAGCTTATATGACCGCTATCCATCACTTGAAGACACTCCCTTTAAGATTGCCGTGGAAAACCAAATCATTAACAATGATGAACCCATAACAAATCATAACATTGCTCTCCTACCTCCCTTTTCAGGAGGATAATTATATGGAACGTTACAACAGACATATACGATTAGAAGCAATTGGACTTCAAGGGCAAAAACGCCTTTTAGCCGCCAAAGTCATGGTGATAGGGGCTGGAGGTTTAGGGTGCCCTGTTCTCCAATACCTTGCAGCTGCAGGGATTGGTACGCTTGGCATTATGGACAATGATGTCGTAGAAATTTCAAACCTCCAACGCCAAACACTTTTTCGCACCTCCGATATTGGGAGCTCGAAAGCAATAGCAGCTAAAAAACATCTTGGAGATTTAAACCCTGAGATACAGATCATTGCCCATAATAAAAAATTGAATGCACAAAATGCACTTGAGCTTTTGAAACCTTATGATATCATTGTTGACGGTACCGATAATTTTGAGGCTCGCTATTGGATTAACGATGCCACAGTCATATTAAACAAACCAATGATTTATGGTGCGATTTATAAATTTGAAGGCCAAGTAACGGTTTTCAATCATCAAGACGGGCCTAGTTATCGTTGCTTGTTCCCAACTCCCCCCAAACCACTAAGTATTCCCAATTGTGAAGAAGTGGGTGTTCTGGGGGTATTGCCTGGTATTATCGGTACATTGCAGGCCAACGAGACCCTCAAAATTCTTTTGAATATTGGAATGCCTTTGGTCGGAAAACTTTTGTGTTACAATACCCTCACTCATGTACAAAGCTTGATAGGTATTCCTCGAAACGATCAATGCATTCAAGAAGTTAAAGCCCGAAAGACCCTTTTGGAAACAGAAGCTTCCTTTGAATGTGAGGCCGTACCTCAGTTAAATTTTCTAGAGGCCATTAAGAAAGACAATGTCCAATTTATTGATTTGAGATCGCCAGAGGAGCAGCCTAAATTACCCTTAGAAGAACTCCTTTATATTCCGCTTTCGGAGCTAAAGTCACGCATCAATGAACTCACTCCTTATGCCAATTATGTGTTTTTTTGTCAGTCAGGTACACGAAGTAAAACAGCGGTTCGTTTGATGCTACAACAAAAAGTGAAAAACTGCTACAGTTTAATGGAGGGGGCCCCCGAGATTCATCAATTACTGGAACAAATAAAAACAGCATGAAAGAAAGAAAAATAAAAAACGTATTTAGAACCGGAGCTATTCCTCCTGGATTTGTAGCTACAGCAATTGCCAATCATCAAACTAAAACCGCTATTGGAGCACACGACATTTTTTTAGGACAAGTTCGTGCAGACACCATTGGTGATAAAACTGTTGCTGCTATAGAATATACGGCCCATGAGGAAATGGCCAACCAAATTTTTCATCAACTTCGTGAAGCGACTTTTGAAAAATTTGATCTTAGCTGTATGCATATTTATCACAGTCTGGGAAAAGTCCACGTAGGAGAACTCTGTTTTTTTGTTTTTGTTTCCGGTACACACCGAAAAGAGGTGTTTGCTGCACTTGAATATCTCGTGGAGGATGTTAAAGCCAAAGTTCCCATTTATGGCAAAGAAATTTTTGAAGACAACACTCATCAATGGAAAGTTAATACCTGACCAAATGGTTGATATCACACATAAGCAAAACAGTTTACGTATAGCTACGGCAGAGGCATGCGTTAAAGTAAGTCAAATGAAAACCATCCTTGCCATCCAAAACAAAACCGTTCCCAAAGGAGATGTTTTTGAAGTGAGTAGAGTTGCCGGATTACTTGGAGTAAAAAAAACACCCGAACTACTGCCCGATTGCCATCCATTACCCATAGAGTTCACCGGTATTTCTTTTGAAATAGAAGGCCTAACAATACGTATTCATTGTACCATAAAAACGATTTATAAGACTGGAGTTGAAGTTGAAGCGATGCACGGGGCGAGTATTGTTGCCCTAAACATCTATGACATGTTAAAGCCTATTGACAAAGGGGTTGAAATACAACAAATTCGTTTGCTATCTAAACGTGGGGGAAAATCAGATTTCTCCAAAAAGCCTCAGCAAACGATTCAAGCAGCGGTGATTGTTTGTTCCGATTCCGTGAGTGCGGGTAAGAAGGAGGACCGATCAGGAAAATTAATTGTGGAAACGCTACAGCAATGGAACGTTAAAGTTGCGGAGTACTCGGTCATCCCAGATGAGGTTGAACAAATTCAGGAGAAAGTAAAACACTACACTGATGAAGGGATTTCATTGATTATTTTTACGGGAGGCACAGGGCTGTCACCTAGAGATCAAACTCCAGAAGCCCTTCTTCCCTTGATTGATAGAGAAATTCAAGGGATAGAAGAAGCCATTCGTAACTATGGACAACAACGCACGCCCTATGCCATGCTTTCTCGTAGTGTTGCCGGAATGGTTAAAGACAGTTTGGTTTTGGCCCTCCCAGGATCAACCAGCGGGGCAAAGGAATCTATGCTGGCCATCTTTCCGGCCGTTTTACATTTGTTCGATATAGTTAAAGGTAAACAACACAATAAATGACAAAGCAAAAGCAACTATTGACAGACACCCACGGAAGGGTTCATCAGTATCTCCGCATTTCACTGACAGAACGGTGTAACCTTCGTTGCTCCTATTGTATGCCTTTAGAGGGGGTACAGCTTGCTCCTAAATCCCATTTGATGACCTATGATGAGATTTTTACTATTGCTCAAATCTTTGTTGCCCACGGAGTAACGAAAATTAGACTTACGGGCGGAGAACCATTGATTCGTAAAAACTTTGACCGTATTCTAAAACAATTGGCCACACTACCCGTTAGCTTGTCTCTCACTACGAATGGGGTCAACGTTGATCAATACATTCCTCTTTTTCAATCGGTAGGTATGCAGTCCATTAACATCAGTCTTGATACTTTAGATGCTGCCCGGTTTAAAGAAATAACGCATCGTGACTATTTTAATCGTGTGTATAAAAATATGCAGCTATTACTAAAAGCTGGACTTAAGGTTAAAGTCAATGTGGTTTTGATGAAGGGGATCAATGACGATGAAATTCTTGATTTTATCCGACTTACGGAAGCTTTTCCCTACACGATTCGTTTTATTGAATTTATGCCCTTTAACGGCAATAGATGGAATTTAGAGAAAATGGTAGCATCCGAAGAAATTATGAAAACCGTAATTTCACACTATGGAGAAGGACAAGTTCTTCGTATAGAAGACGCTCCCAACGACACCGCTAAAAATTATCAAATCAAAGATGCTTTGGGAAACTTTGCTTTGATTACAACGGTAACAAACCCCTTTTGTGACTCCTGCAATCGTTTACGTCTTACCGCCAACGGGCGTATCAAGAACTGTTTATTTTCTCAAACCGAAAATGATTTGCTCACTCCCCTTAGATCTGGAAAACCCATTGAACCAATCATTCGAAAGGCTGTAATGGGAAAACTTGCTATTCGGGGTGGGATGGATGATTTGGAGAAAGTAAAAAACCCTGATTTACATGCTAATAATCGAAGTATGATTACGATTGGGGGATAGGTGGAAATTGAGATAAAAGCTTTTGATAGGCCTCAGGGGTATCGATGTCCGTTAACAGCTTTTCTCTTGAAATAGAGGTAACGTGATTTCGATACTTTTTTATCAATTTTCTAGCTCCTTGATCTTTGGAAAATGCCATTAATTCTGAAAAGTAGACTGCATCAAAAAATGCGGGTACCCCTAGACGTCCATCGGGATAACTGGAAGCGATGATTTTCTTTTTATTTGAATCGATTTTTTTGAGGAAATTCCTCAAATAGGGAGGATCAATTAAGGGTTGATCCACTAAAATGATCATTACCCCTGAAGCTTTAGGATATACAGTTCGTATTGCCTTTATCCCGGCGGCAATAGAGGTTCCCATCCCTTCTTTCCATTGAGGGTTGATGATTGCCGTAACGGTTTTGGAAGGAATTAAAGGAAGTAATTGTTCATGATAGGCCCCAAGAACCACAAAAAGAGGGTGGTTTTTAAAGTGTAATGCAGTAGCAATGGCATGTTCAAAAAGGGTTCTTTCCCCCCAAGGGAGTAGTTGTTTTGGTTTGCTCATTCTTGAGGATTCCCCTGCTGCCAGAAGTAAAATGGGTGTTTTAGGCATGAATTTGTCCGGTTTTATCGCGAAGCGCCATGGGCGTTTGTTTACGGATACAACTCAGAATTTCACTGATTATGGAAATAGCAATTTCTTCACCAGATTCAGCTCCGATATTTAAACCTGCAGGTCCATGCATCTTCTCTAAAAAGTCAAGATCTGCGTCGGGATAAAATTCCATAAAATCATTCAGTAGGCGTTCCCTTCTTTGTTGGGGGCCTAACAATCCGAAATATGCAGGCTTGGTATTTTGGAAGGCGATCAGTGCTTTTAAATCCTTACTAAAGCTGTGACTCATGATGAGTATCGCACTTTCTTTGTCAATACCTGCGGTGGGAATTTGCTCCAGAAGCGGGGTTAAGAAGTGGCTGGCTCCTGGGAAAAATGAAATCGTTTTTGACTCGTCAGGACTGGCAATGATGGTTACTTCCCATCCTAGACTACTGGCCATTTTACAAAGTGCAACAGCATCGTGTTCCGCACCGAAAATATACAATTTAAAACAGGGGGGCATTTCTTGTCGAAAACTATCTTTATCGTCCTTAATGGAGGTGAGGATTCTTCCTGAAAAAGAAAATGTTCCCTTTTCCAACTCGATTATAGATCCAACTCCAGCACTCACTCCGGCCTCTTTTTCATAGTAGGAAACAATTGAAAAAGAACGCCGATTCGTAAAATGATTTTTCAATTGTTCCTGCATTTCTAAACTGGGTGAAAAAGGTTCAATTAAAATATGAATAATTCCTTCACAGCCGAGACGATAGCGGCCGTCATAGGTCATCATTTTTGGTTGATTACTGCCCAGCACATTAACGGCCTGACGTTGGATTTCCTTTTCAACACAGCCTCCACTAACAGCCCCCACCATTTGGCCGTCATCCAACAATAGCATGCGTACGCCCGGTCTTCGATAAGATGAGCCTTCTAAGGCGACCACAGAAGCCATAACGACCTTCCCCCCCTTTTTGATATGGGCAAGGGCAGCGTTGAAAAGATGTTTAAATTCGTGTGTCATTATAAAAGATAAAACTATTGATGGGATAGGCTTTTATTCTTTTATTATAATAATATTAACCGATAACTTTACGAGTACCCATATTTTTAATAAAGGGCTGTTTGGTAATTCGAATTCCGGTAGCCGCGAAAATCGCATTGGCCACCGCACCACCCGCAGGAGGAAGTGTTGGCTCTCCGAGGCCTGTTGGGGCAATGATATTTTTAATAAAATGAACATCAACCTTTGGGGTTTCTCCCATACGGATCAATTGGTATTGATCGAAATTTTTGGATTGTGGTACTCCATTCTTAAAACTTAATTCGCCATACATGGCGTGTCCAATCCCATCGATTACACCTCCGACCACTTGGTTTTTAGCCCCTAAAGGATTGACCACTACACCACAATCAATGGCACAAGTCACTTTCTTAACCTGCGGAACACCTTCATTCATCTCCACTTCTGCGACTTCTGCGACATGGGTATTGTGACAATAATAGGCAGAAAACCCTTGGTAAACGCCTTTTTTTGCCTTTCCCCAATTTGATTTCTCGGCAACCAATCGAATGACGTCTTGCAAACGCTCTGGACTATATTTAATCCGTTTGTCCGTTGTTCCTTTTACTTTTTCAAGTAAGTCGAGGTGCATTTGAACACGATCTTTTTTTAGTATGAGGGCCAATTCATCAAAGAAACTCTGTTCTGCAAATGCTAAAAAGTTAGTGTAGGGAGCCCTCCAAGCCCCCGTTGTAATATTTCCACGATAATTGGCAACATCCACTTGGTAATTTTCAATAGAACCAGCTGGAAAAAAATTAGGAATCAACCCATACATATTTTTACCTACAGCGGCTTCTTTTAGATGGTAACCCGTCACCTCACCGTTTTTAATGGAGGCTGCAATTCGGTATTTAGTGCAGGGACGATAAATTCCCGCGGACATGTCATCTTCTCTGGAAAAAACAAGTTTGACAGCTTTTTTTGACCGCATGGAAACTTCAGCGGCTTCCATTGCAAAGTCTCCGTACAGTCGTCTTCCAAAACCGCCTCCCATCCGAGTCATTTCCAAATGAACATCTTTAATATCGCGTTCCAAATGACTTGCAATAGCCTTTGCTGTCCCTTCGGGAGTTTGAATTGGCCCCACCAAGTGTACCTTTTCGGCAGTCACATTAGCATAAAAATTCATGGGCTCCATACAGTTGTGAGGTAAGAATGGAGATTCATAAGTACGTTCCAAAATTTCATCTGCTTCTTTAAAAGCGGTAACTATATCCCCGTCTTTTCGAAGTGTTTTGAATTTTTTCCCATCCAAAAGACCCAAAAGTGTTTTATCGTGGAAAGCGGAATCTTCGAGGGGGGACTCTTCCTTCCAAACAGCTTTTACTGCTTTTTTTCCCTGCAATACCGCCCAAGTGTTATTCCCTACAACGGCAACTTTATTGCCGAACTGAAAAACTTGGTTGACCCCGTTGACTTGCTTTGCATCTCTGGGATCAAATGAAACCAAAGCTTGTCCAAAAGCTGGAGGGCGAAGAACAGCAGCATATTCCATACCGGGCGTTTTGTAGTCTAAACCAAAGAGCGGCTTTCCGGTAACAATTTTATCGATGTCAACATTACTGATTTTTTGTCCAATAATGCGAAAGTTTTCAGGGTCTTTTAGTGTTATTTTTTCAGGAACTTCAAGGACAGCTGCTTCATTGACAAGGTCGCCATACCCAAATTTTTTTCCACTACTGTGGTAAACAACTCCAGTTTCGGTATAACACTCCGATGCGGCAACACCCCAACGGGCAGCAGCAGCATTGATTAACATTTGTCTTGCAGTAGCTCCGGTTTGCCGTAAAGGTTCCCAACTTTGACGGATCGACTGACTCCCTCCAGCAACTTGTCGGGAGTAATTTTTAGTATCAAGAATACCTTGTTGTACAAATACATCTTTCCAAGCAACGTCCAATTCCTCAGCAATAAGCATGGGCATAGAGGTTTTTACCCCTTGACCAATTTCTGGGTTGGGCGAAAAAATGGTTATTTTGCCTTCTTTTGAAATTTTGATAAATGCATTGAAGTCGTTGTAATCCAGTTGACTAATGTCAATTGGAGGTGTTACGTTCTTTTTACAAGCCGTGAAAAGGTTAAATCCAATTAGCATCCCTCCGCCTGCCAGAGCGGATGTTTGAAAAAACTTTCTTCGACTTAATGATAGGGTAGTCTTTCTATTTTTTTCCATAGCTTAACTCATTTTTTCTGCTGCAACTTGTACTGCTTTTTCAATATTGTTATAGGAAGCACAGCGACAGATATTTCCATGCATTGCTTTGCGAATCTCTTCAGAAGAGGGATTTTTAGTCTGGTTTAAAAATGCAGCAGCGGTCATTATTTGTCCTGTTTGACAATATCCACATTGAGGAACATCAATTTCTTTCCAAGCTGTTTGCAAAGGATGCTCTCCCTCATCGGATAGGCCCTCAATGGTCTTAATTTCTCTTCCCTCTATTTGTGCAATTGGGAGCAGACAACTGCGAACAGCTACTCCGTCAAGATGTACAGTACAGGCACCGCATTGCCCTATACCACAACCATATTTTGTGCCTACTAGATTCAGTTGGTCTCTGAGAACCCAAAGCAAGGGACTTGTGGGGTCTGCTTCAAACTCTTGTTTTTTACCGTTAACAGTTAAAGTAAATGTTTCCATAGTTTTAAAATGAATCCCTATTGATTAAAAGGTTTAGTTAATTTACATCTTTTAATTGAATTTTTGTAAAAAATTAGTATCAAAAGCAAGTGCTTGATCTTGATGAGATTTACTAATGCAATGAAGCTCCCAAAAAAATCAAAACAAATCACTTAAAGACGTTACTTCAATTTTATTATTTCATCTCTTTTAGCCAATTACCGAAGGTTAAAAAAAATGAGTTAGATCTTCTTTCTTAGTAGGGCATATTTGATTTTATAGGGGTATCACCCAGCAGGTGATAATCAGCATGGGTGTCATTGAAATAGAAAATGTTGGGATTGTTTTTTTTAGCAAAATTGTAATGATCACTCAATAAGCAAAAGCGATTGGTATCTTCATTGGCATTGAAAGTATAATTCACTTTGGGGGTACATTTTTGTTGGTTGCCTCTGATATGTCCTTTAGTTCTTAACTATATTTATTAGTTTTTATAAGAAAAATGCAATTGAGGCCTTTGTCCTCCCTTTGGGATCCAAGCTTCCAATCATATCGATATTGAGATTGGCTTCGGTCTGTGCCTCCGTATAGTGATCCCCAATGTCCTAATAATCGTTGTTAAAATAAACAAAGAGGACTCTGCAAATGAAATAACACAAATAAATGAGATTGATACGTTAAAAAAGGGTTTTGTATTCCTCTAGGCTTAAGTTCACAATATTAGCAAAAAAACAAAAATACAGTTTGCCATACATTTACCAATAATAATTGATGCCTGACAACGTTTTCGATAAATTTGAAATTTTTTATTGAATAAGTAGGGTATTTGATTTTTCAATCGGGTAATGGGTATAATCATAAAAAAATTGCTATGAAAATGAAAAAATTCACCCTATTCGCATTGAGTTTTGGCTTGATCACTTCTTGCTCCAAAGAAGGAGTAAGTGATTTGCCTGAAAACTTAAATATGACTTCTGTTTTAGAAACCATCAACTCCATTGCTTTTGAAGAAGACATTGATGAATTGGTTTCCGAAAGCATGATCTTGAGCTCCAGCGCCATGAGCGCTCGATCTGCTGACGCATCAGCAGCCCCAGGACCCAAAAAATTTAAAGGGGATCTATACGGAGAATGTGCTACTGTGGTCGAGGATGAAGAGAACAACACCAAGACCATTAGTTTCACCGAAGATTGTGAAGGTAAGCGGGGACAGATCAGAAGTGGAACGATGATCATTTCTTATTCAGACACTCAAGGAGAAGCGTTTAGTTATAGGCAAGTCACCTTTGTGGACTTTTATCTCAATGGCGTTAAAATAGAAGGGATCCGAAGAACGGAAATCTTATCGGTTGACGAGAATGGAAGTAAGACCATGCAAACCACCCTTACCGATGGAAAAATGATCTACGAAGATGGTACTTTCAAAACCAAAAATGCCGAAATGATTCGATACACGCACATGGAAAATGGAGAGAAGCAATACACTACCCTCAATGGTAGCAGGTCTGGAGTCACTTCAGATGGTATTGAATTTTCAATGGAAATTACCACTCCCATTAAATTTGTTTACAATTGTACAGGAGCGGGAATTAAAAAAAGAGGGAAAATTCCGGTTGAAGGAATTAAGGTGACCAATGATGGGCAACAAACCATCACCACCGATTTTGGTGACGGTAGCTGCGATACCCTTGTAGAGGTGTCTAAAGATGGTGAAGTCGAAACAGTTGACCTTAGACAACTTAAAAGAGGAAATCGTTTTAAAAACATAATGAAAAACAAAAAATTATAAATTTTGTTCGTAATTACTTAACAAAATTTCTGTCCAATTCCTATGATAAAACTTAACTTAGGAATTGGATTTAAGGGTTCAAAAATTGACAGCAAAAGATTTTAAGATGATTTATGATTTGCACTTCGATGACCTTAGACGTTACCTCACTTTCCGATCGGGGGATCAAGATCTGTCGAGAGACATTGCTCAGAATGTATTCATGAAGGTTTGGACCAAAAAAATCAAGCTCGAAAAAGGCAGCGTCAAAAGTTTACTCTTTAAAATGGCTACAGACGATTTTATCAGCCACCTTCGAAGGGAAAAATTAAAAAACCAATATACCGAGAGTCTAGATCTCCGATGGAACCAAGAAGTAGAAGCCGATGAGGATCTTGAGGATAAAAAAATACGATTGCAAAAAGCCCTAAACCAATTGTCTGAGAAACAAAAAACAGCCCTATTGATGAATAAGATGCAAGGACTTACCCACAAAGAAATTGCAGAAATACTAAATTTGTCAGAGAAAGCGATTGAAAAGCGCATTCGATTGGCATTGGAAAACCTAAAACAAAATCTCAAAGTCTCATGAGTAAAAAAGAACAATTTTCGGAGCGAGAGATCAATGATCTTTTTTCTAAAACGGAAATTCCTTTTGAAAAAGACAAGGACCTTATTTGGTCAGAAAAGTTTGAATCCTTGGTTGAACAAAAAGCCTCGCTACCTGTAAAAAAAGCTTTTGTTTTTCGAATGTATTGGCAATATGGTATTGCTGCCTCATTGACCTTATTATTGGCCACTACCCTTTATTTGAGTTCCCAAAACCCATCAAAATTAGTAGCAGAGGGTCAAGCATCACTTAAAGATACAGCGCAAGATTTGTTGGCAGATCAAACCATGATCGAGTCACTATTTGTTGAGGAGAATGAATTTGATGAATGGTTTGAAGAACAATATGTTTTGAGCTCCCTTAATTAATCATGAAAAAAAGGATCACCACTTTTCTGATATTGTTTTTGACCACATTGAGGTTTGGAGGCTTAATTGCGCAAGACCAAGTCCCTCCAAAGGTTTATACTCCCCAACAATTAGAAATGATAGCCTCCCAAAAAGAATTGGTAAAACAAAACAGGGAAGCTTTCAGAAATTCACTTTCTGAGGAACAAAAAACACTGCTTAAAGACAATTCTATTTCCATTAAAGAGAGACAGCAGGCTTTGATGAAAACCCTCACTACAACACAAAAGGAGGTTCTGAAGAACAATCGAGAGTCGTTAAAAAAACTTAGAGATGCTTTCTCCGAGTCTTTGTCTGAGAAACAAAAAATTGCTTTAAAGCAGCACAAACAAAACATCAAAGAGCGGAGGGAAAAACTCAAAGAGTATAAATCTGGATTCGACGGGAGAAGAGAACAGCTCAAAGAAAGAAAACAGAACATGCAGCAACGCCTCAAGAAAACAAAAAAGGGAGTATAATTTCAATTATATACTTATAGGGTTTTTCCTTTTGCTATATTTAGTCAATGAAGAAGTTTGTTTTCATTGGCTTTTTTCTTTTCAACATTTATTGTTTTTCTCAAACAGAAGAGGAAGATGCCATTTTGGACAGCATTATCGATGAATTGTTTTCTGCCGATAGTTTGTCTATGAATTTGTCAAAAACCAATTATATCTACACAACTTTTTCATTTGACGAAAGTGTTTTTTTTGCGGGGCGTGATTTTGAAATTAATCAATTCGGTTTCACTCCAAGTATCAGTTATATGAGAGGAGAAAACTTTTTCGTCAGTTTGGGTTCAACCTATTTTAGCGAGTTAAATCCAGCGTGGGATTTTGTTTCGATCAGTAGTGGCTATTCTTTATTTTTAGATCAAAAAAAAGAGCTGAGTTTATCGGGGATTTATAGTCGTGTCTTTTTTTCTAACAATGAAGAAGAACTCAACCCCAATAGAATCTCGGCTTCTTTGGCTTTCAAAAGAAATAATGTGAGTTTAAGGTGCCTTGCTGGCTACCTGTACGGTGGATCTCCTTCCTTTTACATTTCCACTGGAGGAGGTTACCAAATTCCAATCATCGATAATAATAGCTTGGAAATTTCACTTCTCCCACAAATGAGTTTTCTTCTAAGTAAACAAACGCTGAGTGAACAAATTATTTCAGGATTTTTTAATATAAAAACTTTGCAAAGAGATGTATTTGATTTGATCAATACACAATTGAACTTCCCCCTTCAATTGGATATTGGAAACTGGGATTTTCAATTCTCCTACAACATCAACTTGCCGAAGGCTTTGGCTGGTGAGACCAACTTAAGTCCAACAGGATACTTATCTTTATCTGTGGGTTATTTTTCTACCCTTTAAATATCCAATAGTTTTTATCTTTATTAAAATTATACATAAATAAACCATACATGAAAAAACGGATCAAAATAATTTTTTCACTATCGCTACTGAGCATACTGTTGATCTCCGCTTGTGATTCCCCAAAACAAGAATACCTCAAAGCTCCTTTTTCTAAATTGGATACCCTGGCAACCAATGATTGGTGGAATCGAAAAACCAGCAAGATCATCGACATGAAGGTGCCCAGAGATCAGGTCTTGGCCTTTGGTATATACACTACTTCCAACCAAACGCTTAAACTTTCTGCCCAACTCTTCCCGCTTTATCCAGAGGAAACGCGCACTGTTAGGTTGGCACTCTATCAAAACAATCAATGGGAAGAGGTCAAAGCTCAAGAGGTTAATGAAATTGGATGGTCCACGACTTTTAGAATAGAAAATTGGGACATGAGCCAGTCGGTTAAATACAGATTGTTACATGGCGATAAAGCCAGCTTTGAGGGAGTTATAAGAAAAGACCCTTTAGACAAAAAAGAAATAAGTTTGGCAGCCCTTTCATGTAATAGCAACAAAGACCGAGGCCTAAGAGAGGAGTACGTCAAAAACATCAACGCTTTGGATCCAGATCTTGTGTTCTTTGCAGGAGATCAGTCCTATGATCACAAAGAACATACGGCCGCATGGCTAAAGTTTGGTTTGCAGTTCAGAGAAGTTTTCAGAGATCGCCCGTGTGTCACCATACCCGATGATCACGACATCGGCCAGGGCAACCTCTGGGGCGAGGGTGGGAAAAAATCCTTGCGAAATGACGGTAATGATGGGGGTTATTTTTTTCATCCTGACTATGTGAAAATGGTAGAAAGAGCACAAACCTCCCAGTTGCCGGATGCCTACCACCAAACGCCCTTGGAACAGGGGATTAAAGCCTATTTTACGAGTTTGAAAATTGGAGGGGTAGACTTTGCCATCATAGAGGATCGAAAATTCAAATCTGGCCCCAATGGTAAAATTCCTCCGCAAGGCCCTAGAGCAGACCATATCAATGATCCCGCATACGATCCTGAAACCATTAACTTACCCGAGTTGGTATTGCTGGGAGATCTACAGCATCAATTTTTGGAAGAATGGGGCAGTGACAAAAATGCTGAAATGAAAGCTGTTCTGTCCGCCACAGGATTTTGTGGAGGAGCACATTTGCATGGCAGGGAAAGCAATCGCCTTCACGCCGACTTGGATTCCAATGGATGGCCACAACATGGCAGAAACAAGGCCCTGAGTTTGATTCAAAAAGCTGGAGCCGTTCATATCGCTGGCGACCAGCACCTCCCCACCATTATTCACCACGGTATAGAAGCATTTGAAGACGGGCCTTGGGCCTTTGTGGTCCCTGCCATTGTCAACAACTACTACAGCGGATGGTGGTGGCCTGAAGATGAAATGCCTGGCAAAAACAATAACGATATCCTCCCTTGGACAGGACGCTATCTTGACGGATTTAAAAATAAAATTACCATGCATGCCTATGCCAATCCCGACAGTGAGTCTAATGCTGCTGGCTTTGGTTTTATTCGATTCAATATTGAAAAAAATGAAGTGACCTTTGAGTGTTGGCCGCGCAATGTTGATGTTACCCAGCCTGAAGCAAAACAATTTACTGGATGGCCACTCACAATCAAGCTTTAAATTTAATGAGAAGGGCTCTACCTTTTTTTATGATCGTCTTTTTGGCTTGCTCGCTAGTCGAAAAGAAAGAGACTGCTCCTCCAAACGTATTGTTTATTTTGGTGGACGATTTGGGATGGAAAGATTTGGGTTGCTATGGCAGTAGCTTTTACGAAACCCCTAATATTGACCGATTGGCGAATATGGGTTATCGTTTTACTCAAGCCTATTCCGCACATCCGGTTTGCTCCCCTACCCGTGCCGCTATCATGACGGGCAAACACCCCACCCGATTGAATATCACAGATTGGATACCAGGACAAAATCCCCAAAATCGAAAATTACTCGGGCCCACCGACCTTCATGCTTTGCCATTAGAGGAGATCACTTTGGCAGAGGCCATGCAACAAAATGGATATAAAACATTCTTTGCTGGAAAATGGCACTTGGGCGACGAAGGTTTTTTCCCTGAAGATCAGGGGTTCGAAATCAACAAAGGAGGCCATCACAAGGGTTCACCTCCTGGGGGATATTATTCACCCTATAAAAACCCTAAACTGGAGGATGGCCCTCACGGAGAGCAACTAACCGATCGACTTACCGATGAGTCCTTGAGCTTTATTTCCCAAAATCAAGACCATCCCTTTTTACTCTATCTATCCTATTACACTGTTCACACTCCCATTCAAGCCCATCGAGATCACTTGTCAAAGTTTCAAGCCAAGAGAAAAACACTTCAAGATACTTTAGCGCTTAAAATCAAAGATCAAGGCGGATATACGGTGCAGAATCAATACAATGCAGACTATGCCTCCATGGTTTATGCTTTGGACAAAAATGTGGGTAGGTTGATGGATCATTTGGCAGCACATAATTTATTGGACAATACACTGATCATCTTTACCTCCGACAATGGTGGATTGACTACCCTAGAAAAAGAAGATCGAACTGCTCCTACCAGTGTTTTGCCTTTGCGGGCAGGCAAAGGTTGGGTCTATGAAGGGGGGATAAGGGTTCCACTCATTATTAAAACCCCCAAAATTCGGCAGGGAAAAGTCATGGATCTTCCTGCAGTCAGTATGGATTTTTATCCCACCATTTTGGATTACACGGGGATGCCTTTAATGCCACAACAACATCGAGATGGGATCAGTCTAAAGCCCTTATTGGAAGGCAAAACCGACACCGCACATTCCACCATGGTATGGGATTTCCCTCATTATCATGGCAGTGGTTGGACACCAGGAAGAGCCTATAGAAAAGGCCCATGGAAATTGGTTTATTTTTTCGAAGGAGATCGCTACGAGCTATACCAAATCGAGCAAGATCCCGAAGAAAAAATTGACCTGGCCAAGCGAGAAGTGGCCAAGCTCAAGGAATTAAAAAAGTTATTAAGCGATTGGGAACAGCAAATAGGAGCTCAATCCCCAACAAAAAACAATACTTAATATCATGAATAAAATATTTCGGATCATTTTTATTATGGCCTTCGGTGTGAGTTTTGCACAGTCAACTTCATACAAAACCATAGTCGACCTTCCCTATTATGAAAATCTGCTTGATGGTCCCTATCAAAAAGAGCGTTGTAAGTTGGATTTGTATTATCCCACCGACACTCAAAATTTTCCTACGGTAGTATGGTTTCACGGTGGCGGGCTCAAAAGCGGCTCAAAAGCGATTCCTGTGCAATTATTGGATAAGGGACTTGCCGTGGTAGCAGTCAACTACCGATTGCATCCCAAGGTTAATGCCCCTAAATACATCGAAGATGCCGCGGCGGCAGTCGCATGGGTATTTAATAATATCGACCAATACGGAGGAGATACTTCACAAATCTACGTCTGTGGGTTTTCTTCGGGAGGCTATTTGTCTTTGATGGTCAGTTTGGATCAAAAATGGCTTGGAAAACACAGTATTGAGGCCAACAAAATCAAAGGAGTCATTACCCTATCTGCAACCACTTTTACCAACCATACCATTCGAAAAGAATACGGTATGGAGATTACCCAAGCTCTCATCGATCATTATGCACCAGTCTATCACGCTCGTGGAGATGCCCCACCAATCACTCTTATTACGGGGGATCGCGAAAAAGAATTTTATGGCATGTATGAAGAAAATGCCTACTTAAGGAGAATGTTGAAGATCAATGGGCATCAACAGAACGAACTGATAGAAATCGGAGGTTATGGACATGAGATCGTTGAAGTGGGAATACCGTTGCTTTTAGAAAAATTAATAAATTAAATTGGTTATATGTATAAAAAATGGTTCAATTGGGTATGGGTTGTTTTCTTTTTGATTGGTTTTGGATCAAATGAAAAGGAATACGCCCAGCCCATTCCTGGTACCCAAGAAAAGGTTGATATGGTATTCATTCCAGGAGGCACATTTACTATGGGAAGTCCAAAGTCTGAACAGGGTCATTTTGGGGACGAAGGCCCACAGCATGAAGTAGAAATTGCCCCATTTTGGATGGGGAAATTTGAAATCACTTGGGATTTATATGAACTTTTTATGGCACGAGAAATTGACAGCAAGCGACCTCAAAAGGCACTAGGCGAGGAGGTAAATATGGATGTAGATGCAGTTTCTGGTGCCACCCAGCCCTACACCGATATGAGTTTTGGAATGGGGATAGAGAACTATCCTGCCATATGTATGACCCATTTGGCGGCAGTCAAATTTTGTGAATGGCTTTCCGCCATGACGGGGAATTTCTATCGGCTCCCCACCGAAGCAGAGTGGGAGTATGCCTGTAGGGCGGGAACAAAAACTGCCTATTCATTTGGAGATGACCCCGGAGATTTAGATATTTATGCCTGGCATGAGGGAAATAGTGCAGGAGCCTATCATCAAGTTGGACAAAAAAAACCCAACCCATGGGGCTTATACGACATGCATGGAAATGTTTCTGAATGGACCTTGGATCAATATGTTCCCACCCTCTATAATCAGAGAAAAAGGAAAACCATAATAAATCCCCTTGAAAAGCCAACCAAAACCTACCCCCGAGTAGTTAGAGGGGGAGCCTGGTCGGATAAAGCTGGAAGGTTGAGAAGTGCATCAAGAAGACCCTCCTCCAAAATATGGAAAAAAAGAGACCCCCAAATCCCCAAAAGTCTATGGTGGCATACCGATGCCCCATTTGTGGGTTTCAGGGTCGTAAGGCCGCTCAAAACCCCAAGTTCTGAAGAACAAAAAATGTATTGGAATTAATAAAAACGAAACAATGAAATCAAAAGCAAAAAACACATTAAGCAGAAGAAATTTTGTAAAAAACTCAACCCTTGCAACCACTGGAATTTTGTCTTCCGGACTCCCTGTTGGAGCCATGGCTAACGTTTATGGCAACAAGAAATTGAAAATCGCCTTAGTAGGTTGTGGAGGTCGTGGAAGAGGTGCTATTGTTCAAGCCCTTCAAGCAGACGATAACACGGAGTTGGTCGCTATGGCAGATGCCTTCCAAGACAATGTGGAAAAGAGTCTAAAAACAGTCCAAGAGCATTTCGATGGAGTAAAGAAAATCAAAGTCAATCCTAAAAATCTTTTTTCTGGTTTTGATGCCTACAAAAAGGCCATCGATTTGGCCGATGTTGTCATCCTTACCACCCCTCCTGGTTTCCGGCCCTATCATTTTGAATATGCCATCAATAACGGCAAACACGTTTTTATGGAAAAACCAGTTGCTACTGATCCGGTAGGGGTCAGAAAAGTACTGGAGGTTGCTCAAAAGGCGAAAGAAAAACGACTTAACGTAGTGGTTGGGTTACAACGCCATTACCAAAAAAAATACCTTGATTTGTATCAAAAAGTCCAAGACGGTAAAATTGGAAAAATCACTGGTGGTCAGGTCTATTGGAATGGACGTGGGGTATGGGTGAGAGAAAGACAGTCTGGACAAACCGAAATGGAATATCAAATGAGAAATTGGTATTACTTCAACTGGCTTTGTGGAGATCATATTTTGGAGCAGCATATCCACAACATCGATGTGGCCAACTGGTTCATTGGAGGCTATCCTGCTCAAGCCCAAGGAATGGGAGGACGACAAGTGAGAAATGGAAAAGATCACGGTGAGATTTTCGACCATCACTTCGTGGAGTTCACCTATGATTCCGGAGCCATCATTTCCAGTCAGTGCCGACACCAACCTGGATGTATGCGTAGGGTTGATGAAACCCTTCAAGGATCTCAAGGGAGTGTCAATACCGGTAAAGGGATACTCACCGATTTGGAAGGAAACGAAATGTACCAATACAAAAGCGATCCTTTAAATGAACCCAACCCCTATCAAGTGGAACACGACAAATTGTTTGCTTCGATCCGAAATGGGGGTGTTATCGCTGATGCCGAAAATGGTGCCAAAAGCACCTTAACAGCCATCATGGGAAGAATGGCCACCTATTCTGGTAAAGTTATTACTTGGGATCAGGCCATGAATTCTAATTTTCAAATCATGCCGGAATCCGTGGATTGGAATAGCAACCCTCCCACCATGCCCGACAGCAATGGAATGTATCCAATTCCAACACCAGGAATTACCGAATTTTAATAACCTAACAAAATGAACAGAAGAGATTTCACCCAATCGGCTTTGATAGCGGGAATGGGAGTGGCAGCCGCTCCCAGTATATTTGCCCAAACGGGCAGTGTTGCTCCCCATCAATTCAATTTAAAATATGCCCCCCATCTGGGAATGTTCAAACACTCTGCGGGGGATGATCCTATCGATCAACTCAACTTTATGGCCGATCAAGGCTTTACAGCTTTCGAAGACAACAATATGAATACCCGACCGGTCGCTATGCAAGAAAAAATGGCTGCCACCATGCAGAAGAGAAATCTGACCATGGGAGTTTTTGTGGCCTATAAGGATTTTAAAAATCCAACTTTGACCCGAGGGAAAGCAGCTGATCGCAAGGCTTTTTTAGAAGAAATTGAAGCATCTGTAGCCGTATCCAAAAGGGTAAATGCTAAATGGATAACCGTAGTTCCCGGTACTGTAGACTTAAAATTGGTGGAGGACTATCAAACCGCCAATGTCATTGAAAGTCTCAAACAAGCTTCAGCCATTTTGGAACCCCACGGCATTGTTATGGTATTGGAACCACTCAACTGGTACAGAAATCATGCAGGATTGTTTTTGAAAGAAAGCCCACAGGCTTTTCAGATTTGTAAGGCTGTCAATTCTCCCTCTTGCAAGATCCTTTTCGATATTTATCACCAGCAGATCCAAGAAGGAAATTTGATCCCCAATATCGAGAAATGTTGGGACGAAATCGCTTATTTTCAGATTGGTGACAATCCTGGAAGAAAAGAACCTACCACAGGAGAAATCAATTACAAAAACGTGTTCAAATACATACACTCCAGAGGATTTGAGGGTGTAATGGGCATGGAACACGGCAATTCAAGACCTGATAAAGCTGGAGAAATGGCTGTTATTGATGCTTATAAAGAAGTGGATGATTTTTTATAAAATTTATGGTTAAATTTAAAAGCCTAAATAAAAGCCATAAATACATTTGAAACCATACATACCAACTCCAACCCACCCTTGGAATGAAAAGCAAATCAATTTGGTTGCAAGGCGACTGGGTTTTGGATGTTCTCTATTCGACATCAACCTCTACCTGAACTCCACACCAGGAGTCCTGATCGATGAAATTGTGGATGGTGCCTCGAGTATGGAGGTGACCCCTGCACCCGAATGGGGTCAGTGGGACAATAAGCAATTCAACAGCTCAGGCAAAAACAAAGGCTATTATCATACCCTTTGGCAAAAACAAGCCTTTAATGATCTTTTAAAAAATGGCTTTAGAGAACGTTTGGCCTTGTTTTGGAGCAATCATTTTGTAATTGAGTACAGGGACGTAAACCAACCAGCCTACCTCTATCAATATTATTCTTTGATCCAAACTCATGCTTTGGGGAATTTTAAAACTTTTGTTAGTGAGATGGGATTGGCTCCCGCCATGCTGCGTTACCTCAACGGCTATGAAAATAAAAAAAACAGTCCCAATGAAAACTACGCCCGGGAGTTATATGAGTTATTTACCTTAGGTGAAGGCAATGGATACACCCAAGAGGACATTACCGAAACCGCGAGGGCATTAACAGGTTACAATAGCTATAAAACATACATGGGCGTAATCGAATTCAATGACAATACTTTCGACAAAGGTTTAAAAACCATTTTTGGACGGACAGGCAATTGGGGTTATACTGATATAATTGATATTCTTTTCGAGGAGAAAAAAGATTTGATTGCCGAATTTATATGCACCAAAATCTATCGATATTTTGTCAGTCCAAATCCGAATTCAAGTATCATTTCTGCAATGGCTAATACTCTTAAAGAACAATCGTTTGAGCTTTTGCCTGTTTTAAAACAATTGTTTAAAAGCGAGCATTTTTATGATTCGGTCAACAACAATGTGATCATCAAAAGTCCCATTGATCTCATGTTGGGCTTGCACCATTCCCTTTCTTTTGAATACCCCGACAATGTTGATTTGGAATTGGACTTAAGAAACAAATGCAGGGATATGGGACAGGAAATTTTTTCCCCAGTAGATGTTGCAGGATGGCAAGGCAATCACGATTGGATTAATTCCGAGACCCTTCCCAAGCGATGGGAGTTTTCAGATTATTTGTTAATCAAATACTGGCAAAAAAACAAAAATCAGTTTAAAAGTTTAATACAATCTCTGGTGAGCGTTGATGAAACCGATTTAAGGACCATCGTTATCCAACTTAAAGACTTTATGTTTTGTCCTTTTGAGATTAAGGAAGAGGAATTGGACGAGGCCATCAACACTTTTATTGGCGAAGTCCCCGAAAGTTATTTTGAGGACGGTACTTGGTCTTTAAGGAGCAACAGTGTTTCCAAACAAGTTTACGACTTGATGCGTTTTTTGATTACCCTACCCGAATTTCAATTGAAATAGAGATGAAGCACCACAAACCGAATGAACTGCATCTAAACTCCCATGATCATGATCACGCGCATTGGGATCGACGGGGTTTTTTGAGAACCCTCGGCATGGCAGGAGCAGGGGCCATCTCCTTTGGAAGCAGTACCCTATCGGTGGTAGAATCTCCACTGCTGAACCAAGCACTTTCCGATGCCTACTCTGATCGTATTTTGGTACTCATTCGACTCAAAGGAGGAAATGATGGACTCAATACCATTGTTCCATTGTACGACTTTGATCTCTACGCCAACAAGCGACCTAAAATTCACATTCCGGAAAACAAACTTTACAAGCTCAACGATCATTTTGCTATACCTAATTTCATGAATCCTCTTGCTCCTATGTGGGGAGAAGGCGCCATGAAAGTAATCCACGGAGTGGGTTATGAAAATCAGAATTTATCTCATTTTAAATCCTCCGAAATTTGGGAAACAACCACTCCCAACAGTGAAATCTCTACAGGATGGATGGGTCGATTTTACGAAGGGAAATACATGGATTATGTGAACAACCCTCCAGAAAAACCCTTGGCCATTCAAATCGGTAGTGGGGGAAATATGATTTTTGATGGAGACCGATCCACTTATTCTTTTTCGGTGTCCAGTCCCCAACGCCTCAAGAGAGTAGCCGAAAACGGCTCCCTCTTCGACAATCAAAACAATGGGAACCACCTCCACGGTCAGCAGGTTTCCTTTTTGAGAGAAGTATCAAACACGACCTTTCGCTATGCTTCTGTGATCAATGAAGCTTATGAAAGTTCCAAAGCATTTGATGCCTACACCAATGATAATTTCGATTTACAGATGAGTTTGGTTTCTCGATTTATCAAAGGGGGTCTTGGAACCAAAGTGTATATGGTTTCATTGGGAGGTTTTGATACCCATGCCAACCAGCCCGAAAGACATGAATCCCTGATGAGAAGATTGACCAAAGCCATTGATGCATTTTATAAAGATCTAACCAATTATGGGATAGCCGACAAAGTGCTTTCCATGACTTTTTCGGAGTTTGGCCGTCGGGTGGCCGAAAACGGTTCTAGTGGAACCGACCACGGCTCTGCAGCACCCATTATGCTTTTCGGCCCAGCGCTCCGGGGCAGTGGTTTTGTTGGTAAGCATCCGAGCCTAGCAGCATTAGATCAACAAGGCAATATGGCCAGTGGTATTGATTTTAGGGCGGTATATGCTACCGTTCTTACCGATTGGTTGTGTGCTGATCCAGTGGATATCGGCAATGCTATTAGCGGCCCTAAGCCAGAATTTTTAGGATTGGGATTAGGATGCGATGGATCGGAGAAGCTGCCCCTAACAGATGATCCGCTAATGCCCCTACATGCTGCAGTCAATGGAGATCAAGGGGTCAGCTTGTATTTGACGATTAACGAGTATGCTCAGGTCGAAATCTCTGTCTTTGATGTGTTGGGAAGAAAAGTAGGCAATACCATCGATACCCGCTTGAGCTCGGGAAATCATAACCTTTCTTTGATCGATACTGCTGTCCATCAACTCCCCCCCGGACAGTATTTTTACAAAATCATGATCAACAAAGACAATACTTACAGCAAATCTTTTTTTGTAAGATAGTGGCTATCTTTATTTTATTTTTTCGAAAACTTGTTCAACCATTCTACCCAATTCCAAGGCATCATTGTGGCTCCACAACTCACTTTCTTTTTTTCCAGAGGCGATACAGCGGTTGACCTCTTCAATTTCGGGGATATAACCCTTGCTGGTTGAGGAAAAATTTTCTTGAATAGTGGTTCCAGCTTTGGTCAACTCCACTTTTTGGGCATTGTGCCAAAAACCGTGGAGCAGTATTTCTCCCTCGGTCCCCCCCACCTTGGCATGGTTGTCGCTTTGGTTGGCAATCCCACAATAGAGCACCGCTTGGGCATTATTGTATTCCAAGATCATTGAGGTTTGAACATCAACCCCTGTTTTTGCAAAGAGGGACTGGGCAGTTATATTTTTGGGCATACCCAAAATAAAATAGGCAAGAAAAAGCGGATATACTCCTATGTCAAGTAAAACCCCTCCCCCTTTTTTAGGATCCATCAAACGGTGAGAAGCATCTATATTGAGTCGGTAAAAAGAAAACTCGGCATACAGAAATTTAGGTTCACCAATCTGTCCCGATGCGATCCACTGTTTTGCTTTTTGAATGGCGGGATTAAAGCGCGACCACATGGCCTCCATCAAAAAACAATTTTGTTTTTGAGCCAGTGCGATCATCTCCTTTATTTCTGCCGTATTGAGTCCTAAGGGCTTTTCGCACAAAACTCCTTTTCCCGCTTGGAGGGCTGCCATGGTCATTTCTTTGTGATTTTGGTTGAGGCTGGCAATGTAGATGATTTCGATATCGGGATCATGGTACAAATCCTCATAATTATCATAGGTTTTTTGTGCGTCAAACGCTTGCTGAAATGCTTTGGCACGATCTCCATTAGTAGAGGCCACCCCAATCAATTCGGCTTGGGAAACCTCTTTTAAATCCCCAGCAAACTTTCGGGCGATATTACCCAGACCTGCAATTCCCCATTTTATTTTTTTGGCCATCACTTGATTCTTAATGGATTAAGATTAAATTTAAGATTTTATCTGTTACGATACCTTGGTTCATTTAATTGAAATTTTATAATTTGTGAAAGAATAAATAAATCAAATCAAATCCAATGAAAAAATTAATACTTTTTATTTCAATTGTGCCACTTCTTTTTTCTTGTGAGCAAGAAAAACCCAAACCCCCAAATATCGTTTTCATCATGTCCGATGACCATGCTTTCCAAGCAGTGAGTGCGTATGGCCATGGTTTGAATAATACTCCCAATATTGATCGTATTGCCAAAGAAGGAGCTTTGTTCAACAAGGGCTTTGTAACCAACTCCATCTGTGCGCCAAGTAGGGCGGTAATGTTGACTGGTAAACATAGCTTTGTGAATGGAAAAGTAGATAATATTCAAGACTTCAATTGGGACCAGGCCAACTTTGCCAAGAACCTACAATCGGCTGGCTATCAAACAGCCTTGATAGGTAAAATCCACTTAAGGGGACTGCCACAAGGGTTCGACTACTCTGCTGTTTTACCAGGACAGGGCCATTACTACAACCCCGATTTTATCATTGATGGCATAAAGGAACGTATCCAAGGGTATGTGACCACCATCACCACCCAATTGAGTTTGGATTGGCTCAAAAATAAAAGAGATAAAACCAAACCGTTCTTATTGTTATACCACCAAAAAGCCCCCCACAGAAACTGGCAATCCGAGGAAAAATACCTTACCCTTTTTGACGACAAGACTTTTGATCCTCCCGCCAATTTTTTTGACAATTATGAGGGACGTCCCGCAGCGGCGGCACAAGAGATGCTGATTGCGGCTACAGAGGAACAAATCGCAGTTACCAATGGTTATGGAGGCCATGGTAGATGGGGACATGATTTTAAATTTCTCATTGATCCCTATGGAAGGGAGACGCGATTCAACAACGAACTCAAACGCTTTACTCCTGAACAGCGCGAAGCTTGGCTCAAAGCCTATACCCCAAAGAACGATGCCATGAAAGCCGCTAAACTCGAAGGCAAAGAGTTGGCCCTATGGAAGTTCAATCGTTACATCAAAGACTACCTCAGAACCATTCAGTCTGTGGACGATGGTGTTGGTGAAGTATTGAACTATCTGGACGAAAACGGCTTGACAGAAAATACCATAGTAGTCTATACCTCCGACCAAGGCTTTTACCTAGGAGAACACGGGTGGTTTGACAAGAGATTTATGTATGAAGAATCTCTTAGAACCCCATTACTCATGCGATACCCCAAGGAGATCCAAGCCGGTACTCAGGTGGACCAACTGATCCAAAATCTCGATTTTGCACCCACCTTTTTGGACTATGCAGGGGTGGCAATTCCTGAAGATATGCAAGGAGAATCCTTTAGAAAAATTGTAAGCAAAGAAAGCAGTGAGTGGCGCGATGCGATTTATTATACCTACTATGAATACCCCTCCGTTCATATGGTCAAAAGACACAACGGGGTGAGGACTGACCGCTACAAACTCATTCATTTTTATTATGACATCGATGTTTGGGAAATGTACGATTTGGAAAAAGACCCCTCCGAGATGAACAACATCTACAATGATCCAGCCTATGCTGAGGTTCAAGCTACGATGCATAAGAGGTTTGACGAAATGCGTGAGAAATACGGCGACTCCGATGAATTGGACAAGCAGTTTATCGACAGCTATATCAATCGCTAAAACTGAGAAAAAGTTTTTTATAAAATCGCCTGACTGAGTTGAATTTTTTTTGGAGTAGTCTTCTGATTTCCACTTTGGTGCTGGCTTGCCAGTCACCCCAATCCAATCCTCCCAACATCATTTTGATTATGGCTGATGATCAGGGTTGGGGTGATATGGGCTGTAATGGCCATCCCCATTTGAAAACGCCTCATTTGGACGCTATGGCTCAAAATGGAGCTATATTTTCCCGTTTTTATGCGGCGGGATCTGTGTGTTCTCCCACCCGAGCGAGTGTAATGACCGGGAGGCATCCCGCCCGAATGGGTATTTGTAGTGCCAACTGCGGACATATCAAAGCTCAAGAAATAACCCTAGCAGAGATGGTCAAAGAAAAAGGTTATCGGACGGGTCATTTTGGAAAATGGCACTTGGGTACCCTTACCCGAGACATTATCGATGCCAACCGTGGGGGTAGAAAAAAGAATGATATTCATTATGCCCCTCCTTGGGATCATGGTTTTGATGTCAGTTTTGTTACCGAGTCTAAAGTCCCAACCTGGGATCCAATGATCACCCCACCCCAATCTGCTGAGGACGTGTCGGCAAGTTTGACTGAGGGAGGCCCATTTGGAACCTATTATTGGTCAGGCCCTGGACAAAGGGTGACCGAAAACCTAAAGGGCGACGATTCCCGTATCATCATGGATCGGGTGCTACCGTTCATTGAGGATGCCGTGGACCAAAAACAACCTTTTTTATCTATCGTTTGGTTTCATGCGCCTCATTTGCCAGTCTTGACTGGGGAAAAATATAAATCACTTTATCCTGAGCTCAGCGAAGGACAGCAACATTATTACGGGGTCATATCCGCCTTGGACGAACAAGTAGGGCGGTTGAGAAAACATCTCAGAAGCCTTGGAGTCGCCGAAAACACTTTGATTTTCTATACCTCTGACAACGGCCCAGAAACATCATATACTGTAAGAGATCAAAACATCCCCTACGGTCGTGCTCAGGGGATAACCAAGGGATTACGTGGTAGAAAAAGGAGTTTGTATGAGGGCGGCATCAGGGTCCCAGGTATAGTGGAGTGGCCCGCCAAAATCATGGCCGGCACCCAAGTGAATGTCCCTTGTTTTACTTCCGATTATTTCCCTACTATTGCCCATCTATTGGGAATTGATATAGAAAAATACCAGCGCCCCTATGACGGGGAAAATCTTGCACCTTATTGGAGGCTAGAAAAAAAACACAGAAGTAGCCCCATTGCTTTTCAATTCGGAAAACAGTTCGCATTGATTGAAAATCAATTTAAATTGTACGGGATTTCTGACAGTCCAACACAACTCTTTGATTTGTCAATTGACCCCCAAGAGCGAAATGATATAGCCACTGAGGAGCCCGCTCTATTCAATCGTTTGCTTTCAGAATATACCGACTGGATTGTTACCATTCAAACCAGTCAATCCGGCAAGGATTATTGAATAAATCTTAACTTGCAGCCATAGATTTAGAAATCTAAATAGTAACCATGAAACACATTCAAGAATTGATCGACCTGATCACCTTGGAGAAGAAAGGAGGAAACACCTTTCAAGGTAGAAATTTCCAAACCTCATGGGGTCGTGTTTTTGGAGGACAAGTACTGGCACAATCCCTCCATGCGGCCTATCAGACCGTTCCTCAGGGGCGCTTTGCCCACTCCCTTCACGGCTATTTTATCTTGGGTGGAAACTTGGATTTGCCCATCACCTATGAGGTGGATATCATCCGTGATGGCAAAAGCTTTACCACCCGGCGTGTCGTGGCTTTTCAGGAGGGCAGCGCCATATTCAATATGTCTGCCTCTTTTCAACTGAATCAGCCTGGTGTGGATCATCAATTTTCTATGCCCAACTTTATTCCCCCCGAAAAACTATTGAGTGACCTAGAGCAGTTGGAAGTCCAAAATACCGATCCAGAGGCTTTCAATCGTTTTAAAAAAATCAAACCCGAGGTCATAGAATTCCGACCCGTCGAAAAACTCATCCTAAGAGATGATATCGATGCACCTGCGGAGAGTAATTATTGGTTTCGTTCCAAAGAAGAAATCCCCTATGGAATGGACATTCAACATCAATTGTTGGCCTATATCTCCGATTACGGTTTGCTACGGACGGCCACCCTACCGCATAAAAAAGAGTTGAGCAAGGCCCCAACCTTCTATACCAGCTTAGATCACGCGCTCTGGTTTCATCGTCCTTTTTCCCTCCAGGATTGGCTACTTTATGCTATGGACAGTCCCAGCGCATCCAATTCCCGCGGTTTCTCACGTGGCTCTATCTTTGACCGTGACGGTCTCTTGGTGGCTTCCACTGCTCAAGAAGGACTGATAAGACAATTAACCTAAATAAAATTTTAATTTTTAAATTTTTTAAAATCAATTTAATGCAATCCCTAAATCATTTTTTTACCCTCAAATCAATTTATAATCATGAAAAGATCCTACACCCCCCTTATTTTATTTACTTTATTTATTTTTTGTGAAAAGCGACCCATTGAACCTCTTCAAATCAAATAGGAGGTTACCCCCCACATAATCAGTCATGAACATAAGGTCGGTTTTAGTGGGATGATACTAAAATTTTTTGCCCATGGTTTTACCCACTCATTGGATGATATCATCTTTAAAGACGTTCAAGGAATTAAAATCATCTACCAAACAGTAGATCAATACAACGAACCAACCGAAGCCTCAGGGATGTTAATGATTCCTGAGAATTTCGATAGGAACGGACCTTTGATCTCCTTACAACACAGCACCCTTGCGGACAATAACAAAGCCCCTACCAACAGCAAGCTTGGGGTCAACGAATTGACTTCCGCCTCCATTATGGCAGCGATGGGAGCAGTCGTCGTCGTCCCAGACTTTATAGGCTATGGACATTCCTCAAACCACAAACACCTCTACCAATACAAAGAAAATATCGCCCGAACTGCCTACGATTTCCTTGGGGTTGCAGATGAATATCTCAAAGAAAAAAAAATAACAACCAACGGAGACCTCTTTTTGACGGGCTATGCTCAAGGGGCCGACGCTACCCTGGCCCTCCACCAAAAGATTGAAGAAGAAAATCAGTTTACGGTAACCCACTCTCTTGTAGGGGGAGGAATCTACAACATCAATACCTTTTTTAAAGAAATCTTCATCAAAAACGAGGACTTGCCTTTAATGGGAACCTATGTGTGGATATTGGAAGTCTTGAATAGTATATATCCTACCCTACAAAGACCAATGGATTTCTATTTTAATGAACCCTATGCTTCCAATCTTTCTAAAATCAAAACGATCAACGAACCAATAGATATTAATTTGATCGATACCAACCCACAAAAATTGTTTAAAAAAGAATTTATCGATAAGCTCATCAATGGGGAAGACAAGGCCCTTTTAGATGCCATTACTGATCAGGGAGTCACGGATTGGAAACCTTTGGCTCCCATTACCATTTTCCAAGGCACTTCCGAAAGTTGCCTTTACAAATCCAATGGGGTGAGGGCCTATAACCAGATTCAGGCCAGAGGGGGGAATATCACGTATGTTCCTTTGGAGGGCAAGAATCATATAGGAGCGGTGATTCCTTATCTGTTGGAAACATTTAAAATCATTTTTCCGCCACTGAGATAACACCTATAAATATAGTTAATAATATATTTAAATTATTGTAAGTCATGGTTTTATGTAAAATTTAATCACATTCCTATCTTTTGTCAATCCCCTGGCTGGCTTGCCACCCCCAGGGGAGGATGGGGACAATTTTTATTGCTGCTTCCCTGTTTATTACTTTTCTTGCCCCCTTCCATTTCCTTCGGCTTTTCTTTTTAATTTGCAGTAAATCATTGTGATGGAAATGGGATTATTGGTTTTATCGGCTTTGACCTTGGTACTGCTTTTGTTTTTACTGTTCAAAAAACAAGGGAGTAGTGGCCTAACGGCGGAATTGCGCGAGTTGATCAAAGGGGAGTTTTACCAAAACCGGGAGGAGTTGACCCAAAACCTCCGAGAAACCCGTTTGGAGATCACCCAAAGTATGGAACGCCTCAATGAAGTTTTGGCCAAAAAAGCCAAAGAGGATCGGGAGGAGTTGCGAACGACCCTTAAGGATTTTCAGGAGGCTTTTTCCAAGAACGTTGCGGCCTTTAACGACTTGCAAAAACAAAATTTTGAACGCCTCAACCAAAAGCAAGACGAATTGGTCAAATCCACTGAGCTGAAGCTGGAAAAAATGCGAGAAACGGTGGACGAAAAGCTCCACAAAACCTTGGAGGAACGTTTGGGAAAATCTTTTGAGATGGTCACCAAGCAGTTGCTTAAGGTGCAGAAGGGACTGGGTGAAATGCAAACCCTCGCAGCGGGGGTCGGCGACCTGAAAAAAGTTTTGAGCAATGTCAAAACCAGTGGGGTTTTGGGGGAGATACAGTTGGGTAATATTTTAGAGCAGATCTTAGCACCGGAACAATACGACGCCAATGTAAAAACCAAAAAAGGCTCGGATGCGTTGGTAGAATACGCCATTAAATTGCCTGGAAAAAGCCACAGCAGTGGCCCCGTCTATTTGCCGGTAGATGCCAAGTTTCCACAGGAGGATTACGCCCGTTTGCAGTCGGCCTATGAGGCCGGGGATCCTTTGGCAATAGAAACCTCCTTGCGTGCCTTACTCAATGCGGTAAAAAAATTCGCCAAAGACATTGCCAATCGCTATATCGACCCGCCCCATACCACCGATTTTGGCATTATGTTCTTACCCTTTGAAGGCTTGTATGCCGAGGTAACCCGACAACCAGAGTTGATCGCTCAATTGCAAAGGGAATACAAGATCATACTCACCGGCCCCACCACTTTGGCCGCCATGCTCAACAGCTTGCAAATGGGCTTTAAGACATTGGCCATTCAAAAACGAAGCAGTGAGGTCTGGGAGGTTTTGGCCAGTGTCAAAAAGGAGTTTTCCAACTTTGGAACAGTTTTGGAAAAGGCCCAACGTAAGATCAAAGAGGCAGACAACGAGATCGAAAAAATGGTAACCACCCGGACCCGAATGATGTTGTCCAAACTGCGGAAGGTGGAACAGATTGAACCATCCGAAAGCCTAGAGGAAAAGGGAGAGGACGACCTCTTTGAACTACAACAATAGCCGCTACATCCCTGCGATGACTTCTATATGGGGATGTTGGATTTTAAAATCCGCAATGGCTTGGGGCGTAATACGCGTATTCCAAAGGAATAATTTTTTAAGGCTTTGCATTTGCCCTAATCTTAACAGCGCGGCATCACTAACTTTAGTGCCATATAGATTTAGCTCGGTGAGGTTTTCCAAGTTCTGCAGTGCTTCGATACCCTTGTTGGTGATCAAAGGATTTTTTTGGATCTTAAGTCGGGTAAGGTTAGGAAAATCATTGAGGTAACTTAGGTGATCGTTGTTGAGCATGCAGTCGCTCAGGTTAAGCCAGACAATGTTTTTCTTGATATTCTGAATGTTGATCAGGTCTGTTGTTTCGATCTGTTTTTTGGTGAATTTCAAATCCATAAAGCTTTGTTCAGGATTGAGAAAACGCCAGGAATATTTTTCTCCCTGAACAGACTGGAGTTTTTGGGGGGTGGGAGAGTCAAGCTTGAGGGTTTCCAAATAGGTTTTTTCTCTAAGGTCAAGGCCGTATTGTATTTCCATCAATCGTTGGATTTTCGGGTCATTCCTTACCAAGGTCACAGGCATTTGTTTTTCTGCACCATTATCGATCCACCATTCCAGCGTAGCGATTTGGTCATAGCTGAGTGGAACTCCAGTTGGAGGCATAAATTTTGGGTGATCGTGGGGAAAACTTACTCTTTTGTAGATCA
>Ga0181577_10000273_pt1 | contig 41353 bp, 35 predicted proteins | sample 101ome_21_FD_132468 | JGI IMG/M metagenome (GOLD analysis project Ga0181577, IMG submission 132468) | Coastal salt marsh microbial communities from the Groves Creek Marsh, Skidaway Island, Georgia - 101413BT metaG (megahit assembly) | ecosystem: Environmental > Aquatic > Marine > Intertidal...
ACGTTCGAAGTCATTACTATCTAATTCGTCTACCGTTTCAACTCCTTGACTAGTTTTCCAATTGATGTATCTAATCATAATGATATAGTTTTAAAATGTAATAGGTGTAAAAAAGTCCCTGCAAGCTTTCAGCTTACAGAGACGCCAAATAAGGCTATTTAAGGCCATCAAATTTTGATGGCGTGTGTCTATTCATTTCCCCTTAAAGTCAAGCGTATACCGCAAGGATAAGGGTTTAGGGGCGTGCTTATGTTCTCCGTCCTTCTATGCCTTAGAAGTGTACGACGGTGGCCACGCTCCGTGTGCGTCTCAATACGTCAAAGAACTAGACAACCTATTGACAAGCAAGGGTGTACCCTGCCTAGGCTTCGCAGTGGACTGGATGCCTTTTGTCAATTCGTCCGGGCTCTCTAAATGTGACCTTTTTCGTTGGTCACATTACAATAATATTGTTACTTATTGATAATAACAAATGAATAACAAACTTTTTTTAGTTATGGGTGAAATTGGTAAAAATTAGGCCAAATGGCCTAAAAGTAGTATAAACCGCTTATTATGTTTAGATGTGTAGTAATACACGAAAACATGAACTTTTGCGTATGCTATATTACCTGTTTTCGTAATTTATCATTTCCCCTGAGAGAGTTAAATAACAGTTGCACACACAAGCATATGACCCTACACAAAAACATGCATACAAGCGTATAGGATGCGATTACTGGCACTTGGTTCGAGTCCTGTAAGACTTGAATATGTGGCAACATTCAAAAATTGGCCCCACCCCATCACGGGAAAAGCGGTTTTTTCTTTTGACCGGTGGGGGGGATCTCTATCTATCGCTTACTCTCTTAAAGTGCCTAAAAACTATTTTTTGGGACGTTTCTCCAGGTAGCACCAGGGACGCACTACCCCTCCATTTTCAATTATTTTCGACGTCCATTACACACTTTACCCTAACTTTGTGACAAAAAAGCCTTGATTTTACCCCTATTTTCACCATTTTTTCACTATCCTGGGTTACACCAAAATTATTTTCCACTATAACCCACTGAGATTCAGTCCCTTAGAAATTAATTTGCTAACGCTTGCACTTAACGTTTGTTAATTAAAGATTATTTATTCTCATTTGCATCAGAACGAACGAAATAACCGGGGGCATCCCCACTACACAAAACGACTGTTATATGGCAAATCAAGAAGTATTATCACTAGCCAACCAAGCCTACGAGGTTGAGAGATTGGCTAACGCGTCTCACAATGGCGCTCATTTACACAATGTTGCTCGGGGCATCCCTGGCCGTCTCTGGATAGCAACGAATGTATTATCTGGGCTTATCGCGGCTGACAGTCTGGGTGCGGTTCCAGCTATCGAGCGCAACTTAGTAGATCTCTCGTTGGAGTATGCTGACGCTTTGATTGTTGCTCATGTGTCTAATCCTATTAAGGTATCGGAATAATGAAAAGAGTTTATTCATTAGACGAGGCGATGATGTGGTTTATGGGCCATAGTTCTGGGAGTGTCATTTGCGTATCTGGCGACCGGGAGAGGGAGGTAAGTTGTTACCCTGATGCAGTTACATTTTACAAATCATTAGTATGAAAAAGCCATTAGAAAAGATGATCCTTGCTGGCTTGTGGGGAGAGATGATGTCTACGAAGCTTTGGCAGTTCCGTAAGCGCCGGAGGTTAATCCGGGAGTATAGGAGGAAGTTGGGGTTGTATATGGTACGTCATGGGGAGGTATTGGAGTATGTTGAGAGGGATTTATGTGCTTTGGCGGAGAGAAGTGATAGTGACGAGGTAGCGAAGGCTGCTATGCGGAGATTGCGCCGGGAGTATGATGGTAGTTATGGGTGGTGTAGGGAGTGTGATGGTTTGGTGGTGAAGGAAGATCATTGTTGCCTTAACTGGATTGATACTGGAGAGGACGTTTCATTTGAGTAAAAACTGAGAAATCATGAATAAAAGAGAGAAACAGATAAATATGTTGTTTGAGGGTTCTATACTGTTTGTGTTGAGCCTGATGGTTCCTTATGTGATTGTGGCTTTCATCTCCCTGGAGTTGTTGTTTTGGGAGTGGCCTGTTTATGTACGGGGAATAGTAGTCACAGCTAATATCTTCTGTTTGGGCATGTCTCTTATCTACTTAGGAATAAAATATACGCAATCATGACCAGATCAAAGGCTATGGAGATAGGCAAGCGAATGTCTAACGCTGACATTTGGGAGACGCTGAAGCGTGCGCGTGTGGGCATTGTGGATTGGGAGAAGGCGAGTAAGGGGAATACCTCTATGAGTCTGGGTGCGACCTTCAATTTGTTTGTGCGTGGCTTACGGAGGTATGATGAGTTGGGGCGGGACATGCACAATCTGGCGAAGCGCAATGTAGTGTATGAGTTTTGGCGTTTTTTGCCGGAGGGGTTTTATGTGAGGCCCAGGAAGCGTGTTGCTCCGGAGGTTACGATGCACGAATCACCGATAGAAATTTAAAACTATGTCTACACAATCACATAAAGATGTTGAATTGGGTGGTATCCAGGCCAGGATAGACCGTATTCGGGCGGTGGGGATTGACGAGGGGTTGTATCGTCTGCGTATGGAGGGGGAGATATCTGCGATTGTTGTGGGTGTTGAGGCTTTATGGGATGTTCGGAGGATGGTGGAGATGTATGATCGTTATGGTGTTATTTTTCAACGGTGTTAAAAAGAATAATTATGTCACTACAACTTACAGAACATGAGCAGCAGCGCCGGAAGCTATGGTGTGATGCCTGGGTAGCGGTAGCGAATGCTTATAACTCCAGGACTCCAGAAGTGGCGACTGGCTGGGCAGATGCCGCACTAGCTGGCTTTGATGAAAGGTTTGAGTCACCGTTCTCCCGCTTAAATCGGCTGAAGTCTGAGCGCTGCAATTGCGTGAAACCTATTCCTAGCAGCGATGGTGAGGTCGTCACCTGTGGGAGATGTGGATTAGTAATGGAAGAAAACGAATAAACAATAGTCATGGAAAAAGTTAAAAAATTCAAAGAGTACATGGAGGGTAGATACTTTCGGACGGTAGACGGTGAGGATAATATGCTTAGCATTGCCTCCATCCACCGGGAGATTGATCGTTTTATTAAGTATTATCCTGACTTGAATGAGCTTCTTGTGAATCCTAATCAGGAGAAGCTGTTTGAGGATGATAGAGTAGAGACGAAGTACCGTGATTATCATGGTAGAGTTATCTGTATTGGGGATGATATTTTGATTGAGTTCTGCCGTGGTGGCAGCTGGGAGAAGTTCGTGGATGTGAAGGCAAGTCATATTTCCGATGATGGGGACCTCGTATGTGTAGATGTTGTAGGAACGGCATTTCTTCTGTCTGGCTTCTTGGGGGTGGATTACCATCGCGTTATTTCTAGGTATCCTTCTAATGATAACCTGGTAACAGCAGAAGCCCCTACGACATACCGTGATGATAGAGGTAATCTGATCAAATATGGACATAATGTGAAGGTATATAGGCAGTTTCCATTTTCCGGCAGGGAGCCCTACGTAACCGGTATTGTGGGATATGATGATCGCCTGGGGGTAATTATTGTGGATGATATGCGTACCAAGCACGTTCTCCAATATCTGGTTGCCTCCGATGATTATCGTGTTGAGATTGATGGTGGGGTGATTGAGGAAGTTCCCCAGACGTTTGGAGATACCCAGGGAGAAAACTGGTTGACAAGTGGTGCTATAAATTGGGGAGCCTCATTTGAAGGGATGTCTAAGATATTATCAAAATACCTCGTCATCGAGAGCGATCCCGACTATGGCATCCGCGTCTCCCCGGCAGACGACTACGATGTGGCGTGTAGCAAGGCCTATGAGAGTGACTGGGAGAATGTGGGAGTATTTGATACCAATGGTACTGAGTATGATTGGGAAGATAATCTGGAGGTAGTGGTATGACAGCAATATTCCCTAGCCTGAGCATAGTGACGTTTGGCCACAACATAGTGGTAACGACGAACGTCCGCAAAAAAGACAAGGATGGTGTCTACCGTCTGATCTACCTCCAGGAGCATCTTCTGTGTGGCGAGAATGATAAGGATGAAATACTGATGGCTGCGGTCAATAACATTAATAGACGGGCATACAAAGCATATTGTGAAGAGGACGTCGATGATAGTGTGTATGAAACCGGCCCAGCCAAAGATGCTCACAAGTACCCAAAATGTAACTCCTGCGACCGCAACGGAAAGCAGCAAAGCAACTTTGAAAGATATCGTATTGAGGTACCCAGGAAATCTCCGGATCCCCTACCCTCAATACACTGATTAAACCCGCCCCACCGGGTAGTTCTTTTCGATCTGTAATTCAAATTTCGGAGAGGGGACGAAAATCCCCTCTTTTTTCAAAACCTTAAAAATCATGAGTGATAATAATAAAACAATCAACCAACTGAGAGATAAGGCCTACACTACCGCCCTGGAGAAAGGATGGTATGAGAACGAGGACCAACTGGGTACCCGCCTCGCACTTATCCACTCCGAAGTGTCTGAAGCCTTGGAGGCTGACCGTAATGGCCTGCATTGCCGGAAACAGGACCTTGACCTGGTGCTGGCCATCGAAGACGACAATGAATTTAAGAAGGCCTTTAAAGCGCTCGTCAAAGACCGCTTCGAAGATGAGCTGGCAGACGTCATAATTAGAATCCTCGATATGTCCGGTCGCCTCCTGATTGACCTCGATGGACATATCGCAGCCAAGATGAGGTACAATGCCATGAGAGAATATAAGCACGGAGGGAAGAGGTATTGATCATGGCAAAGAAAAGTAAGCCAAAACCCAAACAGAAGCTTAAAGGAAGCCAGAAGAAACCAAAAAAGAAGAAAAGCTTCCAACGAAAAAAGCCTACCAAAGCAGAATTAGGCCAAATGGCCCAAATTGAGGTGGGTAGGCTGGAGTGTGAGCTTATTGAGACTCCCTGGTATAGACCACTGTACCGTATGTGGTGTCGTCAGCGAATCAAGAGAATTAAAGAGATCTATAAGCTATGATTGAAATATATAAACTACCCAAACACTACCAGGCATTGATATTTGCCATAGCAATATTACTTTTTTCTATAATATTTTCTATTGCTGACTGTGGCCTGGATATGGAGTGCTGGAGGCTGAAAGTCCATCGTAAGATGATTATTGGAGCCTTCGGTGTTATGGTGGTAGTGATGATTATTTCTTTGCTGATTGAATTAGTTTTACTTATAAAAAATGGAACCCATGAACTTTAACCTTAACGGAACAAAACCCGACTTTTTGACACTCGAAAGATTATTCGAAGCTTGGACAAAGGAGGCGGGAGCAGAAAACCTGACCTTCAAAGAGTGGCTGGTATCTACTCACTTCACTCAGATAAGATTCGATAAAGAGTGGGCCAATACTATTGCCGGACGTCTACTCCAGAAAGGCTACGCCGCAATCGCCTTCAGAGATGGTGCTGGATGGTGGATAGGAATAGACCCTACCGACGATATGGCAGACGTTCCCAGACCTCCAAAGACGGAAAAGATCGTTGAATCCCTCATTCGCCAGGGCTGGGCAATAAAACAGGGCTCCCTCGGATATGCCGTCTTTGAGAAAGGTGGAAAAATCCAGGTGATCGGAGACTATCTCCCCCTCCCCCCACCTATTGATAGTGATGTTGTGATCGGAGATATTTGAAAATTCGATTAATTTTTATTAATTAATATTCGTTCTTTGGGGGTATCAGCAACTTCTTTCAGTGGATTACTAATTTTCATGATACCCCCATCTTTTTACCTAACACACTAAAGCATGAAAGCAAGACTACTAACAATCGCATTTCTTCTGCTGGCATCGGGCGTTTTTGCCCAGGTACAGGGAGAGGAAGTTCCCAAAGATACCCTCTGTGATGACCTGAAGATGGGCGTTTACCAGACAAGCCACAACCACCCTTCAGCAGATGCTATTCTAATGATGAAGATCCGGGAAGAGATAAACATCCTTCTCAACGATGCAATTACAGCCACAAAAAAGTATTTTGTATATGAAGAGAAGCACATCACAAATACGCAAAAAGATAAGTAGAGCCCTCAATAAAGGCCAAAAAGTATTCTCCGACACCGTAGAGCCACAGGATCGGGTGTATGCCGTTCGGGATAATAATGGAGTAGATGAGTTCCAGGTGGTCATCAACGGTAAGGAGCTCTGGCTGGAGATCGCTGATACAAGAATCTTTCATGTTGTCTCAGAGCAAATTCTAACGTAACTTCAGCCATGGCATATAAGCTGGTGATCACCGCCCCCGGCCAGGGCCAGATAAAAGAAGATGATAACATCCTCTATACTTGGTTTATGGTCCCGTCCGAAGAGGGCTGGTACTACCGTATCTTTGAAGGCGCTGAGCGAATGGGAAGTAAGATCCGGAAGATCACTCCCCGGTACCCGCAGCAAAGCTATTATGACCTTCTGAACTACGTTCGTGCCTGGTTGAAGGAAGATATCTCCTTAAAACAATCCTGATATTTTTTTTACATTTTGAATTAACATAAGTTAACTACCAATGAGTAACGAACATACTGACATTTCAGGCATTTACGGCGTACCCGATGATTTTGAAGTCATACCGGCAACTCCCCTACGTGTAGATTGGACAGCAGGCAACTCGGGACAAATTGTCACGCCTATCCCCAACTACAATCCAGGGGATGTCTCGATGATCCATGAAGATTTTAAGCCTGCCTTCGAAATTTTCAAGGATCTTATCCTCCAGCAGCAAAAAGAAAAGCCTTCTGAGCTCAACAGAGAAAAGATAAAGCAGTTTGCCTCCCTGGCCAAAATGGCAGCAGAGGTGTTCAGTGAAGATTTCCCAGCCGTGTGAGGCTTGGGGGTTCCAGACCTGAGTCCCTGCAATTTGCATACTCAGGTTTTTATTTGTTAATTAGCGATTCTTAACTACGTTCTTTCTTTCTGATTTATTAACCTTTAACAAATCATGAGAGACGCAATGAATGTAGGCATATCAACAGCAGAGGGGGGAGTTGAATTCCCCTCTTTTTTAAACCAATAAGCCATGAATAAATTTTTCATCCAGTATCGAAAAGAAATTATGCTCCTGATCAGCTTATTGCTGGTAACGTTTGGTATTACTGCACTCCAGAATACCGTTTCTGTACCGGTAGGACTCCTTTTGGTAGCCATAATGGTTATCGTCTATCTGACAGTAGACTTTGTGCTTCCCAAAAATGAGGTGGCAACAAGATCCCTGACAGAAGAAAAGGACGTTTCCTTATGGGCAAAGACCAGGACATTTATCGTATATATCGGATCGTTCGGGCTGGGATTAGTTGTTTTCCTCCTGTCTGGAGAAGAACCCGCCCCCGGATTGATACCAGGGCCATGGGGGTCAGTCGCATTGGTGTTGACATTCGCACCTCCATTAGTATATAGCATCCTATGGAATAGAAACAGTCGTAAGTAAACATGGGTCAATAGACCTCCCTTATTTGTGTAACTAGCCGGGTACTTGGAAGAGGCCCGGTTTTTTATATGTAGTAGGGTAGTAAGCCACACAAACACATGAAAGCCCTTAGCCTGAAGTCAAAGCTGAGATTCGCCGTGGTAGTCCTGGACTGAGCAAAGAAATGGTAATCAGGGACGTCAAGGGCTCTCCTGCCCTCGTAGTAGAACCCATTATGAAAGTATGGCCACATCAACACCATACTGATCAGGTGGCTCACAGCCTCCCAGAAGGGCTCTTGGTAGACGGCAAACATGAATAGTATCCCTAACACCATTCCCCGCGCTGGATTCATGTAGACATGGATGTTATACGGGTGTCTTGTGTTGTTGTAGGCGAAGGTCTGAGCGTCCCGTAATCCCTCTAGCATGGCATAAAGCGCCCATAAGCATTGATATAGCATGTCTCTTTTTGTTATCTATGACCGGACGTATTAAAATTCTCTCTCGATCCCCAAACTCATACTCCCGATGGCAAGCAGGACAGATGAGGTCTATGTTTTCTTTGTCGTAGCGTAAGTGTGGAGCCGCGCCCTTTGAGCGTCGGTGGGAGAATAGGTGCGATATGGGTAGTCCTTTCGATGTTAAAAATGATCCCAGGGGCTTCCGGCAGTAGGCGTTCTCACATATATGTGGTCTTTCGTTCCATATCTCCATCCAGACTTCCCGATCTCTCTCCATCTTTAGTTTTTGCTTGACGCTGATCGCTCGGATCGTTTTTTTAGGCTTTCTTCTTAATTGTATGGCGTAGTGGTAATTGCAGTATCCCTTCTTTGCAAATCCCGCCCATGACTGACATCTCGGCTCCTTGCATAATTTAACTTTTGTCATTTTTCAACTTTATAATTAACTTTCGTAAATTAATAAAGGTTAATTATAACAAATTTGTATGACAAAACCGATATCAAAGTGGTTGCGCCGTCACTTCCTGGTGATCCCCCATCGTGAAAATGAAATTGCACTCCAGGGTCCCAACGGAGAGAAGGTGTCACTCATCATTCATCATGCTTTTGAGAAGGTAAGGGAAGGAACGGTGTATGCCGCGCCCTACAACCCCAAATATGACGTCATGAGGTACGTTCGCATGATGAAATCTGATGTAGAGGCTATCAAACTGACGCATAAGACCGTCGAGAGCCCCATCAAAGAGGGTGATGTTATCGGATTTGCCATGAACCAGGTCAAAGATGACCAATTTGAGAATAAAGTGACCTTCCTAGACTGCGACGAGGAACTTTATGAGGTAGACTTCTCCACCGTCTTTTACTGGAAGCCCAAGGGAACGAAAGAAATTAAGGTAACTCCCGGCTGGGCCATCATATCCATGGAAAAACAGCAGATGGAGAAGTATGGCAACCTCCTTTTGTTCAAAAAAAACGATTACGTCCCCACAAAAGGGGTAATTGAGTACATCTCGGAAGGTGAAGGGGGGAGCTCAGAATTTGGGCTGAAGCCAGGCGACAAAATTATGTTCACCAAAGACATGAACGTGGCCGTAGAAATAGATGGACGGACGCTATTTATGATCGCTCACTCTCAAATTCTGGGTACCTATGAGTAATTACTTCCTAAATAAAGCGGAGACGGTATTCGATAAGTACCCCAGGCTAAAAAATCTGGCCTGCTTCAAGAAAGACTGCGAGGGAGCCCAGAATTACAGTGACTCCGAGTGGAAGGCGATATGTAAGTATGTCGTCTACCGCGTGGACCGTGATAGCCCCATCGCACAGCTCGCAGATGAGCAGCAAGCCAGAGAAACGGCAGTTCGTGAGAGTTATCTGCCGGCCAACATCGCAGACTTGATCAGGAAGGAGGACGATGAGATCCTGTTCATCAATGACATGATCGTTGAGTTTTTGCTTCTCGTCCGTGACTACCGTATGCAGGAGCTTGTCTCCATCCGGGGGATACTCAGGAAGATTATGATGTCGTCCATCTCCCCAAATATGGAGATGCAAGTGTCGTCGAAGGGCGATGCCAGCCACCACTTTACGATGATACGATCCCTGGAGAAGTTTCCGGATCTCTCAAAAAGGGCCATCGAGCTTGAAAGAGAGCTATTTGGACTCCACCAGAACGACAAGGAAGAAGAAAAAGGCTCCGGATGGGAGGTGGCAAGTATTTCTGAGCGAATGGCAAAGCAATCATTATACTAAATGAAGGGATATAAGCGAGAATATGGCAAAAGATCGAAGGAAATCACCGTTGGTGAGGTTACTTTCCAATTGCCCGTTCCACCGCTTAGAAAGGAGATAGCCAACCATGGCATGAAGAAGCGCCAGCAGAAGTTCTATCGGACAGAACGACCCAAAAATTGGGGTAGCATGTCCAAAGATGAGCGCATGGACTTCATTTATGAAGAGTGGAACCGTAGGGAACAAGGATATTGGTTTTTCAACAATGGAGAACCTACCTACATCACTGGCACCCACTACTTCTTCCTGAATTATTGGCAACCCAACAACGAACCACTAGAATATCGATATACAGACAGGGAATTTTTCCTGCTTTGGGATTATATCCTTCACAATCAACAGATTCATGGCCTCCTGTATATCAAAAGAAGAAGGGAGGGAGCAAGCACAAAGGCTGGCTGCATCAACTATGACATGGTTTCACAGTACAAGAACGTGAAATCAGGGATTCAGTCCATGGAGGAAGGCCACGCTCAGATGTTGTTCACTGAGATGATTGTGAATCCTTTCGTTAGGCTGGCTACCCTGGCACCATTCTTTAAGCCCCGTCACTCCGGGAAGGTGCGTCCGAAGGATATGATCAATTTCATCATCCCCCCGGATACGATGACCAAGAAGAAGCTGAAGGAAAATGCCTCTGAGATGGATGAGTGGGGGGATACATCTTTTGGTCGTGATGATGCAAGTTTGGAGTCTCAAATCACCTTTGGGCCGGCCAATGAAAAGAAATACGATGGATGGCAATTATTCTTCTATTGGGCAGATGAGATTGGGAAAACGGGTGGTAAGATCAATGTAGACCGCCGTCATGAAGTGTGCAAGCACTCAGTAGAGAAAAATGACCAGATCGTTGGCAAGATGCTCTATACATCCACCGTCGAAGAGATGGAAAAGGATGGTGCCAAGCATTGCAAGCAGATGTGGGACGACTCTAGTATTACTGACGTTGATGAATACACTGGCCAGACACGTTCTGGCCTCCTTCGCTATTTTAACCCTGCATACAGAGGATATAAGATCGATGAGTACGGAAACGACAAGATATTGCCAGATGGTAGAGTTGAAGGTAGGGTGATACTGGAGGCAAAAAGGCAACAGCTACGTGAGGCGGGGAACAGAAAGAAGCTCAACGCCTTCATGCGTAAGTTTCCATTTACGATCAATGAGGCCTTCCTTCCTGAAGCACATGAATGTCTCTTCGACTCATTGAAGATTGATGAACGTCAGCTAGAAATAACCGACCTTGAAGCATTGGGAGCAGCACCATACGTCCGTGGCAACCTGTCATGGAAAGGAGGGGTATCGCCGAGGGGTGATCAGCGCGACCTGAAGCCTGAAGTAGTGTGGGAGCCAGATCCCGAAGGGCGATTCCAATTGTCCCGAAAGTTCCGAATAGATGATAAGAATGACGTCGAGTGGTCTAATGAGATGGAGAAATGGATGCCAGTCTCTACCCATAAGAAGATCGCTGGCGTAGACCCATACGATTACTCCAAAACTACCAATGCCTCTACCGAATCGAAAGGTGCCGGCGTAGTGCTTACCAGATATAACCCACTGGAAGAGGAAGAGTCCGGCAGGTTTGTCATCTGCTACAAGGAGCGCCCCAACACCAACAAGGACTTCTATGAGGATATGATCAAAATGGTTGTATTCTGCGGTTGCGAGGCCGTCATAGAGAAAAATAAACTAAGATGTTTAGATTACTTCTATGATCGTGGCTTTGGAGCCTTCGTTGCTGGCAAACTGAAGATGGGACCCAATGAACGAAGGAAGAGGGATCGCATAGAAACCAAAGGTGGGGAGTTCACCACAATATCTAAGAAACAAGCCATGGCAGAGGTCATTGAAACCTACGTTTTCTATTTCTGCCACATGATAGACTTCCCGGACATCCTGGAAGAGTACCGCATAGTATCGATTGAGGAAGCCAATAAGTTTGACCTCTTTATTGCTACCGGCCTCGCCCTCCTGGGGAATATCCACGCCAAAAAACGAATTATCTCAAAACAACAACAGGTCTATAACCTGGTACAAACATATAAGCTATGACAACATTTGGAATACAGGGCGAAAGAAACTATCCCCCAGACGATATCTCCCCAAAAAAGAAAGGGAAGGATTGGTGCCTGAAGGCGGCAAAAGCCATCCATGGGGATTACTATAATTCTGCTTTATACAAGTACCAGCAGAAAATTCCGGAACTGAGACGGTATGCCAAAGGGAAGCAGAACACCGACAAGTACCTGAAGCTGATGGGCATCAAAAAGGATGCTTCCTTCGTCAATTTGAACCAGGAAGCCCTGAAGATCGGAGCCAAATATACAGACCTGGCAGTAGGGATGCTCTCCAAGGTGCAACTGAAGCCCAGCTGTACGTCCGTAGATCCGAATAGTATCGACGCTAAAACCCAGCATGAGTTCTACCTGAAAAGCATGAATTTTATGGGTGAAAATACAAAGTCTCCCATCCTCCAGGATATCATGTCCCGGATTCCAAACGGCGAATATGAGGTGCGTAGGTACCTGGAGACGGACTACAAGCAGGCAATCGAGATGGACATGGAACGGGGCATTGATATGACCCTGTACCAGAACAATTGGAGCGAGATTGAGAAGGGCATGAAGCGGGACCTCGTTGAGTCGGGGGTGGCTTGTGACCACACCTACGTAGATAATACGGGAATGGTGCGTATGCGTAAGGTAGACCCTCAATTTTTGGTTGTTCCTCCCGTTCAGAACGCTAACTATAAGGATGCCAGGTACATCGGCGAGATGCAGTTCCTTACTGTCGCCGATCTAAGGATGCTGGACGTCAACAATGACTTGTCAGATGAGGATTGGAGAGATGTGATCGATCACCATACGTCTGGACCCAAAACGCAGCACGCCAATAATGGTGGCCTCATGACTTGGAAGTATGAAAACTATGACTCTCGCAGAGTAGAGGTCATGAACTTTGAGTACATGAGCTATGATCAGATCGTCCACGAAGAGAAAGACACCAAGTACGGAACACCCACCGTCAATCGCCGGGATATCAACTACCGGACACCCAAAAAATCCAAGTATAAGAGAAAAGAACTGCGATCACGCTTCAAGGTGTGGTACAAAGGGATATGGATCGTAGGCACAGATTACATTCTCGCCTACGGAAAGTGTGATTATCAGGTTCGGGGAAATAGAAGCCAGGGGAAACTGGCAGATGCTAAGAGTAGCTACTGTCCTTACGTCTTGGGGTTATCTGAAGGAAACAATACTCCGGTCTCCCTGGTAGAGAGGATGATCCCACACATTGACGATCTCCAGCTTACATGGTTAAAGATTCAAAACACCAAAGCCAAAACAAGGCCTAAAGGTGTTAAGTTCGACGTCGATCAGGTGGCAGCGGTCGCAGCGAAACTGGGAATGGGGGAAAATGATGTTTACACGGTGATGTCGTACTTCGACGCTACCGGTAATCTCCCCTATTCTTCTAGGGCTAATGCTATGCTGGCAGCAGAAGGATATCTCAACCAGCAGGATCCTATCTCTGAGCTCGACAACGGACTTCCAAAAGACTACCGCGTGATGGTAGAGGATATGTTCAACGCTATCCGCATGATCCAAGAGGTAACAGGGATCAATGATGCCGTAGATGCTTCCAACGTGGACTCCAATCGTCCGGTAAAGACGTCCCAGATGGCAGCGATGGCCGCAGGAACCGCTATGTGGAACATCCTGAGTGCCTACGAGCATATCTTCCTGAACACTTGTAGATGTGTAGCCAAGAAGTTACAGCAAGTGGTGTCCTCAAAAGGGCCTATCTCGGGCTATATCCGAGCGCTCGGAGAAGGTAAACTGATGACGTTCAAACTATCGAAGGAAATCTCATACGTTGAGTTTGAACTGATGGTGACCTCCATGCCAGACGATGATGAACGTCAACTCCTGAACGATTGGATCATGAAGTCCCTCGCAGCAAGGCAGGCGCAAGGTGGTCGAGGTGGCATTGACATCGGAACGGGAATGAAAGCTTTCCGGATGGCCAAATATAGCCCACGCGATGCCGAGACTTACCTGATACAGCAGATCACCAAGCAAGAGCAGATAGATAGGCAGGCGGAGCTTGAAAATATCCAGATGAACGCCCAGGTACAGCAGCAGTCAGCAGCACAAGCACAGCAGGGCCGCAACCAGGAGAAGCGGATGGATGCCCAGACGAAGATGGCCCTCGCACAGCAGCAAGGCCAAGATAAAATGGACCAAATACGTCTCCAGAAGGGTCTGGAGGGCATAAACACCCTCTATGCCAACCGTCAGGCAGCACAGGTACCAGCGTAATTCAACTTTTAAGTTGTTTTTTGTTAATTTTCTTTAATAAATCATTATTAATTCATAAATTTAAACCATGAGTACGAACACACTTGATAGCGTTTATGCCCAGATGAATGATGGGAACCCTGCACCACCCCAGCCGGTTAGCGATCAGCAGCCCCCGGTGAGTAAAGGAAACCCAGCACAAAGTCAGGATGTAAGCCAAGTAGTACCAGCAGTCGAAGGCGCTCAGCCAAAAGCCCCGCAACAGACGGATCAACAGCAAGCACAACAGCCCTTCGATTGGAGTTCTTTTGGAGAGGGGATTGATTCCCCAGACGCCTTAAAGGAGCATTTTTCAGCACGAAACACCGAAAACGAGCAGTTGCGAGGTGAGTTGGAAGCACTCAAAGGTAAAAATCCATTTTCACATGAGCTTGTAGCGAAGCTGAATGAGTACGTAGGCATGTCGGACGATCCTGAAAAGGCCATCCGTCAGTACCTCGACTTGCAGGCGCGTGATTTTTCATCCATGTCTGAAGATGATCTCATCAAAGAGATGATGATGCGGGAGACGGGATTGAATAGTGGTCAGGTTGATCTCCTGTTTAACAACCAATATTCAACGAAAGATGAAGATCCTGGTGAGATGCCGGATGATGTAGAAGAATACCAGCAATGGCTTCAGCGCAAGTCGGATATCGCTAATCGCAAGCAGTTGGCAGCAGTCAACAAGGCGGCAAAAGCAAATGAGGCCCGGAAGTATTTCCAGAACCTCAAAGAAAAGACGAAAGTCCCCGAAGCTTTTGCCAAGCGCCAGGCAGCAGAAGCAGCGCAAGCTCAGAAAAAAGAAGTTTTCCTCAAATCCCTTCCTCAGATGGTTAAGGGTGCATCCCTCGACTTTGGGTTTGGTGAAGGAAAGAAAAGTTTTCAGTTCGCAATAGACGCAGACTCGATGACTGAGATTATGGGAGTCCTTCCCAACGTCCCAGGCATAGAAAATATGGACAAAGCAGGCCTCATGAATACCGTTGAGGTTCTGGCCCTGACGCAACCGCAAACAAAACAAAGGTTGCTGGCGGCAATGTGGAAGCACATCTCTAGCCAGGAGATCAAAGAATTACATGGTGATCTTGGCATCAACGGAGACGTCACCCCAAAGCCAACAGGCCAACGTCCAAATCAAGGAGAGTCAGCCGCGTATAGTGCGATCTATGGTCAATAATACCTAAATCGTAACAACCATGTCTAAGATTGTAACAACCCCCGGTAATCCTTCAGGTCACGGTTCCGTCATTGGTGCCAGTTTGATCCATGCAAGTGATTTGCACAAGCCGGAATATGATAGCCAGTACTACAAAAGGTACAAAGGCTTTGATTTCATCGCATTGATGGAGTCTTTGGGCCGCAAGACAGCGATCCGCAACAAATTTATCTCACACTTCGAACGCCCACGTACTGAGAAGGCTTTTCAGGTAGGAACCGGAACAGCTGGATCTGCGGGTGCTTTGAAGCAAGTGGCTATCCACGCCAACAGCCACAACAGCAACGGTCAGTCTTTCCCTATCGTGGGAGATATCGTGATGTTCTCCAATGGAGTACAGGCCAAAGTCGTAGCCAAGGACACCACCGCCAATGCTAACACCATTGACTGTGTGCCTTTGATTTCTACTGAGCTTGTCCCTGCATTGACAGCGCTGGACTATGTGATCGTCATCTCTCAGGTGAGTACCACTGGTTCATCTGCCCCTGGTTCTCGCAAGTGGGAGCCTTTCAAGGTAGACTCTTACCTTCAGATCATCCGTGCCAACCATACCATCGATAACTCCGCAACTCTCTCTGAGGCTTGGGTGAATTTCACCTTGGAGGATGACGATCCCCTGGTAGGCAATGGCATTTTCCGCGCTGGAAACTATAAGTTCCTGGCAGACGAGGCGCACACATACGAGCTTTTCCAGATCCAGCGTGAGTTGGCATTGGTGTTCGGTGTGCAGGCAGACAACACAACCATCACTTCCCCAGGAAATGACAAGGAGCAGTACACGACCCATGGTTTGATCCCATCCATCAAGGATCACGGCATCAACCCAGCAGCTTACGTTGCAGGCGCATACGCTCTGTCCAACCTGGAAACCGTTACTACCCAGCTTCTCCAGAACGGTGGTGGTAATGAGTACCTGAAGCTCTGTGGTATCACTTTGAGCCAGGAGATGAACGCATTTATCCACAACCTCTTCCAGAACGGTGGCGTCACTTATGGTGCTTTCGGTGGAAGCAAAGATCGTGCTGTGGAGTATGGTTTCTCTTCATTCAAAGTGGACGGTGTGACCATGCACAAGAAAGTATACAACGTATTCTCCAACCCTGAGTTGTTCGCAGCAAGCGGATTCTCTTACCAGGGTGATGCGATGTACTTGCCGATGGATACGGTTATGGATGCTAAGTCCAACAAGCGTATCCCATCTCTCCGCCTGATCTATCGTGGTGACGGTAGCTATGACCGTGACATCCAGACTCAGATCGGTGGTGGTATGCGCCCAGGTATCAATCCTACCACTTCTGATGACATCCTCTCAGTGGATTACTTGTCAGAGTGTGGCCTTCAGACAATCGCGTTGAACCGATTCGTCTACCAGGAAAGAACCACATAAGATTGAATCTTCATAGGGGTGGTACAATATCGTACTACCCCTTAACTACAAATACGATGAGCAATAAGAATGTAGTATTCTACCACATACGTAGACGCGAAAACCCACATTTGAAAGGGCATATCATGGCCCCTGCACTCTATCAGGCACCTACGACCTCCAGGAAATTCAGGCAGATGCCCGATGGCCCGGTGCAAGATGGTGTTACCACTTATAGCGATCCCCGTTTGGTGGGCCATCGCCAGCAGCAAGTGGGTGGGGCTATCGTCTCCGTTGAGGTAGATAGAACGGCAATCACGTTCAACAACCGTGGAGAACTGTTCGTTCCTGCGTCCAACAAGAAACTGGTCCAATTCATGCGTAATCACGAATTATGCCAAGGATCCCTGGCCAACCAAGTGACGCAAGCGCGACCAAAATTCTATGAGTACAATCCGGAGCAGGCATTTGAAAATGAAATGCTGGCAATCGAGAACCTGGCAGCAGTAGTAACTCACATCAAAGACCTTAACAAAGAGCAGTTGGTGAACTACGCCCGTCAGTTTAATCTGCCGATCGTTCGTCCTGAGAACATGGACCTGAAGCGCTTGCAGCAGGCGCTATTGATTCAGGCAAAGATGTCCCCGGAGCGCTTCATGGTACCCGAGACAATCACCTATGGTGAAGTGATCACGGACATCAAGAAGTGGCAGAAAAGTAAGGTCATCACCTTTTTCGGTGGTGGCAGAGGAAAAACCCCGGAATGGAGATGGAACACTCTGTACCAGCCAGAAGGGGCAGATCGCGTGATCCTGGAAATGAAACCGGGACAGGATAAATACCTTGTTTTTGCGGAGTTCTTAGCGAAAAATGAGATCGTCCAGGATACTATCCGGGAGGCCGCAGGGACATAAAAAAGAAAAACCATGGCAATCAGTTATACGGCCAACTTTGACTATAATACCCAGCAGCTAGTTCTGACTGATACTCGGGACTATGCTGGTGAGGGGCTTGCGTCCGGCGTTGGCATCTTTAAGGTCACCGATCCCCTGGGAAATGTGATCTACAAAAATACAGGCTACGATTCTGACAGTTTCGTGTCCGGTGATGTCATTTATGGCACAAGCACTACCCATGCCGTTGCTCTCCCCTTGGTGAGTGGCGCAATAGTGGAAGGGGTATATACCGTATCAATGAAAAACCAGGTATCATCACCTGTCGTTGAGACGGAACTTACTCAGACGTATAACTTTGCCAACCCAACAGCAACAGTTGATATTGATGTTACAGTTAATGTCAATACGCCATCGATATTAGCCGAGGATAGTACGGTCTATGGCTCTGGTGCCTCCGTGGTGAGAGCCTGGACTGTATTTTATCCCGCCTCCCTGGCGCTGACGTCGATTACGGGAACCGCTGGCTCCATTCTGATTCAGGCCCCAACCGACATTTATACGGGATCCTACGAAGCGCAATTGGTGTCTACCGTTACCTATACAGTAGCATCTGACGCTACGCTGGGAACGGCAGCACATACCATGGCAGTAGTATTTACTACCGTCAAGAAATTTGTGGTTGACTCCAGCACCCTTTGTGCGGCCTATGACTGCGTGAAGGCGATGGAGGCACACTACCAGACGCTTCTGAGCTCAAATACCAATACAGCAGCAGACTTCAAGCCTCGATTGGATGAGGCTATCCGCTTGTTGGCGCTGATCCTGACGGGAATTTCCTGTGGCCAGGATACGTCAACCCTCTATGCGGATCTGAAGGAGGTCTATGACAACTGTTCCTGTGATGGTGATTGTGCCTGTGACCCTACGTCCAACGATGTTCCGACATTGATTACCCCCACATCCTCTGACCTGATCATCTACGATGTCGCTCCAGGGACGGGAATCGATGTTACTCCAGTAGTAGTCGGAAACACAAAGACCTGGACAATTTCGTTGTCACCGTCAACAGTTTTCACTGTGGCTCTGAATAACGGCACTCCTGATGAGCTTACCATCCAAAGTACAGGCTCCGGAAACAACTTTGCGTGGACCATTTCACACAAAGCTCCCGATCCGTGGGTAGAAGTGGATAGCTTCCTAGATGCAGACTATGTGAAGATCACAACCGAGTCTTATCTGGGGAATGACTTTTCTCCACTGAAGTACAGAATGGAACGAAAATACACCCGGTCAGATGCTCAAAGTAGTGCATTGGTGCGACTGAGTGGCCAGATTCGCCTAAATAGGACGTCTGGAGCGTTCCTTGCTGATGATGTATTCGATATTCCTGGCACAACAGGGACAAGGTATCGCCCTCAGTTTGTTGAGACGGTACAGGCATCTCTTTTTACAGGTACAGGTACAGTCCCCTTGGGGATTATCATCCGTCCTGATGGCCGTGTTAATATCGAGGACCCAACAGACCTTTCGTCGTTGACAGCCTATTCCGGGACGTACTTCATTGTTTCAGTAGAAGCTACTTACGAGGCTATTGAGCCTGTACCATAATGACAATCAACGAACTACGAAATATCATCAATACGCTGGCTAATCAGAACTCATTCGGGGACATCTCTCCGGATGACTTTAATACAGCGCTCCATCAGGCACATGAGGAATACTTCAGTGATAAGCTGGACGAATTTGCCAAGGGCCAGAAGGAGAATGATGATATGAACGTCCTCAAAGAGAGGGTGTCACTAAATGTGGGTTCTTATGGTGTGGTGTCAAAGCCTTCCAATTACGCCTATGGCCTCGCCGTTAGATTGGCGACCGGCGCAAACCAAAAAGAGGTAGAAGTAGAGATCCTGAGTGATGCAGAGTGGGCAAACCGTTCATCCTCTGCATTGATCAGTACCGACGAATACCCTATTGCCAGGATCGACAATGATGGGATTCAGGTCGACGGAGTATCAGATAGGATTATCCTGTACTACTTACGGAAGCCAGTGACTCCATCATGGGGATATACAAGTACGGCGGTACCCAACAGTATCTATGGGCGTCCTACCTATAATTCTGCGACAACCGTAGAGTCCGACTTCCAGGATAGCCCAACAGCCATGAGGACTATTTTATATAAGGTGGCACAAATTCTGGCCATCCCTATTCAGCGCCAGGACCTATTGCAATTTAGCGCAGCAAAAGAACAGTCATGAAGATCACAAAAAGTCAATTAAATGAGTCTATTCGCAGATTGTTGGCCGGGGGCAATGTCTCCACCGATCATCCTGTGCATACCGTTGATATTGACGTCCTCATTACTGATGTAGGCCTAGACATGCTCTCTGAGTTTATTGAAGAGTATCGCCGAAGAGAGGGGCAGAGAACAATCCCTGGGCATACGCTTGTCCCCAAAACGGGAATTGCAGTCACAACAGATGGGGAAAGGTGTTTCGCCGAGCTCCCCTTCCGTGTGGTGGATCTCCCCAATGATGAAGGTGTGTATAGGGTGAGCAGGGCCGGATCAAACGCTATGGTCAGAGTATGTCCCTTACACGAAACAATATACCAGGGAACGATTGCCGGTCAGACTTCGATGGTGGAGAACTTCCATGTAGAAGGTGACCGAGTATATTTTTCAAACCTGACAGGGGACCTTGCTTCAGTGAACATGATGTTGCTGGGCATCCCCAATGATCAAGACGCATCAATCAACGTTCCGGCAGGCTGGAAGGATAGATTGAGAGAAATTGTACTATCTAGGGCCAACCTTATTGCAAGCCGCCCTGAAGATATGAGACTGAACAGAAAAGACGATACAAATGTCGCTAATTAAGATCGATCAAATAATCCGGAATGTGACCATGGACCCTGCGTATTCATGGGACAACTACAACCGATACCTGGCGTATGCTATTCGCGGTGTCAGGGATTTGTCTATCCATGCGGCAACACCTAAGTCAACGTACCTTACGCTCGACAATGCGAAGGTGGCCACTCTCCCCAATGACTTCATGAGGCTTTCAAAGCTCGGAATTGTCGTTGATGGCCGGATAGAGATGCTTACCGTTGACCCACATATCGTCAGCCCGAAAGGGACGCTATGGACTTGTGAGAATGGAGAGGTAACAACTACTCCCCCTCCTGGCACTAACACTCCCGTTCAGTATTTTACCCCCTTCACTACGGGGTATGGCCTGAACTATGGCTGGCCCCAGGCGATCTATGGTTATGGTAAGGGTAAAAACCCAACAGGCCTGTATCGCATCGATTACAACAACCGTCAGATACAGTTCTCCAGCAATGTCACCGAAGGTACGGAAGGCCTTGTGATGGAGTATATCACCAATGGCCTGGCAACGGAGCCGGATGGACATACATACATCGATGAAAGGGCATTTGAGGCGGTAGAGGCATTTATCAAGTGGAAGGAAGAAGAAGGTAAGCCATCACAAAAGGCAAAAGCCATTGACAGAAGTTACTGGCGAACAAGATATCAATCAGCCAAAGCTGACTACATAACAAGTAAGTTCGGAATGACGATGCAGGATCTTACGTGGTTCACAGACTCCGCATATAGCCTGACACCTAATCGTCCGATGCTTTAAATATGGAATATGTTGACAAAATACTATTTGGGGGATTAAACAGTGATGATGAGGAAAGGAGCTTTCAGCCTGGAGATTATCGCGCTGCCCAAAATTGCCGGATCGCAATAACCGATAGCGGTGCCGATGGGGCAATGGTGAATATCCCTGGCACCCGAGACACTAATGTTGAGTTCACAACAGACTCTACATACACGGTAATCGGAACGTATGAAAAGAGAGACGGCACTACCATTTATTTTGTCCACAACTCATCCACTGACGACCATAGAGTAATTCAATATGATCCTACAACTTCCACCGAAGGAGATAGTCAGATTCTCCTTCAGAATGACCCCAACGGCTCCACAGATGTTCTCCAGTTCGACAGCCAGCGACTCATCTCTGGTGTGGAAGTGGTCGATGACAACCTGTTCTGGACCGACGACAACAATGGGATACGTCATCTTAACATAACAAAAGCGCAGCGCTACGGCAAAAGCATAGAAGTGGAGATCGTTTTTGGTGTGCCCGAAGATGGCTCCAACGCCGTTTTTGCTAATGGCGACACCTATTCCTTTGAGGCCTTCAATGAAACGGGAGCCACACAAACAGGTGGTTCTGTCCTTATTCTTACCGCCAATGGCTCCTATGAGGATGACCTGGAGGAAGGAGCAGTAGAATTTGCTGCCGCCTTCAATACTAATGGTACAGTAAATAGTTTGTATCAGGCAGAGGCCAGGGGGAAATCCGTGTTCCTTACTGAAGTGGGATCAACATCAAGGAGAGATGGCCTGAGTCCCACAGTAGCAGTAAATACTACGAGCTCAGCACCCGTATCGTGGTACTACACCAACGTATATCCTTTGGCGATCTCTGAGCAGATGATTAGCCTCGCCAAATATCCTCCCGTCCAGGCACCTTCAGTTTCATTCATTAAGGATGCCAATAAGGAAGGAAATTTCGTAAATGACAGCATTTTTCAATTTCAATATAGATACGTCTATGATGGTAACTTTAAGTCTGCATGGAGCCCTATAAGTGATGTGGCCCTTCAGTCTCCCAGTTGCTATGATGGCCATGACTACAATGGCATAGAAGTAAACTTCACAGATGCCGTCACTGCCAGCAGAAACCTAATGAATGAGATCGTTAGGATTGAAGTTGGAGTAAAAGAACATAACACCGGTGACTTACGCCTGGTAAAATCTATACCCAGGAATGAGGTCGGGCTTCATAAGTCCTTTATCTACTTCTATAATGATCAGGAATATCCCGTTGTAGATCCGGTAGATGCGGCAAAGCTTTACGACTCCGTTCCTATCAAGAGTCGTTCGCTCATTGGTACCCTCCAGAACAACAATTCTGACCAACGGCTGATGTTGGGCGGAAACCTGGAGGGGTATGACAATGTACCAGTAAACGTAGACATTACCCCGAGCCTTACGCCTATTGTGGATTGCGCGGGTAGATATACCGTTGAATTTACTCTGAAAATTGAAAACCTTATTAACTCCGATATTGGGGCCGTTCACCAACACGAAAATGATATATGGCCTACATTTGGAGGTATCAAACCCTCCGGATCTTATGTCTCTGGTGTAGGTACAGATTACCTCCAATATCTTCCGGAGGGTGGCTTTGTGGGGTATCTCGCAGGCACCAACCATTTTGCTATTTCTACCCAGGATGAGGACGCCGCAATCTCAGCGTACAGTGACTCCGAAAAAAATATCTATGATTCATCGACGTCTGGATTGAGAAATGATATCGAAACGGCAATTACTACCGGCACGCTGCGCCAGAACTTCTCTATACCCAATGTGAAGCCAGGGCGATATGTGATCAGAATAGCCTCCCATTGGTGTTCCTTTGGGGACAAGCTCGGAAAGGGTGCTGATTATGACCTTAACAATGGCCGCAGGTACCAGACGACCTCCAGTTATGTGGATGGAGTAGATACTGGAGGTGGCGTTGTCTTTGGAACAGAAATTATCGTAGACCTCCCACATATCGGGGCCGGATCTACATCCACGGTAAATGCTGGGGAGTTTGTTCTGAAAGACCTTACCGATCCCAGCGTAGGTGGAACGGCAGATGCCCTCCATGGATACCTGTTAGACGCAAAGGGATCTTCAGATATCGAAGATTTGCAGTCAGGGATCAGAATGGAAAAGAGGATCGTAAATGCCTATGATAGCAGTACGTCCCTCGGAAATACCAGAACAGACCATAATGGGTTCTTTTTCTGGACATCCTCAAATCCATTCACATACCTTAGAATAGGAATTGAGGACCAGGCAGGCAACGAAACCGTCTCCAGCACATCTTCCTTCCATTATGAGGGTGGACTATTGGAATTGGCTGATGGTACCTTGGCCACCAAGCAGAAAAATTATATCACTTCCGGAACGAATGCTTTGAAAGAGGCAATCGTATGGAATGAGAATGAGTCTTTCAGAGACACTTATGCCACCTTCATTACGGGTAGGCTCCTTAACACAACGACAAGTGAGCCCATCAAAGGAATGAACGTGGTAGTATCTGGCGTGGGAAGGACCAGTGTTACAGATACAAAAGGGGAATATCGTATTCTGGCTTATACAGATGGGGCCACTACCCTGCTCACCGGATCATCTAACTTCTCCAATAACTCGGTATGTTGTATGACCATCTCCCCCAACGCTAGGGTATTATCCCTTACAGGGATGGGGACTACATACACGCTGGAGAATATTTATAGGGATACTGACGTCAACTTGGCAGTATCAAGCTCCAGCCTCATCGATGGCTTTCGCTTTAAGCGGGGTGGTCGCGTACAGTTGGGTATCGTCTATTATGACGCTGCCGGACGTAGTGGCTTTGTGAATACCGTAGACTCGATGATTGTGGAGACTCCCTGGTGGGAAACGGTGAATGGAGATTCCTTCAATAACCTTACCTACCAGATACACCATACTCCCCCGGTCTGGGCTACACACTACCAGATCGTAAGGACCAAAGATCAAGTGTACCAGGATTATAGACAGTTGGTGATCGATAACGCGCAGTATGTTTCAGGCTATGACTCTGCAACAGATACCCCCAACTATGTGTCTTTTGGTGATCAGATGCAGGAAGTGCACATCTCCCTGGCAACATTGACCAAGTATGCAGAGGAAAATGCCGGCAGCAGGCTAAGCTATCAGTACGTCGAAGGCGATCGTATCCGTCTTGTCCGTCAGGCCGATGGCACATATTACGATACCCTGTTTGACTATCCTATCAAGTCGCAACGTGGCGGCAACCTGGTTATCGACATCTCAAATGATATTCCAGAGCTTGAAGAAGGAACCTGGATAGAAATATATACTCCCAGGGCATCTGGGGAGACAAAGTTATTCTATGAGTTTGGCTTCAGAGATGCCATTGGAGATGCGGGATTGAGTACACGCTACCATGAGGCCCCCGTAATTGATCAGACGTCCTCACTGCCTGCTACGGGCCTTATGTTTGAGGGTAATAGTTATCTTCGGAAACGCCAGATGACGACCACCACCGGCAAGATATACGAGGCCCTGGTAGAGTCTCCGTCCAGGTCTGACTTTTACCTTTCCGACGATGAAAATATAGGCCGCGTAAATACGGTCAACAGAGATGCCCGGCAGCAGCAAAGGACCTCCCACTTACGTTTCTCTGATCCCTACTCCGTGGATCTGAATGTAAATGGCCTTTCCAGTTTCCAGGCACTCAATGGAACGTCCTTCCCGGCAGACTATGGTAGGCTGGAGGCCCTTGTGTGGGCAAAAAATGTGATGCTGGCAATATTCAATAATGAGACGATTGCAGTATATGTCAATGAAACGGTGATTTCCGATGCCTCTGGAACGCAAAATCTTCTGGCGGTAGGCGATAAGGTTTTGGGATACTGGCGTCAACTGGCCGGTGGGCATGGTACTTATCACCCTGACTCCGTAGCTGAAGCTGATGGGGACGTATATTGGTATGATTATCGCCGTTCCAGGGTGTCAAGATACTCCAACGATGGCATCACGGAGATTTCTGCTAATAAGATGCGCAAGCACTTCGATGATCGCTCTGCCTACATGGATAAGAGGGATAATGGATCAGCGGCAATAGGCGTATTTGACAAGAAACACCAGGAGTACATCCTGACATTGTTCTATGATGATGTTCTTACTGCGGATACCATCGTCTACAATGCGAAAGCAAAGAGATGGGTATCTCTCGTTTCCTATGTTCCGGAATATTACTCCAGGACTGACGGTGATCGATTGCTGTCCTTCGTAGATGGCCGTCCATACCTTATGAATGAAGGCGCGGAATATGGCAACTTCTACGGCACAAGATATGATCAGTATGTTACTATTGTAGCCAACGGCAATCCAGATATACAGAAAGTGTATATGTCCCTGGCGGCACATGCCAACTTTGTGGATGCTTCGCTTGGCCTTTGGTATGCCCCGACAATCATCGTCAAAGACAGTGAGACGGGAGCAAATAAGCTCAGTGAATTGGTGGAGTCAGACTTCGAACATGAAAGCGGTGTGTGGCGGTCAAAGTTCCTGCGTGACGTCAATACGGTGGCCGTAACAGATCCACTATTCAATGGGGATCGTTTGAAGGGTAAAACATTGGAAATCAAGTTATTGAATAGTAATTATAATTATGTAATTATCAATAATTTGCTTATATTTTCAAATTCAGATTATTTATCAATACCGCAATAAAAAATGCCACTTCCATTAGCAGCCATAGCAGCATTAGCTGGCCCAGCCATGAAAGCCGGAACGTCCATTTACCAGGGCATCCGAGCGAAGCAGTTGAGGGATAGAAACCCGCGTCCGACATACAGGATACCGGGAGAAGTGGGTGAGGCAGCAGCAGCAGCGAGGTTGGCATATAATGACCCCAACCTGTACGCTCGAAATATTGCTGCCCGTCAGTTAGAAGCAGGCACAGCCGCCAATGCTGGCAGGGCTATCGATATGGGCAGGGGTGGTAATGAGGTATTGGCAACAATCGCAGCCCTCTCCGGAAATCAGAATAGAGCGCTGGAGAACCTGGCAGTAGAAGGGGATCTTGCCCGTAATCAGCGTTTTGGGCAGATGAATAGAGCGCTGAACCAGGCGGCAAGGTATCGTGACTATGCCTACCAGGAAAACCAAAAAGAGCCTTATACCCAGGCACAGCAGGCAGCAAGCGCACTGGCTGGAGCATCTATTCAAAATATGTATGGTGCTACGTCCGACTTCTCAGATATTGCCACTAAGCTTTTGCCGATTGGTGATCTGAAAGGCAACAATACTGGCACCATGTCCAATATTGGAGGTAAGCTGAGTAATGATGACCTGGGACGTCTGGTGCAATCACTGATCGCCAGATCCGGATTGGCTGGAATAGGAAAAGGTGCTGAAATAGGAAAAGGTGCTGAAATAGGAAAAGGTGCTGGAATAGGAAAGGTGCTGGAATAGGAAAAGGTGCTGGAGTGGTGGGTGCTACTTTGGCTAAAAATATACTTGATGGGGCATATTAACAATGGCAGTAATGAACGGACTCGACGGATTATCAAGGATAGGTGAAGCAGTTGTCCTTCCAACCAGGGACAATGGAGCCCCTATTGATAACTATTTGGAGAGAAGGGATAAGGCACAAGCTGAGCTTAATCCTACTAACTCCCCATTTGCCGAATCTCCTGCCGTTGAAGGCCTGTTCCCTGATGACTACCGTGACATTATGGGAAGATACTACGATGTGAGTCGTTTGGCATCTGACTATATGAGGAAGGGGTATAACATCTCCAATCCTACTACCTCAGAAGAGTTTCAGCTTCGAACACAGCTAAGGGAGTTGCAAGCGCAGATTGAATATGATGAGCAATATGCGCGTCAGGGGAAGAGTCTCTATGACCAAGCTCGCAAGGCAGCACTCTCTGGGAAGTATGATATCAACCAGTGGAATGAGCTGGAGCGTCAATACTTTGATGATCGAGCCCGCATGGACTTCGGGCAAAGGCTCGACCTTGGATTACCTACGGTTTCACCCAAGCAAAATCCTTATGTCTTTGCTGATGAGTTTAACCGCCTGAAGTCGAATATCCTGCCGGAGAAAGATACAAACCTTTTCCAGCAGGGAACACTTTATGGTGAGGAAACAACAACGTCCTACACCGAGCAGAGCCGGAAGAATATGGCCATACAGCTGATCTCAGATCCTCGCGGCCAGGAATACCTTTCCACTCAGTTCAATCAGCTTCCCAAAGAGCAGCAAGACAAGATCACTAAGTCAGCAACAGAAAAAGGAACTAGCCCACTATATGAATATAGCCTTTCAGTGGTTAACAAAAATCTGGGCCAGGTACAGAAAGACGCAACCTATAAACAGAAATCAGCGGCGTGGGATAGATTAGGTATCGAAAGGGGTAATTACGAATACTTATCAGAAATGTTGCTTCGCAATATGGCGTTATTGGCGTCTGGAAAAGCGATGGAGGGCGGATCCTATGGCCCCGGCACTCCAGGTCTGTATGCGGGGATGAAGTTTGGCGGTGGCGATAAGACAATCGTCCGCGTGGACCAAAATGCTAACCAGGACGGACTTTTGATTCTGGTAGAATACCGAAATAAGAGTGGTTATGGTGTTAAGCATGAATATATCCCTATTACCAATGAGAATATGTGGACTCAGTTTATCACTCAAATGGTAAAAGAGAACTTTGGCTCGGATGCCGATAGGGTCCTTCATGAAATGAGCAAGCGTTATCAGCAGCAGTACAAGGGAGATCTGAAGAACTTCAGGTGGCAGAATATCTTCCCAGGAAACTCTTCAGGATCACAGCCCAACACTAACAGTAGTGGAGTACAATGGCAATCAAGTGGTGGTAAGAGTAGTTCAAGTAGTGCTTCAGGTATAAAGTGGAAATAATGAACGAAGAACTGAACAAATACTATGAGTATCTGAAAGGGGCTGGAGCAGATGTTCCGGATTCCTTTGATTCTTTTTCCAATACCCTTTCCGATGAAGGTAATAGGGAGACGTATTACAACTACCTCCGTAATGAGGGGTATGATACGCCCGAAACATTTGAGTCCTTCAATTCCACATTATTTGGAACCGTAAAAAAAAAAGACGATACTCAGGTTTCTCAACCTTCTTTGGACGAATCTCCAGAGCCTTTGGAAGAAGCCGAAAACGACCAAGGCCTAGAGGGACCATTAGCCTTAGAAAATCCATGGGATAAGACACTGGAGACTGCGAACATGCAGCCACCAGAAGTACAGCCCCAATGGCAAGAAGCGCTACCCGATGGCTCTATGACCGAGGGGATGGAAGTTCCTGAAGTGAGCATGGATGACGTTGGGAAGATCGAAAGTGGGCCTATCGGTCCAGATAATCCCTACCGTCCAGACCTGAAAGGCTTCGTCCTGGCCGAAAATCAAATCAAATCAAGGTTAAATAATGACAAGATCAAGCCGTGGATGTTCTCCGGCACAAATGATCCTGGCTCCGATGTGACTCCATCGGGTAATCCTGCCTATGAGGGGACAACAGAGCAAGAGCTTCCCAGAGACTTATCCTGGGAGGACCTGGCAGAGCAAGTTGAAAATGCTGAAGGCCAGGATGTGAAGGCCGGAATGGATAAATACCTGAACTATGAGGGCCGTCAGATGCTTGAATACGTTCTCCAGAAGCGTGCCGATGATCGCATGAGGGTACGCAATATGCTTATTGAGCATGATGAGGACGTCCTTCTTCCTATTGAGGGTACAGCCGGCGAAAGTGATGGAGTCGAACTATACGATCTCAATACCTTTGGAATGACAAAAGTCACCAAGGCGGATATCAAAAGCTACCTCGATGGATCAGCAAAGAGATTGTTCGGCGAAGAGTCCCTGGACGATCTCCCGGAAGATCAGAAGAAATTTATACTCAGATCATTCGCAGAGAAATACAGTGACCGTGAAACGGTAGAAACCATGTTCAAAGATTCAGGAATGGACTTTGACGTTTCTCGCCTACAACACATATATGGTGCCTTCACTAAGGGAGCATACGGCATGCTGGAGGGATCAGCGAAACAGACAATGAGGGCGCTTGATCCGGAAGATGGTTATATCAATACCATTAGAAAGTTTGTTTTCGGGGAGCCAGACATGCACCCATTGGCAGAACAGCGATACTGGGAAGATAAAAATATTGCCTTAAACAAGGACTTTAGTGCCCTGGAGAAGAAGCAACTAGGATGGATTGGCGCATATAAGTCAAATCCCAAATACCAAAACTCCTTCCTTTCTAATACCATCCCTTCAGCATTGGGTAGTGCCGTGGGCATTGTCGCCGGTGGTGGTGGTACGCCTTTGGGTATGGGGATTATCGGTTCCGGTGCCGGTGGTGATATGCAGGCAACAGCAGCATTTCAGAAAGGTGCAGATCTGGATGCAGCATTTAAGGCCCAGGTAGTAGGAATGGGAATAGGTGCTTCCGAAGCATTCCCGTTCATTAATATTTTTAATCGATTCAGTTCTGGAGCAAAGGGGTCAATCCTCAAACGTATAGCAATGTCCTCTGGAGAGGAAGGCTTACAAGAGATATTTGCTGGGGCAATGAATAACTGGACAGCCCAACAGCTATATGACGAGAAGCAAAGGATCATAGACGACAAGACACTGGAGGAAGGTGCTGCCGGTGCAATCGTAGGATCTCTATTTGCTGGAGCCGGGGCCCTGGTGGAAGGGCGCCAGAAGAATAAGCAGCCTAAGCTTACAGAGGAACAATCCCGAGAAAAACAGGCTAATCTCCGCAAATTGTATGAGGATGCGAACCCAGAAAAGGTCGCAAAAGAGCAGGAGGCCGAGCAGGCGAAGCTCAAAAAGCTGTATGAGTCTGCCCAGCCAAAAGAGGAAGCAACAACCGAAGAGGGGCCACAAGCGAAGATTCCCGTATCTCCGCAGCCTACTAATGAAGTAACCGATGTAGTAGAACCAATAAATCAAGAAGAAAATGCCGGACTTCCCGAAGATCAAAAACCCGAAGAGGAAATCATCGAAGCTCAAAAAGACGAAGCCCAAATCGAGCCAACAGAAACGGTAGACAATACTGAAGAGGTGGTTGAAGAGGTGGTTGAAGAGGAAGCCGCTGAGCCTAAGTTTGATGTCCAGGAGGGTGAATCTTTAGGAGAGTTGACGTCCAGGAAGAAAACCAAGACGGCTACGGCAAAGCGCATCAAGAAGCTGAAGAAAGACCATGCAGTATTTTCCACTAAGAAGCATACCATCGTCAGAGATAGAGATGGGCTCCATGTGATTAAAAACAAAGAAAATGCTCCCGAGGACCGCACGAAGAAAGTGTATCGGGAAGTGGTGAAGCAATACATCGCCGAGAACTTTGAGTCCATGGAGAACGCCGATGAGATTGTAGAAGTGGCAATGGTCTGGGATGCGAACCGCCCACTACGGAAGGGTGCTGGCCGTGCTGATATGGGGGTAGACGATGTTATTGCCAGTGAGATAGGGGGTATGAGCCGTGCTGATTTCGCCCGTTATGGAGATCCTAATGCGATCACTGAACAGATGGCCAAAGCTTATGGTATGGACGAGAAGGCTGATGGCATTGATGCTGATATTGAAGTTGCTAGTGCTTCCAATTTTGGGGGAAGGGATGATGCAATCACACCAGAAGATGTCGTTGATTTTATGATTCGATTCCCAGGAGGCCCAAAAGACTTCAGGGCTCACGCCAAAAAGGCAAGCGCTGAAGCTGGATTTGGGATTGACTTGGACGCAAGGGATGAAGCTGCCAGGAAGTTCAAGGAGTTGACAGGATTGGATATCGGCGAAAGCATCACCAACCAGATATTCACTGAGGATGCCAAGCGTATCCAGCGTGACCCCATCGAGGAAGCCAAGAAGAGTGCCGCCGATGAACTGGGGCAGGCAGACGCAGCATTAGCTGAAGAGGCAGCACGCCAAGAGGCCTTTGAGCAAAAAGCAAAGGAGGCATCCACAGTTAAAGGAGAAGGGAAACCTGAAGTAAATAAGTCTGCCAGGGATTACAAGTCGTCTGAGGGAACGAGGGATACTTCCAGAAGCCGGGAACGCCAATACCTTAATCGTGCATTGGAGGACCCGATGACGCCGAAAAAGGTGAAAGATCGTCTCTCCACAAGGAAAAGAGAATATACCCAGCAGGAAAATGAGGAAACTAGGGATATCGCCTTGGCCGCAATCGCCGCAATGCGTAGGGCCGGGAATACCTTTTCGGAGATATTCGATATTGCAGCAACCGATGGCATCCTTCCTAACCTATTGGATCGCATGGCTATTGCTATTGTTGTCCGGAACAACGTTCAAAATAGTGACCCTGGGCTGGCGTCAGCAATCGATACGTGGATAGACCAAAAGTCACGGGATGCTGGGCAGGCGATTCAAATACTCGATGCGGTAATGCCAGAATCCCTTGTTAGAAGGGAACGTAATCGCATTGTAGATAACCAGAAATTCAAGCTTGAGAGGAAGAAAGGAAAATCCGGAAAAACGCTGGACGCCGAACTTGATCAGGTGATCGAGGAAGTAAAAACCAAGAAAGCAGATGTCGAGCAGGCCTTTGAGTCTGTCCAGGGCAAAATTCCTGGTCTTGGGGATCCGGAAATTATTGCAGATCCCGGCGCTCAGAAGCGCGTTCAAAAGTCAGATGCCAGAAAGAAAAAAATCAAGGAGGGCAAGAAGAAAGTGAATGAAGGGCTGAAGTTGCTGAAGGGATTGCCCCCAACGGCAAATATGACTCTTTCTGGACTTACCCCCTATCAGGTAAAAGGATTGCGTCTCATCGGCCAGGGCCTTATTGAGCAGGGATACTACCGTTTCGCTGAGTGGAAGGCGAAGTTGGCAGCAGCATTAAAGGGGTATAGCCTGGACATGGATCGTGTGGCCGTAGAGCTTTGGAATGACACCAGCCTGGGACCAAGGAACTTGTCGGCAGACGCAATGGACGAACGTCGAGACGAAGCCGTTGAGGAACTTGCAAGTAAGATTGTGGCCAGGGCAAAAGATAAGGCTCCAAAGGAAAAAGATCTTCTTGATATGGTCGTCTCCGAGCTATATGGAAAAGCGGCGGAAGTTATCCCCACAGAAAAAAGGAAGAAGCAGTCACCATCCGAGATTGTGGCTGAGATGATTCGCAATAAAGATGTGGCTGAAGATGTGTGGGCCGCAGCGAGGGATCGCGTGAAAGCAAAAATCCAGGAAAACCCCAAGTACACCGAGGATCAGAAACTCGACATGGAAGCGAGGCTGGACGACTACTTTACACTCGTCAGTGACGTTCCGTTTGGACATACCAGGGCGCGGCAGGCCATTCGTGAAGGTGCGAGGGATATCGGTGCTGAGATCAAAGATATTGCCATCCAACACTACACCAAAGCTGAAGCCTCCAGAACGACATTGGCACAAAAGCTGGTGGCGAGGGTAGGTCTTACTGGTCAGGCAGCACTTGACTTACAGCAGGCCTTTGTAGATGAGCTTCGCGCAATGAACGCTGAGCAGCAAAAGAAGATACTGGAACGTCAGCTGGGGCCAGCAGTAACACCCAAAGCGAAAAAACGACACAAGAGAATCGTAGAGCGTGCCGTGGATCAGATCAATATGGGAGCGCTGAATGATACCCGTTTCAAGGGATTGTTCGGAGAGAAGTATGGCTTCGCAGAAATTAACCCTGAAGTGGAAGCTGAGCTCCTGGAAATCGTACGTCTCATTAACTTGGTAGATGGTGGTGAGTATAAACGCCGGAAGATGGCTGAGTTTACGAATATTCTGGATAGGCTCGACAACCAGCACACCGCATACCACACCATGCAGGCGCTTACAGAGCATTTCTACGTCTCTATTCTGTCTGGTGTCACAACATTATTTCGTGCTGGTATGGGAGCAGCAATGACGCAGACAGCCAATGTGGTGGCCAACACTGTATCCCACATGGCCCGGGACATCACCAAAGGCAGGAACCCCATGGCCATTGTTGGTCGTGGTATGCAGGCCTATTGGCGCGGAGCAATGAAAGGCGCTCCATTTTATCGTGGTGTCCTGAGAACGGGGTATTCAGAACTGGAATCCACCGGCGATCAGGGGAACTACTCTCCATTGAGGGAAGTAATAAATACACCGTTTTCTGAAACGATACGCCAGATAAAGAACGCCAAAAACAATAAGAAAAAAGCTAAAGCGGCAGGAAACCTCGTTTATAAGACCCTGTTCCAGCCAATGACAATGGTTTTCCGGAACCTTATCGCCTTGGATGCAATATTCCACTATGGCCAGAAGGAATATTTCACGATGGTCGAGGAACATAATAAGCTCCTGGCAGAAGGGGTGTTTGATAAGAGAGATACTGCGTTTTGGACTGAGATCCATAAGCGAATGGTAGAAGGTAAAAACTTCCGGGATCAGGCAGAAATCCAGGTAGACGAAGAACTTCAGATATTGGAGCAGGCCGGACAGAAGCAACCAAAGGAATACCGCAAAAAGCGTATTACTGAAATTATCGAATCTCTGAGGGATGAGGATATCCAGAATTATGCCCGTCAGAAAGCATTGGAGGGAACCCTTACCAATAAGCCGAGATATGTTCTTGGAAATAGGCTATATAACAATTTGGCAAAAGCAATTACGATAACGAAGGAAGATGATGGGCCAGATACAATCGCTGGAATGATGTTGAAGGCTGCATTGCCTATCCTCCGTGTGCCTACTAATCACATTAATATGTGGTTGGATTATACCCTTTTAGGATTAGTTAGGGCCAAGTATCAGCTGAGAAAAGGCGATGGTGTGTCAGAGACAATGCGCTCTGATGAAAGGCTAGAACACATCATGAAGGTTGCTTTTGGTACAGGCGTTTATGCATTACTTGCATATTCAATCTTTGACTTCAATGAAGATGATGAACTAGTTCTGCAAAAAGATCCATGGATAGAGTTTAGCGGGTCCGGTTGGCAGAAAAATAGAGGGTATCTATATGACAAGGCGAATAGTAAGAATTTTAAAGATTTTAGTGTCCGCGTAAAACTACCCTGGGACACAAGTAGGTATGGTGAGTGGATATCTTATCGTGATATGCCTCTAGGGTTCATGTTCGCTTCCTTGGGGTATATGAGTGATGCCATTAAATATAACCAACGGGAAGATAAGCCAAAGCTTACCGATGCTGAGGAGTTTTTATCCTTCTACTTCCAGAAAGGTATGATGTCTCCAATATTTATGGTTAGGGAGCAGAACTATATGCAGGGGCTTGATAAGTTGCTTAATGTTGTAAGTGAAAGGGGAACGTTAGATGCTGCAATGGGGTTTGCAATGAAGCCTGTTACAGCGATGATGCCCAACCTATACAAACAGGTTGGTAAGTCCACAAGGGCTATTCAAGGCAAGCAGGCACCTAGAGCAGCGAAATATAAGGATGACTTCCTCCTGGCGCTGAAGCATGAGATGTATAAGAATTTTCCATTCATGGATCAGTACATCACCGATAAGCAGCATGATCAGCTGGGGTATCCTATTGACGTCAAGTTTGAGATACCTTATACACCGGACTCCTTCTTCAACTACGCTAAAAAGATCGCAGACAGCCAGAACACTCCAGAGAAGAAAGGATGGGAATTGGTATATAAATATCCTGAAGTCACACTAGGAAATTACATCTCCATCCAATCCATGAAAATTGGTGGGGAGGATGTAGATATTACCCGAGAAGATAAAATATGGTTTGAGAAAACTGCCGCTGATGACTTTAGGACAAGGCTGGAAGGTTCTTACCGTGATCTTCAGTCATTCGGTCCAGAAGAATTGCAAAAAGAAATCAATGCAATAAAAAATGAAGTAAGGGAATACACAAGAGCCTTATTTTATGATAGAAAAATTAAGGATATAAAGTGATTTCTGTGACTTTTTAGTTAATTTTCATTAATTTACAAATTGTAATATGCTTATATTAGTCAACATAAAGAAGCCTGAAGCACAGAGCTATGTGGAGAAGCGGATAGATACCGCCGAAATCCTCTATGCAGGGGAAGAGAACGGGCTCTTAATACTCCACCAGGCGAACTTCAATAAGCTTATTCCATTAAACTGTTCCCAGGACCTTGCTACCGTCCAGGCATTGATCACAGATGGTAGTCTCCGTCCGGTAGATGTCTTTGATACAGACGGTAATGGGGGGACGTCTACTATCCTTCTCAACGGTCGCAGCATTGAGTCGTTGGTGGCTTATGCTTCTGGAACCCTTGCGAAATGTAGACTCAACGATATCTCCAAGGAATTTGTGATTGACGATACTCCGGCAAACCTTCAGTCCTGGTTCAATGCCTCCTTTACGGGTGGTGTTACTGATCATGGGGCTTTGACAGGCAATGGAGATGATGATCACCCACACTATCTCACTGAGCCGAGGGCATTAACATGGCTAGGCACAAGGACTACCGACGACCTCCCGGCAAGCGGAACCAACCTATACATGACCACGGCGGAGAGATCCAAACTGGCGGGTATCGAGGCTGGAGCTACGGCGGATCAAACGGCTAGTGAAATTGAGGCCCTGTATGACAGTCTTGTACCACAGGTTACCGTTGGTGAATATACTGCCGGGACATTAACAGATAAGAGGACCTGGAGCCCTGATGACATCGCCAAAGCGGCAGCGATCCATACTCTTACCGATCATGGGTCAATAACAGGGCTGGGAGATGATGATCACACGCAATATCATACAGATGGTAGGGCTCTTGCCTGGTTAGGAACAAGAACAACTGACGACCTTCCGGAAGGAGCAACAAACTTATATTTTACGCTTACTGAGCGTACCAAACTTGGAACGATTGAAACGGGAGCTACCGCAGACCAGGGGGCTTCTGAAATCAAGACCTTATATGAAAGCGTAACATCGCAAGTGAGTACCGCTGAAAAAATAGCAGGATCCCAGACCGCACTCAGGACGTTTAGTCCCAAGGATATCGCGGATATGGCGGTCACTCATGGTGGTGGTGGCGGTGGTGGTGTGACTACCCTCGCAGCCCTTACCGATACAACCGTCTCTTCTCCGGCAGATGGCCATCTCCTGTTTTACAATTCGGGAAGTTGGACCAATGCCGCAATGAGTGGAGAAGGGGCCGTGGATGCAGCTGGAAACTTTACGCTTTCTACGACAGGTGTTGCTGGCGGTACGTATGGTTCTGCGACACAGGTAGCACAAATCACCGTCGATACAAAAGGCCGGATCACCGCTGTTTCGGATGTAACAATCTCTGGTGGTGGCGCATCATTAGTATCACTTACAGACACAGATATAAGTACACCATCAGCAGGAGATATGCTTCTGTATGATGGTACTGACTCTTTTGATAATGTGGCAATGTCTGGTGAAGGATCTATCACTTCTGGTGGTGTCCTTACGCTGGATAATGCTTCTGTCATCGGGAAAGTATTAACGGGATGGACGTCTGGTTCAGGGTCGGTTCTCGCAACGGATACGATCCTCCAGGGGATGCAAAAGATTGATGGTAATGTTGCTTTAAGGGAGCCAGCGATCACCGCGGGAACGTCCCTGCAATACTACCGTGGCGACAAGACCATGCAGACGCTAAATACTGCTGCGGTGGCGGAGTCAGGGAATTTATACTTTACTGAAGCGAGGGTAAGGAGTACGGTACTTACAGGATTGAGTACAGGTACCGCTACTGCCGTTGTGGCTACTGATAATATGCTGGTGGGTTTGGGGAAATTGCAAGCACAGATCAATGGAATTACTCCAGGTGTTGATCAGCTTGTGAATCTTACAGATACAGATGTAAGCACTCCCGTTGGTGGAGATATGCTTCTTTGGGATGGCGTAGACTCATTTGACAACCAGGCTATGTCTGGAGGTGGAACATTGAGTGCTTCAGGTGTCCTGACGTTGAACAATGCCAGTGTAACAGGACAAGTCCTGACAGGCCTAAGTACCGCTACTGCGACTCCCGTTGTTGCGGGAGATACTATTCTACAAGGAATAGGAAAACTCCAGGGCCAGATCAATGCACTACCTACTATTCCAACCGAACTTACAGACCTCTCTGACGTCAATACGTCCACTCCTACAAATAGGAATGTCCTTGTAGCAGATGGGACGGATTGGGAGTCAAGAGCATTGGGAACAGCTGACATTCAGTCTGGAACATTTGTAGATGGAAGGATTGCTGCGTCTAATGTGACTCAGCACCAGGCTGTATTGGCGATCAATATGAGCCAGGTGAGTGGTAATCTTCCTGTCTCTCAGTTAAACAGTGGTTCAGGCGCTTCTTCATCAACTTTTTGGCGGGGCGATGGAACATGGGCGTCTCCGGCTGGTGGTTTTGCTAACTTTGATACCAAGTCTGACTCTGGTTCCGATCAAACAGTAAACTCTGCGGACATCCTGGAGATAGCCGGTGGCACAGGGCTTACGGGTACGATCTCTAAAGCTGCAACAACTGTTACAGTTTCGTTGGCACTTGATGATACAGCAGTAACACCAAATAGCTATGGTTCGGCAACTCAATACACAAGTATTACGGTTGACCAACAGGGCCGAATTACTAATGCTTCATCGGCAAATATCCAAATTGCTACCGGTCAGGTAACAGACTTAGGTGAATTTATAGAGGACACTGTTAATCTTGCGCTACTTAGCTCTGACAATTCTCTAACTAAAACATATAACGATCCAGCAGGAACTATTGACCTGGTGGTAAATCCAGCCAATGTTGATCACAATTCCCTTAGTAACCTTACGGTGGGAGATGTCCATACCCAGTATTCCTTGATTAGCTCTCAGGGCGGCGCACCATCGAGTACGCCAACAAGGGTTGGATTAATAAATGTCGATACTACTGGAGAGGTTCCTTATATCTCGGTAGGGACCACTAATAGTGGTGATTGGTTTAGCCTATCAGGAGGCGGTGCCACTCAGCTTAGTGATTTATCTGACGTTGGAACTACAACAGCTACCAACCTAAATGTACTGGCAGCAGACGGCACCGATTGGGACTCAACTGCATTGACGGCAGCACACATCCAATCAGGAACGTTTGCAGACGCCAGAATAGCAGCATCTAATGTTACCCAGCATGAAGCGTCATTGGCTATCACAATGAGCCAGGTGAGCGGAAATCTTCCGGTATCTCAACTTAATGGGGGTTCCGGGGCATCCTCTTCTACTTTTTGGAGAGGGGACGGGACATGGGCTTCGCCAGCTGGAGGCTTCGCCAACTTTAATGTGGGTGGTGATAGCGGGTCAGACCAAACGGTAAATTCTGGAGATCTGCTGGATATTGTGACTGGCACAGGTCTTATCTCTACTGTTTCAAAAGCATCCACCACAGTCACATTAAATGTTGCTCTGAGCCATCTCGGAATAGAGTCTTTGTCCGACCCAGGGGCGGATAGGTTGATGATGTGGGATGATAGCGCAGGGAATACCGCATGGATGACAGTTGGGAGTGGCCTTAGTATTGCCGCCACAACACTGTCCCTTGACACATCTGGGGATTGGGCGGGAACCTTTGATGGGCAGGAAGGATCCTATTACCTGAGCAGAGCCAATCACACTGGCACACAGACCCTAAGCACTATCAGTGATGTGACAGCGAGTGCCGCTGAAGTAAATGCCGTTGCCGATCTGTCAGGCCTAACAAGTGGCTGGGTGTATCGTGCTACAGGAACCGCAGCTGCTTCATGGGGCGCTTTGAATTTATCCCAGTTAGGAGACGTAAATGTTTCCTCCCTTGCGTCAAGTGAAGTCCTAATGTGGAGTGGGTCCAATTGGTACAATGATTATGTGGCTGCATTGGGTGTGACATGGGTAGGCGCTGGCCGTCCATTGACATCATCTGATACTACCGTCCAGGCAGCATTGGAAACAGTAGAAGATGCCGTGGATGCTATTGATACAACTACAACAGTGGTAGTAAATATTGTGAGTCCAGATGAGGATATCACAGCATCTACGAACTATAATTTTCCCTTTGAGATGCCCTCTAAACTCAATGGAAAGAATATCACTGGGTACAATATCTATCACAATGTTGCTGGGGCTGGAGATGGTACTGATGCAATGTTATATAATGTCACTGACTCAGTGGATGTAGCAAGTGCAGATGTGACAATCGCGGCAGGTGCAACCAAATCCGGAGCCGCGACAATCAATACATCAAATGACGATATCGATACGGACGACCTCTTCAGGATTGAAGTGGGGCCAGCATCGTGGACAACGCCTCCAAAAGGGCTATACATCATCTTTACAACGAACTAATTATGGCAACATATAACCAGATAAAAAACTATCTCAATGGACTCCCTGGAGTCAATGTGTATCAACAGGAAGAGGTTGAGCATGCCACCGTTGGTATCTATGGCGGTAATAACTTTAACGAAAGGTTTCTGGACGTTTCTAAGCGCCAGGTAACTCTACTCATCGATCTAAAGCAAGGTCGAAAAATGATCACATTCTTTGTTTATGTGAGTGATCCTGGTACGGGCAGCGAGGAAGCCTTCTTGGAGACTCCTATTCCGGAGCTTTTCCAGAAGGAGGTTGAATCCTTCATTGCTGGGGTTTCTGGCGTTCTTAACTACAAAATAGATGAAATAGACGAGGTTAATCGCTATGCGGTAGTTACTGGTTACTTTGAGAATACAACACCAAATCCAGACATCATCGAAGGTCGTCAGTATTTCATCTATGACCAGGGTACAATCACATCTCCAAACCTCACCGCTGATCGCTGGGGTGGTATCGTATAAGCATGGCCTGGTATAACGGAAGTTGGACATATCGAGTACAGGTGACGATTGATCACACAAAGGTAGACTCAGACCTTACTGACTTTCCTGTATATGTAGATCTTTCAGACCTTCCGGCTGGTTTCTTTACCAACGTGTTAAGTAGTGGTGCTGATATCCGAGTAACACGATCAGACGGTACAACTGAGTGTCCCTTTGAACTTGTGTTTATCACTACGGGTTCATCCATTGGGGAATTGCATTTCAAAGCGAATTTCATCTCTAGCACTTCTGACACGTCATTCTATATTTATTATGGAAATGGTAGTGCATCAGCATATAGTTCCACAGATACTTACGGTCGTAATAATGTGTGGACGAATGGATTCGTTTATGTGAATCACATGCAGTCAAACACTGCTGCAGATTCTACGGGTAATGGTGGGGCTGCAACAGCTTCAGGTAGTCCAAGTGCGGTGGCGGGTAAGTTAGCAGGCAATTCTATTGAGTTTGGGGGAACAAATCACATGGAACATACCTCTTTCTCTGAATTAGGGGGTATGAGCATTTTTGGGTTTAGTTGTTGGATGAACGCAGATAGTGTTTCAGGTGGTCGGCAGTTTTTGTCAAAAGCGAGTTCATCAAATACAAACAGGTGTTTTTGGGTTCAGATTCATCCCACGCTTGGGTTTATTGCCTTATTGTCGTCTGATGGCACCTCTTCGAATCGAGGATATTATTCAGAAAACGGAGCCACAAGTTTGCCAACAGGGTCATGGACACATATATACAGCCATATAGACTTTAGTACAGATGCCGTTGTTCTTCATTTTGATGATGTGTCTCAATCTACCACTAATGTTGAAAATGGAACAGGTTTCCCTTCTTCTACCAGATCAACCTCTGAGTCTTTCTGGATTGGTGAAAGGAATGACAGTAAATTAGGATTTGATGGAGAATTAGATGAGATAAGATTATTTGATGCGGCAAGGTCTACTGGGTGGATATCAGCAGAATACGATAATCAGGATAGCCCATCAACTTTTTATACCATAGGATCGCAGGAAACAGATAGTGGCGGCGGTGGCGGATCCTCATTTTTACCAAGTGTAATCTTTATGTAATTAATAAATACCATGAGCAAAAAACCAACAAAAGTAAAAGACATCAAAACCAAAACTGAAGTAAAGGTTGAAGAACTTTTCTCAGGTGAGAAGCATTGTGTAGCCGTTCAGCTTACCGATGGGAAATCAGACGGATTTATCTATACAGCTCAATACGGACCAGATGGAAAACCAGGTAAAGTGGCTCTCGCGGAGAAAGTCCACAGCAACGCAGACTTCCTCCGTGCAAAAAATGTATGTGAGGCCTATGCAAAGTTCGTGGACTTCCGTTCATACCCTCCAATTGTAGAT
>Ga0181577_10000276_pt1 | contig 40999 bp, 45 predicted proteins | sample 101ome_21_FD_132468 | JGI IMG/M metagenome (GOLD analysis project Ga0181577, IMG submission 132468) | Coastal salt marsh microbial communities from the Groves Creek Marsh, Skidaway Island, Georgia - 101413BT metaG (megahit assembly) | ecosystem: Environmental > Aquatic > Marine > Intertidal...
AGTCGTCGTCGGAGCCACAGTCGAAGATGTCTCAGAAGTCCCCGAGCCCGATGAATGAGCCGAAGTTGGGACAGTGGTAGATGAAGTGGAGGTTGAGGTTGAGGTTGTCGACGTCGTCGAGGTCATAACGGTCGTAGCCGTCGCTTCAACGGTGGTTGTCGGGGCGAGCGTAGAGCTCGTTGTCTGATCAACATCAAAGTACTCACGACCCAAACAAGAGTAACGACCTCCTGAGGTCATTTCACCAACACAAAGAGAGGCAACGTCGTTCAAGCGGCCAGGCAAATCCGAAAATTCTGCTATCACGACTTGGCTTTGCGGAGTATCTCTCAGCGGAGGAATAATTTGCTGAGCACCAAAACGTTCGCTGTCATCGAATGCAATCCAAATGTCAAAATTGTCAAATTCGCTGTCCAAAAAGTACCCGTCGATAGAAAACTCAACCTCGACTGCAGATTCGCTAATGATCTCTGCCGATTTCATGTACACGGCCCTTTCACTCCGGCCATCACCGCACGCGGCGCCGAAGACGAGCGCAAAAGCGCAAATGGCCAGCCAAGTGAGACCTTTGTACTTCTGCGATGAGCCGTCCCTCTTTTTCAACATGTTGTGACCTTAAGGTTTCCATCTCTCAGAACACGAAATCTGGAATATCACGCACCCCAACTCTCACTCTTTTTCAGGAGATTTCCCAGCGTGTTCCCCGGCAGCGGAGCTCTAATCTTGGGGTAAGCCCAAACCAGTTATGTTTCAACGCTTCAAAATGGTGGGCGCAGAGGGACTCGAACCCCCGACATCTTCCTTGTAAGGGAAGCGCTCTAGCCAACTGAGCTATGCGCCCGCAGACCTACACAATATCGGCGAGTTCGGACGACTGATCCTGTTCAGCCGACCCTCGCGCCGCCACTAACCGTCTTTCAGCCGCTCCTCAAGAAATGCATCAAACAACTCTTGAGTTGCCGCCGCAATCGGCGAACGCCGTTCGGTTGGGTCGGGAGTAAATAGATCTCGCCCGAAGACGTCTGCGACCACCGCTCCGGTCTCAATGCAGACCAAGGCCGAAGCTGCGTAATCCCACAAGCCGTGACCGCCGCGATGCATATCGCACCAGGCATCAACAACCCCTGATGCAACCAGACACAGGTCGGGGGCCGACGCCCCAAGCACCCTGAACTGCCCCCACCCGTAATGATGGCGAGGGAGCCCCGACATTGCGACGAGTGCCGACCGAAGCGTTGTGCAACCCGAATGGCTAATGGGCTCTCCGTTGAGAAACGCACCACCACCAGCTATCGCCGTCCATCGCTGACCTGTCGCATGATTCGCGACGAGCGACACCTTGGGCTCTCCTTCATGCAAAAGGCACAACGCTGTCGCAAACCAGGGAACTCCACGCGACGCGTTCGTTGAACCATCAACGGGGTCAACAACGACCAACGGCGCTTCTGGGTCACCGGTAATTCCGCTCTCCTCGCTGAACACTGCAAAGCCAGCGTCGTAGAGCACACGCAAGCACGCATCATCAGCAGTCACGTCGAACGCATATTGACTCTCACGCTGACCCGAGAAGCCCCAATCAGATGTTGCCGACAACACCTCAGCCACCACGTCTGCGGCTTCGGCAAATACCCGGAGCACGGCATCAGCATCATCAAAGGTTCGTCGCTTCGGAACTGTCATCACCATTCACGGTAGTGTGCAAAACGTGGCAGTCATCGATGTCGCCGGATTTGTTGCCGACCTGAAGAGCGAGGCAATCGATAATGGTTTTCACGTTCACGACGAACGGCACTTTGTTGAGACCTATTCGCTCCGCCAACTTTGGGAGGTTGATCTTCACCCCGAGGAGGCATGCGCCGGCCCCATCGACCTCCACCTCTCGCTCGATGTCGATCCGCGGGCATTGCTCGGGTTTGAAGACGAGGTCATGAAACTTGACGATCTCGATGACACCCCGCCCCGAGGTTTCTCGTTCCCTCTCATTTTCACGTGGACACTTCCACCTTTGCCGAGCCCGCCCGACCTCCTGGTGCTTGCCACCGAGATCGCCGGAATTGGTGGCGTGACGCTACCCATCGAAGTATCAGCGATTGATTCATTTCCGAGCGTCACCGATGCACCAGAACGTTCGCTATCAATTGTTGCGAAAATCGCGCTCGAGCTCGCCGACGTGTACTTGAACAACGACACCGCAATCACACAGACACTTGAGCGCTGCAAAGCCGTCAGCCTGTTCCTTCTCGAGCGAGCCGACCGCTGGCTCGCAGAAACATAAACTAAGCACCAATGCGAATCAGTGAACTCATCGACATTCTCCGAGATAAGCCGAGTGATGCTGATGTCGAAATTGCATTCGTCACGCCGGTTGACGACGACGCAAATGAAATTGTTGTGAACCATTTTGACGTCTCGGCAATTTTCTCACCCTCTGAAGACAGCGTGCTGCTGATCTCTGGCGAGGACGACGACGTTGACGAACTGATCGATGCTCTCGAAGCTGGCGACGAGCTCGATAACGGTTAGCGCCGCTACGGCAACGGTGGCAACGGTGTTAACCGATCGCGCTGCCAAACAATCCAGAAGTCGTTACTGAAGTACTCATCAAAGGCATCCTCGATAAACGCGAAATCGTCAGATGCTTCTTGCGAGAGTTCTCGTTGGAGTACAAGAAACTCGACCCGCTCAGCACGTTCCGTAAGGCGAGTGCCCTCGAGCTCAAGACCGACGCCGTAAAGCACGGCGCGAAATGGTGTGGGGAATTGATAAATCTCATCTCGATACGCGAGATGTGGCGCGAGCCGGAAATGTGCTGCTACTACCGCACTGTCGGGAATCTCTGCGACAGCCTCCCTCGCCGCTACCGCAACCGGGTGATCGGATGCCCAATATGACGGGAACGATCTCCCGAACGGAATCGGAGACCACAGAAGCGCCGACACCCCCGTTGCCGCCATCACCCCTATGAGCGCCACGCGCCGGCCTCGCCATCCAGTCGACGGAAGATGAGAGATGGCCCAGATCGTGCCGAACACCAGAGCGGGTACGGCGACGATGCTGTAGTGATACTCAATGTGAAATTGGTACCAGTAGGTACTCAACACGTTCGTGAACAACACGAGGGCGCTCACCACTGCGACACCTGGTCGACGAAGGAATTGGAACGCCATCGGAAACATCATTTGTACGAGGTACCAAGGCCGGCCCTCAGAAGTGAAATATGACACCACATCTCGAGGACGCGTGAACACCGCAGAAAGAAACCCCGAGGGTCCACCGAATGGAATTCGCCAGGCATTCCGTGTTGGCACGCCGATCAACGATCGCATGACAACGAACATTGCAATCACCGTCGTCAACACCGCTGCGCCCGCCGTAACGAAACCGATACGCCGATCACGTCGAGCAGCTACCCACAACCCCAACGGAACGATGACGAGAGCAACGTCTTCTTTCACCAGCAGCGCCCCTGCCACCGCGCACGCATACCACCCCCATCTACGTGACAGCGCTGCCCACAGAGCAATAGGGATAAAGAGGCCAAGAAAACTGTCCGGGTGATAGTTCTCAAGCAACGCTCCCAACACCGCCGGATGCACGAGATATGCGACTCCGAAAAAGAGCGCAATCCTCGATGACCGAAGTGTTTCTCGAGCGTAGAGATACACCGGAATTGCACCGAGCCCGATCACCGCTGCTTGCGACCAGAAAAGAATCCATGCTCCAGGTGCAAACCAATAGAACGGCACCAACAGCAACAAAATGAACGATGTGTGATCACCAAGCAAGTTGCGACCCATCGTGGTCACAAATGGTGATCGGAATCTCGACAGCAACCACACACCCTGGTCGTATAGACCGGAGTCATATGCAGCGGTGCCAAGGCCGTGGTGGATGTCGAGCGTCAGCGATCCGTAGTACACGGTGAACGCAACAATGATCCCGCAGAGAGCGAGTAGGCCCGGATCACGACTCCGGAGCCACAATTTCATCCGGTTCGCACCTCGGAGGCAATCGCTGCCAGCACTCCATTGACGAACCGACCGCTGTCGTCGGTGGAAAACCGTTTCGCAAGATCGACGGCCTCATCGAGCACCACCGCTGTTGGCACATCAGCACGCTCTAACAGTTCGAATAATGCCATTCGCATAATGGCGACATCGATAACCGGCATCCGTTGAAGCGTCCAACCCCGTGACTTGCCTTCGATCAATTCATCGGCACGACTCGACGCCAACTCGGCACCGCGAGCGAGAACGAGCACGAGTTCATCGGGCTCCACCACTTGAGCGCCAATGACCTCTTCGACCGAAATCCCTTTTGATTGGGCCTCATACAGCAGATGCAGCGCTCGCTCACGCGCATCTGACCGCTCGTCGACGTTCATCATCTCTCAGACCCGAGTGATGTAATCACCGCTACGAGTATCGACCTTCACTCGGTCACCAACCTCAACAAACAGCGGAACTTGCACAACTCGGCCGGTCTCTAATGTGGCGGGCTTACGCGCACCCGATACTCGGTCACCCTGAACGCCCGGCTCCGTCTCTGAAATCGTCAATTCGACCGATGCAGGAATCTCAACAGAAATGATCTCATCGTTGTAAAACGCAACTTGGGCAGTCATACCTTCGACGATGAAGTCGGCTGCGTCGCCAAGAGCAACCGGCATCACATTCATCTGCTCGTATGACTCATTATTCATAAAGACATAGTCATCACCATCGCGATAGAGAAACTGCATTTCCTCACGGCGAATGATGGCTTGCTCAACGCGCACACCAGCATTAAACGTCTTGTCGAACACATTGCCTGTGCGAACGTTGCGCAATTTCGTACGAACGAACGCTCCACCCTTGCCAGGCTTGACGTGCTGGAACTCAATCACCTGAAACAGAGCGTTATCAAGCTCAAGAGTGATTCCGGTTTTCAGATCGTTTGTGGTGATGGCGGGCATGGAGAGTCCTTCGGGTGGGTAGTCAGATTTCGATGGCCTTCGGGGGTGACGACCACAAGGTCTTCGATCCGAATTCCGCCGGTTCCGACACGATAGAGGCCAGGCTCGACAGTCACCACGTCACCAGCAACGAGTTCGACGTCACCTGATGCGCCAAGAAATGGTTCTTCGTGGATGTCGAGCCCGACGCCGTGTCCGGTGCCGTGCACGAACAGGTCAGCGCAGTCTGCACCTTCAAAGACCGCTCGACATGCGCGATCGATATCTCGCACGTTCACGCCAGCTGCGACCGCTGCCAGACCCGCCAACTGAGACTCACGCACCAATTGATACCAATGCTGCTGCTCGTCGGTGGGGTCACCGATCACGAACGACCTCGTCATGTCAGAGTGATACCCGTCGACCAACGCTCCAACATCGATCACCACGGTGTCGCCGACGGCCAACTGGCGAGATGTCGGCCGAGCATGTGGCAACGCAGCATTTGTTGGCCCTGACGCCACGATCGTCTCGTAACTCGGTCCGTCAGCGCCAAGTTTGCGCATCTTGTATTCGAGTTCGTCACGTATCTCACGCTCAGAGACACCGGGTGTGAGTAGATGCCCGATGGACTGCAATGCCTCTGTGGCAATTTCTGCTGCGCGAGCGATCAAAGCAATCTCCGCTTCATCTTTTGCTCGACGCAACTGACCTACTACCCCATCGACTGGCGAAAGTTCGTTGTCTGCCGAACATGCGGCCCACCCGTCGTGAGACATCACCGTCGCTTCTGCACCCGCGGTTCGACCCGACACAATTTCAGCGAGCACACGACGTTGCTCACTCAATGTTCGACAGGTCCGAACCTCGATCGACGATGCTCCGGCGTGATCAAGTTGCTCTCGAGCCTGATCGGTGTATCGACCATCAGTGATCAGGACATGACCGCGTGCCGAAATAACAAGCACACCAGCAGAACCAGTGAACCCCGACAGCCACCTGATATTGCTTCGATCACTGACGATCATCTGGTCGAGCCCTCGCTCGTCGAGGGCGGCGAGAAGGCGTTCGCCGCGGCCAGCGACTGTTAGCAATGTCATTGCAGTTTTGCCGCCACCGCCCGAACTGCAAGTTCGTAGCCGACGCCACCGAAGCCTGAAATCGAGCCCGTCGCAACAGGAGCCACCACGCTTGTACGACGCCACGGCTCGCGAGCGTCTGGGTTTGAGAGGTGCACCTCAACGACGATGCCGTCGTACGCAGCAAGTGCATCATGAAGAGCCCACGATGAATGAGTGAAGGCTCCAGGGTTGATAATGATCGCATCGCATCGACCTCGAGCCGCATGCACTGCTTCGATGAGTTCCCCTTCGTGATTGCTCTGAAGATCTTCCACTTCGCAACCAAATTCGGTCGCTACTGCACGCGTACGCGCCACATGGTCGGCGAGCGTGTCGTGCCCGTAGACATCGGGTTCGCGCTGTCCGAGCAGGTTGAGATTAGGTCCGTGGAGGAGCAAGATGAGACTCACGCCATAGAACGGTATCGCCCCGCAGCGATTCGGTACAGCACATGAGGCCGAAGAGGGCTTGATTCAGGCACTCCCGGATGCTCAAAATCACCCTCAGCATCGTGCGTCATGCCGATTGCCTTCATGACTCGCTGTGACCGTTCATTCGTTGCAGCAGTGAATGAGATCACCTCATCAAACCCAAGGCCGTTCGGGGTTGATGCGAATGAATATGCCAGCACTTGGCGTGCTGCCTCACTCGCATATCCCTGCCCCCACCACGCTGACCGCAGACGCCAGCCGATCTCGACGCCTTCTCGAAACCAGGGCACCATGAGCCCACAGAACCCGATTGCCTCCCCCGACACGTCAACGCACCACAATCCGAAACCGTGATCTGCAAAGTGACGATCAATGCGCTGCATGAACGCAGCAGATTCCGCTCGATCCATTACCGGGCCAATGGTGGCCATCACATTTACGTCGCCGTTGAGGCCAGCGAACGCATCGAGATCACTCGACATCCAGCGGCGTAATGTGACGCGCGGTCCAGGCGTCGGCCCATCGGGCATTAGCCGTTCAGTGCCTCATCTAACACTTCTCGGACAACGGCAGCGTCGACGCCGACGACCGGCTCGACGCCATTTGGTCCGTCGAGCACGAAGGTAAGCCCGTCAATCGCTTTCTTGTCGCGAAACATCAACTCGAGAAGTTCGTCTGCCGAGCCAACCTTCGGAATCTCAGTTCTCAGGCCATACAGATCTCCCACGACATCGAGATGTTCATCGACACGAGCCGCATCGATACGGCCAAGTCGTTGGGCAAGACGCGCCGCAAATATCAACCCAATTGACACTGCCTCACCATGAGCAATGTCGTGGTCAGACGCGATCTCAAGCGCGTGAGCAAGGGTGTGGCCGTAATTGAGGATTGCACGGCGCCCCGACTCCCTCTCATCAGATGCGACGACTTCGGCTTTGATCTCCACACAGCGAGCAACCCGAGCCTCAAGGTCGAGCGCAGCAAGATCGTCGCCCGTCAAAAAGTGATACTTCGCCATCTCTCCATTGCCGCAACGAACTTCTCGCTCCGGCAACGTTGCAAGAGCGTCGAGGTCACACAGCACGCCTGATGGCTGCCAAAACGCTCCAACCAGATTTTTTCCCTGAGGCAGATTCACTCCTGTCTTTCCGCCGATTGCCGCATCGATCATGCCAAGCAACGTTGTCGGAACATGCACCACGGAGATCCCGCGGTGGTAAGACGCCGCCGCGAACCCGGCAACGTCGGTGACCATTCCCCCACCGACACCAACGACGACGTCTCCGCGGGTAAGACCCGCATCAGCGAAACCCTCACACAGCTGTTGCACGGTGGCGAGCGTCTTGAACTGCTCACCGATGCCAATCTCAAATCGATGGAGCGGTAACGAGGTTGAAACCTCGATGCCAATCGACGGCTGAGTGATCAATGCCACCCGCCGCGGCGTCGGCACCAGCGCGCTCAACATCTCGTCGAGTTGGTCGATGACCCCGAGACCGATGACAACGTCGTAGGAGCGGTCATCAGCGCCCCCGGCAAGTGATACCGACACTCGCTGCATCGCTCAGCCCATCTGTTCAGCAACTGCTTCCGCAGCTGCCTCAGCATTTCGCACGAATTCGGCAACAGAGTCACCACCAAATTTGCGCTGAGCTTCGTCGGCGAGCACGAGCGCCACCATGGTCTCCGCAACGACGCCCATCGCAGGAACAGCGGTGACGTCAGTACGTTCTTTGAATGACACCGATGCCTCTTTTGTTGCGGTATCGACCGTCTCGAGAGTGGGGACGTTCAACGTCGCAAGTGGTTTCATCGCAGCACGGGCAACAAGAACTTCACCCGAAGTGATGCCGCCTTCAACACCCCCGGCCAGAGAGCTACGCCGACGATATGACGATGACTCAGCATCCCAATGAATAGCGTCATGGGCATCACTGCCGCGCCGGCCGGCAACCTCAAAACCGTCACCGATCTCGACGCCCTTCACCGCTTGAATTGACATCAGCGCTTGGGCCAACAGGCCGTCGATCTTGCGATCCCAATGGACGTGAGAACCAAGACCAACCGGAACACCGAATGCGAGCACTTCCACCACGCCACCGAGTGAGTCGCCGTCTTTCGCAGCGGCTTTGATCTGTTCGACCATTGCGTCGGCACTTGCCGGGTCGAAACAACGAACCGGCGACTCATCGATTGTTGCAAGGTCACTCATCGTTGGCACTGCATCAAGTGACGCACGCGCCGACCCCATTTGAATGACATGCGACATGATCTCGACACCGATATGTGACAGCAACTTCTTTGCGACCGCCCCAGCAGCGACTCGAGCGGCGGTCTCCCGGGCGGACGCACGTTCAAGAACATCACGTGCGTCACCGAACCCGTACTTTTGCATGCCTGCAAGGTCGGCGTGACCGGGCCGAACCTTCGTTAATGCGTCTTTGGTCGCACCCGGTGCCGGCGACATTTCCTCGTGCCATTTGTCGCTTCGGAACCATTCGGTGTTCTTGATTTCGATGGCGAGCGGCGAACCCAACGTCCGTCCGTGACGAACACCTCCGATAAGAGTGAGTTCATCAACTTCAAAACGCTGGCGAGGTCCTCGGCCATAACCCAGCCGGCGACGTCCCATTTCCTCTTGGATTTCCTCAACGGTGAGTTCGAGACCTGCGGGCAGCCCCTCGAGCACGACAACGAGAGCTTGTCCATGAGATTCACCGGCGGTCAACAAGCGGAGCACGGCTTGAGGCTACCCGGAGCGCCGGCCGAGTTCTGCTTCTGCCGCCGATCGCATTGCTACAGGATCTGGGGTAAAGCCTGTCCACGCCTCACATTGGAGGACCGCCTGGTGCACAAGCATTCCGAGCCCGTCAACCGTCTGCGCCCCTCGAATCGCCGCCGAAGAAAGCAACGCTGTAGTGAGCGGGTGGTAGACGATGTCGGCGACGACATGGTGCGAGGCGATGAGTTCGACCGGCAACGGAACAAGCCCCGCATCGGCATCTGAGCCCATGCCAACCGATGTCGTGTTCACGATGATGTCAGCCGAAGCAACGGCATCGGGAAGGTTGTCAGCAACAACCGCTTGAGCACTGCCCGAGAGTTCGGCCGCTGCTTCTGCCGCTGAATGGGTTCGATTCGAAATCGTGACCTCGCACCCATCTATTGCGCCGAGCGCAGCGACAATCGATCGGGCAGCACCTCCCGCTCCAAGGAGATGCACGCGAGCTCCAGTGAGAGCAATACCCTGCGCGGATAGGGAATTAACGAAGCCAGCACCGTCGGAGCTGAGCCCTCGAGCATGCCCAGAACCAATTCCAACGACGGTGTTCACCGACCGCAGACGCGTTGATGCTGCATCGAGATCGTCTACCGAGCGTGCCGCCTCTTCCTTCAACGGCATGGTGACCGCAAGGCCAGCGAAATCCCCCGCCCGCACACGGTTGATGACATCTGCTCCCCCACCAGCCGGAACTCGAACTCGAATCATCTCCCACTTGAGGCCACCGGACGCGAACGCAGCATTCTGCATGACCGGCGACAGTGAATGCTCAACGGGATCACCGACAATGGCCACTCTCATTACATCGTCACTCAATCGAGTAGCCCTTTCGCTCGAGAAATCTCGATGTTCGCCAAGTGCTGGTCGAAGGTCACCGCAAACGCATGCGAGCCATCATCATCAGCGAGCACGTAATAGAGATAGTTGCAACCGACGGTCGGGTCGTCTAAGACCGCGCAGAGTGCATTTCCCGATGAGGGGTTGGGGGATGGATTAAGCGCGGCACGAATCGAGGCTCGACCAGGGTTCGCTATCGGCGTCGGAGGCAACCCGCCGTACAGATAGGTGTTGTAGGCAGAATCTTTTGCTCTCAGCACCACAAATGGGGTGTCGGGAGGCGAGTCGTAATAGAGCGTTGCGTCGATCTCAAGATTCATACCAAGTTCAAGTCGGTTGTAGATGACACGGGCGATCAATGCGCGGTCGCCGTCAACTTTGGCTTCTCGCTCAATCATTGATGCCACGATGAGCGCTTCGTACGGGCTCACCCCGAGAGCGCTCGACCGAAGTTCAAGTTCTTCTTGGAACGCAACCCGCTCCATCAATTCGATCATTCTCTCAATGACCTGACCCTCGTTGTCTGCGTTAGATACCTGGTAGGTGTCGGGGAATAACAACCCCTCCAGGCTCGAGGTGTCGGCGGGTCTCCACGGCACTCTGCGGGTCGGGTCTCCGGCTATCTCAAGAAACGAATCAGCCGACAAATTGTCGATCTCTTCTTCGAGACGAGTTGCGATCTGTTGAACGGTGAACCCCTCCGGGAACGTCACTCGGCGATAGGTCTCGCTCGGCGATGTACGAAGCACCCCGAGAACGTCGCCTAAATGAGATCCAGGAACAAGCCGATACAAACCAGCTTCGGGCTCCAGACCGCCTTTCTGTTCGACGTACCACGAGAACACCCCAGCATCGGAGATGATGCCCGATGCTTCAAGCCGAGCCCCGATGGCGTCGACATCATCGTCACCACTGACAGTAAATGTCACCGGTTCACCAACTATTTCTTGTTCGGCGACCCGTTGCATCAGCCACCAGCCTGCCGAGCCAACTGCGAGAACTCCGGCGACTACAAGCCAAAGCACCCCCCACACCAACCAGCGGACGCGGTCTCCTCGCCCCGGTGCCCGATCAACATGTGGAACCTCGTCAGGGAGATCCCACTCATCGTCATCCCAACGATTTCTCGCCCGCTGATCGTCGGAGAGCAGATCAGATCGCATCGCCAGTCGCTCCGGCATCAATCCAGGATTGCAACATGATCGCTGCTGCGATCTTGTCGACATGCCGGCGACGTTCTTCGGCGCGTAGCCCCGCGTCGAGCATTGCCCGATCGGCGGTCACGGTTGTCAGGCGCTCGTCATGCAACATCACCGGCACAGATACGAAATTAGCCAGTGTGCGAGCGAACTTCCGGGCAGCCTTTGACGATGACCCTTCTGAGCCGTCAAGGTGAAGAGGAAGACCAACAACAACAGCCGTGGCTTCCTCTTCAGAAATAAGTTTCGCAAGACGCTCTACGGTGAGCTCAAGGCTCTTCTCACGTTGCACGACCGTGAGCGGTGATGCGACACCCGAAACGCCAACTGCGATACCGAATCGACGCGAGCCCGGGTCAATCCCGATGACGCGTCCGCCGAGATGAGCAGAGGTCACAGGCTTGTCGCGGCCGCCCGGGCAATTTCGAGAGCTTCATCGATTGCGGCAACGTTTTTTCCGCCGGCCGTTGCGACGTCGCCTTTGCCACCACCGCCGCCACCGGCAGCCTTCGCAGCATCTTTGAGAAGAGCAGATGCCTCGACACCTTCATCGGACTTCACGGCAGACGCAAGCCCGACCCCACCGGTATTTGTCTCGCCGATAAGAACGCACCGTCGCACACCCTCACCTTGACGGACGGCAATCGCTAATTCACGAAGGTCTCCAGATGCAAGACCGTCAACTCGCGCAACGACAATGCCGTCAACCCCGGTGGCGATCAGTTCTGACGCGCGCCCAACAGCAATCTGCAGTCGCATTGCTTTCAATTCGTCTTGTAGCGACTTGATCTCGTCAAGGCGGCGCTGCACTCCCTCAACCACGTCGCTTGTCGTTGAGCCGACGAGCCCCGCAACGGTGGAGAGCGTCGCCTCGTCACGCTGCAACAACGCAACACTTGACGCCCCAGTGATTGCCTCAATGCGACGCAAGTTCGATCCGATAGATGACTCGCCGACAATTTTGATGGTGCCGATGTCACCGGTCGCTCGGACGTGCGTGCCTCCGCAAAGCTCGGTCGACTTTCCAGCTTCAAGCACTCGCACGATGTCGCCGTACTTGTCGCCAAAAAATGCGATCGCTCCGAGAGACTCCGCTTCATCTTTCGTTGTTTCAAACGCTCGGACAGGCGAGTTCTCAAGCGTCTCAATGTTGGCAAGCCGTTCGATCTCAGCAATTTCCTCATCGGAGACTGCTGCGTAATGTGAGAAGTCAAATCTGAGACGATCTGGGCCAACGTGTGAGCCCGCCTGCTTCACGTGATCACCAAGCACATGTCGAAGAGCCCAGTGGAGCACATGGGTTCCGGTGTGATTTCGTCGAATTGCCGAGCGGCGCTCAACATCGATGGTCGCTGTGACCTTGGCTCCCACTTCGAATGATCCGGAGGTGACCTTGGCGAGATGTCGTCGCAGGTTCGGCAACGCAAAGGTCGTATCCAGAACTTCGGCGCTGCCGGCCAAACCAGTAATCGTTCCGGTGTCGCCAATCTGGCCACCCGCCTCGGCATAAAACGGGGTCCGGTCGAGAAACAGTTCAACAGCCTCCTCGCCATTTTCGTCGACGGTTGGAATTACTGCGACGACACGAGACTCACTGACATCGTCGGTGTAGCCAACGAACTCGGTGACCCCGAATTGGTCGAGTACTTCGCGGTACAGGTCGACACGGCTCTCATCAGCACTTCCATCGCGACGAGCCGCTTTTGCCCGTTCGCGCTGTGCTTTCATCTCGACCTCGAACCCTTCGAGGTCAACGTCGATCGACCGTTCAGCAGCGATTTCTTCGGTGAGTTCAAGCGGAAAGCCGTAGGTGTCATGCAGCAGGAACGCAGTCGAACCCGACAGTTGCTCACCCCGGTCAAGTTCACCGTCGAGGATGCCAAGACCGGTCTTGAGTGTGTGCCGGAATCGCTCTTCTTCTTTCTCCATGACGCCTTCAATAAAGTCACGGTTCTTCACGACGTCTGGGTATGCGGCTCCCATCACATCGACCGCCGATGACACGAGGGTCGGCATCACCAGCCGATCGGTACCGAGCATGAACGCATAACGAACGGCTCGGCGAAGAATTCGACGAAGAACGTAACCACGGCCCTCATTTGACGGGAACACTCCGTCGCTCACCAGCATCGTTGCGGAACGGGCATGCTCAGCGAGGACACGCATCGCAAATGAGTCACGATCGTCGTAATCACCCGGCCGATACGTCTTTCCGGTCAACGAACATGCCGTGTCGAGCAGCGGCTGCATGAGATCGGTTTCCCACACCGAGTCGACACCTTGCAACAACGCGAGAATTCGCTCGAGACCTGCACCGGTATCAACCGATGGCTTCGGCAACAAAACTCGTGACCCGTCGGCCGACTGGTCAAACTGCATGAAGACGAGGTTCCAGAACTCCATGAAACGGTCACCAGCAGGGTCATGTAACGGGCCACCATCGGGGCCAAATGCCGGACCTCGGTCGATGTGAATCTCACTACATGGTCCGCACGGTCCGGTATCGCCCATCTGCCAAAAGTTGTCTTTGTCACCAAGACGTTGGATGCGATCCATCGGCACACCGACACCCTCATGCCACAGGGCTTCGGCTTCATCATCTGATTCGTGAACGGTGATCCACAGGCGGTCTCCGTCAAAACCCCAGCGTTCAGTGACGAGTTCCCAACTCCACGGAATGATTTCTTCTTTGAAGTAGTCACCAAACGAGAAGTTGCCGAGCATTTCAAAGAACACGAGGTGACGCTTTGTTCGACCGACATCGTCGAGGTCATTGTGCTTACCGCCCGCTCGGGCACATTTCTGAGAACTCGCAGCCCGAAGATACGGAGGAGCTTCGTCGCCAACGAAGTAGGGCTTAAACGGCACCATTCCTGCAACGGTGAACATCACTGAAGGGTCGTGCGGAATGAGGCTTGCCGAAGGCACCACCGTGTGATCTTTTTCTGCGAAGAAGTCAAGGAATGATTGCCGCAGGGCATCAGCCGACATAGATGAACCCGAGGACAAGCCGGACTGATGATGTGCACTACTCATACGGCTGTAGATCCTACCGAGGCCGGTACGGTGGTGCCTGTGGCAAAGAAAGGTTCATCGGGAAAGTCATCAGGCTCCGCTGCAAAAAAGCGGAAAGCCGCCAGCGATGTGCACGAGTGGATTTCGTTCACAGACCCCACCGAAGACCGAACCTGGACATTCGATGCGACCTATTTGATGTCAAACCACCGCTGTATTTTCGGTGAAGGCTGTCAAGGAGTACTTGACGCTGATGCAACCGACATGATGCAAGGCTGCTGCAGTTACGGTGCCCACTTTGTCGATGACGATGATGTCCAAACTGTGGTGAAGGCGTTCATCAACGTCAAGCCCCGACATATGCAGTTCTACGACACTGCAGTGGCGAAGGGCTTTCTCGATTCGGGCGAACCTGACAGCGATGGAAACCCGGTCACGACCACGCGACTTGTCGACGACGCGTGCATCTTTTTGAACCGACCGGGCTTCGAAGGTGGCACGGGCTGCGCCCTTCACATTGCGGCTCTCGAGGCCGGTGCTCGGCCGCTCGACTGGAAACCGAATGTCTGCTGGCAAGTTCCCATGCGACTCGAGCATGCAACCGACGAAACCGGTCACGTTGTGTCACAACTTCGCGAGTGGAAACGCCGAGACTGGGGCGACGGAGGAGCTGAATTTCACTGGTGGTGCACCGAGGCGCCGGAGGCATTCTCGAACGCTCAGCCGGTCTACCAATCGCTACGCGATGAGATCGTCGAACTCATCGGCGACGACATCTACAAGCTCCTAGTAGATGAACTTGAGCGACCGAAGTGGACTCCACTTCCTCACCCTGTGATCCGTGCGAAGCCGCACTAGCCGACGACGTCAGAGCTCTTCGTCGTCATCGTCGTCAAACGTGACGCCATATTTCTCAGCGAGCGCCGCATATTCGTCGTCCTCATCAGAGTCAGAACGAGTGCGGTCACCAAAACCCAGATCAAAGGCTCCAGGGCCAGCCTGCTTCAATTTTCGCGCTTCTTCAAAGCGACGATGTCGACCCTTCTTCACAGTAGGGCTCCCAAGTCAGTCGTGATACGGATACGAGCAGGGCGAACCGCTGCGATCTCCTACTGTATCTGATCGGAGCGCAAGAGACGCAGACCAGCTGGACGAGATTGCTCCGACGGAACAAACGTCAGAGAGGCCATTCCAGTCACAAGTGCACGAATGTCGTCGCCGAGCAATTCAGCTCTCCACCCAGACGCCAACCTCGCGTCCGGATCGCCCGACAACAGCGAAATGAGATCGGCACGGGTTGCGAGCATCGCCGTGTCAACGCCCTCTGTTTTCGCGACCTGCGACACCCACGCCGAAATGAGGGTCACCGCAGGTCTGAGATCACGCTCAATGTCATCGCCACCGGTCGGCACCTCCGGGGGCGGACCCGATAGGCCATGTTGAACCGCCGCCAAAATTTCTGATGCAACGGCTCCTCGCTGCACACGGCCATCAACGCCGCGTGCCTGCAGTAACTCGGCATCGTTCTTCGGTTGCCGCTGGGCGATTCCAAGAATCGCGAGATCAGGAAGCACCTGACGCACCGGAAGATCAAGTTTCATCGCTCGACGTTCGCGCCACTCAGCAACCGACTGAGCAACACCACGCCCCTTACCTTTCAACCCACGAGCGTCTTTGAGGCGCAACCACGCATCTTGCGGCTGTACTGGAGATTGACCTTTTTGACGAAGCTCATCACAGGCCTCAAGCACCCACTCGGAACGCCCCGCCGCCTCCAACTTGGTCATCAACCGACTCTGAATCTCAATGAGATACGCCACATCAATCGCGGCATACCGTTGCTGCGCGTCGGTCAACGGTCGACGCAACCAGTCGGTGAGTCGATCACCTTTCGCAAGGGAGATTTTGAGTTCTGAATTCACCAGCGACGCGAGAGAGGGTGTGCCGTATCCGACGAACCCGCCCGCAATTTGAGTGTCAAACAGCGTTCTTGGAATTGCACCCACCGCGTGAGTGAGAACATCGAGGTCTTGTTGGGCGGCATGAAAAACCGCTTCCACATCAGATTCGAACAACTGCCGCAAGGGTGCAAGATCAACCGACGTCGGATCGACGAGCACGATATTTCCGTCTCCCCAGCCCAACTGGACAAGTGCTAACGCCGGGAAGTACGTGCGCTCACGATGAAACTCGGTATCGATTGCGTAACGGTCGCAGGTGAGCAACTCTTCAACGATGCGCTGAAACGACGATGTTGAGTCAACCCAGGTGAACTCGACATCGGAACCGTTGCTCACTGCCCGAATTCCGCCTCAAAACCCTCGTGGAGCCACGACATCATTCCACCGCTCACATTGGTCGCCTCGATACCTACCGACGCCATCAACTCGCATGCCATTGCGCTGCGACCACCTGACTTACAAATGACGTACACGGGCCCCGAGCCGACCGAGGCGATACTCGTCGGCAAGGTAGACAGCGGCATGAGCTCAGCCCCTGAGATATGAGCTTCGGCATACTCGTCTGCCTCACGCACATCAATGAGTCGAGCACCTTGAGCAAGCGCCTCTCGCAGTTCAGCGGTTGAAATTTCAGCAATCATCGATCGGAAGGCTAGCGAGAACAGTTTTGAGTTACCGCTGAGTGCGAGACCGGCGCCAACGTTCAAGATCCTGTGGTGTATTGAGATTCGCCATCACCGCAGCATCAACGCGAAGCTCTGCCACCCGTAGTTGCGCTAAGGCACCATGCATCGACCGCTCACCGGCGCTGACTACCTGGTCGATGATCGGCAGCGCAGACTGTCTCCACCTTGCAAGAAGCGGTTGTCGACGCTCGGTCGAGGCGACTACGACGTCATGTGGCTCATCTGAAAACCACTGCTCAAACAACAGCACCGTCGCCCTATCAAGACCAGCGAAATCACACGCCGCAACAATCGCATCTGAGCCAGGAAATGCCCGGAGGACCGTTGCGACTGCAAGCAAAGGCCCAGACCCAGCAACTTCATCTGGCAAATGTTCAAGGCCCAGCGAGTGAGCAACCTCGGCACTCCCACCGCAAGCGAGAACCGTTCGGCCATCGTTAGCGCCTAGGGCTTCAGCGACTCTCCGACCGAGCGCAACGCCCTCAAGGTCAATGAGCGCCTTATCAGAACCCATTCGGCTCGATGCGCCACCAACAAGAACTGCCGACACACAGTTCCCAAGGTCAACTGTCACGACGCAATAGCACCAAACTCTGCGGGCACACCCTTCGGATCAAGCTGCAACAAGAACAATGCGCAACGCTCAGCTTCGTCGGCCTCGCCGATCTCTGCTGCGACGTTCTGCAACGCAAGCAAACACCGAAGAAAACCCTGATTCGATTCTTCGGCCCAACTCACATAGCCAGAACCGCGCCATCCGTTTGCTCGGAGCGCGTCAAGGCCACGGTGATATCCGACGCGCGCCGCAGAATATTTCCACATCTGCTCACCCACACACTCGGTCAGAGCAGCCCACCCGTGCAGGTCACGGGGGTGGCGAGCGACAAACGATGACACTTCGGCTACCCGCAACTCTGAAGGTGCCGCAAGAGCCTGAGCAAGCTCATGACGCACTTCAGGTGCCGCCGGGGGAATCACGGTTGACGGTGGTTGAGTTGAAAGTCCAATCGGTTGCATTGTGGGATCATCTGCCATGCCACAAAGGTAGAGGGCAAGTACCGTAACGTGACTACATGGACGCGATTCCTTTCGCTCTCGACACCAATGACGCAAAAACGATCGGAACGATCGTCATCGTGTCCTTGGTTGCCTTGGGCGTGCTGAGCGCGTGGCTGATGAAGACCATCATCCAAAAGGTCATTTTTGTCGTGATTCTCGGTGGGCTCGCAGTCTTTGTGTATTCCCAACGAACCTCACTCGACCAATGCGTCGACGACATCACTGTTGCCATCGCTGCATCAGACCAGCAGACAGCGACATGCTCATTTGTAGGCTTTGACGTTGAACTCCCCGTGACGATCGACAACTAAGTGCAAGAGCCAGACAACTCCCCGACCCTCCACAGCGATTCACGCAACGACCGTCGCGAACTCGCCGCCCTCACCGCATCCAAATCGATATCAAATCTGGCACTCCGGTGGGTCACCGCTTTTTTGCCAACCCTTGAGCGAGCGTTTTCAACAACGACAGGAACCCTCACCGGCATTCTCGGTCTTGCCGAACTCGGCGGACTTTCGACGACCCTCGTCGGGAAAACGCTCGATCGCGGCCGCCATCGCCTCATCTTCGTTGGATCGCTGTTGCTGGTCACCGCATCATCAGTAATTGCTCTGGGCGGATCTATCGCAACATTCAGCATTGCAATGGTGTTCCTCCTCGTCGGGGTAAGCAATCTCACCGTTGCCGGCATTGCCTACATCGGCGAGCGAGTCTCGTATTCATCACGTGGGCGAGCGATCGGAACATTCGAGACATCGTGGGCGCTCTCCCTTCTTCTCGGAGCGCCAATTCTCGCATTCCTCATCGATCGATATGGATGGCGAGCCGCCTACGTTGCGCTCGCTGTTCTCAACGGACTCGCCGCTGTAGCAATCTTTCGGTCAATGCCCGCTCCGCAGATTGCGGGAACAACGGCGAAGACTTCACTGTTTGGTGGGCTGCCCCGGAGCGCCTGGCCGCCCCTCATCGCGTCTGCCGCTGTAGCCGGTGCCGGAATGAGCATTTTCGTGGTGATGGGTGCCTGGCTGTCAGATGATTACGGGCTCAGCGTGGCCGGACTTGGCGCCATCGCAACCGGAATAGGCGCCGCTGAACTCGCATCGTCATCAGCTGTTGCGGTCGTCGCTGACCGAATTGGAATCAGGCGATCGGTCGGAATCGGCGGCCTTCTCCTCGGACTCGGACTCGTCGTCATCGCGCTCTCGAACGATTCGGTGATCATCGCTCTCATCGGCCTCATCGTGCTCGTCATCGGTTTCGAATACGGGTTTGTCTCGTCACTTTCCCTCATGAGTGAAGCCGCTCCCCAAGCTCGAGGAACCGCAATCGCGGTCGGAAACGCAATTGCGACGATCACCAGAGCCAGCCTTATCGTCATTTCAGGGCAGTGTTACGAGCGTTTCGGGATACTCGGCTCGTCGACCGTAAGTGCCGCTGCTCTTTGCGCAGCTGCGGCCGCGCTTAGTGCCGACCGACGTCGACCGGTTGGTCAATAAACGCCTGAATTGCCGCCGCAACCTCCTGAGGGTGCGAGTTCGGCCCGCCATGCCCCGCACCTTCAATTTCAAGTGACCGGCAATCTGGCAAAGTTTCTTCAAGAAATTGGACAGCGCGACGGTGATGGTCAGCGGCACGCGAGCCCGACATCGCGAGCACTGGGGAAACGACATCGTCGGGCTGCCAAGGTGGACCACTGCGCAAGTCACGTAATTCACCGACCAGCACACGACCCTCCGAGCGCCGAGCGGTTCTCGTCCGCTCGGGAAGACGCTCCCACACCTTGTTGCCAACAAGGCGCCTCATAAACGCCTCGGCGGAATCTTCAGGATTCTGCTCAGGGAAACCCTTCGATGAGTTTCCTGCCCACCACGGCTGCCACGACATCGGCATCTCATACGTGACGACATGCGTTACTCGATGCCCAAGACGACTCGATGCAGCAAGGACAACGTTGCCTCCAAAGCTATGGCTCACGAGCACAATCGGGCCGGTCGGAAATTCCTGCTCGACGAGATCGACAAGGTCGTCAACGTTTGCCGCAACGGTGAACGGACCCTCATGCTCGCCCGACTTTCCGTAGCCTCGGCGGTCGAAACGCAAGATGTCGTAGCGGTCATCAAAACGACGGGCAAGCCGGCTGAGCCCGGTTGAACGGTCGAGCGAGCCGTGCACCATCACCATCTGAGGGCCGCCTTCAACCCCTGTGCGGGCGAACCACACACCTCGAACGCTCATCATGCGACTTGCACCACCCGCAACACATCGGCTGCCGCAGATGAATTGCTTCCTGGGGCACCTGCAAGCACAAGCACTGTGTCTCCATGACGAATTCGGCCTTGTTGCACCGCTTTTTCCACGGCGTACCACACCATTTCATCGGTCGACTCGTACACATCGACCGGCATCGGGTCAACACCCCACGAGAGTCGCAGCGCACGCACAACCTTCTCATCGGGCGACAATCCGATGAGGGTGGCTTCAGGTCTGAACCTCGCCATTGCCCGAGCGGTTCGACCCGACTGGGTGCAGCACAGGATTGCCGTCGCGCCGATATCTCGCGCTGCTTGACTCGCTGCGTTTCCAAGTGCGGCGGTGACCCGATCTTCGACAGAGTTCCAATTGCCACGCTGGTGCCGACCAAGTCGCGCTGCCCAGCCGCGGTAACTGGCTTGCCGCTCGGCGCGGGCCGCGATTTTCGACATCGTTTCAACAACGATGACCGGGTGATGGCCAACAGCAGTCTCTCCCGACAACATGACCGCATCGGTTCCATCAAAGACCGCATTTGCCACGTCGCTTGCCTCCGCCCGAGTTGGCACCGCAGCAGAAACCATCGACTCAAGCATTTGGGTCGCCGTGATCACTGGAACACCCCGCTCAACGCACTCACGAATGATCATCTTTTGAAGATGTGGAACCTCTTCAAGCGGGCAGTCGATACCGAGATCACCACGTGCCACCATCACCCCATCAGAGGCCGACACAATGTCGGTGAGAGCAGCAAGCGCAGCACTCGTCTCAATTTTCGCAATGAGTTGGGCCCGGTCACCCACCACCTTGCGAACCTCATCGATATCACGCGCAGTGCGAACGAACGACACGGCGATGAACTCGACCCCGGCTGCTGCCATCTGCTCGGCAAAGAGCAAGTCATCGGGTGTTGGAGTTGACGCCGACAAACGTTCCGAAGGCACATGAACCCCAGGAGCTCCTTGTACGCGACCGCCGGTCACCACCTGCGCGATCACCGACTGACCGCCGGCCGAGGTAACCCTCAACATGATGTTGCCGTCACCGAGAACTACTTGATCATCTTCAGCGAGACCAGTGAACAGCCCGGCAACGTTCACACAGATCTCATCGCCTGAACTTGGGCGCTCGGCCTCGCTCAGCGTGACTTCGGCACCTGGCATCATCTCGACACCGCCCTCGGGAAATGGACATACCCGAATTTTTGGACCAGGCAGATCAGCAAGAACTGCGACCTCATGACCGGTCACCTTTGAGGCCTCGCGCACACGTCGAAGCCGATCGAGATTTCCCTCTATCTCCCCATGAGACAAATTGATGCGAAAGACGTCAACGCCGGCGTACAAGAGATCGGAGATCGCTGACACTGAATCACTCGCAGGCCCGATCGTGGCCACAATTTTTGTTCGCCGACTCACCATTCGCTTCCTAGTGTGGCAGAACGCTCAAACGCATGCACGGCAACAAGTCTTTGGTGATCGTGTCAATGAGTGGCCGCCTAACTTCGAGGGCCCAACACACCGCCCCGTAATCTTCCACGGCGGTCAGCTTCGAGGCACGTCTCGCCATGCAGCACCGTGGTAGGGGTCAGGTTCTCGGGGTAATCCGAGAACCCGTTCGCCAACAATGTTGCGTTGAATTTCACTCGTGCCACCCTCGATCGAGTTTGCACGTGTGCGAAGAAATTGGACGATCCACTCGTTGGCTTCAACGTCAGCAGCATCCCAGGCAATGGCATCGGCGCCTAGCAGCCCCATTGCGATCTCTTGCAGACGCTGGTTTGTCATCGCTTTTGCGATCTTGGTGATCGAACCTTCTGGTCCAACCGGCTGGCCCGACCGAGCTCGATCACGAGCCCTCTGCGCTGTCCACGCCAATATGCGGTCGGCGGTAAACGCTGCCGTCAGTACCTGACGAACCCTGTCATCGCCCGTCAGCTCTCGCTGCTGAGCCATCTGTAGCACCTCAGCAAACGGTTTCCCACCGAGAATCTCGTCGCTCGACTTTCGCTTCTTCCGAACCCCCGACAGCGCATGCCGCTCCGCACCGAGCGTTGTCATCGCCGCCTTCCATCCATCGCCTACCGGCGAAATGCGATCGCAATCTGACACACGAACATCGGTGAGAAAGACCTCGTTGAATTCAACTTGGCCAGCGATATTTACCAACTGCCTGACCTCAACTCCCTGCGCACGCATGTCGAGACCGAAGTAGGTGATGCCGGCATGCTTTGGAGCCGCCGGATCGGTGCGAGCGATGAGCATTGCCCGCTCGGCTTCGTGTCCGAAGGTGGTCCATACTTTCTGGCCATTGACCACCCACTCGTCTCCATCTCTCACCGCAGTCGTTGCGAGCGATGCCATGTCTGACCCTGCCCCTGGCTCAGAAAACAACTGGCACCAGCGTTCCGTTCCTGTGAGCAACGGCGGAAGCAGCCGGCGCTTTGTCTCATCGCTTGACCAGTGTTGAATCGTTGGGGCAGCGAGCGGGAGCCCCGAACCGCGAGGCACATGCGGAACTTCCCACGCTGCGAGCAGTGTGAGCGCTGAGCGAGCATCGTCACGGGAGAGACCTCTTCCACCATGCTCGACGTCGTAGTGGGGAGCCACCCAACCAGCTGATCCGAGTTGAGCGACAATGTCAGGGTTGTGAAGCCCAGACTTCAATTGTTGAAGTGTTGCCTCATCAGAGGACTGGACCGCTTCCCACCAACCCGACGGCAACATCGAGAACAGCAACTTCTCAAGGTCATCACGACCCGGGAAATTCTGCACCTCTGCTGTTGGATCGGCCGCAACACTCATCGCCCACCACTGCGCATTCGTTCTGCCATATCGTCGGGTCGCCCATGAGGCATCTCACGCTCATTGAGTAGCGCTGCGTTGCGAGAACCCTCAAAGCGATCGGAGATGAGACGCTTGACAATGCGGTTCGTTCCCGCCGAGTTTGCAACGATCTCAGTCGCGAGCGCAGTGACCGCATCGGAGAGCTCGCCCTCGGGCACACAACGATCAACAAGACCGATCTCAGCGGCCTCGCGACCACTAATTCGTCGGCTCGTGAACATCAACTCCTTTGCAGTTGACACACCGACTCGTTCCGGCAGGCGAATAGACATCCCCCAAATTGGCACGAGCCCCCATTGTCCGTGAGTATCGCCAAGCCGAGCGGTCTCATCGGCAATGAGAAGATCACAGGCGAGCGCAAGTTCGAGGCCACCCGTATAACAGTGTCCATGCAACTGCGCGATCGTTGGTTGCGGCAGACGTTCGAGAGCGTCAACGGTCTCCGGCTCAAAATGTTTGCTCGGAGCCCTCTCGTGGCTCGCTATCGCTTCAAGGTCATGACCGGCGCAAAACGCTCGCCCCGACCCCGTCAATACCACGCACTTGACCGAACCATCTTCGGCAATCTCGTCGAGATGTTGGCGTAACTCGACAAATACCGACGGGTTGAGCGCATTGAGTTTGTCGGGCCGATTGAGGGTCAATGTTGCGACACCATCGGCATCGTTTCGAAGGACAAGGGCAGCTGTCATGGGGACCTCTCAGATTCAAGGTGCGGGAAGTAGGAGATGTTGCCGTCGGCGGATCGAAACACATGCCCCGCAGTCGGAGACGGGAAATGTGTCCCTAGAACGAGCGTCGTTCCATCAGCGACACGATCGATGATCGTTCGGCGGGTTGAAATTGCTTGCTCAACGTTGAAGTCGAACCGATCGGCGGAGATCTCTGGGCGAAGGAACTGGATCGGGGTATGCACCATGTCGCCGGTGATCAATGCCCGCGCGCCGTTCGAGACGATCTCAACTGACACGTGTCCAGGCGAATGACCTTCCGTCGAGAGCAATGCAATGTGTTCAGTGATGCGGTGATCGGATGCAACCGGCGTGAGACACCCGGCGCTCACCAACGGTTCGACAGAAACGTCAGCGATGCCAACATGGTCATGATCGGAGAACGTCTCAAACTCCACCTCACTCACGACGTACTTCGCACAGGGAAATGTCGGCACGAGTTCACCGGTGTCATGATCACGTCGTGTATTCCACCCGACATGATCAAAATGCAGATGGGTGCAGACCACGACATCAACGGCCGAGAGCCCGCCCGCAATCGACTCTTCTAGCCGTTCGAGAAAATGAGGGTCTTGCGGCAACGGTCGGTCGCCATGGGCACCCACGCACGTATCGACCACCACTGTCGTCGAGCCGTCGATGATGACAAACGAGTGAATCGACAACAACATTCGGCCATCGTCGGCAACGAAGGGGTTGATCCACGGGCGGTATTCGTCAACAACTTCAGGGGTGATTCTGCTGCATATCGAACCATGGGGAACAGCCGTCACTCTCGCCTCTACCCGACGAATCGTGACATCGCCGACTTGCCACTGAAGGTCGTCTTGCCCGCCCACGCTCAAAACCCTACGACGGAGCCCCATGGCACTACGAGCCGCTCCCCGATCAGCCGCAGATGTAAGCGCTCGAACAGCTCACTAGAAGCCTATTCATCAACCGCACATAGACTTCGCTCACCAACCAGGTGCGCAGTAGCACCTCTCGGCCATTCACGTTTTTCGCACGAGGATTTCCAACTCTGATGACACCTACTTCACACACGTTCGCCATTGAGGACTGCATGAGCCTGCTCGACGCGTCGCCGTCACCATTTCATGCGGTTGCCGAATGCTCGGCTCGGCTCACCGCCGCCGGCGCATCTGAGCTGTCGCTTGTAGACGAATGGGACAGCTCATCGGTTGATGGGTTCCGATTCGTTCGCCGCGACGGCGCACTCATCGCTTGGAAAGCGCCAACGACGCTGGCTCCCGCACCCGACATGCTGCTCGTTGGTGCCCACACCGATTCACCATGTTTCAAACTCAAACCGAACCCTGACGTTCAGCACTACGGATGGCACCAACTCGCCGTTGAGGTCTACGGAGGGATTCTCAACAACTCTTGGCTCGATCGCGATCTGGGTCTCGCCGGAAGAGTTGTCAACAATGCTGGTGAGACCACCCTCGTACGAACCGATGCGATCGCACGTATCCCACAACTCGCGATTCATCTCGATCGCGGCGTCAACGAGGGGCTTCGCCTTGACCCTCAGACCCACCTCATGCCGATCTGGAGCGTCGACCAAGTGGGAGAGTCGGTTGTTGAACACCTACAGCGTCTCTCGGGTTTTGACTCAATTGCATGGTGGGATGTTTCGCTCTTCGACACTCAGCCCGCGGCGCGCCTCGGCTCGGCACGTGAACTGCTCGCCTCGGGCCGACTCGACAATCTCGTCTCGTGCTGGGCTGCGGTTGCGGCACTCTCAGCCACTACTCATACCGATCAATTACAAATGATCGTTCTGAATGATCATGAAGAAGTCGGGTCAGCGAGCACCACCGGAGCGGGAGGGCCGACACTCGAACAGGTGCTCACCCGAATCGTTGCTGCGCGAGGTGGCTCCAGTGCTGACCTCGCCCGGGCGCTCAGCCGATCGATGTGTATTTCGGCCGACAACGCGCACGCGCTTCACCCGAATTACCCAGACCGACACGACCATGGACACGCCCCACAGGTCAATAAAGGACCCGCCATCAAACTCAACGCCAATCAGCGCTACGCGACGTCATCAACGACCGCTCAGCGATACGCAGCCATCTGCGAACAGGCAGGCCTTCCCACCCAAGTGTTCTCTTCGAAGAACAACATCCCGTGTGGGTCGACGATCGGGCCGATCACAGCAACCCGCCTCGGAATCGACACCATCGACATCGGAGTTCCACAACTCTCAATGCATTCGGCGCGCGAACTCTGCGGGGTTGACGACCCGGTCACACTCGCTCAATCGTTCGTTGCATTCTGGTCGTGAGATGACTCCGGTGGGTACGACCAGCCCACCCCGACCATCGACATGTCGAACAGCCGCTGAAGTTCTGCATGCAGCGCTGCGCTTTGCGCAGCGATCGCACTTCTGGGGACACGGCTACCCTCACCAACGGGAACATTCGGGTGCAGCGCCTCTCCAATCACCACGCGGACTTTGCGCGGGTAGATGAATTTGGCCGACTTTGGCATCACTCGCTCCGAGCCGCCGATTCCCACAGGAATAATCGGAACGCCTGCTTTCAGCGCGATATAGGCAGCGCCGTCAAACATCGGCTGAACGACCGGGCCAGACTTACGCTCACCCTCTGGATACAGCACTAGAGGTTCACCGGCTTCAAGGACGGTGACAGCTCGCCTCATCGCTTCTCGGTCTGCAGTGCCTCGCGTCACTGGAATTGCGCCGAGAGATGACAGCACCCAACCAAACCATTTCGATGCCCACATCGAATCTTTTCCAAGGAACCGCAGTCTACGAGTGGTGAGAGCACCCGAAATCGGGGTGTCGATATACGAGCGATGCACCGGAGAAAGAACAAAGGCGCCAGTCGCAGGCAGATTTTCTCGCCCAATGATTGACATTCTCGTGTACACCCGAATGCCACCCGACACGATGAAACGGCCGAAGCGATAGAACACTTTTGAAGGCAACGTCTGGCCAACAAAATGAGTGTCGTACCTTGTCATGTGATCAGCCTTGCACTCTTGAAAGCACGTCCGCAACGACATCATCGATCGACATCTCACTCGTATCGATGACAACTGCCTCTGCAGAGATACTCAGTGGGGATGCTTCCCGGGTTTCATCTCGGCGATCGCGCTCAGCAATCGAGGCCTCAACAGCGTCGACATCGCCGCCAGATTCGGCAACACGACGTTCAGCTCGAACCCGCGGTGACGCCGTCACAAACAGTTTGAGATCAGCATCTGGTAGCACCACCGTCGTGATATCACGTCCCTCAACCACCCCTGCTCCACGGTCGCGAACCCAAGCTCTCTGCAGTTCCACCAAGATGTTTCGAACCTCGCGATTCGCCGCCACCGAACTCACCGCTGAGGTCACCTCCGGACCTCTGATCGCCGACGTCGCATCCACTCCGTCAACTACGACCCGATCGACACCAACATCGAGCTCAAGTTGGCCGCACACTTCGATGACAGCATGGGCATCAGCTGGGTCGATTTCTCGAGCAAGCACTCCGAACGTAACCGCTCGGTACATCGCTCCAGTATCGAGGTAGTCAACGCCAAGTTCGGCTGCGACTCGACGCGCAACCGTGCTTTTGCCTGCGCCAGCGGGACCATCGATTGCAATGATCACCGCAAGTTCACCAACTCGTTCCGAGTGGGCGGCCTTCTTCGTATCCGGCGTGACTCTGCACCCCTACGACCGCTCGCTCATGAAACTCTGGGATTGTTCCCGCACCTGCATAGGTGCACGATGACCGCACGCCAGCAACGATCTGATCGATGATGTCTTCGACTCCGGGTCGCTGAGTATCGAGGTACATCCGCGAGGTACTAATCCCCTCTTCGAACAGTTCTTTGCGAGCGCGCTCGAGTTCATCGTCATCACGACTGCGGTTCTTCACGGCTCGGTTCGACGCCATCCCGAAACTCTCCTTGTAGAGACGTCCGTCGGTATCGCGCTGCACATCGGCAGCAGACTCGTAGGTTCCAGCAAACCACGAGCCAAACATGACGTTTGCCGCCCCGCCGGCCAACGCCAGCGCAACGTCTCGAGGGAAACGCACACCACCGTCAGCCCAAATGGTTCCACCAAGTCGGGCAGCCTCATCAGCGCACTCAACAACGGCGGAGAATTGAGGGCGGCCAACACCAGTCATCATTCGAGTCGTACACATCGCACCCGGACCAACACCCACCTTCACGATGTCTGCTCCTGCCTCGATGAGATGTCGTGTCCCCTCTTCGGTGACAACATTTCCTGCAACAATTTTCATTTCAGGAACCGCCGCACGAACCTGTTCAACCACCTCGACCATCTTCGATTGATGTCCGTGTGCCGTATCGACAACGAGCACGTCAACACCCATTCCCGCAAGAGCCTTCGCCCGACCGGCGGGATCAGCATTAATTCCCACCGCCACCGAAATGAGCAGCCGCCCATCGGCATCAACCGCCGGACGATAAATCGTCGATCGAAGGGCGCCCTTTCGCGTCATCACGCCGACGAGCCGGCCATCCCCACCGACGACCGGGGCAACTGAAAGGCGTTGCTCACCGAGGATGTCAAACGCTGATGGAGCGTCAATGCTGTCGGGAAGCGTCACCAACTCTCGAGACATAACATGACGCACCTGAGTGAATCGATCGAAACCAGCTGCATCTTCCTCAGTAAAAATACCGACCGGACACCCGCTGTCATCGACGACGACGATTGCGTCGTGCGCTCGTTTGTGAATCAGTTGCAGAGCATCGCCAATGGTGTTGCCAGGGGTCAGCGTGATCGGAGTCTCGAAAAGAGGGTGACGGGCCTTCACCCAGCTCACCACCGATTCGATGACATCGGTTGGAATGTCCTGAGGGAGCACCGTAATGCCGCCGCGACGAGCAACAACCTCGGCCATACGGCGACCTGCAACCGCCGTCATGTTCGACACCACAATCGGAATCGTCGTTCCGATGTCATCAGGAGTCGAAAGATCAACACCGAAGCGAGATCCGACCGTTGAAAGGCTTGGAACCATGAAGACGTCGTTGTACGTGAGGTCGTGGGCGTTGTTCGGGTGCAGCATTCGCATGGGATCCTCCTCGGACGGCGCAACAATGCTAACCCTCCACGAGAAGAGGCCAACGCGACACCATGCATTTCCCTCGAAGAAATCCGTCTAAGGTCATCACCTATGTCTGAAACCATCGACAACACCCCCGTGATGTGCGTGCACGGATGGGGAGGATCATTTGCAACGACATGGGAGCGAAACGGGTTCACCGCCCTTCTTGCAGATGCTGGGCGTCCTGTGATCGGAGTTGATCTACTCGGCCATGGCGAAGCCCCAAAACCGCACGAGCCAGAGGCGTATGCAGACCTCACGACCCGAGTAGTTGATGCACTCCCCGATGATGGAACAGCAATCGATGCCGTTGGCTTCTCAATGGGCGCGCTGACCCTCCTTCGAACCGCAACGGAACATCCGGGTGCATTCAGACGGCTCGTTCTCGCTGGCATCGGGAAAAACGTGTTCGAACGCGACAACGACCGAACCGCAAAGATCGTTGCAGCAGTCGACGGAAACGGTGACCCAGAAGACAATATCTCTCGGCTCTTCGCTCAGTACGCAGGCCAGTCAGGCAACGACTCGGCCGCGCTATCTGCAGTGCTGAAACAACCCCAGCGAATTCGTCTCACCGATGAATCGCTGGCCGGCGTCAACTGCGAGATCCTCGTCGTCGTTGGCGACAAAGATTTCGTATACCCGGCCGACCAACTCGTCGAAGCTCTCCCGAACGCTCAGGGGACAGTGCTGAAGAACGTCGACCACTTTGCAACTCCTGAGTCATTCGATTTCGTCGATGCTGTCCTCGAATTTCTTGACGCAATTCCAACGTGACCACTCGACCAATCGGTATCTCATCAGACCCATCTCGGGCGGTCGAGGTGCTCCGCAATGGAGGTCTCGTCGCAATCCCGACCGAAACTGTGTACGGGCTGGCCGCCGATGTGACGATGCCGGAGGCAGTTGAGCGAATTTTCTCGACCAAAGATCGACCCACCGGGCACCCCCTCATCATCCACGTCGCTCATCTTGAGATTGCGGAACGCTGGGCTGATCTCAGTTCACCCACCGCCCAGATCCTCGCCACAACGTGCTGGCCAGGGCCGCTCACTTTGCTCGCCAAGCGACGCCCACAAGTTTCTGACATCGTGACGGGCGGCCGGCCAACTGTCGGCATTCGCGTGCCCGCTCACCCGCTCACCCAACAACTCCTCGCCGAACACGGAGGAGCGATCGCTGCCCCATCTGCGAACAGATTTGGGAAAGTCAGTCCCACCACCGCCCAACATGTCATCGATGACATTGGCAATTACCTTGACCCAGACCGCGACCTGATACTTGACGGCGGCCCGTGCGGGGTTGGCGTTGAAAGCACCATCATCGACATCACGACCAACCCTGCGCAGCTCCTCCGACCGGGCGGCATCTCTGCCGAGACCATCTCAGAACTCATCGGCGATGTCGATGAGGCCTCCGGCCCCTCACGAGCAGCAGGCATGATGGCTTCACACTATGCCCCGCGAACCAAGATGATGCTTGTCGAACCTGGTGATCCGCTTCCCGTCACATCATCTGATGAGGTGTACATCATCGACTGCGCGCAAGATCTTGTGAAGGCGGCCCACGACCTCTACTCAGAACTGCGGGCCGCTGACGCTGCAGAGGCATCGCTGATCATCGCCCTGATGCCACCCAAGGAAGGTCTTGGAACCGCTCTGCGCGACCGGCTCACTAAGGCCGCTGCTGATCAGGGTCGAGGGTCTGCCAATCAAGTTGGTTGAGTTGATCGATCCAGACATCGCGAATCGCCTCAATATTGACTACTCGCAGAGACTCTCCGGTCGCTGACACGGTCACCGTCGTCGCTCCAGCGTCGGGAACCAACTCAAGGCGACACCAGACCGAGTACGGATCATGCATATCGACCTCGAGCAGGTACGGCGGATCTTCATCGATGATCTCACCGACCCAAGACGCGACAATTCGGAGCGCTTCACAAGCCTCGACCGGCAACACATCGATGGTGAACGAAGGATGGTCCCGCTGTACCGGCTGTTGGGGTGGCGGTGTGACCCGAGCCGAGTTCGCGGTTGAGTCAACGACGATGTGCTCATCAACGTAGGCAAGGGCAATGTCACCTGACCGGTTGACTTCAGCCATCAAATCTGGGTTACCGCCTTGGCGATCGGGGTGGAGTTCGCGGGCAAGCCGACGACGAGCGGCGATGACCTCTGCACGTGTGGCTCGGCCTTTTTGAAGACCCAATCGAGCAAACGCAGTGTCGACCTCGTGTTTCGTCGACATGACTAACGAACCAGACTCACCGCTGGCCGAGAGGTATCAAGCAGAAGTTGAGTTGTGGCCACATAGAGCAATGACGCACCCGCAACGTGAGCCAGCACGAGTAACTCAGGGACGCCCGTAAAGTATTGGACGTATCCGATGACCGCCTGCATCATTGCGACCGTCAACCACTTCGTGAACCCCGCCTGCAGATATCGCTGATCTTGGGCTGACGCTCGAAGACGAATCGCCAAGACAACCGCTGCGATGAGCGTTGCAATGACGCTCGCTCCGTGAATACGGGCAACGGTTGAAATATCAACATTCAAACGAACGGCGTTCTCATCACCCGCGTGAGGGCCTGCTCCGGTCACCACCGTTCCCGTCACCACCGCCACTGTGACACCAAGCGCAATAACTCGTACCAGCATCGTCGAAGGCCCCGATGACACCTGCTCACGCTCGACACCATCAGGTTCGCTCGCACGACGCACGAGCACGGCGCCCGCCGAAATCAACGCCATCGACAGCAACAGGTGGCCCTGCACCGCATAAGGGTGCAGGTCGACCCAGACCGTAATCGCACCAAGGAATGCGTTCGCAAAGACACCCACCACCAGCGACCACGACCACCACACCAGGTCTCGCCGACGGGGAGACCGCACATACGAGCCCAACACCGCAGCTGCCACAGCCACCACGACGACGCCGGTCAACAGCCGATTCACTTGCTCGATTGCCGCATGAGCAGAGGAGACATCGATGAGCTTCTCGCTGTTGCAATTTGGCCAATCATCACAACCCAAACCGCTGTTGGTGAGCCGAACCGCAGCCCCTGTGATAATGATGCCGATCAACGCGATCAACGCGAAATACGTTGAGCGTTGATACGCCGAAGGCTGCAACCGCATGGTTCGATGCTACGACTGAGAACCTTCAGCGCGCCAAAGGGCCTACGAAATTACTGCCGGCTGCTCCTCTGGCACCATCGCCTCGTCAGCGCGTGCGTTCACCCGATGACAAATGCTCGACATCAGAGAGTTTGACCAAACTGAACGAATGCACGTCACCCACCTTCATCGACTCGAGTCGCGAGATAGAGGTATGCATCAACACAAACCGGTCAAATTCCCATGGGGTGGGCATCAGGCCCAACATGTGCCCGATTGACACCGTGTTCGTTCCCGCATGAGCGACGAGAAGAATGCGCTTCCCCGGGGAATCCATCTCCCACACCGGAAGTTCATCATCGCCTCGACGGATGCCTCGTTCGGCAAGAAACATCTCCACACCAAGATGAATGCGATCGACAAACGACCGAACCGACTCGCCGTCTTGTAAGCCATGCCAACGCTCAGCAGGTGGGCGCTGCCTGAGCTCTGCATACGCCTGCTCAGCTTTTTCAACCGGGGTTCCGGCCCAGCCCGGGTCTCGAATCTCTTCAAGCCACGGCGCAATCACCTCTTCGCGGCCAAGTCGCGAAAGAAGCGGCGCCGCAGTTTGCCGAGCCCGAGTGAGCGGCGACACAAGAATTTCATCGAATGACTCACCCTCAAGAGCATCAGCGAGCCGTTCAGCCTGCCGGTGACCCAGATCGGTAAGCGGAGGGTCGACAACATTCAAGCCACCCTTCACCCACTCGGGTTGTCCGTGACGAACGAGCACGATCTCCATCGCAATAGACGGTACCGTGCGAGTGTGGATAGCCCTCAAGGCTGGTACCCAGACCCGCTGGGACGCTACGACCATCGCTGGTTCAACGGCACGTCATGGACCGCCGACGTCTCCACCGACGGTGTCCGCCAGGTCGATCCGCTCGGCATCACCTCACCACCACAGGCGAAACGCCGCAGATGGCCCTGGCTTGTGTTGGCGGTAGCCCTCATGCTCACCATTCCGGCGGTGACCCTCGGGCGGGCAGTGCAGCGATTCATCAACCCGAACCCGCATGAAGTTGTTGTCGCTCAGTGCTCGCCAGATGGCACCAACATCAGCATCGCCATCGACATCACCAACCTTGGGGACAAGACATCACAGTTCTCAATTTTCGTGGAGATCGTCGGTGAACCGCTTCGCCAAGTCGTGAGAAGCGCCACGCTGACGACCGATGGCGTTCGCCCCGAGCGTTCCACCCGAGTGACAACTCGTGTGCCCTCTGCCCAGCAAAACGTTGAATGCGTCATCGTCGCTGTGGGCGGGGAACTGCCATTTGGAATTGACCTTGGGCCCGTCGAGCCAATCCGAATGAATGCCCCCTAACGTAGGAGACATGGAGACACCCCCCTCGTCGCCAACCCCCACCCGAGAAACCCGCTCGATCCTTACTCGCACACTTGCTCTCATCGGATTTGGTGTGTTCGCAACATTCTGGATTTGGGCTCTGTTCTTCGCTTCGAAAGAAGGGGTCAACCGCATCGAAGACCGCGCCTGGGTCGAATCAGCGCAATCCATCTGCGAAACAGCCGCCGACGAACGAACCGCTCTTGCGAACTACACCCGACTTGACGAAGGCGGCGCCGAACTCATTCTGCAGCGGGCCGAGATCGTCGATGAAGCAACCGACACCCTCGAACGCATGCTGAATTCGCTCGAGGCGTTACCGCTCACGGGCGAAAAAGGTCAGGCGATTATTCCGCTGTGGATAGACGAATACCGCACATATCTCGGCGACCGCCGAAACTACACCGCACAACTTCGGGAAAGCGGCGAGAACCTCCCCTTCTACGAAACCGCCAACCAAATTCCAATTTCAGAGCGACTGGCAACATTTGCCGCAGATAACGAGATGCCTGCGTGCAAACCACCCCTCGATCTCGATATCTGAACCCAGTCGAACTCGAGCATCATCAGGGTTCTTGCGACGCCGGCCCATCAGCCTCTGACATCGATTTCACCACGCGTGCCGGAGCCCCAACGGCAACGCTGAACGAAGGAATGCTTCCCGTCACCACGCTGTTTGCGCCGATCACCACATGTTCACCAATGTCGGCGCCAGGTAATACGACAGTGCCGTGGCCGAGCCACGACCCTGAACCGATACGCACTGGTTTCTCTGGCATTGATTGCTGGGAAATCGGGATGTCGACGTTGTCGTAGCCATGATTCTGATCGGTGATGTACACGTGATGACCTGTCCACACATCGTCACCAATGTCGATCGAAAAGTGTCCGACAATTCCAGAACCACGACCGATCAAACAACGATCGCCGATGCGAACCACCGGCTGCGAGAGGCACTCTTGACCCGGAGCCATCCCCGCCGACAATGCAACGTGGGGGCCAATCATCGTGTTCTCACCGATCTCGATGAATCGCTCGTTCATCAGAGAGGTTGCCGGGAAACAAATAATGCTTCCCTCACCGAACGCTCCGAAGCGCCGGCCGCGGCGACTCTTCGGCCCGACAGATGCAATGACAGACAGCCGGTCCCAGCACCACGCGACTGCATCGCCCACTCTCGCCATCATCCGACCGCGTATCGAATAAGAAACTGCGCCCATCTGACTTCGCACCACCTCCGCACGCTACCTTCGTCGCAATGACACATGCTCACGCCGCAACCCCTCTGGGCGATTACTCCGGGCTCAACCGTGACGGAGTGTTCGTCTTTAAAGGCATCAAGTACGCACTTGCTGATCGCTTCCAACCATCAGAACTCGAAACCTCCACATGGAGCGATCTTCGAGATGCCACCGTGTACGGGCCGCAATGCCTCCAAGTTCCCGGAATCATGGAACAACTTCTCGGCGAAAGCACACAGCCAATGGCCGAAGAGTGTCTCACCCTCAACGTGTTCACCGCAGATACCTCGGCCCGTAAACCGGTCCTCGTCTGGATTCACGGGGGCGCGTTCACCAATGGGGCAGGTTCGGTTCCGTGGTACGACGGAAGCAATCTCGTGCGCTCTGGCGACATCGTCGTCGTAACGATCAACTATCGCCTGGGAGCACTCGGGTTTAGGGGTCGAGATAACTCAGGCCTCAGCGATCAGGTCAATGCATTGCAATGGGTCCGCAACAACATTGCGTCATTCGGTGGCGATCCATCGCAGGTCACGATCATGGGTGAGTCCGCCGGAGGTGCGAGTGTTGTTTCGCTCATGGCATGCCCGCACGCTGACGGGCTGTACTCGGGAGCGATTGCGATGAGCCCGTCGATTCCCCAACTTCGGTCGGCTGAAAGGGGCGACGAGGCACTCTCAGAACTCCTTGCCTCAGCAGGTGTAGACCACCCCGACGATCTCATTTCTTTACCAGCTGACGCGTTGCTGAAAGCCCAGGGCGACATGCTGTCTTCGACAGGTGAATCCCTCACTGCATTTGCTCCGACAACCGACGGCAACTGGCTACCCGGAGATCCGTCAGACCTTGCGGCCTCCAATCCGGTGCCGCTCGTCATCGGAACGACGCGAGACGAAATGCACCTCTTCACCGCCTTCGATCCCAGCTACACCGAGATCGATGAGGAAGCAGCACGCACAACATTCGAACGTCACTTCGCGTCGTCAGAGGCGTACGACATCTACCAAGAACATCGCCCTGGCTCAACGCCTCCACAGTTGGTGTCAGCTCTTGAGACCGACGGAGTCTTCCGTTGGCCCGCCCACCGCATCGCCGAAGCACGGCAGCGACAGCAACACAGCACCCACTCCTACTGGTTCACCTTCGAAACACCGGTGTTCGGCGGCGTTCTCGGTAGCTGTCATGCCCTTGATATTCCGTTTGCTCTCAACAACCTCGACCGCAAGGGCGTTGAACTTTTCACTGGCGACGCCCCCGCTCGACGCAACCTCGCGGCGTCGTTCTCAGGTTCGATGACAACATTCATGCACACCCGCGACGCGGGTTGGCCGCAGTGGGGAGCCGAGCGAAACACTCAGCTACTTGATGCCGATACGACAATTGGTGTCGATGTAGTGAGCGATAGCGAACCTCGCATTCGACAACTATGGGAAGCCCTCGATGCCAGCTGATCTTGGATCACTTACCGACGTCGCTGGCATCCGCGTCGGCCATTACGACCGGTCGAATCGCAATTGGAGAACCGGCACCACCGTCGTTCTCGCCGATCACCCCGTTACCGCCGGGGTTGATGTTCGTGGCGGAGGTCCGGGCACGCGTGAAACCGATGCTCTCTCGCCAATGAATCTTGTCGACAAGATCGATGCCATCTGCCTCTCAGGCGGGAGTGCGTATGGACTGAGAGCAGCAGATGGAGTTGTTGACGAATTGGCCGACCGAGAACGCGGCTTTCGCGTCGGACCGGAAGCCCACCAGGTCGTTCCTGTTATTCCAAGTGCTGTCATTTTTGATCTCGGGCGCGGCGGACACTTTCGGCATCACCCCGACGCAGAATTTGGTCGTAGAGCAACCCGGAGCGCGTCGGCACGGGAGCGGCGGCGCGGTTCGATTGGAGCGGGAACCGGAGCCGTAGCGGGCGGTCTTCGGGGAGGTATTGGCATGGCCTCAGCGACGATCGACCTCCCGATCGGCGATGAGAGTGTCAGCAGCGTCACCATCGCAGCACTGTGTGTAGTCAACGCACGCGGAAGCCTTATCGACCCCTCCTCGGGTCGGGCATGGGAACCTCACCCGCGACTCAAGTCGCCGAGTTCTGCTGACAGACAGCGTTACGCAGAACATGTCGACTCAGTGACGACAGCGTCGTTTAATACCACCATCGGTGTTGTTGCGACTGATGCACAGATCGACAGATCGGAGGCCACTCGTCTCGCGATGAGTTCTCATGACGGCCTCGCACGATCAATCAGGCCGGTCCATACCCTCGCCGATGGCGACACCATGTTTGCGATGGCTACCGGCAGCGTTGACATCGATTCACCCGAGCGAACACTCGCACTGTCACGTCTGTCGGAAGTTGCTGCAGACGTCACCGCATTGGCCTGCATCGATGCCATCGTCCATGCTGAACCGATGGCCGACATTCCGTCGTACACGTCGCTTTGCCCCAGCGCTCTCCGATGACCTCCCTCCTTCGTCTCTCCACTCCGTCAGATGCACATCGATGGTCAGATGAACGTCGACGAGATGGGCAGTCGATCGGACTCGTCCCAACAATGGGTGCTCTTCATCGCGGGCACGCCGCGCTCATCGAGCGCTCTCAAGCTCTCTGCGACCTCACGGTGGTGTCGATCTTTGTGAATCCCACTCAGTTCGATCGCTCTGATGACTTCGATCTCTACCCAAGAACTCTCGACGACGACCTCGCTCTTTGCGACTCTCTCGGTGTCAACGCCGTCTACATGCCAACCGTCGACGCCATGTATCCAGACGGGTTCGACACCACCATCGACCCCGGTTCTCTCGCTCATCGTTGGGAAGGGGAACATCGGCCGGGTCACTTTGCGGGAGTTGCGACGGTGGTGACAAAACTGTTGACCGCAGTTCAACCTCATATCGCGGTCTTTGGTGAGAAAGATTTCCAACAACTTGCTGTCATTCAACATGTCGTTCGTGATCTCGGCTTGCCGGTCACCGTGGTCGGCGAACCGACAGTTCGAGAAGATGACGGGCTCGCAATGTCGAGCCGCAATGTCCACCTCGCTCCCGACGCAAGAGCCCAAGCCACCTCGATCAAACAGGCAATCGATCGGGCTCTCGATCGCTCGACCAACACGGGTTCGCCAAGCGACATCGTTGAGCAGGTAACTACCGATATTCAGCAAGCTGGTGGCACCGTCGATTATGTCGCGGTGGTCGATCGCTTGACGCTGGAACCCGCAGCTGGCCTCAATGACAACACCCAACTCCTCGTTGCAGCATGGTTTGACGGTGTACGACTTATCGACAACGCCGCCCTCGTTGCGACGGAGTAAAACCGACGTAACTCAGGCCTCGGTGCGCCAACTACATTTTTACTCGTGATGTCTTCGACTCACCAACACATCCAACGACCCAACTCGCTGTGGGAGGACACCCTCTCCGCCGATGAGCGCTGCGCCGAGGAGCCACTCGAGTCATCGATGAGTGCCGACATCACCATCATTGGCGCCGGCCTCACCGGACTGTGGTCTGCGTATTACTTGTCTCAACAACTCCCAGATGCCGACATCGTCGTCATCGACACGGCGGGCGTGGGCTTTGGTGCAAGTGGGCGAAACGGTGGATGGGCCTCAGCGCTTCTCCCCATGGGACTCGAACGCATCGAGCGAGAGCACGGCCGCGATGCCGCAACACAACTGCAAACCGAGATGCACAGCACCTTGGATGAAATTCAACGAGTACTCGCAGCCGAAAGCATCGATGCCGCCGAACAGCGCGGAGGGACCTTCACTGCTGCCCGTTCCGCCCCGCAACTCAAACGAGTTGCCCACGAGGTGTCGACATACCAGCGCTTCGGCTTCGGCGATGAGTACCACTTCCTCAACGGTGCTGCGGCGAGCGACGTCTGCAATATGTCCGAACTGGCCGGAGCAATGTTCACTCCACATTGCATCGCGGTAAACCCGGCCAAACTCACCCACGGCATCGGGCGCGCCGTCGTTCGCAATGGTGTGCGAATTCTCTCCCCTGTCCGCGCAACGGCCCTTGGCCGAGGCAGTGTCACCACCGAAAGGGGAACGATTTCGACGAAGTACATCGTCCAGGCCACCGAGGGTTACACGTCTGACATCGACGGCCAACATCGCAACATGGTTCCGCTCTACTCGATGATGATCGCCACCGAGCCACTGCCCGACGACATGTGGGACACGATCGGACTCGCCAACCGTCCAACATTTGATGACACCCGGCACCTCATCGTCTACGGGCAACGCACGGCCGATGGCCGGCTCGCATTCGGCGGAAGAGGAGCCCCGTACCATTTCGGGTCGGCTATTCGCCCAACATTCGACACCAACACCACCATGCGCAATCGAATCCGCGCCGCGCTCGTCGACCTCTTTCCTGCTGTGCGCGACGCGCGCATCACCCACCACTGGGGTGGCCCACTGGGTATTCCAAGAAATTGGGCATGCTCAGTTCACGCGAATTGGAGCGACGGCATCGTGACCGCAGGTGGATACGTCGGTGACGGCGTGAGCGCAACAAATCTCTTCGGCCGGATCGTCGCTGATCTCATCACTGAACGGGAGCACGACTCTGGCCAGCATGATCGTTCCGATCTGCTTCAACTTCCCGTGGTTGGGCCGCTCTCTCGGCGTTGGGAGCCCGAACCGATTCGCTGGATGGGTATTAATGCCGGGCGGGTTGCGGCACGTTTTGCAGATATAAGCGAGCACCGCACAGGAAAGACAAGCCGATTCTTGGGCGGAGTCATCGACGGACTTCTCCGTCGCTGATCAACGGCGAATCGTCGGATCAGAAAACTGCGCGAGCAAGCGCAACGTGTGCACCGACGACCCCGACAGCACACCTCCTCGCCCGAGCAATCGACCACCCTGCCAATTCGACAAACCGAGCTCTGGTTGACCGAGGGCATATTGCCCGTCAACCCAGCGGGTAAAACCGTTACCCACGAATGGGGCATCGGCAGATGCGTACACACGCTCGACCAACTCTGGCTCGTCGGTCAGCACTGACACCACGAAATGTGGGCTGTGTTCATTGCATAACTTGACGGCATGCTCGATCGAGTCAACAAGCACGATCGACAGTTCGGGATCGTTCTCCCATTCAAACTCATGACCAAGACCCGCCTCGGGAAGCGGCTCGGTGCGGATGCGATCAGCAGCCGCACTCTGTGAAATGAGAGTTCGAAGCTCCTCATCACCATGGATAATTGCCGTCGCTTCGCGCTCGGCGGCTGCTGCAGCGACGGCTCGAACGACGACGGGAAGCATCTCATCGACCGCCGACCTCTCGATGCAGCACACATTCGCCGTGTTGCAGACCTTCCGGTCGAGTGAGGCCGCAACAGCAGGTTCGACCCAACTTGGGGTTGCGGTCGATGGCACGATCATCCAGGCGCCACCCGTTCCGTGCAGACTCACCGGGGTGCCGACAGAGCGAGCAATGCCTCCGAGCTGATCTACCGCCGGGCCTGAGCCTCGAGCAACTGCGAGCGCAAGTCGACGATCAGCGAATAACGCCCAACCAGCTGCGTGGGCGCGAGACTCGATGAGCACGATTGACGACGTTGGTAGTCCGGCCGCAGTAAGTGCGGGGACGACTGCACTCGCCATCATGGCTTGCGCAGTGCCCAAGGCGTCAGAGCCGATTCGCAGAACTGCCGTGTTGCCTGTCCGGATCACTCCGGCCGCATCCGCAAACACGTTGGGGCGACCTTCGAAGACGAACCCAACAACACCAACCGGTGCTCGGCGAACTTCGATATCCCACCCTGCGTGCTGAACCGTGTCGACGGTTTCGTCACGCCGCATGTCGATCTCGCTCCACATGTTGAGACCCGCAACCATGTCGTCGAGCATCTGCTGAGTGACTTCGAGGCGCGTCGTCGAACGTCCACGTCGTTGAGCATCAGCAACGTCGAATGCGTTTGCCGCCAAGATCTGCTCTCTCACCTCGGCCAAAGTGAGCGCAGATCCGAATGAGCGAAAGAATGAGCTGATCGCTTTGTCGGAGCACTGGGCGAGATCAGAAAAGGCATCATCTGCCGCTTCAACCGCGGCCGACACCATTCCAGCTTCAGACTGTGGGACATGCAACAAACTGTCACCTGAGATCAACAACTGATCTCCCGCGACAAACGCAGCTGCGAGCTCGGCGCTGACACGCACACCTTCGCCGCCACCGGTTAATACCAGCTGGCCCTCTTCGAATCGGTAGATCTGCTCACGCATCTCAGATCACCTCGCTCATCTCTACCGGCCGTCCGCATTCAATCGACCGATGGGCAG